>Ga0209370_1000206_pt1 | contig 109947 bp, 100 predicted proteins | sample AgamicAtPrz_FD_187164 | JGI IMG/M metagenome (GOLD analysis project Ga0209370, IMG submission 187164) | Agave microbial communities from Guanajuato, Mexico - At.P.rz (SPAdes) (version 2) | ecosystem: Host-associated > Plants > Phyllosphere > Phylloplane/Leaf | place: Guanajuato, Mexico...
AATTTGCCTGGCGGCTTTAGCGCGGTGGTCCCACCTGACCCCATGCCGAACTCAGAAGTGAAACGCCGTAGCGCCGATGGTAGTGTGGGGTCTCCCCATGTGAGAGTAGGGAACTGCCAGGCATCAAATTAAGTAGTAAGCCGGTGCATTAATCCGGTGGTTACAGAAGTATTCGGTGGAGCGGTAGTTCAGTCGGTTAGAATACCTGCCTGTCACGCAGGGGGTCGCGGGTTCGAGTCCCGTCCGTTCCGCCACTTATTAAAAGCCCTGAGCTAACGCTCAGGGCTTTTTTCTTATCTGCCGTTTAACTATTGCGAAATTAGCAAAAATCCTCTGCGTTTTACGATCTTTTTCGACATAACAACCACAGCGATAATCCTCCTTAGTTTACGAACATAACGATTGAGGAATCATATGACTATCCCTGCACTGGGTCTCGGCACTTTTCGCCTGAAGGACGACGTTGTTATCGCATCTGTTAAAACCGCTCTGGAACTGGGCTATCGCGCCGTTGATACGGCGCAGATTTATGACAACGAAGCTGCCGTAGGCCTGGCCATCGAAGAGAGCGGCGTACCGCGCCACGAGCTTTTCATCACCACCAAAATCTGGATTGAAAACCTCAGCAAAGACAAGCTGATCCCAAGCCTGAAGGAAAGTCTGAAAAAGCTGCGTACTGATTATGTTGATCTGACGTTAATCCACTGGCCATCACCTGGCGATGCCGTCTCCGTAGAGGAATTCATGCAGGCGCTGCTGGAGGCAAAAGAGCAGGGCTTAACGCGTGAAATTGGTATTTCGAATTTCACTATCCCATTGATGGAAAAAGCCATTGCCGCAGTGGGTAAAGAGAATATTGCTACTAACCAGATTGAACTCTCTCCCTACCTGCAAAACCGCAACGTAGTGGACTGGGCGAAACAGCATGGTATTCATATCACCTCGTACATGACGCTGGCTTATGGTAAAGCGTTGAAAGACGAAGTGATTGCACGCATCGCTGAAAAACACAATGCGACAGCTGCACAGGTGATCCTGGCATGGGCGATGGGTGAAGGTTATGCCGTGATCCCGTCTTCAACCAAACGTGAAAACCTGGCAAGTAACCTGTTAGCGCGGGATCTTCAGCTTGATGATGAAGATAAAAAAGCGATCGCAGCACTGGAATGCAACGATCGTCTGGTCAGCCCGGAAGGGTTAGCACCAGACTGGGATTAATAAAAACCCTCCCTCTGTGCCCTTAACCCTCACACAGCTCCTCCGGGAGCTGTTTTTATATGCTCACTCAGGAAGTCGATAAATGCGCGTATGCGCGTACTTACCGCTCTGTCACTGTAATACACCGCGCTAAAAGGCATCTCTACAGGCAAGCGTTTATCAGACATCAGCTCAACTAGCTGGCCAGCTGCAATTTCCTTATCAATCATATAGTCGGATAAGCAGGCGATCCCATTCCCTTGCAGACACAGCTGCTTCAGCGTTTCCCCGCTGTTAGAAGAGATGCCGCAGGTAATTTCATGAAGCTGCCCGTCATGGCAGGCGACAGGCCAGGTGTTCAGGCTTACAGGCTCAGTAAAACCCAGACAAAGATGCTGCTTCAGCTCTTCAACCGTCTCCGGCCTGCCATGCTCGGCGATATATTGCGGTGACGCGATAATTTTGCGGTAGCTGGCGAACAGGGGGCGCGCGCGTAAGCTTGAGTCCGTCAGAGTGCCCGCGCGGATCGCCACGTCAACTTTACGCTCAATCAGGTTAATGAATGTCTCAGAAGAGACCAGCGACAGGGTCATCTCCGGGTAGCGCTCCCGGAAGGGCTTGATTAACGGCATCAGGAAATGCAGCACGACCGGCGTCGCCGCATCTATGCGCAGCAGCCCACGCGGCGTGCTGCGTGATTCCATTATTTCCGTTTCTGCCGCCGCCATCTCCTGCAAAACCGACTGCACGCGTCGAAAATAACGCTCACCTTCTTCCGTCAGGCTGAGCTGGCGCGTTGTTCTGTTAAGCAGGCTTACCCCGAGCTTCATCTCCAGCTTTTTCACCGAGCGGCTGATGGCTGAGTTTGCCTGCCCGAGCTGTTCGGCGGCGCGGCTAAAGCTCCCGCTTTCGACCACGGCGACAAAGATAGTCAGTTCTTCCGATGTAGCCTTCATTATTGCACCACCTGCAAAATTCTATTGAGATTCTATCCATTTTTGTTATTTAAACACTGGCGCATACTGCCTGTCATCTTAATCCTGAAGAGACGGAGTATTTTATGCCACTGGCGCTTCTTGCCCTGACGATCAGTGCCTTTGCAATTGGCACGACCGAATTTGTTATTGTAGGACTGGTCCCTACCATTGCTCATCAACTTGCCATTTCGCTGCCCTCTGCCGGGCTGCTGGTATCTATTTATGCGTTAGGTGTCGCTGTTGGGGCGCCTGTGCTAACGGCGCTGACCGGCCGATTCCCGCGCAAACAACTATTAGTCGCCCTGATGGTGCTCTTTACCGCCGGCAATATTCTGGCCTGGCAGGCACCGGATTACGCCACGCTGGTCATTGCCCGCCTGCTGACAGGCCTCGCGCACGGAGTCTTCTTCTCTATCGGTTCCACGATTGCAACCAGCCTGGTGCCAAAAGAGAAAGCGGCGTCAGCCATTGCGATAATGTTTGGTGGCTTAACCGTCGCGCTGGTCACCGGCGTGCCGTTAGGAACGTTTATCGGACAACATTTTGGCTGGCGTGAAACCTTCCTCGCGGTATCACTGTTGGGCGTCATTGCTCTGGTGGCCAGCCTGCTGTTGGTCCCGTCGAATATCCCGGGACGCGTGAGCGCCAGTCTGAGCGATCAGGTTAAGGTTCTAACACACCCGCGCCTGCTGCTTACCTATGCCGTAACGGCGCTGGGCTATGGTGGCGTGTTCACTGCGTTCACCTTCCTTGCGCCGATGATGCAGGAGCTGGCTGGTTTCTCCCCGGGGGCAGTGAGCTGGATATTACTGGGCTACGGTATCTCCGTCGCAATCGGCAATATCTGGGGCGGCAAGCTTGCGGATAAGCATGGTGCGGTACCGGCGCTGAAGTTCATCTTCGCCGCACTGGTTGTTCTGCTGATGATTTTCCAGTTCACCGCATCGATGCAATACGCCGCGCTGGTAACGGTATTGGTTATGGGGGTATTCGCGTTTGGTAACGTACCGGGATTGCAGGTCTATGTTGTGCAGAAAGCTGAACGCTATACCCCCAATGCGGTGGATGTCGCATCCGGCCTGAATATTGCCGCATTCAATATCGGTATCGCACTCGGCTCGGTTATCGGTGGGCAGACGGTTGAACACGTTGGATTAACCCAGACGCCGTGGATTGGCGCAGTGATTGTGCTTGTCGCTTTCTTCCTGATTGCTCTGAGTGGACGTCTTGATAAACCTGCTCGCGTCGCGCTGGGATGAGTATCAGTAAGTGCTTGCTTACAAAACTGGAAAGCGGTTTCTCAGTAATTGCGTTGAAAGTGTGACCTAAAATCCCTATAACATTAGAACCAGTCCGTTTTCCGGGCTGGTTCATGTTACAGAGGCCGTTTCCAAAAGTGCGAAAAAATACCTATGCCATGCGTTATGTTGCCGGAATGCCTGCGGAGAGGATCTTGCCTCCGGGGTCGTTTGCGAGCCTCAGCCAGGCATTACCTGCGGGCACTCCCTTAAGCAGTGACGATAAAATTCGCGTGCTGGTGTGGAACATCTTCAAGCAACAGCGCGCGGAGTGGTTATCCGTACTTCAAAATTTCGGCAAAGATGCGCACCTGGTTCTGTTACAGGAGGCGCAAACCACGCCTGAGCTGGTAAGGTTTGCAACAACAAACTATCTTGCAGCCGATCAGGTGCCTGCCTTTGTTCTGCCACAGCATCCTTCTGGGGTGATGACCCTTTCAGCCGCACATCCGGTCTATTGCTGCCCGCTGCGTGAACGTGAGCCAATCCTGCGTCTGGCAAAATCGGCGCTGGTCACGGTCTATCCGTTGCCTGATACCCGTCTGCTGATGGTGGTAAACATTCATGCGGTAAACTTCAGCCTGGGCGTTGATGTGTATAGTAAGCAGTTACTTCCCATTGGCGATCAGATTGCTCATCACAGCGGGCCAATCATTATGGCCGGGGACTTCAATGCCTGGAGCCGTCCGCGCATGAACGCGTTGTACCGCTTTGCGCGTGAAATGTCGCTGCGTGAAGTGCGTTTTGGCGATGACCAGCGCAAGAAAGCGTTTGGCCGTCCTCTCGATTTTGTCTTCTATCGTGGTTTAAGCGTGCACGACGCCTCCGTTCTGGTGACGCGCGCCTCCGATCATAATCCTCTACTCGTTGAATTCAGTCCCGGCAAACCTGATAAATAATGGTGCGTCAGGTCTGCCGTGGGGCAGGCCTGTGCGGGTGCTGCCCTTTATTATTTAACCCATAAAAGGACAGCAACATGACAACAACACACTCTCATCATGACAACGTCGAAAAACAGTTTGGTTCTCAGGCAAGTGCCTATCTGAGCAGCGCCGTGCACGCTTCTGGCCGCGATCTGGTGCGTCTTGGCGAACGGCTCGCCGCCTTTGCTGACGCGCACGTGCTGGACTTAGGCTGCGGGGCGGGGCACGCCAGTTTTACCGCCGCACAGCATGTCGGCCAGGTAACGGCGTATGATTTATCGAGCCAGATGCTGGACGTGGTTGCTGAGGCGGCGAAAGTGAAAGGGCTGAATAACGTCACGACGCGCCAGGGCTACGCTGAATCTTTACCCTTTGAGGATGAGTCGTTTGAGGTTGTGATTAGCCGTTACTCTGCACACCACTGGCATGATGTGGGTCAGGCATTGCGGGAAGTGAAACGCGTGCTCAAACCGGGCGGGATCTTCATCATCATGGACGTGATGTCTCCCGGACATCCGGTGCGGAATATCTGGCTTCAGACGGTTGAAGCGCTGCGTGATACCTCGCACGTGCAAAACTACTCCAGTGGAGAGTGGCTTACGTTTATCACCGAAGCCGGCCTGATTTCACGCTCGTTGATAACCGACCGTTTGCCGCTGGAGTTTACGTCATGGATTGCGCGGATGCGCACACCGGAGGCATTAACGCAGGCGATCCGATTGTATCAGGAGAGCGCCTCTGCTGACGTGAAGGCGTACTTTGAACTGCATGAGGATGGTTCATTTACCAGCGACACCATCATGGCCGAAGCGCATAAAGCGGGATAAACAAAAAAGGCACCGAGGGGAATCGGTGCCTTTTTAACAAGCGATCGTACTATCAGGAATCTGGCGTAGCGCTGTTTTTCACAAACAGCGTCAGCTGGTCGCCAGGTTGCAGGTTGGCCGTATCGTTGTTCCAGCGCATCACATCTTTGATGTTTACGCCGTGACGCTTAGCGATACTGGATAGCGAGTCGCCTTTACGCACGCGATAGGTAATGCTATCGCTGTTTTTAGCGAGACGCTGTGCGCTGTTACCTGCACCTACGGTCAGCGTTTGACCCACTTTCAGACCCGACCCGCGCAGATTATTCCACTGCTGGAGATCTTTCGTATTCACGCCAAGACGTGATGCAATACCTGAAAGCGTATCACCTGAACGCACCTTATAGCTGCGGCTGCTTACAGGCGACGTATCAGCGATCAGCGTGGACTGAACGGCTGCAATTTCACCCGAAGCTAAAGACTCACGTAACTGTTCTGCGTGTTTCTGCGGAACCATCACATAGCGCGGGCCACTTGCACCCAGTGTAGAGCCTTTAACACCTGCATTAAAGGTTTTCAATTTACTTACCGACATACCCGTCATATCGGCAACCTGTTGAATATCAACCGGGCTGCTGAGGCGGACACGCGCCAGTGCACGACTTTCGTCTGGTGTTGGCAGTTGTACACCGTAACGTTTGCTGTTCTTGAGAATATCGCTCAGGGCCAGCATTTTCGGTACGTAAATCTTTGTTTCCTGTGGCAGTGAGAGCGACCAGAAGTCTGTGGATTTACCACGCGCTTTATTCGCTTTCATTGCCTTCAGTACACGACCTTCACCACTGTTATACGCTGCGACAGTCAATAACCAGTCGCCATCAAACATCTTATTCAGACGTTGCATCATGTCGAGAGCGGCTGTCGTTGAAGCGACAACATCACGACGCGCATCGTAGTTGCGGGTCTGCTTTAAACCATAATTTCGCCCTGTGCTCGGAATGATCTGCCAAATGCCTGCGGCATTGGCGCCAGACGTCGCGTGCGGGTCAAAAGCGCTCTCCACTATGGGTAGTAGTACCAGTTCCATAGGCATGTTACGTTTCTTAACTTGCCCGGCTATCCAGTACATATACGGCTCTGCCCGTAATGTTACATCGTGGAGATAGCTCTTATTTCTTAAATACTTCTGCTTCTGTTCGCGAATCCGGGTGTTCTCCGGAATTCCCATCTTTAGCTCGTCGCCAATAGAGGCCCACAAGTCTTGTTCCTGCGCGAAGGATGTCCCATCGTCCAACCATCGCGCCTGACTCGTAAACTTCCCTGCTTCCCCTTGACCAGCCGCAGAAAGGCTCTGTGCGTGCTGCTGTACGTTGCCGCCGTTCTGTGACTGGCAACCAACAAGCAGGACAGAGGCGAGTAATATCGCTTTTGCCTTCATGTGTGTGTCAATAGTTGCTTAAAAGACGAGCGATGATAACGGCGAAATTTTGAAAAGGCAACCCGCATTTATCTGAAGTTATCTTTCTTTGACCTTAACCATGCAAAACGCGCTTCTGGTTGTTGCAAATTTGTTTCTTGGTTAATTTTATTAATTAAATCAACGTCATTCGTTCTTAAAAATAAATTTATTTGGCGCTCATTTTTCAGAATTACGGGGAGTGTTTTTTGGTTTTTTGCACGTAACTCCTTCACTTTCTGGTAATAATCCTGAATCGCCCGATCCTCGGGTAAGATGCTCGCAGCAAACTTCATATTTCCTAATGTATACTCGTGCGCACTGCAAATAATGGTGTCGGCAGGCAATGCATTAATTTTTTGTAAAGATTGGTACATTTGTTCTGGCGTGCCTTCAAAAAGCCTTCCGCACCCCCCTGAAAACAGCGTGTCACCGCAAAATAGATAAGGTTTACTGTAGAAACAGAGATGTCCAGAAGTGTGACCTGGTGTAGCAAATACGGAAAACTCCCACCCAAGAATCTGGACACTTTCGCCCTCGCTAACGACTTGCGTTGTGCCCTTGTTTTGTGTCTCAGCCGGCCCATACACGGCAAGTCCAGGATATTGCGCAAGCAGATCGGGAACTCCGCCCACGTGGTCATTGTGGTGGTGGGTGAGGAGAATCGCCTCCGGCTGCCAGCCGTTTTCATTTATTGCGTCCAGGATCGGAGTGGATTCGCCGGGATCGACAATGATGCATCTGCGATCGTCGTCGACTAAAACCCAGATGTAATTGTCCTGAAAGGCGGAAATACTGATAAGATTCATGCATTACCTCTTATAGCGTGGCGGGTGTTTTGATGAAACCGGCAAGGATACCTCAGACTGTCGCACCACCGGATCGTTGGGCAGAGTTGCCCTGGGGTGAATATTATCGCGAAGCTTTAGAACTTCAGCTTAAACCCTGGCTCGCGAAAATGTATGGTTTTCACCTGCTTAAGATTGGCAATCTCAGCGCAGAAATCAATACCGAAAGCTGCGCTATCTCGCATCAGGTTAACGTATCGCTTAAGGGTTCCCCGGTTCAGGTGAAAGCAGATCCGCTGCACTTGCCGTTTGCGGAAAAATCCATTGATGCCTGTCTGCTCGCCCACACGCTGCCCTGGTGTAGCGATCCCCATCGTCTGCTGCGGGAAGCCGACCGCGTGTTGATTGACGACGGCTGGCTGATCCTGAGCGGTTTTAATCCGCTGAGTCTGATGGGGCTACGCAAGCTAACGCCCGTGCTGCGCCGCACGCCGCCGTATAACAGCCGGATGTTTACTATGATGCGCCAGCTGGACTGGCTTTCACTGCTGAATTTTGAAGTGCTGAGCTACGGCGGTTTTCAGGTCATTCCCTGGACGCGAAAAGGCGGTGTTTTACTCAGCACCCATTTACCCGCGCTGGGCTGCATGCAGTATATTGTCGCGCGTAAGAGGACGATCCCCCTTACGCTCAACCCGATGAAGCAAAGCAAATCAAAAACGCGGATCCGCCAGACCGTGGGTGCCACGCGGCAGTACAAAAAACCGTGATCAGGATTCAGGCTGATAACCTGCGTCCTCATGGGTCGGGTTGGATGCCGCCGCGCGAGCCAGCTCATCACAGCGTTCGTTTTCAGGGTGCCCGGCGTGCCCCTTTACCCATTCCCATTTGATTTCGTGCTGACCAAGGGCGGCATCAAGACGCTTCCAGAGGTCGACATTCTTGACCGGCTTTTTCTCTGCCGTTTTCCAGCCGCGTTTTTTCCAGTTGTGGATCCACTGGGTGATGCCCTGGCGGACATACTGGCTGTCAGTACTCAGCACCACGTCACAATGTTCTTTTAACGCTTCCAGCGCCACGATGGCCGCCATCAGCTCCATGCGGTTATTGGTGGTGAGAAAATAGCCTTCACTAAAGGTTTTTTCATGCTCACGATAACGCATAATGGCGCCATAACCGCCGGGCCCTGGGTTACCGAGACAAGATCCATCGGTGAAAATTTCTACCTGTTTACGCATCTCTGGTAGACTTCCTGTATTTGAAACGTTCAGTAAAACGATAAGTCTGACATAAATGACCGCTATGAGCACTGCAATTACTCGCCAGATTGTTCTTGATACCGAAACCACCGGTATGAACCAGATTGGCGCCCACTACGAAGGGCACAAAATCATTGAGATTGGTGCCGTTGAAGTAGTGAACCGTCGTCTTACGGGCAACAACTTCCACGTTTACCTCAAACCCGATCGGCTGGTGGATCCGGAAGCGTTCGGCGTTCACGGGATTGCCGATGAGTTTTTGCTGGATAAGCCCACCTTCGCCGATGTCGCGGATGAATTTCTCGACTACATCAGAGGTGCGGAACTTGTCATTCATAACGCATCGTTCGATATCGGCTTTATGGACTATGAGTTCAGCAAGCTCAACCGCGATATTCCAAAGACCAATACGTTCTGTAAAGTCACGGATAGCCTGGCGCTGGCAAGGAAGATGTTCCCCGGCAAGCGTAACAGCCTTGATGCCCTGTGCTCTCGCTATGAGATAGACAACACCAAGCGAACCCTGCACGGCGCATTGCTCGATGCCCAGATCCTGGCCGATGTTTACCTGACCATGACCGGCGGGCAAACGTCGATAAAATTCAGCATGGAAAATGAATTCCAGCAGACGCGGGACGAAGGCGGTATTCAGCGTGTCGTGCGCCAGGCGAATCGCCTGCGGGTTGTTTTAGCCAGTGATGAAGAGCTGATGAACCACGAATCTCGCCTCGATTTAGTTCAGAAGAAGGGCGGAAGTTGTCTGTGGCGTGGGTGAAAAAAGGCGGAAACGTTTGTTAAATCACCGTTTGGGTGATTTTTGCAGCAAACGATTCAAAACCTGAGAAAAAGCGTTGACGAGTTACGAGGCAGACCGTAATATTCGCCTCGTTCCCCAAACGGGAACAGTGGAGCGGTAGTTCAGTCGGTTAGAATACCTGCCTGTCACGCAGGGGGTCGCGGGTTCGAGTCCCGTCCGTTCCGCCACTATTTAGAAAGCCTGGATCAGAAATGATTCAGGCTTTCGTCGTTTTATACGCCCTACACTCGCGTATCTCTCTTCTTATTTTTGTTAACAAAAAGTTAACATGCTCGGTGCAATTTATTAGCATTTGCACGGTTTTAGTGCGTTATTTGCACTACTTTTGTGCATTGTTTGCCCATCCCCTCTCCGAACCTCACTTTGTTATGTAATAATTATGTAAAAATAATTCATAAGAAATCATTCGGTTACCGATCATTTTTCAGAAAAGATCTGAACCAATACGCTATTGGTTCGCTTATTGCTTAATCATTAGCACGATAAGTAGTGCGTCATATCAATAACTTATCGTTGATAAAAATAAAGTGATGATGAAAGCGAGCGAACCAATATGGAAAAGCCTTCACGGTTTTTAGCAAATTCCAGCACCGCGCTTGAGCAGTTGCGCGGTCTTATCAACCTGCACGAGTCAACACCAGGCATTCCGCTGCCCACTGAACGTGAGCTGTCGGACACGCTCGGCGTAGGGCGACGTGAAGTGCGTCGCGCGCTGGATGTGCTGGAAGAGGAAGGGCGTATCTGGCGCAAGCAGGGCAAGGGCACCTTCATTGGTCCGGCTGCCCCTGTTGAGCCGTTGGCGCTTCAGGGATTGGTTCAGCAAACCAACCTGCTGGAAGTCATGGAAGCTCGACTACAGCTCGAACCCGGCTTAGCCCGACTTGCGGCACTGCGTGCCACCAGGGAAAACCTCGCGCTCATGCAGCGCATGCTGGAACGCATTGATAAGGTCAGCCCGGATGACCGCGATCTCAACGAACTGTGGGATAGCGCCTTTCACCGCGCCATTGCGGAAGCAGCAGGCAACCGCCTGATGCTAGGGCTTTTCGATGCGATAGATGCCGTCCGCCGGGAGCCCGGCTGGCAGCATTTACGCGAACTTGCCCGCACCCCTGAACGTGTCGATAGCTACAACGACCACCATCACAACATCATGTCAGCGATTATTCATCGCCAGCCTAATGAAGCAGCCGCCGCCATGCGCGAACACCTGCTCAGCCTGCAAACCGCCCTGATTCAGGCTATCCACCTTGAGGACGATTCCACGCTATGACGACGATACCCTTTAAGGACTCCACGCCCGTACTGCGGCTGCAAAACCTCAACGTTAAATTCGCGGGCTCGCCGGTAAACGTGCTCGAAGACATCTCCCTGACGGTCAGGGCGGGAGAGACGCTGGCGCTGGTGGGCGAGTCCGGCTGCGGCAAAAGCATCACTTCCCTGGCGCTGATGGGGTTATTGCCTGCCAGCGCCCGGATCGTTAACGGGGAGATGCATTTCCGCCGCCACGATCTGCGCAAGCTCTCGCCGCGCGAGTATGCCGATCTGCGCGGCAGCGAGCTGGCGATGATATTCCAGGAGCCCATGACCTCGCTCAACCCGGCCTTCACGCTTGGCGATCAGCTCAGTGAAGCGGTGATGCGCCATCAAACGATCTCCCGGGCTGAGGCGATGACGGTTGCGCTACAAATCCTGGAGAAGGTGCAGATCCCGGCCGCAGAGATGCGCCTCAAGGCTTACCCGCATCAGCTTTCCGGCGGTATGCGCCAGCGCGTGATGATTGCGATGGCCCTGATAAACCATCCCAAATTACTGATTGCTGACGAACCCACTACCGCCCTGGACGTGACCATTCAGGCGCAAATTCTCGCCCTGCTCAATACCCTAAAAGAAGAAACGGGCACGGCGGTGCTGATGATCACCCACGATTTAGGCGTGGTGGCCGAAGTCGCGCAGCAGGTGGCGGTAATGTACGCCGGACAGGTAGTGGAGCAGGGGAGCGTCGAGGCGATATTTGCCGACCCGCAGCACCCGTACACAATTGGCTTGATGGGCTCGATCCCCTCCCTTGGCGCACGCAAGGGCCAGCTTTCCACCATTCCCGGATCGGTCCCGCTGCCGGAATCCATGCCTCAAGGCTGCCGCTTTGCCACCCGATGTCCCTTCGCGCAGACGCGCTGTCATGCTGAAAAACCACCGCTCACTACGCTCGGCGCGGGCCATCAGGTTGCCTGCTTCCGCGTGCCGCTGGAACAACACATTGCCCTGGGAGAAATTGCATGACCACGCCCATTCTTGAAGCCCGCGATCTGAGCAAGCTTTTCCCCGGCCCGAAAAAACTGTTTACGCCGGCCCGTTTTGTTACGGCTGTCGACCGCGTTTCGCTGTCGGTGATGCCTGGCGAAACGCTGGCCATTGTCGGCGAATCCGGTTCCGGAAAATCCACCCTCGGTCGTCTGCTGCTGCGCCTGCTGAGTGCCAGCGAAGGGCGCGTATTTTATCAGGGTGAGGAGATCACCCATGCTTCAGGTGCTCGTCTGAACCAGCTTCGGCGTGAGCTACAGATCATCTTTCAGGATCCCTTCGCCTCGCTGAACCCGCGCATGACGGTAGAGCAGATTATTGGTGAGCCGCTGTGGCTGCACCAGAACATGAAAAAAGCGGATCGCCAGTACCGCGTTGCCGAGCTGCTCAGGACGGTCGGCTTGCCCGCGGCCTGGGCCGGGCGTTATCCGCACGAATTTTCCGGCGGGCAGCGCCAGCGTATCGGCATTGCGCGCGCGCTGGCGTCGGGCCCAACGCTGCTGCTGGGCGATGAACCGGTCTCTGCGCTGGACGTTTCCGTTCAGGCACAGGTGGTGAATTTACTGGAAAGCCTGAAGCACCAGTTGGGACTCACGATGGTGATCGTCGCCCACGGGCTGGCGGTTATACGTCATATGAGCGACCGCGTGGCGGTGATGTATCTTGGGCAAATAGTCGAGCTGGCCACCGTCGACGACATCTTCGACGCGCCGCTGCATCCTTATACTCAGGCGTTAATTGCCTCAGCACCGCAGATGCAGCCAGGCGTAGCGCGGGATGCGCCGCTGTTGCAGGGTGATTTACCGAACCCGGCTAATCCGCCCTCCGGCTGCCGTTTCCACACCCGTTGCCCCTACGTTACCGACGAATGCCGTCAGGTCGAGCCGATTAATCAGGTCATCGACGGCGGGCGTCAGGTCGCCTGCCACCGCTGGCAGGAGATTAACCGAGATCGCAGCGTTATCCAGATCGCACCGCCATCCGCCGCATTTTTGCGCCGCCGCGCGCTGTTTGAACACGCGGCCACTCACTCCTCCCTTCCTTCAAGGAACTCATGATAATGACAATGCGTAATTCTCTTTTGACCGTACTGGGAAGTGTTATGTTGCTTGGCGCGGCGCTGCCCGCCCATTCTGAAAGCGTGCTGCGAATCGGCCTGGGCGCAGACCCGGACATGCTCGACCCGCATCTGGCGCGTACCTATTATGGCCGCTTCGTGTTTGCCTCCCTGTGTGACCGGCTGGTGGACGTGGACGAACATCTCAAGGTGGTGCCGGGACTGGCAAAATCCTGGGCGTGGAGCAATGACGGTAAAACGCTGACCCTGGATCTCCGTGATGGCGTGACCTTCCACGACGGTGAAAAATTTGATGCCGCCGCCGCGAAATATAACCTCGACCGTGCCCTGACCCTCAAAGGCTCCCTGCGGAAAAGCGAGATCTCCTCCGTGGAGTCGGTAGAGGTCACCGGCCCGATGCAGATAGCCCTGCACCTGAAAACGCCGGATGCCGCACTTCTGATGCAGCTCACCGATCGCGCAGGCGCAATGATGGCGCCAGAAGCCGCGAAAAAAGCCGAATTTGCCGCGCATCCAGTCTGTTCCGGCCCGTATAAGTTCGACAGCCGCGTGTCGCAGGATCGCATTGTGCTGACCCGCTTCGACAACTACTGGAACAAAGACGCCTACCACTTCGATAAAATAATCTATCTGCCGATCCCGGATGCTTCCGTGCGCCTGGCGAACCTGCGCGCGGGCGATCTCGACCTGACCGAAGGCATTGCCGCCAGCGACGTCAAAACCGTCGAGGCCGACAGCAAACTGGCGCTGGCGAAGGTAACGGGCCTCGGATACCAGGGCATCACCTTCAACATTAACAATGGCAAAGTCCCGGCGAACGATCCCTTCAAAGATGCCCGCGTGCGTGAAGCATTTTCTCAGGCCATCGATCGCGATGCTTTAAACCAGGTGGTGTTCGAGGGACTTTACACTCCGGCGAACCAGGCGTTTTCGCCGGTAAGCCCGTACCACGTCAATCTTCCGGTTCCCCCACGTGACGTCGACAAAGCCAAAGCGCTGCTGAAAGCCGCAGGCGTCACCGCGCCGCTGACCGTCAATCTGCTGGTGCCGAACAACCCAACCTCGCAGCAGGTGGGCCAGGTATTGCAGGCGATGGTGGCAGAGGCGGGCTTTAACCTGAACCTGCAAATGACCGAGTTCGCCACGCTGCTGGATCGCCAGCAGAGCGGTGACTACCAGTTGAGCTTCTCCGGCTGGTCGGGTCGCCCGGATCCAGATGGCAGCATCTACGGCTTTATCAACAGCAAAGGCACACTCAACGATGGCCGCTACAGCAATGCTCAGGTGGATGAATGGCTAACGCAGGCGCGCCAGAGTACCGATCAGGCCGCCCGCCAGCCGCTGTACGACAAGGTGGTGAAGCAGTTGCAAACCGACATGCCGATTGCCTACCTCTACTTCGAACCGCGCATTTTTGGCCTGAACAAGCGCGTGCAGGGCTTTAAAGCGTACCCGGACGGCATTGTGCGTCTGGCTGGCTTGACGCTGGCGAAATAAACCTCCTGAGGAGAACCCATGCTGGAACTGATTTGCAAACGTCTGCTGCTGGCTATTCCCACTCTGCTGCTGGTGAGCATGATGGTGTTCGGCCTGCAAAAGCTGCTGCCCGGCGACCCGCTGATCGCCATGGCCGGGGAGGAGCGCGATCCGGCGGTGATCGCCCAGCTGCGTGCTGAGCTGAATCTGGACGCGCCGATCCCCGTGCAGTATTTCAACTGGCTGACGCGTGCGCTGCAAGGCGATCTGGGTGTCTCTTTACGCACTCATGAGCCGGTCACGCAGCTGATTGCCAGCAAGCTGCCGGTCACGCTGGAGCTGTCGCTGCTGGCGATGATTATCGCGCTGGTGTTTGGTATCAGCATGGGGATCCTCGCGGCGGTGAACAAAAACAGCTGGGTCGATCACGGGGCGAATTTTGTGGCGATCTCGGGGATCTCAATACCGCACTTCTGGCTGGGGATCCTGCTGATTCTGGTCTTTTCAGTAAACCTGCAATGGCTGCCTGCGTCCGGTTATGTGCCGTTCAGTGAAGATCCGATCCAGAACCTGCGGACATTGCTGCTGCCCGCGTCCGTGCTCGGGACCGGCCTGGCGGCAACGCTGATGCGCCATACCCGTGCGTCGATGATTGCGGTGCTGAAAGCGGATTACATCCGCACCGCGCGCGCTAAGGGGTTGCTGCCGAAAGCGGTGGTCCTGAAGCACGCCTTTCGCAACGCGCTGGTGCCGGTGATCACCCTCACCACGCTGCTGTTCGGCGAGCTGCTGGGCGGGGCGGTGCTGACCGAGCAGGTCTTCACCATTCCGGGCTTCGGCAAAATGATCGTCGACTCGGTGTTCAACCGCGATTACGCGGTGGTGCAGGGCGTAGTGCTGATCGTGGCGATCGGTTTCCTGATGCTCAACCTTCTGGCTGACGTGCTCTACGTCCTTATCAACCCGAAAATGCGAGGTTAATCATGGCGGAACTGATGACGCAAACCGTGGCGCCCACGCTGCCGCGCACGCAAAACCGGGTGCTTAGAAAATTTCTCGCCAATAAAAGTGCGGTGATTGGCGCGATTGTGGTGGGCTTTTTTGTGCTGGTGGCGCTGCTGGCACCGTGGATCGCGCCGTTTGACCCGGTTAAGGCTAACTTCCTCGCGGTGCGCAAAGCGCCCTCGGCGATGTACTGGTTCGGCACCGACGAGCTGGGGCGCGATATCGTGTCCCGCATTATCTGGGGGGCGAGAACCTCATTGATGGCGGGCTGTATGTCGGTGGCAATCGCGGTGGTCATCGGCGTGCCGCTGGGGCTGGTGGCGGGGTATTTCCAAAAGATGTGGGACGGGGTGATCTCCCGCTTTATCGAGGCACTGCTGGCCTGTCCATTCCTGATCATGGCGATCGCGCTGGGGGCGTTTTTAGGCCCAAGCCTGACGAATGCCATGATTGCCATTGGGCTCTCGGCGATGCCGATCTTCGCCCGCCTGACGCGCGGCCAGGTGATCGCCATTCGCAACGAAGAGTATATCGACGGCGCGCGGGCGATTGGCCTGCCGGACCGCTGGATCATTATCAAATACGTTCTGCCTAACGTGATGTCACCGATTCTGGTACAGGCCACGCTGGCCATTGCCTCGGCGATTATCGCCGAAGCCAGCCTCTCGTTTTTAGGGTTAGGGCAACAGCCGCCAAACCCATCCTGGGGCTCCATGCTCAACACCGCCAAAGGGTTTCTGGAGCAGGCGCCGTGGATGTCCGTTTTCCCCGGCGTGGCGATTTTCCTTGCCGTTCAGGGCTTTAATTTACTCGGCGACGGGCTGCGCGATGCGCTCGATCCGCGCCACGACTAAGGAGTCATGATGACCAAAGCGCTTGATTTTACAACCGGTTACGATTCACGACGCCCGCCGATGATGGGCCACAACGCCGTTGCCACCTCGCAGCCGCTGGCGGCACAGGCGGGAATGAAGATGCTACAGCTGGGCGGAAACGCCGTTGATGCGGCGGTTGCCACCGCCATGGCGCTGACTGTTGTCGAGCCGACCGGCAACGGCATCGGCAGCGATGCTTTTGCGATTGTCTGGGACGGTGAAAAACTTCACGGCCTGAATGCGTCCGGTCGTTCGCCGGCCAGCTGGCATGCGGACCTGTTTGCCGGAAAAACCGCCGTACCGGAAATCGGCTGGGACGCGGTAACCGTACCGGGGGCGGTGTCGGGCTGGGTAGCGCTGGCTGAACGTTTTGGCACATTGTCGCTCACCACCCTGGCGCAGCCGGCCATTGAGTATGCGCGTAACGGTTTTCCCGTCTCTCCGCTCATCGGGCATCTGTGGCAGCGCGGTTACAACAAGCTAAAAGATCAGCCGGGCTTTAGCGCCTGCTTCGCGCCGGAAGGCCGCGCGCCGCGCGTGGGCGAGATCTTCCGTAATCCGGCGCAGGCGAACACGCTGGAGCTGATCGCCAAAACCAACGGCGACGCGTTTTACCGTGGCGAACTGGCGCAGAAAATTGCCGCCTTTGCCAAAGCACACGGTGCACACCTGACGGCTGAAGACCTGGCGAACCATCGCGTGGACTGGGTGGAACTGCTGTCGCGCGACTTCGCGGGCGGGTCGGTGCAGGAGTTGCCGCCAAACGGTCAGGGGATTGCCACCCTAATTGCGCTTGGCATTCTGGAGCAGTGCGGCATTGAGAAACATCACCCGGACTCCGTGCAGGGGCTGCACCTCTCCATTGAGGCAATGAAGCTGGCGCTGGCGGATCTCGATCGCTACGTTGCGGATGAAGAGCATATGGAGTTCGCGGCCAAAGTGCTGCTGAGCGACCATTATCTGAAGTCGCGCGCCGCGCTTATCGACCACGATAAAGCCTCTGATTTTGTGTACGGATCGCCGACGCAAAGCGGCACGGTCTATATCAGCACCGCGGACGCCAGCGGGATGATGGTTTCGTTTATTCAGTCCAACTTTATGGGCTTCGGTTCAGGCATTGTGGTGCCGGATACCGGAATCAGCCTGCAAAACCGCGGCTGCGGCTTTGTGCTCGATCCCAACCACCCGAACGCGCTGGCGGGCAGCAAGCGTCCTTTCCACACCATCATCCCGGGTTTTGCGATGGACGGTAACGGCAAGCCGCTGATGTCCTTTGGCGTGATGGGTGGCCCGATGCAGGCGCAGGGGCACATGCAGATGGCGTTGCGCATTATGCTGCACGGGCAAAACCCGCAGGCGGCGATTGATGCCCCGCGCTGGCGCGTGGTGCAGGGCAGGGAAGTGATTGTTGAATCGACCTTCGATCGCAATACCATCGCGGCGCTGCGCGAGCGTGGACACCAGATCGTGGTGGAAGATCCGCTCCAGGATTACAATTTTGGCGGCGCGCAGGTGATTTACCGTATGCCGGAAGGGCACTACGTGGCTGCGACGGAGAGCCGCAAAGACGGGCAGGCGTTGGTGAGCTGATTTGTAGGCCGGGTAAGGCGCAGCCGCCGCCCGGCTTTTATTCAGCCAATGCTAAACGGATCCGCATCCTGCCACGCCGGAAACTTCTCCCGATACTCCCTTAACGCCGTTAACGAAATCTCAGCATCAATTCGTGTCGCCTGATGCGGCTCGGCGGTGGCAATAATCTCACCCTGTGGACTGATCACCCGGCTGTCACCGCGATAGTGATGCCCGTTGCCGTCCGTTCCTACGCGGTTACAGCCAACGACGTACGCCTGGTTTTCAATCGCGCGCGCTGTCAGTAGAGCCTGCCAGTGCAGGGAGCGTGGGGCGGGCCAGTTGGCGACATACAGCGCCAGATCGTAATCGTTGCGGTTGCGTGACCACACCGGGAAGCGCAGGTCATAGCAGACCAGCGGCAGAATACGCCAGCCGCGCCATTCAAATACCACGCGTTCGTTGCCGGCTTCATAATGCTGATGTTCATCCGCCATGCGGAACAGGTGGCGCTTATCGTAGAAGTGGACGTTCCCTTCCGGCTCGACGAGCAGGAAGCGGTTAACCGCTCCGCGCCCGGTCTGGAGCGCGACGCTTCCGGCAATCAGCGCGTTGGTATCCTGCGCCCTGGCGTGCATCCAGGACACCACTTCGTCCTGCGGCATAGACTGTATTGCCGCCTCCATCGCGAAACCTGTGGTGAACATCTCCGGCAGAACAATTACGTCGCGTCCGGTTATCTCTTCCAGCTGGCGATCAAAATGGCGAAGGTTGGCGGGGCCGTCCATCCACACTAAAGGTTGCTGCAAAACAGAAATCTTTAAACCAGGCACGATACAGGCTCCTAAAAAAATACCTTTTGACACTGTAGCACGTCATTACGAGAAAATGTGGCAATAAAAAACCCCGCGCGGGGCGGGGTTTGTGGGAGCGAGATGCCTTATGCCGCTTCAGGTTTGCGGTGCTTCTCCGGCAGCTTTACCGGCTGCGTCGCCAGCTCTTCTGGTTCGAAATCATCCACATTAATACTGCGCAGACGGCTCTCTTCGGCTTTCACCAGAAGCGCGGCTTCGCTGTTGTCGATGATGCCACCCGCCAGCGCCTGTTTTGCCAGCTCGTCCAGTCGTGTAAACGGCAGGTTTTTGCCCAGCTGTTTACAGATTTTCTGATGAATCGGGTCGGCGGCCATGACGTCCAGCAGCGCCTCTTCCAGCAAACCTACCGGGTTATGCGGGGTAGGCGCCAGGTATTGACCGCGGCCGATACGGGAACGGGTTGCGCTCGGTACCTGGAGGATCTTCGCCACTTTGTGATCCAGCTTGTCGGATGGCGCCAGATAATGACGTCCGGTCGGGAAGATCGCCACGCGCAGGGCGCCGGCCACAAAGCGGTTCGGGAAGTTCGCCAGCAGATCGTCAATTGCCTGTTCGGCCTGATACAGCGCATCCTGTACGCCCCAGTGCACCAGCGGCAGATCCGCTTCCTGACGGCCTTCATCGTCGTAGCGTTTCAGCACCGCAGAGGCCAGGAAAATCTGGCTCAGCACATCACCCAGACGGGCAGAGATGCGCTCGCGGCGCTTCAGGCTTCCGCCCAGAACGGCCATGGAGATGTCAGACAGCAGCGCCAGGTTAGCGCTCAGACGGTTCAGGTGCTGATAGTAACGTTTGGTTGCATCGCGGGTCGGCGTCGCGCTGGTCAAACCGCGCGTCAGGCCGAGCCAGAAGCTGCGAACTTCATTGCTGCCGACGTGACCGATATGTTTGAACAGCAGTTTGTCGAAGGCATCCACGTCGTTATTCTGCGCGGCGGCCATCTCTTCCAGCACGTAAGGATGGCAGCGGATCGCCCCCTGGCCGAAGATCATCATGCTGCGGGTCAGGATGTTTGCCCCTTCCACGGTGATGGCAATCGGTGCGCCCTGGTAGCCGCGCGCCAGGAAGTTGCCTTCGCCCAGCATAATGCCTTTACCACCAGCGATATCCATTGCATCAATAATTGACTGCTGGGCGCGGTGGGTACAGTGGTACTTCACAATCGCCGACAGCACGGCAGGTTTTTCGCCCAGCATAATGCCGTAAGTAATCAGCGAGGCTGCGGCGTCCATGACGTAAGCGTTGCCCGCGATACGCGCCAGCGGCTCTTCGATGCCTTCCATCTTGCCGATAGAAATTTTGAACTGGCGGCGGATATGAGCGTACGCGCCAATCCCCATCGCCACGGACTTCAGACCGCCTGTCGAGTTCGACGGCAGGGTAATGCCGCGGCCCACAGACAGACATTCCACCAGCATACGCCAGCCCTGGCCGGCCATTTTCGGACCACCGATGATGTAATCAATCGGGACAAAGATATCCTGACCGCGGGTTGGGCCGTTCTGGAACGGCACGTTCAGCGGGAAGTGACGACGACCAATTTCCACGCCCGGCGTTGAGGTTGGGATCAGCGCACAGGTAATGCCCAGGTCTTCTTCGCCGCCCAGCAGTTTTTCCGGGTCGGAGAGCTTAAAGGCCAGGCCCAGCACGGTGGCGATAGGCGCCAGGGTGATATAGCGTTTGTTCCAGGTCAGGCGCATTCCCAGCACCTGCTGGCCCTGCCATTCGCCCATGCAGACCACGCCGGTATCCGGGATTGCGCCGGCATCAGAACCGGCTTCCGGGCTGGTCAGCGCGAAGCACGGGATTTCCTGACCGCGCGCCAGACGCGGCAGGTAGTGATCTTTCTGCTCTTCCGTACCGTAATGCTGCAACAGCTCACCCGGGCCTAAGGAGTTTGGTACGCCAACGGTGATCGCCAGGATCCCGGAAACGCCCGCCAGCTTTTGCAGGACGCGAGCCTGAGCGTAAGCGGAGAACTCCAGGCCGCCGTACTCTTTTTTGATGATCATCGCGAAGAAGCGATGCTCTTTCAGGTATGCCCACAGCTCCGGCGGCAGGTCGGCCATTTCATGGGTGATCGCAAAGTCATTTGCCATGCGGCACGCTTCTTCCACCGGGCCATCAATAAAGGCCTGTTCTTCGGCGGTCAGACGCGGCTGCGGATAGTTGTGCAGCTTTTTCCAGTCCGGGTTGCCCTGAAACAGATCGCCTTCCCACCAGGTGGTGCCGGCATCAATCGCTTCTTTCTCAGTACGCGACATCGGCGGCATCACTTTACGGAAGCCCTTAAACACCGGCGCGGAGATCATCGACTTACGCATCGGCGTCAGGTTGAACGGCAGCAAAATAATTGCCAGCGGGACGAGGACCCAGATATTCCACAGGCCAGCGACGCCAAGTGCAGCCGTCCAGGCCAGAAGAATCAGGCTGCTCAGGAATAAACTGACGCGGTGATAGAACAACACGCCGAGCAGAACAACGGTTGCGAGAATGCTCAAAATCATCATAAAGAAAAGCTCCCTTGCTTGTAGGAGGTCTGACCACTTGTGATGATATGGTTGTAGTTGATGTCATTTCCTTTAGCAATGTGTTTACAAAATAATTACAACCTGGTTCACATTGTTCGCGTTTTAGCCGGCACAAAAAATCAAAACGCCGGACGATTCGCATGGCTTTAGCTTCTCGCTTTTAGCGCTATCCGGTACACTCCACTGTGTTATTTTATCAATACTGAAGGATTATCCTCATGTACCAGGATCTTATTCGTAACGAACTGAACGAAGCGGCGGAAACGCTGGCGAACTTTCTGAAAGATGATGCCAATATTCACGCTATTCAGCGCGCGGCGGTCCTGCTGGCCGACAGCTTCAAAGCCGGTGGCAAAGTGCTTTCGTGCGGTAACGGCGGCTCCCACTGCGACGCCATGCACTTTGCTGAAGAGCTGACCGGACGCTATCGCGAAAACCGTCCGGGCTACCCGGCGATTGCGATTTCCGACGTCAGCCACATCTCCTGCGTAGGCAATGACTTCGGTTACGACCACATCTTCTCCCGCTACGTTGAAGCGGTAGGCCGCGAAGGCGACGTGCTGCTGGGGATCTCCACGTCCGGTAACTCCGCTAACGTGATCAAAGCGATTGACGCGGCGCGTGAGAAAGGCATGAAGGTGATCACCCTGACCGGGAAAGATGGCGGTAAGATGGACGGTACGGCGGACGTTGAAATCCGTGTTCCACACTTCGGTTATGCCGACCGCATTCAGGAAATTCACATCAAAGTGATCCATATCCTGATTCAGTTAATCGAAAAAGAGATGGTTAAGTAAGGCTTCGCTGGGGGGCGCCGGTGCCCCCCGCTGTTGTGGAGGTAATCTATGTGCGAACTGCTCGGGATGAGCGCCAATGTGCCAACCGATATCTGCTTTAGCTTCACCGGGCTGGTTCAGCGCGGTGGAGGAACCGGGCCGCATAAAGACGGCTGGGGCATTACCTTCTACGAAGGCAAAGGCTGTCGCACGTTTAAAGATCCGCAGCCCAGCTTTAACTCACCCATTGCCAAACTGGTGCAGGACTACCCAATTAAATCCTGTTCGGTGATCGCCCACATTCGTCAGGCCAACCGCGGTGAAGTGACGCTGGAAAATACCCATCCGTTTACCCGTGAACTGTGGGGCCGGAACTGGACCTACGCGCACAACGGCCAGCTTACGGGCTATAAATCGCTGGAAACCGCGAATTTTCGACCGGTTGGCGAAACCGACAGTGAAAAAGCGTTTTGCTGGCTGCTGCACAAGCTGACCGAGCGCTACCCGCGCACGCCCGGCAACATGGCCGCCGTTTTTAAATACATTGCGTCGCTGGCGTCGGAATTACGCGAGAAGGGCGTTTTCAATATGCTGCTGTCAGACGGGCGTTACGTGATGGCGTTTTGCTCCACGAATCTTTTCTGGATCACGCGCCGCGCGCCGTTTGGCGTCGCCACGTTGCTCGATCAGGATGTGGAAATTGATTTTCAGAAGGAGACCACACCGAACGATGTGGTCACCGTCATTGCAACGCAGCCGCTGACGGGCAACGAAACCTGGCAAAAGATCATGCCAGGCGAGTGGGTGCTATTTTGCCTCGGGGACCGCGTAATTTGACGCAAGCTGCGGCTGAACCACTTCGTGGCTGAGCGGTTTACTCACCACGTAACGGCCATTGACGATGGATACCACCGGCGGCTTATGGGTCTGCTCGAAGTAGTCATAGCCCGGTTTTAGCTGTTTCCAGAAATCCGTGTATACAGAGTACTTATGGCGCGCCATGTTGGCATCCGTCATACGGAACGGATAAATGCTGACCTGAACATTCGGCTGGCCAAAGACCAGGGCGCCGGTGACAAACTGGAAAATCTCATCAATGCCGGAATCCGTCATCGCATAACAGCCGACAGACACGCAGGCGCCGTGGATCATCAGGTACTTACCCTCGTAACCGTGAGCGCGGTCGAAGGCATTAGGGAAACCGATGTTAATCGCTTTATAGAAGCGGCTGTCCGGTTTTAGCTGGTTACGCTGAACGTTATAAAACCCTTCCGGACTTTTGAAGTCGCCCTGACGCTGTTTTGGCCCCAGCCCGCCAGAGTAGTTACAGATTTTGTAGCTATCGAGCAGCTGATACGTCTCGCCCATTTTGACAAACAGATCGAGTGTGCGCTCTTCCTTGAAGATTTGAATATAAACCGGGGATCCCATCAACTGCTGTTTATATTCTTTGCTGACCGGCGTCGTTGAACTGTTACTGCCGAGCAGCCCGGCAAACGACATGCACGGTATCAGAAGCATCGCAATGAACAATGCGATTTTACGCATACTACTGGTTCCTTGATAAAACAATGACCAACTTGCCAGAACGGCAAAAGACACCCGAAATCAGACTAATCTGGACAGGAGCGCTCACATTAGCACCGATGGAGATTTTCGCAAGAGCCAACCTTTGCGTTTACAAATTAGTTTTACTTTATAACCCATTCAAATTGCCGTGACTCCAGGAACTTTGCGCAATAGCTCGCATTTCAGTGCGCCAGACGGCGGATTTGCTGCCCTTGCAGGGGCGGGAAATGGTACACTCCGGCCACTCTGGATTGTTGTTCATGGATACCTGCTAACCACATGTTTAGAATCAGAAAAGGACTCGATCTGCCAATCTCTGGCGTGCCTGAACAGCACGTAACAACCGGCGCCAGTATTCACCATGTCGCTATTGTGGGTGATGATTACGTGGGCATGCGTCCTGCGATGCTGGTACAGGAAGGCGATCGCGTAATAAAAGGCCAGGCGCTCTTCGAGGATAAAAAAAATCCTGGCGTTATGTTTACAGCCCCTGCCAGCGGCACCGTCGTGGCCATCCATCGTGGTGAGCGTCGCGTCCTGCAATCGGTCGTTATTCAAATTGAAGGTGACGAAAAACGCGAGTTTGCGCGTTTTGACGCCGCCGATCTCGCTACCCTCAGCCACGACGCGGTGCAGACGCAACTGCTGGAGTCCGGTCTGTGGACGGCGCTTCGCACGCGTCCCTATAGCAAAACGCCCGTGCCAGGCACCGTGCCCGCCGCTATATTTATCACGGCCATCGACACCAACCCGCTCAGCGCGGATCCGCAGCCTATTATCCTGGCCGAACGAAAAGCTTTCGATGCCGGTCTCACCGTGTTAACACGCCTGACGCCGGGCAAAGTGCATGTCTGCCAGGCCAGCGGCGGCAAGCTGGGCGGGCATCCGCAGGGGCAGGTCGCTTTTAATGAATTTGCCGGCCCGCATCCGGCCGGGCTGGTGGGAACGCATATTCACTTCCTCGAGCCGGTGAGCCTGACGAAACAGGTCTGGCATCTTAATTACCAGGACGTTATTGCTATCGGTAAGCTGTTCACCACGGGTGAGCTGTGCGCGGAACGCATCATTGCCATTGGTGGCCCTCAGGCAACCCGTCCGCGTCTGGTTCGCACGCTGCTTGGTGCAGATTTAACTACGCTGCTGGCTGGCGAAACGAAAGAGGGCGAAAACCGCATTATTTCCGGTTCGGTGCTGAGCGGCAGGCACGCGACAGGCCCGATGGCCTGGCTGGGCCGTTTCCATCTTCAGGTGAGCGTAGTGCTTGAAGGGCGCGAGAAAGAGCTGTTCGGCTGGGTGCTGCCTGGCGCGGAAAAATTCTCCGTGACCCGCACCACGCTGGGCCACTTCCTGCGTCATAAGCTGTTTAACTTCTCCACCAGCACGAACGGCGGCGAGCGCGCCATGGTCCCGATTGGCAACTACGAACGCGTTATGCCGCTGGATATTCTGCCTACCGTGCTGCTGCGCGATCTCCTGGCCGGCGATACCGACGGTGCCCAGGCGCTGGGCTGCCTGGAGCTGGATGAAGAAGATCTGGCGCTGTGTACCTATGTGTGTCCAGGTAAATACGAATACGGACCCGTATTGCGCGAGGTGTTAACCCGCATTGAGCAGGAAGGATAACCATGGGCTTAAAACACCTCTTCGAAAAAATTGAGCCGCATTTTACCGAGGGTAAGCTGAAGAAGTACTACCCGCTGTATGAAGCGACAACGACCATTTTCTACACTCCTGGGCTGGTGACGAGAGGCGCGGCGCACGTTCGCGACGCCATCGACCTCAAGCGAATGATGATTCTGGTCTGGTTTGCGGTCTTCCCGGCGATGTTCTGGGGGATGTATAACGTTGGATTGCAGACGATTCCGGCGCTGCACCATATGTACGATGCAGAGCAGCTGGCGCAGGTGATTCAGTCTGACTGGCACTACCGTCTGGCGCAGTCTCTTGGCGTAAGCTTTGCGGCAGATGCCGGCTGGGTCAGCATGATGACCCTGGGCGCCGTCTTCTTCCTGCCGATCTATATGACCGTCTTTATCGTGGGCGGTTTCTGGGAAGTGCTGTTCGCCATAATCCGCAAGCATGAGATCAACGAAGGTTTCTTTGTTACCTCTATTCTGTTTGCGCTGATTGTTCCGCCCACGCTACCGCTCTGGCAGGCGGCGATGGGGATCAGCTTTGGCGTGGTCATTGCCAAGGAGATCTTCGGCGGGACCGGACGTAACTTCCTCAACCCGGCGCTGGCGGGGCGCGCGTTCCTGTTCTTTGCCTACCCGGCGCAAATCTCTGGCGACCTGGTGTGGACGGCTGCGGACGGATTCTCGGGCGCAACGCCACTTTCACAGTGGGCGGCAGGCGGCGGCGAAACGCTGGTCAATAATGCCACCGGCCAGCCTGTCACCTGGTTTGATGCGTTTATCGGCAATATTCCGGGCTCTATCGGTGAAGTGTCTACCCTGATGATCGTAATCGGCGGGGCCATCATCCTCTTTGGCCGCGTGGCCTCCTGGCGCATTGTCGCAGGCGTCATGCTCGGGATGGTACTCACCGCCACGCTGTTCAATTTCATTGGTTCAGACACTAACCCAATGTTCTCCATGCCGTGGTACTGGCACCTCGTGCTGGGAGGCTTTGCGTTTGGCATGATGTTCATGGCCACCGATCCCGTCTCGGCTTCGTTTACCGACAGGGGGAAATGGTGTTACGGCGCGCTCATTGGGGTGATGTGCGTACTGATTCGCGTGGTCAACCCGGCCTATCCGGAAGGGATGATGTTGGCCATTCTGTTTGCCAATCTGTTTGCGCCGCTGTTTGACTACCTGGTCGTGCGCGCCAACATTAAGCGGAGGAAGGCGCGTGGCTGAAATCAAAAATAACGACAGCATCAGCAAAACGCTGCTGGTGGTGCTGGTACTGTGCCTGGTCTGCTCCATTGTCGTGGCGGGCTCTGCCGTAGGGTTAAAGCCGCTCCAGCAGGAACAGCGCGCGCTGGATAAACAGCGCAACATCCTGGCCGTTGCCGGGCTGATGCAGGAAGGCATGACGAAGGATGACGTCGCGGCCGTATTTGCCGAACGCATTACCGCCCGGCTGGTGGATTTAAAAACCGGCGAACTGATGGATAAAGACCCGGCGAAATATAACCAGGCGCTGGCGTTAAAGGATCCGCAGATGAGCACCGTGCTTGACGCCTCGCAGGATCCGGCTGGCATTAAGCGCCGCAGCAATGTCGCGGAGATATACCTCGTTCGTGACGAGCAAAAGCGCATACAGGAAATCGTGTTGCCCATCTACGGCAACGGCTTGTGGTCAATGATGTACGCCTTTGTGGCGCTGGATACCGATGGCCGCACGGTCAAAGGCATTACTTATTACGATCAGGGCGAAACGCCGGGGCTGGGGGGCGAGGTTGAAAACCCTAACTGGCGCGCGCAGTTTGTCGGTAAAAAAGTGCTCGACGACAACGGCCAGCCTGCGCTCAAGGTGGTGAAAGGGGGCGCGCGTCCCGGCGATGAGTTCGCCGTTGACGGTCTTTCCGGCGCCACGCTCACCTCTAACGGGGTGCAGCACAGCTTTGAATTCTGGATGGGTGAACTGGGCTTTGGTCCCTTCCTGAAGAACGTACGTGAAGGAGCGCTGAACAATGGCTGATACGGGTGAACTGAAAGAAGTTAAAAAGGTGCTGATTGGCCCACTGTTAGCTAATAACCCGATAACGCTTCAGGTGCTGGGCGTGTGCTCGGCTCTGGCGGTGACCACCAAGCTGGAAACGGCGGTGGTGATGACGCTGGCGGTAACGCTGGTGACGGCGTTCTCCAGCATGTTTATCTCAATGATTCGCCACCATATTCCCAATAGCGTGAGGATCATCGTCCAGATGGCGATCATTGCCTCGCTGGTGATTGTGGTCGATCAGCTCCTGCGCGCCTTTGCTTATGAAACCTCGAAGCAGCTTTCGGTGTTTGTCGGCCTGATTATCACCAACTGCATCGTGATGGGGCGTGCTGAAGCCTATGCGATGAAAATGCCGCCTCTGGCAAGCTTTATGGACGGTATCGGCAACGGGCTGGGTTACGGCGTGATCCTGCTGACGGTCGGTTTCCTGCGCGAGCTTATTGGCAGCGGCAAGCTGTTCGGCATTCCGGTGCTGGATACGGTACAGAACGGCGGCTGGTATCTGCCGAACGGCCTGTTCCTGCTGGCCCCAAGCGCATTTTTCATTATCGGTTTGCTGATCTGGCTGATTCGTACGCTGAAGCCTGAACAGCAGGAAAAGGAGTAACCGACAATGGCTCATTACCTGAGTTTATTTGTGCGCGCGGTGTTTGTTGAAAACATGGCGCTCGCGTTCTTCCTGGGCATGTGTACGTTCCTTGCCGTTTCTAAAAAGGTCTCGACGGCATTTGGTCTGGGCGTGGCGGTCACCGTTGTGCTGGGGCTTTCCGTTCCGATTAACAACCTGGTGTTCAACTTCGTGCTGCGCGATGGCGCGCTGGTGGAGGGCGTTGATCTCAGCTTCCTGAACTTCATCACCTTTATCGGAGTGATTGCGGCGCTGGTGCAAATCCTGGAGATGATCCTCGATAAGTATTTTCCGTCGCTGTACAACGCGCTGGGGATCTTCCTGCCGCTGATCGCCGTGAACTGCGCCATTTTTGGCGGTGTTTCATTTATGGTTCAGCGCGATTACAACTTCAGTGAATCGGTTGTGTATGGCTTCGGCTCCGGTATCGGCTGGATGCTGGCGATTGTCACCATGGCGGGGATCCGTGAAAAAATGAAATATGCCAACGTGCCGGCGGGGCTTCGTGGCTTAGGGATCACCTTTATCACCACCGGCCTGATGGCGCTGGGCTTTATGTCCTTCTCCGGTGTGCAGCTATAAGGGCTAACAGATGGAAATTATTCTTGGCGTGGTAATGTTCACGCTGATAGTACTGGTGCTGTCAGGGATGATCCTGGCAGCGCGTGCAAAGCTGGTTAATTCCGGGGATGTGATCATTGATATCAATGACGATCCGCAGAACCAGATCCGCACTCCGGCAGGGGATAAGCTGCTTAATACGCTCTCGGGCAACGGGATTTTTGTCTCGTCAGCCTGCGGTGGAGGCGGCTCATGCGGGCAATGCCGCGTGACGGTGAAAGAGGGGGGCGGCGATATTCTGCCAACGGAACTGTCGCATATCACGAAGCGTGAAGCGAAAGAGGGCTGCCGTCTGGCGTGTCAGGTCGCGGTGCGCCAGAACATGAAGATTGAGCTGCCGGAGGAGATCTTCGGCGTGAAAAAATGGGAGTGCGAAGTTATCTCAAACGATAACAAAGCCACGTTCATTAAAGAGCTCAAGCTGCGCGTTCCCGAAGGGGAGAGCGTCCCGTTCCGTGCGGGTGGTTATATCCAGATTGAGTGTCCGGCACACACCGTAGCGTACGCTGACTTCGACGTGCCGGATGAGTACCGGGCCGACTGGGATAAGTTTAATCTCTTCCGCTTTGTTTCCGAGGTAAAAGAGCCCGCGCTGCGCGCCTATTCCATGGCTAACTACCCGGAAGAGAAGGGGATCATTATGCTCAACGTGCGTATAGCCACGCCGCCGCCGAATGTGCCCGATGCCCCGCCGGGCGTGATGTCATCGTATATCTGGTCCCTCAAGCCTGGCGATAAGGTGACGATTTCCGGTCCGTTTGGGGAGTTTTTCGCTAAAGATACCGATGCGGAAATGGTCTTTATCGGCGGTGGCGCGGGTATGGCGCCGATGCGTTCGCATATTTTTGACCAGCTCAAACGACTTGGCAGCAAGCGCAAGATCAGCTTCTGGTACGGCGCGCGTTCACTGCGCGAAATGTTCTATGACGATGAGTTTGAACAGCTGGCGCGTGATAACCCTAACTTTACCTTCCACGTGGCGCTATCCGATCCGCAGCCGGAAGATAACTGGACAGGCTACACGGGCTTCATCCACAACGTGCTGTATGAAAACTACCTCAAACAGCATCCGGCACCGGAAGACTGCGAGTTCTATATGTGTGGTCCGCCAATGATGAACGCCGCCGTGATTAAGATGCTCAAAGATCTGGGCGTGGAAGATGAGAACATCATGCTTGATGATTTCGGAGGCTGATTATGTTGACCTTTCTGGCGACCTTTGCGGTGTTTGTGCTGGTGATATTCGGGATGTCTTTAGGCTGGATCATCAAGCGTAAAAGCATTCAGGGCAGCTGTGGAGGCATCTCTGCCATCGGAATGGAGAAAGTTTGCGACTGTCCGGAACCGTGCGATGCGCGGAAAAAACGAATGGCCCGGGACCAGCAGAGGATCATCTAAAAAAAGGCCGCTTCGTGCGGCCTTTATCATTTATTTTGCCCAGCTTTTGGCTTTGGCTGGTGAGTCTACAAGAACCCCTTCGGCACCCAGTGTTTTCGCCTTCTGGTAATCCTCTTCAGAGTTCACGCCGATAAAAATCAGATGGGCATTGCCCTGAGAGCGGAAGCAGTCAACGGCCTCTTTGTCCCACGTTAATGTTGCAGGAGAGACGCCTTCGCCTAAGGTAAATTTCTCAACTACCTCTATCTTTCGGTTTAACTCAAGCCCATACCAGTAATCGTCCATTTTTTGGGAAGGAGGCAGGCATTCGTGGCTCAATGACACTGTGGCCAGTCGTGTACGGGTTTCGCTGCGGGTGACAAAGCGAGAGATTTCGGCAGGCAATGCTGCCATATAGCGATCTTCGGTTGAATAAACGCGAACACGATTCAGGCTGTTGGTCTCTTTCAGTACGTTAAGCAGCTTGCTGCCCATTGTCGCCGGATCGGCGTCCGGAGATTTGATATCAATAAAGAACCGCGTGTCTGGCCAGGCCGTCAGTACCGACTTGAGCGTAGGTACTGACGTATTCAGCATGTCTTTCGCCAGGCCCTTATCTTTCCATTTTACGCTGGCATCCGCCTTTGCCAGTTCTTCAGCGGTAAACTGTGATACTTTTCCCTGCAAGCGGGTTAACGCTTTCAGGTCAGCTGGTCGATACAGAACCGGCACGCCATCCCGACTAAGCTGCACGGTTATCCAGACGATATCGGCTTTATTTTCGAGCGCGAGCTTAATTGCAGGCAGGGTGTTTTCAGGGGCATCCGCCGTACCCCCCGGTGAGCAACGATCTCGGGATGAGCCGATGCCGCACTCGCCAGAAACAGTAACGACACCGAAAGTATTTTCCTCATCAATGATAACCCTCTATGTATTTTCTTTAAATATATGAATATAAAGACTTTATTCGGATTATTTGTAACATGGATTTATGACAATCGTGAGAAAGGAAAATAGCTGACGCATTTTTTGCCTTTTGTTATACTGTATATAAATACATGTGTGGTGTAATCAATGCGCAAAATAATCCATGTCGATATGGACTGTTTTTTTGCCGCAGTGGAGATGCGTGACAACCCCGCGCTGCGGGACATCCCTATCGCCATTGGCGGCAGTCGTGTCCAGCGCGGTGTGATCAGCACCGCGAACTATCCTGCACGCAAATTTGGCGTGCGCAGCGCCATGCCGACGGCGATGGCGCTGAAGCTGTGCCCGCACCTCACCCTTTTGCCGGGGCGCTTTGAAGCCTACAAAGAAGCGTCGAGCCATATTCGTGAGATCTTCTCTCGCTACACTTCGCTGATTGAACCCCTGTCGCTGGATGAGGCCTATCTGGACGTCACCGACAGCCTGCACTGCCACGGCTCCGCCACCCTGATGGCGCAGGAGATCCGCCAGACTATCTTTAACGAGCTGAATCTGACGGCATCGGCGGGCGTCGCGCCGGTCAAATTTCTCGCCAAAATCGCCTCCGATTTAAATAAGCCCAACGGCCAGTACGTCATCACTCCGGAAGAGGTGCCGGCGTTTTTGAAAACGCTGCCCCTCAGCAAAATCCCCGGCGTGGGTAAAGTCTCCGCCGCGAAGCTGGAAAGTATGGGGCTACGCACCTGCGAAGACGTCCAGCGAAGCGATCTGGCCCTGCTGCTTAAGCGTTTTGGCAAGTTTGGCCGCGTACTGTGGGAGCGCAGTCAGGGCATTGACGACCGCGATGTAAACAACGAACGGCTGCGTAAATCGGTCGGGGTTGAACGCACGCTGAGCGAAGATATTCATGACTGGTCGGCATGTGAAACCATCATTACGGAACAGCTTTATCCAGAGCTGGAGCGACGGCTGATCAAAGTGAAACCGGATTTACTGATTGCCCGTCAGGGCATCAAGCTGAAGTTTAACGACTTTCAGCAGACGACGCAGGAGCACGTCTGGCCGCGCCTGAACAAAGAAGATCTTATCGCGACGGCGAAAAAGGCGTGGGAAGAACGACGAGGCGGGCGAGGGGTGAGGCTGGTGGGGCTGCACGTGACGCTGCTGGATCCGCAGCTGGAGCGTCAGCTGGTTTTGGGACTGTAGATTGCACTCATCGTAGGCCCGGCAAGCGTAGCGCCGCCGGGCAACAGACGACAAATTACTTCGCAGGGATCGCCTTCAGCAGTTCAGTCAGCAGCGTCCAGTAATGCCCAACGCTTTCAATGTGAACCTGCTCATCCGGCGAGTGTGGCCCGGTGATGGTTGGCCCAATGGAAACCATGTCCATGTCCGGATACGGTTTCTTGAACAGACCACACTCCAGACCTGCGTGAATAACCTGAATGTTCGGGGTGCTGTTGAACAGGCGCTGATAGGTTTCACGCACCAGTGCCATAACCGGAGAACTTGCATCCGGCTGCCAGCCCGGGTAGCTGCCTTTGGCAGACGTTTTCGCGCCCGCCAGGGTACCCAGAGATTCCAGCATGCTCACCACGTACTCTTTACCGCTGTCGATCAGGGAACGGATCAGGCAGATGATTTCCGCGCTGTCGTCGCCCATGGTGACCACGCCCACGTTCAGAGAGGTTTCCACCACGCCTTTCGCGACGTCAGAGTTACGGATCACGCCGTTTGGCGTCGCGTTCAGCAGCTGAACAAACGTGTCACGAGACTGCGCGGTCAGCGCGGCTTTATCCGTCGTAACGGACTCCAGCACCACGGTCAGGTTTTTCTCTTTCTCAGAGAGTTCGTTTTTCAGGATATCCAGATATGCGCTGGCGAGTTTTTTCAGCTCGTCCGCTTTCGCCGCGGGTACCGCCACGGTCGCGAAGGCTTCGCGAGGGATTGCGTTACGCAGGGTACCGCCGTTGAAGTCCACCAGGCGCAGATCCAGCTCAGCCGCGTGGCCCGCCAGGAAACGTGCCAGCAGTTTGTTGGCGTTGCCCAGGCCCAGATGAATATCACCGCCGGAGTGGCCGCCTTTCAATCCTTTCAGCGTCAGCTTGAAGGTTTCGAAGCCAGCAGGAACCGCTTCGCGGGACAGCGGCAGGGTAGAGATGAAGTCGATCCCGCCCGCGCAGCCCATGTAGATTTCACCTTCTTCTTCAGAGTCGGTGTTGATCAGAATGTCCGCTTGCAGCCAGTTCGCCTGAAGGCCGAACGCGCCGTCCATGCCCGCTTCTTCGGTCATGGTCAGCAGCACTTCGAGCGGACCGTGCTCGACGCTGTCGTCAGCCAGCACGGCCAGCGCGGAAGCCATACCAATACCGTTATCCGCGCCCAGCGTTGTGCCCCGCGCCTTCACCCACTCGCCGTCGATATACGGCTGGATCGGGTCTTTGGTGAAGTCGTGAACGGTGTCGTTGTTTTTCTGCGGAACCATGTCCAGGTGCGCCTGCAAGACAACCGGCTTGCGGTTTTCCATACCTGCGGTGGCAGGTTTGCGGATAAGAATGTTGCCAACCTGGTCACGCTCGGCGTGCAGACCTTTTTCCTTTGCCCAGCCCATAATATGTTCGGCAAGCTGTTCTTCATGATAGGAAGGGTGCGGAATGGAGCAGATTTTGGCAAAAATATCCCACAGCGGCTGCGGAGATAATTGAGACAGTTCAGACACGATAGGTCTCCTTGTCGATGCGCTGCAAAACAATGTTGCAGGTCACAGGGTTAGCAGGTTGATTGTTACCACAAGACGGGCTTGCGAGATGCAACTGAGAATACCACTTTCTCCCGTGGCTGGTAGCATTAAGCATGTAAAAACTCAGGCTGTTGGCGCGTAACACTGGTTTTTAGTGCGTCAGATCTCTATAATCTCGCGCAACCTGGTTCACCCTCATTTTTTTTAAGCCGTATATAAACAGGCTGGGACACTTCACATGAGCGAAAAATACGTCGTCACCTGGGACATGTTGCAGATTCACGCACGCAAACTGGCTGCGCGTCTGATGCCTTCCGAACAGTGGAAAGGCATTATTGCCGTCAGCCGTGGCGGTCTGGTACCGGGGGCGCTGCTGGCACGTGAGCTGGGTATTCGTCATGTCGATACCGTCTGTATCTCCAGCTACGATCACGACAACCAGCGCGAGCTGAAAGTGCTGAAACGCGCGGAAGGCGACGGTGAAGGCTTCATCGTTATCGACGATCTGGTGGACACCGGCGGTACCGCGGTAGCCATCCGCGAAATGTATCCAAAAGCGCACTTCGTCACTATCTTCGCGAAGCCAGCGGGCCGCCCACTGGTTGATGATTACGTTATTGATATCCCGCAGGATACCTGGATTGAACAGCCATGGGATATGGGCGTGGTCTTTGTACCGCCTATCTCCGGCCGTTAATTTCAGTACGTAACTTTACACGCCCGGCTATGCCGGGCGTTGTTCTTTTTGGCCTGCCACGCGTTACAATGGTCTTCATATGACGTATCCATGGAGGCAACGCAATGACGCAGGCGAATCTCACCGAAACTCTCTTCAAACCTCGTTTCAAGCACCCTGAAACGTCGACGCTGGTGCGTCGGTTTAATCCGGGAACAATGCCTGCTGTCCAGTCAGCGTTAGACGGTAAGAACGTGCCCCACTGGTATCGCATGATTAACCGCCTGATGTGGATCTGGCGCGGCATCGATCCGCGTGAAATTCTCGACGTGCAGGCGCGTATCGTGATGAGCGAGTCTGAGCGCACCGACAGCGATCTCTACGATACGGTGGTGGGCTACCGTGGTGGGAACTGGATCTACGAATGGTCGAAGCAGGCCATGCTCTGGCAGCAGAAAGCGAGCCAGGAAGAGGACGCGGCGCTCAGCGGCAAGCACTGGCTGCATGCGGCCAACCTGTACAGCATCGCTGCTTACCCACATCTTAAGGGCGACGAGCTGGCGGAGCAGGCGCAGGCGCTGGCCAACCGCGCCTATGAAGAGGCCGCCCAGCGTTTGCCTGGCCGGATGCGTGAAATTGAGTTCACCATTCCCGGCGGCAGCCCGGTAACCGGGTTCCTGCATATGCCGGAAGGCGAAGGCCCGTTCCCGACGGTTCTGATGTGCGGCGGCCTGGATTCGTTGCAAATCGATTATTACAGCCTTTATGAGCGCTACTTCGCACCAAACGGGATCGCCATGCTGACGCTGGATATGCCTTCGATCGGTTTTTCATCCAAGTGGAAGCTCACTCAGGATTCCAGCCTGCTGCACCAGCATGCGTTAAAAGCGCTGGAAAATATTCCGTGGGTGGACCACACCCGGGTGGGCGCGTTTGGTTTCCGCTTCGGCGCTAACGTGGCGGTTCGGCTGGCCTACCTTGAATCTTCCCGCCTGAAGGCCGTCGCCTGCCTTGGCCCGGTGGTGCATGCGCTGTTAAGCGATCCGGAGCGTCAGGGTAACGTTCCTGAGATGTATCTGGACGTGCTGGCGAGCCGGCTTGGCATGCATGATGCTTCAGATGAAGCGTTACGCATTGAACTTAATCGGTACTCATTAAAAACGCAGGGCTTACTGGGCCGCCGGTGCCCAACCCCGATGATGTCCGGGTTCTGGAAGAACGATCCGTTTAGCCCGGAAGAGGAGTCACGCTTAATCACGTCGTCATCTTCGGATGGCAAATTGCTGGAGGTACCCTTCAGCCCGGTGTACCAGAATTTTGACAAAGCGCTGAAAGAGATTACACGCTGGATCACGCAGAGATTGTGTTAATAGTTTGCTAAATTTCGTTGGTTTGGTAAAACAGTGCTTCACAAAAGGAGATCGCAATGACGTTACCGAGTGGACACCCGAAAAGTAGACTGATTAAGAAGTTCATGGCTCTTGGCCCGTATATTCGAGAAGAGCAGTGTGAAGAGAATCGCTTTTTTTTCGACTGCCTGGCTGTTTGCGTCAACGTGAAGCCTGCACCCGAAAAACGTGAGTTCTGGGGCTGGTGGATGGAAATGGAAGCACAGGAAAACCGTTTTACCTATAGCTATCAGTTTGGCCTGTTTAATAAAGACGGGTACTGGCAGGCGACGTCCATCAAGGATCAGGAGGTGATTGACCGCCTGGAACACACGCTTAAAGAGTTCCACGGCAGGGCGCGTGATTTGCTGGCCACGCTGGATCTGAAGCTGGAACCTGCGGATGATTTTTCCAGCGAAGCGGTGAAGCTGACCGCCTGATGATGTCACCGCGCCGGGTTGCGGCTACGCCTCGCCCGGGCTGCAAAATGTATTTTCCCGTAGGCCCGGTAAGCGTAGCGCCACCGGGCACAAAAAAACCGGCTCAGCGCCGGTTTTTTTATTACCACAGCATCAGAACTGGTAGGTTAAGCCCAGCGCAACGATATCATCGCTGCTTACGCCCAGTTTATTATCGTCATCGATCTGGTTGATTTTATAATCAACAAACGCAGACATATTTTTGTTGAAATAATAGGTCGCACCGACGTCGATGTATTTCACGATATCTTCATCGCCGATACCTTCGATATCTTTGCCCTTAGACTGCACGTAGCCCAGAGATGGACGCAGACCAAAGTCAAATTGATATTGCGCGGCCACTTCGAAGTTTTGCGCTTTATTCGCAAAACCGCCGGAAATAGGGGCCATGTTGCGGGTTTCGGAATAGATAGCAGCCAGGTAAATATCGTTGGCATCGTATTTCAGACCGGTCGCCCAGCCTTCTGCTTTTTTACCTTCGCCGCGCGCCTGAAGGTTTTGCTCGTTGGTGCGATCGGAGCTGGCATATGCACCAATCACAGAGAAATCGCTGCCGCCAAAGTCATAGCTCAGAGAGGTACCGAAGCCGTCTCCGTTTTGTTTCTTCACGTCGCGGTTTTCATTTTTGCCCTGGTATTGCAGGGTCATATTCAGACCGTCAACCATACCAAAGAAGTCGGTATTGCGGTAGGTGGCCAGGCCGGAGGCGCGTTTAGTCATGAAGTTATCGGTCTGTGCCAGGCCGTCACCGCCGAACTCAGGGAACATATCGGTATAGGCGGCGACGTCATACAGCGCGCCCAGGTTACGACCGTAATCCAGAGAGCCGAAGTCTTTCAGTTTCAGGCCAGCAAATGCCAGACGTGTTTTTTGAGAAGAATCGCTTTCTGCTTTGTTACCCGCGAATTCTGCTTCCCAACGTCCGTAGCCCGTCAGTTGATCGTTAATCTGCGTTTCACCTTTAAAGCCGAAACGAACGTAAGTCTGGTCACCATCTTTAGCGTCATCATCACTGATGTAGTGCATTGCTTTTACTTTGCCGTACACGTCCAGTTTATTACCGTTTTTATTATAAACTTCTGCTGCGTGAACAGATGCGGAAGCAACTACGCCCATTACCACTAATGCCAGAGTGCTCTTTTTCATTTTCAATCCTGATTTTATACAAACGCGCTAATATTCGCTGAGCAATAAGATTCAACTTATTACCCCGTGAAAAACAGGAAGGGTTTTATCGCCCGTGGGTGAAACTTTTATGACAAAGTAAGAATATGTCTAAAAAAGTATGTTTTAATTTTTCGGTAATAAAATTGTCAAAATCTGCCGCTACGCTTCCTGATCCCGCGCAACAAAGTGACGGGTGATGTGCTAAGGCAGTTGGCAACGGGGCTGACACCTGTTAAAACGTCTGACTGACATCATTTTCCCTTATTGTTGAACGGCAGAGAATCATGAGTGACAGCCAGACGCTGGTGGTAAAACTCGGTACCAGTGTGTTAACGGGCGGATCGCGCCGCCTGAATCGCGCCCATATTGTTGAGCTTGTACGTCAGTGTGCTCAGTTGCATGCCGCAGGGCATCGTATTGTGATTGTGACCTCCGGGGCGATTGCCGCCGGGCGTGAACACCTGGGCTACCCCGAACTCCCCGCGACGATCGCCTCCAAACAGCTGCTGGCCGCCGTGGGACAAAGCCGACTCATCCAGCTCTGGGAACAACTGTTCTCCATCTACGGCATTCACGTGGGGCAGATGCTGCTGACGCGTGCGGATATGGAAGACAGAGAACGTTTCCTTAACGCCCGCGATACGCTGCGCGCGCTGCTGGATAACAATATCGTTCCGGTCATCAACGAAAACGACGCAGTGGCCACCGCTGAAATCAAAGTAGGCGATAACGATAACCTCTCTGCGCTGGCGGCGATTTTGGCAGGGGCCGATAAGCTGCTACTTCTGACCGATCAGCAGGGGCTGTTTACCGCTGACCCGCGTTCTAATCCACAGGCAGAACTGATCAAAGACGTTCACGGCATTGATGACGCGTTGCGCGCCATCGCGGGTGACAGCGTTTCTGGGCTGGGCACCGGCGGTATGGGCACCAAGCTCCAGGCCGCTGACGTGGCGTGCCGGGCCGGTATCGACACCATTATTGCCGCAGGCAGCCGCCCTGGCGTCATTGGTGACGTGATGGAAGGCATCTCTGTGGGCACACGCTTCCACGCCCAGGCCTCCCCGCTGGAAAACCGAAAACGCTGGATCTTTGGCGCGCCTCCGGCTGGCGAACTGACCGTGGATGAAGGCGCTACTGCCGCTATTCTGGAAAGAGGAAGCTCATTACTTCCAAAAGGAATTAAAAGCGTGACAGGTAACTTCTCGCGTGGTGAAGTGATCCGAATCCGTAACCTTGAAGGTCGCGACATCGCTCATGGCGTCAGTCGTTATAACAGCGACGCGCTGCGTCGGATTGCGGGTCACCACTCCCAGCAGATCGACGCCATCCTGGGCTATGAATATGGCCCGGTTGCTGTGCATCGCGACGACATGATTATTCGTTAAGGAGCCTGAACATGCTGGAACAAATGGGCGCAGCTGCGAAAGCCGCCTCTTATAAACTGGCGCTCCTTTCCAGCCGCGAGAAAAACCGCGTGCTGGAAAAAATCGCTGATTATCTGGAATCTCAGTCGCAGGAGATCCTGCTCGCTAACGAACAGGATCTGCTGGAAGCGCGTCGCAACGGCCTGAGCGAAGCGATGCTTGACCGCCTGGCGCTAACCCCGGCGCGTCTGAAAGGTATCGCCGACGACGTCCGTCAGGTGTGCAACCTCGCAGATCCGGTAGGGCAGGTGATTGACGGTGGCGTGCTCGACAGCGGGTTACGTCTGGAGCGTCGCCGTGTGCCGCTCGGCGTTATCGGCGTGATTTATGAAGCGCGTCCAAACGTGACGGTGGATGTCGCCACCCTGTGCCTGAAAACCGGTAACGCCGCGATTCTGCGTGGTGGGAAAGAGACCTGGCGCACCAACGCCGCGACGGTCAACGTCATCCAGCAGGCGCTGGAAGAATGCGGCTTACCGGCGGGTGCCGTGCAGGCAATCGAAAGCCCCGATCGTGCGCTGGTGAACGAGATGCTGCGCATGGACAAATACATCGACATGCTGATCCCACGCGGCGGCGCGGGCCTGCATAAGCTATGTCGTGAGCAGTCGACGATCCCGGTGATCACCGGCGGTATCGGCGTGTGCCATATCGTGGTGGATGAGACCGCAGAGATCGCACCTGCGCTTAAGATCATCGTCAACGCCAAAACCCAGCGTCCAAGCACCTGTAATACGGTGGAAACGCTGCTGGTGCATCAGGGCATCGCCAGTACTTTCCTGCCTGCGCTGAGCAAGCAGATGGCGGATAGTGGCGTCACGCTGCATGCGGACGAGAAGGCTTTCGTCCTGCTTAAGGACGGCCCGGCAACGGTTGTTCCGGTTAACGCGGAGCAGTACGACGATGAGTATTTGTCGCTGGATCTGAACGTGAAGATGGTTGCGGATCTCGATGACGCCATTGCGCACATTCGTGAACACGGCACCCAGCATTCTGATGCGATCCTGACGCGCACCCTGCGCAATGCCGATCGTTTTGTGAATGAAGTGGACTCGTCTGCGGTTTACGTGAATGCCTCGACGCGCTTCACCGATGGCGGCCAGTTTGGTCTGGGCGCGGAGGTGGCTGTTAGCACTCAGAAGCTGCATGCCCGGGGGCCGATGGGGCTGGAAGCGCTGACCACCTACAAGTGGATCGGCTTCGGTGATGATACCATTCGTGCGTAAATAATCTCGGGTGATGCAAAAATAGCCGTTTGATTCAAAAGGGCATTGACGCATCACCCAGTTAGATCTACTCTTTTGCCCCGTGGTTACGCTCGTAACCGGCCTCTCAGTGCCGATATAGCTCAGTTGGTAGAGCAGCGCATTCGTAATGCGAAGGTCGTAGGTTCGACTCCTATTATCGGCACCATCACGTAAAAATACTTATAAATCAATAAGTTAGACTTAAAAATCTGCCTTTTATTCATCTATAAGAATCGGTAAATCATCCCTCATAACTGCCGTTATGGTTGATATGGCAATTGGGATGTTAACTGTAACGGCCTGTAGTTGTACAGCTCGAACAGGTACAAGCTCAACTCGAAGCTGATGACTTCCAATGTCTCAAAATTGCCCAATAAACGCTTATAAGTCACGCATTCAGCCCCGATGCCCCTTACTGAGGGATAAACAGGCTTATGGTGATTCTCGTCCCTGTAAACGATATACAGGCTCTATCTCCGGCTGGCTCACGGTTCCATATGGATACACGAGCGTCCTGATAAGATGGCTTTTGAGCGTACATGATGTAGTCGCTAAAGCTCCCGTTGATTGGTATCACCAGCCGGGGCTAAATGGCTACTATTGTCTTTTAACGCCTAAGAGGATTTTTCAAGCAGATGAACAATAGCGATGTGATGTCGCTGCTTATCACTACACCCTGCAATACCGTAACGCTTAACCAGTTCATAGCCGACCTTGTCCAGCCTTTTCAGTAGCTGCTCAGGTAGCGATAAGACCAAATTAAAGGCTACGGGGGTAAGCACCTCTTGCTTATCATTTTGTTTCAGTGGGTTGAATGCGTAAAGGTTCATTGTTAAGTCTCCACGTTTCGGAGCATCTCACCAATTGCCAGTATTAGACGCTGTTCTTCTGACTGAATCCCGCTACCGATTCGGCTTGCCAGCCTTTCCAGTTTCCCCAAATAAAAAGGGTGAAGGTTGAGAGCTATGTTTGCTCGTACTTTCTGGCCATAAGCATTGAAGAGTTGATGCATTAAAGCCCTCCCATCGACTGAACAACTTCAATCGCTTCTGAGGCTGCTGTTATGGCTTTGTTTCGTTTTGTCTGCGCTTCGAGAATTCGTACAGTTGCATCACGCTGCAAGCGGGTGACCTTTGAAGACGCTGTTTTCAGAATCCCGTCGCAGAATGCTTTATGCTGGTTGCTCATGGCACTGGTGGCCTTAACGTAATCAGTAGGATTAATGCCTATTGCTTCACAGAAAGGCTGTACAGCGTCGATAGCAGTCACTGTATGGCGTTGCATTAATTGAGACTGTAAAGCGGCAATCTGAGCTTTGTAGTTGGCCTCTGTGACTTTGTTAGTCATTACTCACCCCATCAGCGACCATCACAGACAGATAGGATTCGAGCGGTTTAATCCCCGATAACGCCTCTTCAGCCTGTTTCACCAATACGTTGTGAGCATGGATGGCCTTATTTATCTTGTTTGCTTTCTCAGTGATTCCTGCATCAACAAATTTCTCAGCGTCTGATTTAGCAGCTTTCTCAATTTCATTTAAAGGATTATGTTTTGTAGATTTGGGCGTCTGAATGAACTTAATAAAACCCTCTTTCATCTCATAAACAGTGAATCCCTGCTCCATCATGCTTTGAACAACTGGGGTAATCATTGCCGGACTTGTGATTTGGCGGATTCTGAATCCATACGTTTCAACTGGTTGTGCAATCAGTTGTTTTGTTTTGATAGCCACCAATAAATCACGGTTAAGTTTATCGGATTCATAAATATCTTTCGCATCATCAACTTTATCGAGAGCTGATTTAATTTTCGGAATGTAATGATTTTCAATTTCAATACGTTTCTGTGTAGGGCTATTCATTGTTTAATACCTTTTGAATAAGAAAAACGACAAAACCCGTATAGGCCGAATCAACGTTACCTATACGGGGGATTGTAATTTTAATAAATTGGGTTGCTCACCTACTAATTGAATTCCCGTCACTCATTCGGGGGATGCCTTAGTAGATGAGCAAATATTCTTTAATACATAAAACTATCGTATCATGCAATAATAGACTGTCAATTACTTTTCATTAATCTTTCGGCTATCTGTTTAATCATAATATAACGTCTTGCTCGTGTAATTAGACGAGGAATGGAATAAATCTTGTTAGGCTTTAAATCCACCAAATCACTGATGCTCTTCATTTCTAAATGAATCTTATGATAGGTCTTCCCCACCACTTTATAAAAGCGTTTCTTCATTCATGTTAATACTCCTGGAACAGGAAAGGTCACCTCCCATGATAAAACCTGAGAAAGTGACCTTTCAATGACTCTCATCTATCTAAGACCCTGTTGACCGATTTTGATAAATGAGCATTACTGTATTATTATCATACGTAACTGTGTTTTTGTCCAGTGGCATTTTGTTATTACAGAAATTGATAAATGGTTATTATTGGAGGGGTGATTGGGATGGCAGAAATGCATATTTAGCACTTTTTGTTAAGAAAAATTGATGAAAATATGATATAAATAGAGTTATCTGTTAAGTTAACTGATTGAATCTTTTTGTTTCACTTCAATAAACATGGCTAACGCAAAAAGCCATGAAAATTTGATTGATTTACTTACAAAGAATATCAATAACACTTAACAGAAAGTTAAATTCCCGAATCACCAATCAAGGAAATTATCCTTTCAACTTTCGCATGGCTTCGCGTTGTCATGCTTCTTACTTTCACCTTGTATCTGTTCAGATAGCCTATCAGAATCCCTGTATGTAATTCTGAAGCGCTGTTAATACTCAATCTACATTTCCCCTTCACAGCCCCTAACAATCCCTCAGATAGCGCTAAAAAAGCTCAGGTTGCAATTGCATCAAAATATTTCATTTGATATAATAATCAACCTGTTAGAGATGAGTTCTCTTTGAGTTGTGGGAATATCTGGTGTCGTTGCTTAAGCCCTCGTTGAGTCGGGATAGCTTGAGAGTTCAACTAGTCCAGCCATATCTAAAGAGATTTATCAAATGGCAGATATTCACAATAAGAGCGAAGACTAAACACCCCCCAAATTGTTGAGTCACCTCACCCTACAGCAATATTGTGAATTGCAACTTTTCAGACCTTCCCATCTGTTAAGCCATAGACAATCCATCACGGTGAAAAGGGTTCCTTCCCATCAAGCTTTAATCGCTGGTGGGTGATTTTACTGGAAATATTTTTTTCTAAAAAAAAAATCTTCAGCCCCCTTTTATTTCGACCTCACAGGAAACCTTCAGCATATCTACCGCACCTTTGAAGACTTTGAATAGCCTGAATACCTCTGCTTAGTGAGGAACTTTCCGGCTATTCCATACCAATGGCAAAAAATGAACATATCTGAGCCTGTACAGCGTTCCAAGCGATTATTTAATGATGGTAACCCTAACTCATAGGTTAATATAAAAACAGCTTAGAATGCGTTACAGGGATCCTGATAAACGGCAGATATAAAAAAGCCCCGCTAAGATGCAGGGCGCTAACTGTTTAAGCTGCTGCTTTCCATTCTTTCTTGATTCTGAACACTGTAGCTCTACCGCATTCACATAGCTTTGCTATCTCATCAGGTGAATAAGTTCCTGCTTCAAGGTACTTTACAACCTTACTATGAAGAGCCTGATTAGCTTGCTTGCCTTTGTACTTCCCTGCGTCTTTAGCAATAGCGATACCTTCATCACGGCGAGCAGCAATGATGCCTCTTTCAAACTCTGCTACAGCACCCATCATCGTTAAAACCAGCCTTGAAGCTGGCGTATTGTCAAAGCTCATTGAGTTGTCCAGAAACTTAACAATCACACCCTTGGCAATCAGTGAATCAACCACTTCGAGCAAATCTTTCGTATTTCTTGCTAGACGGTCGATACTTTTGCAAATGAGCGTGTCACCAGACTGGATGAACTCAAACAGCTTCTGAAGCTCTGGACGGTTCAAATCTTTACCGGAAACTTTCTCAACCTTAACCACATCACACATAGGCTCAAGAGCAGTTAACTGACGGTCTAAGTTTTGCTCTTTGGTTGATACTCTTGCATAGCCATAAATCATGATGTGATTCCCTGAGTCTCATTTAATTGGCTTCAATGATACAGTATCATAAGAGTTGGTTCAACATGTAAATGATACTTTTAACCACATATGCAATTTGTCTCGGTGGGGTAGACTCTAATGAGATTGTTATTCATTGTTGATGTTATCTCATCGTTTTGGATATGATATAATCAATGCTAGGGCCACATACACTGAACTCTTACCACGAGCTATATGCTAAGGGGAAATCTTGGCTATTTACGATTTGTTCTCTAAGAGACAAAAAAGATTAAGAGGGGATGTCCCCGATGTTTACCAATATACTAACCTTCCTCAAAATTTCAGGGTTCAGGTAGTACACATAGTCAAGTCAACGATTGGTAGGGATTCTGATTATAGCACTCCTGCAAGCAAAATTTATAAGTACATAAATAATACTCTTTGCAGGGAGTATGGAGTATTCAAGCTTCAGGAGTATGCTTCAGAAAACTTTGAGTATATATACAATTTTTTCCTGAAGGAAAAAGACCCCGAAAAATGCCTTGATGTAATTGAACTTACCTTTAAATGCATTGATGGATATGTCAGGCAAAACACCTGGGAATTCCGTGATTACCAATCGCCAGACGATGCCATAGAAGAGCTAAATATTAGGTTCAGAGAAGCAGGTATTGGATACCAGTTCGAGTCTGGAGAGGTTGTCAGAGTTGATTCACAATTCATTCATTCCGATGCTGTTAAACCTACCCTTCAGATTTTGGGGCATTCTCAAGAATTCGCAGGGGCTAATGACGAGTTCCTCTCTGCGCATGAGCACTACAGGCATCAAAGATTCAAAGAGTGTCTTAATGATTGCCTGAAGTCGTTTGAAAGCCTTATGAAAGCCATCCATAAAAAACGCTCATGGGAATATGGAAGTACTGATACAGCAAAGAAACTAATTTCCAGTTGCCTTTCAAATGGGCTTATTCCTGACTATATGCAAAATCAATTTTCATCACTGAGGATTTTACTCGAAAGTGGCGTGCCAACTATCAGAAATAAAGAGGGTGGTCACGGTCAGGGGGATGAGGTGACGAATGTACCAGAGCATCTGGCTAGCTATACATTACACCTGACAGCATCTAACCTACTATTTTTAGCAAAATGTGATGAGAATTTCACAAAGAAAAAATAATTATTCTGGTGGAGATTATATCTCTCCACCATTTTTAACAAATCAATTGATTACTGTTTTTGTTCAGTAAATCCTCTGTACATCTGATTTAACAGACATACCTTGCCAGCTATTGGTGCCAAAGGGATGCTGACAAATTAACACCACATCCCTTCAACTGAAAATCACTGTATTTTTATGCGCCTTATTGTGGCGAAAACAAGGTAATCAATCACTCATCGACTATTTATGCACTTTTGAGAAATGAAAACGTAAAGCCGTCAGGTCATAGCGTCAAAATTGACCTGTTCCACGTACTGAGCAAGCTCTTTTAGTGAAGCCCCTTGACTGTAAGTCTTGAAAGACTCTGTACTCCCCCTCTCGTGACCTACAAGAAGCGCTATCCGGTCTTCAGGCACTTTGAGGCGGTCAAGCTCGGTGATGAACATCCCACGCAACGAGTGAAAGACCTTCCTCTCTGTTTCCTTCTCGCCTAAAGCCTTTCTCTTTGCTCTGGTGAATTGCTGTGTATGCCATGTAGAGCGCTTACCATCAGCCCTGTCTGTTAACGCTGCATGTCTGAAAAGAAACTTATCCGTATGGTTTTGAATCAGCGTGTCAATAAGTCCGTTAATTGAAGGATGAATGGGAACCAATCGGGCAGCATTCTTTGTTTTGCCTTTTGAGATGCGTAAACACCTTACGTTTTCCTCTGTCACAATATCATCAGTGGTGAGACTACAAATTTCATTCAATCTCATCCCTGAATAAAGGCCGATTAAGGTTACCTGTTTCATCTCATCATTGAGTAACTCAAAGACCTTGCTTAACTCAGAAATAAGGAAAGGCTCATAGCTATCATGTGAACTTTTGGCCTCTAACCTATGCCCTCTGAAAGGATTATCTTTAGGCGCATCGTGATAGCGATTTTTTGCAAAATCGAATAGTTGAGCCAGTGCGCTTATATAGTTTTGTAGCGTTTGAGTTGCTTTCTCTTTTTTCAGTTGGTCAAGCCATCCGGTTACTACCGTTCGGTTAATATCCTGAAGCTGTGAATCACGTTGCTTAATGTGAGAAAGAATTAACTCAACGGCTTTAGTTATCTTTGAAAGCGTTGTTAGTTTGCGTTTATCGCTATATTGCAGCAAATAAAGGTCACGTATTTGTATCAGTGTAGGACAGCGCTCAATATTAGCCCCGTAATTCACTGGTGATTCCTTTGCAAAGTTGCTGATACCACGTAGTTCATTGATTATCTGCTCAACCTTTGAGCCGTTTTGTTTTGGCTTAAGCTGTTCCCTTAGCTTGATGAACTCTACCGCTACAGCATCCCTGAAAAGCCTTGCTTGCCTGATATCTTTGGTGGCTGTTGATTTCATGTAGTAGCGCTTACCGTTGAAGTAAGGCTTCATGTAGGAAGGTATAACGATTCGCACCATGTAAACCCCGCAATGGTCGAGAATCAGATATCTGTCACGCTTGTAAGTCATGTAAACCCCTGATATTTTGTCGGGGCAGTTTCAGAGTTGATATATACCTTTTGTTGCTGGTGAAAAGTCTAATTAACTAAGTTTAATCAATCAGTTAGCTAGGCTTTGTAGATAATTCATTAGAGTCTGCGAAGGTCGTAGGTTCGACTCCTATTATCGGCACCATCTAAATTAAATAGTTACCCTCCATTCCAATAAAGCTCGACCATAAGATCCTGGACTGCTGATGCCTACATATTTTAACGCTCCCTTCCAGCATAATTAATGCCCGCGTTCATTATTCCGAAGGCTGCTTTTGTCGTCCCATCATTTTGTACCGATAAGAAGTTGAATGGCGGCATACCCCCAAGGCTATACCGCCATCGCCACTTTATCGCGCCATTAACGCAAATACGCCCCAGCCAAAATAATCCCGTGTATATGTCACATGACGTTCAGGCGCTATCGTCAGCTCCGCCCGAACCTCCTGCGCAAAATCATCGTCGGGGTTTTCCTTCAGCCAGCGACGCATGGTCATCCATTTCGCGGCTTCGTATCTGTCCCAGCCTTCCTGGTCTGCCAGCACCATTTCAACCAGGTCATAACCCTGTTGATCGAAAGAGGCAACCAGACTGGGCAGAGTGATAAAGTCTGCTATTGACGAGACGCCGCAGGCCTGAGCTATCTCTGTCGTCGCGGGAACCTGGCGCCAGTACGGTTCGCCGATGAGCATCACTCCCCCGGGCTTGAGGCTTTTGGCCAAAAGATCCATTGTGCCGGCCACGCCGCCCGCAATCCATGTTGCGCCAACACAGGCCGCCACGTCACATTTTTCATTCGCGACGTAGCCGGTCGCGTCGTTATGAATAAAATGGACGCGTTCGCTGACGCCGAGTTCCTCTGCGCGCCGCATTGCCTGCGCGGTGAAGAGCGGGCTCATGTCGATGCCGGTACCGGTAATACCGTAATCACACGCCCAGGTGCAAAGCATCTCTCCCGAGCCGCTGCCAAGATCGAGAATGCGTATGCCTCGTTTCATGCGTAACACACGGCCCAGCGTCGCGTATTTCTCTGGCGTAAAGGGGTTATGAATGCGGTGTTCGCTTTCGCTAACTGTAAAAATACGTGGGATATCCATCATCCTGTCCTCAACGATTATCAGGCTGAGCGCGAACGTTGTTCAGCCCGGTGGTATTAATGCGGTAGGGCTGACCGTTAACGGATTTGATCAGCTTTTTGGTTTTGAGTTTTTTAAAAACGGCGAGCGTGCAGTCAGCCAGCAATAGCCCTTCGCGGCTATAGCATTCAACGGCGGTGACGCGGCCGGAGGCATCGCGGACGTGCGCGATACGGCCGCCTTTGGCGAGAACGTGTAAGGTACGTTGTTCCTGACGGGATAAATTCATACTGAAGAACCTGTTTAATCATCATGTGCAAAACGTGCAAACACGCAGCGGTGTCCGCATTCGATTTCGGCGCATTGATAATCAGTCCGGCCTGGAAGGTCGGGTAGCTGATTATCGGATGATGACATTCTCCAGCATCAAAGCCTCGGATTGAGTTAAAAGGTATTTACGCGGTGAATAATAACACCTGATTTTTGTAAGTGAATAGCCAGAGCTGAAAAGTGTGATCTCGGTAGGGGATCACATATTTAGCTGGTTGAGCAAAGAGATCATTCCAGGCCGTACTTAATTTTACTGTCCACCTGAGGCTGTGGTTTGCTGAAAAGATACCCTTGCACCAGCTCGCAACCCAAAGCCTGAAGGCGCTCAAGCTGCTCTTCGGTCTCAACACCTTCGGCAATAACACCCATATTAAGGCTTTTAGCCATCCCGGTAATAAGCTTTACAATATTAAGCGCATCATCTTGCGTAGATATCGGGTTGACAAAAGATTTATCGATTTTGATTTTATCAAAATTCAGTTCACTGAGTCGTGAGAGCGATGAGTATCCCGTGCCAAAATCATCGATGGAAATTCTTACGCCCAATGAGCGTAGCTTTTTGAGAATGGTAATAGGATTATTTCTGTCGCTGAAGAGTGATGACTCTGTGACCTCTAATTCAAGACGGTTAGCCGGTAGCCCGGTCTCTGTCAGAACGGACTGCACCGTACTAATAAATGATTTGCTGCCCAACTGGACAGGCGAGACGTTAACGGAGATCCTCGCCGGAACCGCCCAGGAGACCGCTTCCCTACAGGCCAGTTTGAGTACGGTTTTGCCTATCTCGTTGATCATGCCTGTTTTTTCAGCAGCGAAAATAAAGCTATCAGGAGAGAGCATTCCTTTTACAGGATGCATCCAGCGAATCAGCGCTTCATAGCCGTAAATTTCCTTGCTGATGGAATTCACAATAGGCTGGTAATAAACAATAAACTCATTGTTCTCTATCGCCTTGGCCATATCGTTTTCAAGCGTTCTGCTCTCCTGCAACTTCTGAAGCATTCGCTGGCGGAAAACTTTAATCTGCTGTGAGCCTGCCTTTTTGGCCTCATAGAGCGCCAGATCGGCGAATTTATAAAGATAATCAGCGCGTCGTTCATTATCTGATAAAACAATGCCCACGCAGGTGGCAATTTTTATAAGCTGGTTATTAATTGTGTAGGGCTTGCTGATATTCTCGCTGATTTCTCTTGCGCGCGAAACGGCTTCGCTTTCGGTTAATCCGCTGGCTAAAAAAGCAAACTCGTCACCGCCTAAACGGTAAAAGGTGTCTGAAATACTGCTCATGGCGGTCAGTCGTCTGGATACCTGGCGTAACAGTAAGTCGCCAGCATCATGACCATAGGTGTCGTTGACCTCTTTGAAGCGGTCTAAATCAAATAACATCACCGTGACGGGGATATGATTTTCCTCGGCCTCAAGATTAAGTTTGCTGAGGTCATCCCAGAAGTAGAGGCGGTTTTTCATGCCGGTGAGGGAATCATGGTAAACGTCATACTCCAGTTTTGAATTCTGAACCTGTAGGGTCTCTTTGGATAACTGGAGCTCTTCTGCCAGACTTTCAACCTGCCTGTGCGCTTTCAGTATATTTTTATTTTGATAAATTGTTAAAAAGCCCAGAATAATGCTCAGGATGATCAGCAGTAAAGAGAGAGCGGAGTAAATATAATACAGGATCTGTATTTTATGGTTGGTACTGTTAATCGTGCTAATATCTTTCGTTAACGCGCTTGATGATAGCTGGCTGAGCGGAGCGTCCAGTAAATGCATGGTATGCAGGTATGTTTTTACGTCCGAATGGCTCATTTTTTCAAGGTTACCATCCAGATAAGCAAGTATTTGATCGAGTCTTAACGCGAGGTCACGATGCGCCTGTACGTTTTTAACGTAATGCCCTAAATCCCCCTCCTTAAACAGATCGTTCTGGCTTAGCATAATTTCCAGGCGCATGCGGACCTGGTCTATCGTAACGTCGTCGGAATCGGTTGCGTACAGACCAAGCCATGATTCAAAGCGGTAATATTCGGATACCAGTTGGGCGACAGACCATGACTCCGTGTAATGAGTCAGTTTTTGGAGCTCCTGCTGTCGATCGTAAACCAGAAAAGCAATATATCCAGTCGTGATAAAAAGAGAAAAAATGATACCAACCAGTATCCTGTTCATTATGTTCTCCTGAACTGCTATTCAATCTTCATCTTGCTGACCTGCCATGCCGAGCGCGAGTAATATATTTGATTATTTAATTCAGGAAGACTGTCATAAGGATATACGATGAATGCTGGGCCTTTATCGCGAATGCGCATATATTCGCCATTAACCTTTAAAGCGAGTATGGCATTGTATTTTTTGAAGTCGCTGAGCGGGATGGCTGTCGCGTAATCATTAAGCGCAATAACATTGACCACGTTACCCTTGGCACCCACATAATCCATGAGTTTGCTCATCGGAACACCCTCAAACTTAGTGCGGCCATTGTACCAGGGAGATGACGTCTGGAAGCTCACCATACCGAGTTTTTCAAGGCTGGCGATATCAAACACGGCTTTTCCACTTTCATTCGTGTTCTCAATATTCCCGTAAATGGTTAAAATGGGTTTACCAGCAGGTTTTGGCAACTCAGCAGCCAGGGTGACGCTTTGCACTAAAAAGCAGCACAGCAGTAGGATTAATCGCATTTCAGCCTCCACGTTTTATCATAAGTATAAGAATTATAATTTAGTTATCCTACTAGTTTATATATTTTCTCTCTCCCCAGGTTTATCCATCATGGGCAGGATGTAAAAACGCCACCCGTCGGGTGGCGCAGGGCTATTTAACGATTATTCGGTTGGGCAGCAAAGCCGTTCTGCCGGGGTGAACTGACGCAGGCTGTAGCTTGTGCATCAATGTGGTTCCCGGCTGATGGTCAGGCCAACACCTGCCGTTGCGCCTGTAACCAGTGCATTATTACCGCTGAGTTGAAGATCCATAATTTTTACTTTCTGATGATGCGTGAGGGCGCTTTACTCATTGTTCTGCGGGGAATAAATTAGCGGAGTGAAAAACATTCGTTGTGAAAGCGTAGAACGAGCCAAAAATGTGATTGTCCTGGCGATGCCGGCGTCTTCATTACCGTCGCTGAACATGGCTCATTTACTGCCGCAGCGTCGTCAGTCGGCTGCCACCCGAGCGATGATTAATCTTCTTATCGCAGATGCATGACAAGGAACTGTCCATCATGAAAAAAGATAGCTATGCCTTTTTAATTCCACTCATCGTTGGCGGGTTGGCATTGATATTTGCCTTTGTTGTCTGGTCAATCAAGATTTACCGCGTGACATTTCTTACGGTCCAGGGGGAGCAGTATCTTGCGGCTGGCACATTGCTGCTGCCGTTGGTGGCGATGGTGATGTTCATCGCGAAGAGGGTATTTAAAGATAAAACCATTGGTGATGTTGTCAAAATGTACCTCGGCCTCATCATCTTCAGCCTGCCGGTTGCCATTTTCGTCATCTTTACCGCTGCCTGGCTACTGGGCGGAGAATACTCTGCCTGGAGCCAACCTTACCGGTATGAATCCGGAAGCCGAAATCGTTGTTCGGGGGCGGCAGTCTATGAGCCGGAACTCAAGAGAGAGATCCGCATCTGTTATCCGCAGGGATATTATTTTATCGATGGTACCCTGTACGTGGAAAAGCGGAGCAATTCGCTGGGTATGGTGGTGCTTTGGGCGATCGCGCGCTCCTGAACCTGGACATGAATAACCCCATTAGTCCGCCTCCAGCATCCCAAAGCTGACAATCCGCGAGCGCCCCAGCTCTTTCGCCCGGTAGAGCGCAACGTCCGCCGCGCGCAGCAGGTTATCGCCCTGGGCGTGCTGCGGATAGCTGGCGATCCCGATCGACACATCCACCGGGCCAATCTCCGAAAGCCCGTAGCGTAGCGAAAGGGCATGCACGCCGTTGTAGATCTCCGTTGCGGCGGCGTGCGCTGCTTCCTCATCCGCCCCGGTAAGAAGCGCCAGAAACTCTTCGCCACCGTAGCGGAAGGCCAGTCCGGTATCGTGCACCGTCCGTTGAATAATGGATGCCACGCTTTTGATCACCAGATCGCCAGCCTCATGACCAAAGCGGTCATTAATGCTCTTGAAGTGATCGATATCAATCATCAGGCAGCTTACCGGTTCCTCGTTACGCACGGCCTGCTTCATTTGAGTACGTAACGTATCTTCCAGATGGTGGCGATTACGCAGCCCCGTCAGGGGATCGAACAGGGCTTTTTCCAGCAGCGCATCGCGCAGCCGCTGGTTGGCCAGCGCCAGTCCCAGCGCCTCGGCCATCAGTTCCAGATAGGCGCGGGACGGCGCGGTTTCAGGCGTGATGTTCTGGAATGAGAGCAATCCAATCGCCTCGCCCTGAGCAATTAAGGGAACGCACAGCGATTGCTGTGCCTGTGATTCAGGCAGATGATAACAGCCGATATCCGGCTCGCCGTTCACCGGCGGATGGCTTTGGCCACGCCGGACGGCCCAGCATTCGTCAGGATGGAACGGCTTTTTATCCCCTTCGGGCGACAGCCATTCGGCCGCACAGCGCATCTGCCACGGATCGCGTTCCAGAATATACAGACGCCCGGAAACGCCCGGCGCGATATTGGGCGCAAACAGCTGCGCCACGTTCATCACGTCGGCAAAGTTTTCACAGCCCTGCAACCGCTGGGTCATTCGCGCCAGCAGTTCCCGGATGGCCCAGTCAGCATCGCGCTCTTTTTCCAGCCGCTGCCTTGCCAGACCGTTCTCGCGGAAGATACGGATGGCCTGCGCCATATCGCCGATTTCATCAACCTGGGTGAAGTTCGGCGTTTCGACGGCGTAATCCTGCGATGCCAGACGATGAACCACGTCACTCAGACGCACCACCGGACGGAGTACGCGGCGCTTAAGGATAAAGCCCATCACAAACAAGAAGAGCAGGGCAGTCAGGCCGACCATCACCTCCGAGGCAGTTCGAAGCGTTTTGGACGTTTGGGTTGCGGCCTGCACGTCGGCAATAATGCGCTTGTCCAGCAGCATGCGAAAGCGTTCGATATTGTTGTGTGCCCGTTCGAGTTCCCGCTCATAGCTCTTACCAAAAAGCAGCGCAACGGCCTGCTGTTCCTCGCCCCGGGCAATGCCGTCAATGGCTGACTGCTGTTCATCCTGGAGTTCGTCTATAATTTTTAATCCGTCGTACAGCAGCGCCAGCTCTTCACCCGATGCCCCGGTGTTTTTGAGCTGTTGCAGCGTGTGTTCAATATTTTTCTGCTCGGCTTCTTTCGCCTGGTATTTCTCAAGCACCTCGGGCTCTTTTTGGATGACGTAAAGTCGCGCCAGATCGGAGAGCATCCAGGTGTCTGTCTCGATCTCCTCCGTCAGTTGATCGAAGACCTGGCGTTGTTTAACGGCTTCACGTTCGATGTTATCGGCATGGGAAGCCATCAGCATGACGATGCCGGAGGCAATGGTCAGGCACACCGTGACGCCATAAGCCCAGTTTGTGATCGTGGCGATTCGCACCTGTTGGTTTCCTCTGCGACAAAAATGAAAGAGCGTTCATTCAGATTATAGAAAACCGCTGATTTATGGCGAAAAAAAGGCGACCTGGGGCCGCCTTACAGAACGTCTGCTTTAGAGAGCCGGAGGGTTTCTTCCCTCTTCGATAAAGTCTGCGTCCAGCTCCTCGGCATTGCCTTCGTGATCGCGCCCGGAGAAGAGGTTCCAGCAGGCGATAAACAGGGCGGCAATCAGCGGCCCAATCACAAAGCCGTTAATCCCGTACAGCTCCATACCGCCCAGCGTGGTGATCAAAATCAGGTAGTCCGGCATTTTGGTGTCTTTGCCCACCAGCAGCGGACGCAACAGGTTGTCCACCAGCCCGACGATAATGACGAAGAAGCCCACAATGAACAGGCCCTGCCACAGCTGGTGGGTGGCAAACAGGAAGATGGCGGCGGGAACCCAGACGATGGCCGACCCGACGGCAGGCACCAGAGAGAGGAATGCCATCAGCGCGCCCCACAGTACGCTGCCGTCAATACCCACGATGGCAAAGGCGATACCGCCGAGCGTACCCTGAACCACCGCCACGACCGCCGTCCCTTTTACCGTGGCGCGCGACACGCCGACAAACTTAGCGAACAGGTGCTGTTTGGCGAAGTCAGACAGCGGCAGCGAGTCGAGGATCTGGCGCACCAGATACGGCCCGTCCTTCAGCAGGAAAAACAGCAGATAGAGCATAATGCCGAAGCTAATAGCAAAGCCGAACGTTCCTTTACCAATCAGGAACGCGCTGCCCGCCAGATACTGTCCGCCCTGTAACGCGACATCAGAAAGTTTTTTCTGGATCTGCGCGGCGTTGGTGAGGTTGTGATCCGCCAGGAAGCCGCTGGCCCAGTCCGGCAGGCGGTTGAAGATACCGGCGATCACTTCCGGGAACTGCGTATTGTTCTGTTGCAGCTTGGTGTAAACCATGTTCAGTTCCACCGCGAGCGATGAAAGGATCACCATCAACGGAATAAACACAATCAGGCAGATAATGCCGAGAGTGAGGAGTGAAGCCAGCCCATTGCGATCGCCCAGCGCGGTACGCAGTTTGTTTTTCACCGGGTTGAAAATGATGGTCAGGATCGCGGCCCACAGAATCGCCGAGAAATAGGGAGACAGCACGTCAAAGAAGGCCCAGGTAACAAGGGCCAGGATGAGAATAAAGAAACCTTTGGTCAGTCCGTTAAAGCGCATAGTAAGTCCTGGTGAAGAAGAAACTGTGTCGACTATAGAACTGATTTAGGGATTTACCAATAATTGCGCTGAAGTCGCGGCGGGTGGCTTTTTGTTAACAATCGCGGTATAACACCTCTTCTTTGGATGTTTAGATGTCCATACGTTTAGAAGGTAACATGCAAACACAACAAGAAAACGGGCAGCTTAAGCGCACCATGAAAACCCGCCACCTGATTATGCTCTCGCTGGGTGGCGTTATCGGCACAGGGTTATTCTTCAATACCGGATACATCATTTCGACAACCGGCGCGGCAGGCACGCTGCTGGCGTACCTGATCGGTGCGCTGGTGGTCTGGCTGGTGATGCAGTGTCTGGGCGAACTTTCCGTGGCGATGCCGGAAACCGGCGCGTTTCACGTCTATGCCGCCCGCTATCTCGGCCCGGCGACGGGGTATACCGTGGCGTGGCTCTACTGGCTCACCTGGACGGTGGCGCTGGGATCGAGCTTTACCGCAGCCGGTTTCTGTATGCAGTACTGGTTCCCGCAGGTTCCCGTCTGGACGTGGTGCGTGGTCTTTTGCGCGGTGATTTTTGGCCTTAACGTGATTTCCACGCGCTTTTTTGCCGAAGGGGAATTCTGGTTCTCGCTGGTGAAAGTCATCACTATTGTCGCCTTTATTATTCTCGGTGGCGCGGCCATCTTTGGCTTTATCCCGATGGCGGACGGCTCTGCCGCGCCGGGGCTGAGCAACATTACCGCCGAAGGCTGGTTCCCGCACGGCGGTCTGCCGATCCTGATGACCATGGTGGCGGTCAACTTTGCCTTCTCCGGGACGGAACTTATCGGCATCGCGGCAGGGGAGACGGAAAATCCGCACAAGGTCATTCCGGTTGCTATTCGCACCACCATCGCGCGGCTCATCATCTTCTTTATCGGCACCGTGTTTGTGCTGGCGGCGCTGATCCCCATGCAGCAGGCTGGCGTGGAGAAAAGCCCGTTCGTGCTGGTGTTTGAAAAGGTCGGCATTCCCTATGCGGCCGACATCTTTAACTTCGTGATCCTGACGGCGATCCTCTCGGCGGCGAACTCGGGCCTGTACGCCTCTGGCCGTATGCTGTGGTCTCTGTCTAACGAGAAAACGCTGCCGCGCTGCTTTGCCCGCGTCAACAAAAACGGCGTGCCGCTGACGGCGCTCTCCGTGTCCATGCTGGGCGGCGTGCTGGCGCTGTTCTCCAGCGTGGTCGCGCCGGATACGGTGTTTGTGGCCCTGTCAGCCATTTCCGGTTTTGCGGTGGTGGCGGTGTGGATCAGCATCTGTGCGTCGCACTTCGTGTTTCGTCGCCGTCACGTGCAGTCCGGCCAGCCGCTATCCGCGTTGCAGTATCGCGCGCCATGGTATCCGCTGGTGCCCGTGCTCGGCTTTATTCTGTGCCTGGTCGCCTGCGTCGGTCTGTGGTTTGACCCCAGCCAGCGTATTGCCCTTTATTGCGGGCTTCCGTTTGTCGCCCTGTGTTATGGTGCGTACTACCTGACCCGAACTCTGACTACGCAGGAGCCTGAACATGTCGCAGAATAATCCGCTTACCGCCCTCCTTGAAAAACAGCCGTTTGTGGTGCTGGATGGGGCGATGGCAACGGAGCTGGAAGCGCGCGGTTGTAACCTTGCCGACAGCCTCTGGTCGGCCAAAGTGCTGATGGAAAACCCTGAACTGATCCGCGACGTGCACCTTGATTACTACCGCGCGGGTGCACAGGTGGCGATCACCGCCAGCTATCAGGCGACACCCGCAGGCTTTGCCGCTCGCGGGCTGGACGAGGCGCAATCCCGGGCGCTGATCGGCAAAAGCGTAGAGCTGGCGCGTAAGGCGCGCGAGGCGTATCTGGCGGAGAATCCACAGGCGGGCACGCTGCTGGTGGCGGGTTCCGTTGGGCCGTACGGCGCGTATCTGGCCGATGGTTCCGAGTATCGCGGCGACTACGTGCGTAGCGCTGAAGAATTTACCGCCTTCCACCGCCCCCGCGTGGAGGCGCTGCTGGATGCGGGCGCGGATCTCCTGGCCTGTGAAACGCTGCCTTCGTTCCCGGAAATCAGGGCGCTGGCCGCGTTGCTGACGGCGTATCCGCGCGCCCGGGCATGGTTCTCATTTACCCTGCGTGACAGCGAGCACCTGAGCGACGGAACGCCGCTGCGGGATGTCGTTTCTGCGCTGGAAAGCTACCCGCAGGTTGTCGCGCTGGGGATTAACTGTATCGCGCTGGAAAACACCACGGCGGCGCTGACGCATCTGCACAGCCTGACGTCGCTGCCGCTGGTCGTCTATCCGAACTCCGGGGAGCATTACGATGCGGTGAGTAAAACGTGGCATCACCACGGTGAAGCCTGCGAAACGCTGGCGGGGTATTTACCGCAGTGGCTGGCGGCGGGCGCGAAATTAATCGGCGGATGCTGCCGGACCACGCCGAAAGATATTGCTGCGCTGACGGTTCAGCGCTGAGGTCTTTGCCGGGTGGCGGCTGCGCCTTACCCGGCCTACAAATTGCACGAACCGTAGGCCGGGTAAGCGTAGCGCCACCCGGCACAAACCAACCGCACAAAATTCACTATCCTTTCCCGCTTTTTTTCTAAAAACGAATCGTCATTAGCGATGCTTTTTTATTCCTTTATCAAAATTCTTGCGCCGGAAATACTGCCCTTATAACAACAAGGGGAGCAGAGAGTATGGCTATTTCATCGCGGATCACGTTACTCGGCGCGTTGGCGCTGTGGGCATTTCAGGCGCAGGCGGTGGACGTCACCGTGGCGTATCAGACTTCCGCGGAACCGGCGAAAGTCGCGCAGGCGGATAACACCTTCGCCAAAGAGAGCGGGGCAAAAGTCGACTGGCGCAAGTTCGACAGCGGCGCGGCGATTGTGCGGGCGTTAGCCTCGGGCGACGTGCAGATTGGCAACCTGGGCTCCAGCCCGCTGGCCGTTGCCGCCAGCCAGCAGGTACCGATTGAAGTCTTCCTGCTGGCGTCGCAGCTAGGAAATTCCGAAGCGCTGGTGGTGAAGAAAACCATTACGAAACCCGAAGAGTTGATCGGCAAGCGCATCGCGGTGCCGTTTATCTCCACCACGCATTACAGCCTGCTGGCCGCGCTGAAACACTGGGGCATCAAGCCGGGGCAGGTGCAGATCATTAACCTGCAACCACCGGCGATTATCGCAGCCTGGCAGCGTGGCGACATTGACGGAGCATACGTCTGGGCGCCCGCCGTCAACGAGCTGGAAAAAGACGGCACCGTGCTGACCGACTCCGAAAAAGTGGGGCAATGGGGTGCGCCAACCCTTGATGTCTGGGTAGTGCGTAAGGACTTTGCCGAAAAACACCCTGAAGTGGTGAAAGCCTTTGCCAGAAGCGCCATCGACGCCCAGCAGCCGTATATCAATAACCCCGATGAATGGCTTAAACAGCCCGCCAACCTGGAGAAACTCTCACGACTGAGCGGCGTGCCGGAAGCAGACGTGCCGGGGCTGGTGAAGGGCAACACCTATCTGACGCCGGCTCAGCAGGTCCAGCAGCTGAACGGGCCGGTAAGCAAAGCGATTGTCGACACCGCAACGTTCCTGAAAGAGCAGGGCAAAGTGCCTGCGGTGGCGGCGGATTACAGCCAGTTCGTGACCGATCGCTTTGTGAAGTAAGGAGGCTGCGATGCTGAACATTACAAACCTGTCTGCCGATTACGGCGGCAAACCCGCCCTGGAAGAGATCAACCTGACGCTGGACAGCGGTGAACTGCTGGTCGTGCTGGGGCCGTCCGGCTGCGGGAAAACCACGCTGCTGAACCTGATCGCCGGGTTTGTACCGTATCAGCACGGCACGATTCACCTGGAAGGGAAACGGGTCACGGGGCCGGGCGCAGAGCGCGGCGTGGTCTTTCAGAACGAAGGGCTACTGCCGTGGCGAAACGTACAGGAAAACGTTGCGTTCGGTCTGCAACTGGCTGGCGTGGCGCGTGAACAGCGCCTGAGTACGGCGCGCGACATGTTAAAAAAAGTCGGGCTGGAGGGGGCTGAAAAACGTTTTATCTGGCAGCTTTCGGGCGGGCAGCGCCAGCGCGTTGGGATCGCCCGTGCGCTGGCGGCCAATCCACAGCTGCTGCTGCTGGACGAACCTTTCGGGGCGCTTGACGCCTTCACCCGCGAGCAGATGCAAACCCTGCTGCTGCGCCTGTGGCATGAAACCGGCAAGCAGGTGCTGTTAATTACCCACGATATCGAAGAGGCCGTATTTATGGCGACGGAGCTGGTGCTGCTCTCTCCGGGGCCGGGACGCGTGCTGGAGCGCCTGCCGCTTGAATTTGCCCGACGCTATGTTGCGGGAGAACCGGTGCGCAGCATCAAATCCGACCCGCTGTTTATCGAAAAACGGGAATACATCCTGAGCCGCGTGTTTGAGCAGCGGGAGGCCTTCTCATGAGCATTGTCTTCAGTGAAAAACCGCGGCGTGCGCGCCTCGCCGTACGCTGGCCGTTCTCTCGCCGGATCGCCTTAAGCGTCGGCACGCTGGCGGTGTTGCTGGCGGTATGGTGGGCGGTTGCCGCTCAGCAGTGGATCAGCCCGCTGTTTCTGCCCCCGCCAGGCCAGGTTCTGGAAAAACTGATGACCATCGCCGGGCCGCAGGGCTTTATGGATGCCACCCTCTGGCAGCATTTAGGCGCCAGCCTGGCGCGTATTCTGGTGGCGCTGCTGGCGGCGGTGATGATTGGCGTTCCGGTGGGGATCGCGATGGGGCTGAGCCCGACGGTGCGCGGCATTCTCGATCCGCTGATAGAGCTTTACCGGCCCGTTCCGCCGCTGGCTTACCTGCCCCTGATGGTGATCTGGTTTGGCATCGGCGAGACGTCAAAGATCTTACTGATCTACCTGGCGATTTTTGCGCCGGTCGCGATGTCGGCCCTGGCTGGCGTAAAAAGTGCGCAGCAGGTACGCATACGCGCGGCGCAGTCGCTCGGTGCCAGCCGCGCGCAGGTGCTGCTGTTCGTCATTTTACCGGGCGCGCTGCCGGAGATATTGACCGGGCTGCGCATTGGCCTTGGGGTGGGCTGGTCTACGCTGGTGGCGGCAGAGCTGATTGCCGCCACGCGCGGGCTTGGATTTATGGTGCAGTCCGCGGGAGAGTTCCTGGCGACTGACGTGGTACTGGCAGGGATCGCGGTGATCGCCGCGATCGCCTTTGGATTAGAACTGGGACTGCGCGCGCTACAGCGTCGCCTGACGCCCTGGCATGGAGAAATACAATGAGTGAACGTCTGACGATTACCCCGCTGGGGCCGTACATTGGCGCGCAGGTGTCGGGCCTGGACGTAACCCGTCCGCTGAGCGATAACCAGTTTGAGCAGCTATACCACGCGGTCCTGCGCCATCAGGTGGTGTTCCTGCGCGATCAGGCCATTACCCCGCAGCAGCAGCGCGCGCTGGCCCTGCGCTTTGGCGACCTGCATATCCACCCGGTCTACCCGCATGCGGAAGGGGTGGAGGAAATTATCGTGCTCGACACCCATAACGATAATCCGCCCGATAATGACAACTGGCACACGGACGTCACCTTTATCGACACACCGCCAGCCGGGGCCATTCTGGCAGCAAAATTACTGCCAGAGACCGGCGGCGATACGCTATGGGCGAGCGGCATTGCGGCGTTTGAGGCGCTCTCCGCGCCGTTCCAGACCCTGCTAAGTGGCCTGCGGGCAGAGCATGATTTTAAAAAATCGTTCCAGGAGTATAAGTACCGTAAAACGGAAGAGGAACATCAGCGATGGCTGGATGCGGTCGCAAAACACCCGCCGCTGCTGCACCCGGTGGTGCGTACCCATCCGGTGACCGGCAAGCAGGCGCTGTTTGTGAACGAAGGGTTTACCACGCGCATTGTGGACATAACGGAAAAAGAGAGCGAGGCGCTGCTCAGCTTCCTGTTTGCGCATATCACGAAACCGGAATTTCAGGTGCGCTGGCGCTGGCAGGAGAACGACCTTGCGATCTGGGATAACCGCGTCACGCAGCATTACGCCAATGCGGATTACCTGCCGCAGCGAAGGATTATGCAGCGGGCGACGATCCTGGGGGATAAGCCGTTTTACCGTCCATAACCCGTCGTTTCCGCAGTTCATGCAGGCCGGGTAAGGCGTAGCCGCCACCCGGCAATGGGCTACAAATGGGCCTCAATGTACCGCTGATAGCGGTTCGCCTTCAGATAGCACAAATCCACCAGCACCAGTCCGTCCACGCAGTTATTGAACGCCGGATCGCTGCCGAAATCGATAAACTGCACGCCGCCTGGCTCGCATAGCTCGGAATACTGTTTATAAAGCGGCGGAATGCCGCATCCCAGATTGCCTAGCAGGGATTTCAGCTTTGTCAGGTCGTCCACGTAATCCACTCCGCCAAACTGTGCCAGCACGTCCGGAAGTGAGGCCGGGTAGGGTTGACGCGAAGCGGCTAAGGGATGGCTGGCCGGAAACCAGAGGCGATAAAACGCCACCAGCAGATCCCGTGCGGCAGGCGGTAAGCCGCCGGAGATAGACACCGGGCCAAACAGGTAGCGATAGTGCGGATAGCGCGCCAGATAGGCGCCAATGCCTGACCACAGATAGTCCAGACCGCGACGTCCCCAGTAGCGCGGCTGTATAAAGCTGCGCCCCAGCTCAATGCCGTGCTCCAGTATGTCCTGCATTTTTTCGTCGTAGTGGAACAGGCTGTAGCTGTACAACCCGTCAACGCCGCGCTTTTCAACCTGCATCGCCGTCGGCATAAAGCGATACGCGCCGACAATCTCCAGATCGTCATCATCCCAGAGGATCAGGTGCAGATAGTCATCATCGTAGCTGTCCATATCCCGGCGCTTGCCGCTGCCTTCTTCCACGGCACGAAAGGCAATCTCGCGCAGCCGCCCCAGCTCGCGCAGAAGAGGTGCCTCCTCCTGCCCGTTGCGCTGCCACAGGTAGATGGTTTTACCATCGCTGGTTTTGCCCAGACACTCGGCCTGCGCCAGTTCGCGCTTCAGCGTGGCCCGATCTTCCGGGCGGGCAATGGCGCACTGGGTTTTAAAGACGCCAGGCAATCCCTTGCCAAGTCGTATCACGTGCTGACGGCACTGCTCGGCCATTTCACGCGATGAAAGGGTAGCGCTAAACCTGTCATTCCAGGCAATCTGCTGGCCGATTTTGATTGGCAGCTGGCTGTGACGACGGCGAAACATCTGTTGCATCAGCAGCAGCATGGATACCGTGGGCGATACCAGCGTGCTGGCATAAAACAGCAGGCTGTTGTGCGCCTGAATATGTACCGGGAGTAACGGCACCCGCAGTTTGCTGGCCAGCTTGATAAAGCCCGGATGCCATTTTTTATCGCGGATGCCTTTGCGCGTTGGGCGGGAGACTTCGCCCGCCGGGAAGAAGATCAGTACGCCGGCGTTTTGCAGGTGCTGCTCCATCTGTATCAGCGAGGCTTTTGCGGTTTTTCCGCCCATATTATCCACGGGGATAAACAACGAACTGAGGGGCTCAAGGTGGGACAGCATCCGGTTGGTGACAACCTTGACGTCGCGACGTACGCGCGAAACGGCGTACAGCAGCGCCAGCCCATCCAGGGTGCCGGTCGGGTGGTTAGCTATCACAATGAGTGGGCCGTGTTCGGGGATTTGTTCGAGATCGCGGGCGGAAACGGTGCAGAGAATATCAAGGTGTTCCAGAACCTGCTCCACCATATCCAGCCCTTTCAGGTGACGGTGGCGGGCGGCAAACTGCTGAAATTCGTCTTCGTGGAGCAGTCTTTTTAACAGACTTTTTTGCCAGGGTGCGGGCCTCGCCTGAGGCCAAAGGTCATCAAGAACGCTGTCGAGACTAAACATTGATCACTCCTCCTGCCGTCTTGCCCAGACAGTAGAAGGAGGAGATGTCGGTTGTATTGCAGTTTGGTGAAGATTAGCGGAGGATTTTTTTCTCGGCCAGATCCAGCGCGAAGTAGCTGAAGATCAGATCCGCGCCCGCGCGCTTGATCGCCCCCAGGCTTTCGAGGATCACTTTCTCTTCGTCGATGGCACCCGCCTGCGCGGCGAATTTGATCATCGCGTACTCGCCGCTCACCTGGTAAGCGCCCAGCGGCAGTTCAGTGCGTTCGCGAATGTCGCGCAGGATATCCAGATACGCGCCGGCCGGTTTCACCATCAGACAGTCTGCGCCCTGAGCCTCATCCAGCAGAGACTCACGAATCGCTTCCCGGCGGTTCAGCGGGTTCATCTGATAGGTTTTACGATCGCCCTTCAGCGCCGTGCCCGCCGCTTCACGGAACGGGCCGTAGAACGAAGAAGCGAATTTGGTGGAGTAGGACATGATGGCGGTGTCGGTAAAGCCTGCCGCATCCAGCGCCTGACGAATAGCCTGAACCTGTCCGTCCATTGCCGCCGACGGCGCAATGAAATCCGCACCCGCAGCGGCGGCAACCACCGCCTGCTTGCCGAGGTTCAGCAGGGTCGCATCGTTGTCCACGCCGTGATCGCACAGCACACCGCAGTGGCCATGAGAGGTGTATTCGCAGAAGCAGGTATCGGACATGACGATCATCTCCGGCACGCTCTCTTTGCAGATACGCGACATGCGGGCCACGAGGCCATCTTCCTTCCAGGCATCGCTGCCGGTGGCGTCGGTGTGGTGGGAGATACCGAAGGTCATCACCGAGCGGATCCCCGCGTTGGCAATGCGTTCAATCTCGCGGGCCAGATGCTTCTCAGGAATGCGCATCACGCCCGGCATCGCGTCGATGGCTTTGTAGTCATCGATCTCTTCTTCAACAAAAATCGGCAACACCAGATCGTTTAAGCTCAGTGTTGTCTCTTCAAACATGGCGCGCAGTGCGGGTGACTTGCGCAGGCGACGGGGACGTGCAATTAAATCGGTCATGGTATGCCTGATGTTTGTGGAACAAAGAGGTATAGTGTACCTGAAAGCGGGATGCGGTGTTTTACTAAAGTTGTCTTTTAGATTTTCGAAATCGACTAATATTTCCCACATGTATTTTGTCTATATTATACGTCTCATTATGTGGTTTAACGTGATGTGAAATATTGGCGAAGCTTCTATATTAGATGGAGGTTATAACTATTAATGATTTATTGTATTTTATGATGTGTATCGAACCGACCGAAGTGGTTTGCAATCAGTTGAATTTATAATATTTATTCATAATGATTGATATTGTGCTGGGTTTTTAAGCTTAGTTGTCTGGATACGGACTTAATTGAATCATTCATTGAACCTTTTCGAAGTGAAACTGCATAATTCTTTCCGCAATTAAACATTGCCAAATGATTTGATGGACAAACTTGCTTACGTCCCTGAGGAGGGATGACCCAATGCAAACATGGAAAAAGAAACTGGTTGTATCACAACTTGCATTAGCCTGCACACTGGCTATCGCTTCTCAGGCCAATGCGAAAGATATATCCGGCACGACCTATAATACTTTTGGATATGACAATACTGCGTCTACTCCCTGGTATTATGGTTATGCTGACTGGGATTATTCAGATGCCACACATGATGGTGACATCTATCCGGTCATCAATAAATCAACCGTAAACGGTGTTATTTCGACTTACTATCTGGATGATGGTGTCAATGGCCGTGCGAACGCGTTGAGTATTTCTAACAGCACCATTAACGGCATGATCACGTCTGAGTGTATGACCACGACGTGTGCAGATGGCGTGGATACCGACGGCACCACGCATTCCCAGTACGATCGTTTTAGCCTGACCGTTGATAACTCCACCATCAACGACACCTATGAACACTATGCTTATGATGTCGTCAATGGCGAGAATACTGAAACGCATTATCTGGACACCTATGGTCTGGGTAACGCAATTACCCTGGACGTTGAATCTGATATCGTTATTCAGAACAACTCCCACGTCGCGGGTATCACGCTGACGCAGGGTTATCAGGAACTGGATAACACCCCGTACGACGGCGTTGAAGGCGTTGCTAACAGCAGCAATGTCTTTACCGATACGCTGGTGGTGAAAGACTCTGTGCTGACCTCTGGTGCGTACAGCGATCTGGGCACTGACGGGTTCTACGGTCAAACGGCGAAGCCGAGCGATTACGGTGAAGTTAATGCTACAGCGGCGGACGACGCTGCGCTGATCGTGTCTGCCGGCGCCTCTGATAACGCGATGCAGACCACTGCTACGTTCGATCACTCCACCATTACCGGCGATATCCTCTTCACTAGCACCTTCGATAATAACTTCTACGAGAATGGCGACCCGGCAACCGATACCACCGATGACGGCGTATACAACCCAACCACCAACGGCTGGGATGACACGGATACACTGGACGTCACTCTGACCAACGGCAGCAAGTGGGTCGGTGCAGCGCAGTCCAGCGTTGAAGCCATCGGCACTGCGCAGATGTACGGTGAGGGCTACAGCGAAGTTGACTGGCACACGCTCTCCCCTAACAGCATCTGGCCTGGCTCGACCGTTGATACCAACGGTCATGTAGTCGGTAATGAGGTGTATCAGAGCGGCCTGTTTAACGTGACGCTGGAGAACGGTTCCGAATGGGATACCCGCAAGATCTCTAACATCGACACCCTGGCGGTGAATAATCAGTCTCAGGTCAACGTTGAGAACTCAGGCCTGTTGGCTGACTCAATCACTCTGACCAACGGCTCTTCGCTGAATATCGGAGACACGGGTGGGGTTGCCACCGACAGCCTGTATCTGGACAGCTATAGCCGTGCGGCGCTGACCGAAGAAACCGCTGGGCTGTATGCCAACACCATCACCGTGGACAACGGTGCAGAGCTGGCGCTGGGTCTGGGTCAGGTTGATACGCACAACATGGTGCTCACCGATGGTGGTGTGCTCAACGTTGCCAGCCGCGATTATGTGCTGAACAGCGACCTGAACAACGCACGCTACATCACCAACGATCGTTACAAAGCGGAATACGACTATGGTGTTGTCGCGCTGAACTCTGACGGTCATCTGGCGGTGAACGGTGACGTTGCCGGTAACTATAAAGTGCGCATCGACGATGCCACCGGTGCAGGCTCCGTTGCTGATTACGAAAACAAAGAGATCATTCGCGTCTATGACAATAACGCGGATACCGCAGCCAGCTTTACTGCCGCAAACAAAGCCGATTTAGGTGCTTACACCTATCAGGCGCAGCAGAAGGGTGACACCGTTGTTCTCCAGCAGAAAGAGCTGACTGACTACGCCAACATGGCGCTGAGCATTCCTTCTGCTAATACCAACATCTGGAATCTGCAACAGGATACCGTGGGTACGCGTCTGACCAACAGCCGTCACGGCCTGGCAGATAACGGCGGAGCGTGGGTAAGCTATTTTGGCGGCAACTTTGACGCGGATAATGGCACCGTTAGCTACGATCAGGACGTAAGCGGCATTATGGTCGGTCTGGATACTCAGATTGACGGTAATAACGCGAAGTGGATCGTCGGTGGTGCGGCTGGTTTCGCGAAGGGCGATATCAGCGATCGTACTGGTCAGGTCGATCAGGACAGCCAGACTGCGATGATCTACGCGTCTGCGACGTTTGCGAACAACGTCTTCCTCGACAGCTCACTGAACTACACCCGCTTTAACAACGACCTCTCTGCTACCATGAGCAACGGTCAGTATGTTGACGGTGACACCACCTCTGACGCTGTTGGCTTCGGGATGAAGCTGGGCTATGACTGGAAACCAAATCTGTCAGGCTACATCACCCCTTACGCGGCGGTATCTGGCCTGTTCCAGTCCGGTGACGACTACCAGCTGAGCAACGACATGCGTATCGATGGTCAGTCTTACGACAGCATGCGTTATGAACTTGGCCTATACCTTCAACTACGGTGGCGAGCAGGCGTTAACGCCATACTTCAAACTGGCGTACGTGTATGACGATGCCGACAACGAGGCGGATATCAATGACGACAGCATTGATAATGGCGTGGAAGGCTCTGCGGTTCGCGTAGGTCTGGGCACGCAGTTCAGCTTCACGAAAAACTTCAGTGCTTACACTGATGCGACTTATCTGGGCGGCGGCGACGTTGACCAGAACTGGGGAGCGAACCTGGGTGTGAAATATACCTGGTAATACAGAAAGCGCGGGGGATTTTGCCCCCGCTTTTTTATGTGCTTTAAAAATAATAAAGAACCGACATATACAGATGACTTGAGGTATGCATGAACGTTAATGCGAAACCACTTTCTGAATTAAGCCGGCTCATAAAGTGTCTGGAAGTCGCCGGTACCCCATTTAAGAACGAACCACAGCAATTAATAACTCCCGGCAATAATGATGATGAACCATTGACCTTTGTAATACAGTCCGGCATGACAGCCGTCCACCGTAAATCAGACGAATTACTGGTGGGTATTGCGCGAGCACCGTATATTCATGGTTTAAGTGCATGGATAAATGACAGCTATCTTGAATATTCTCTGATAGCACAAACACCTTGTGCCGGATTTTATTTACCAGCCTCTACTGCGTGCCAGCTTATTGAGGAAGCACAGCTTTGGCAAGAAGCTTTCTGCTGGCTGTCCTGGCTAAACCATATACTGGGAAAACGTGATATACAGCTGGTCGGAAATAATTCCTATAGCCAAATTCGGGCAATGCTGATCAATATGGCTGAGTGGGATGACGCGCTACGTTCAAAAATTGGTGTTATGAATCATATTCAGCGTAGCACGCGGATTTCTCGTTCGGTCGTTGCGGAAGTGCTGGCGGCGCTGCGACAGGGCAACTACATCAATATGAGCCGGGGCAAACTGATCAGCATCAACCGTTTGCCCACGGACTATTGAGATCAGTTAGAGGCCGTAAGAACCTGCGCTTTATTCGCGCTGAGCTCGGCCACCAGGTTATTTACGCCATCACTCATATTCACGAAGCGGGTGTTCGGCGACCGGGTGACCACCACAAAAGCGCCTACGTTTGATTGCGGAATCATCGCCATGTAGGTGATGAATCCGCCACCCCCACCGGTTTTTTGAATAATACCCGGGCGGCCCTCTTTTGGTGCCATGTACACCCAGCCCATACCGAGAGCATCGGCTTTACCGGGAACGTCCATACCGATGACGCGACGTAACTGGGCACGCTGGTAGATGAGCGTCTGCATCCGATCAGCCTGATTGCTGCGCGCGTAAAAATCCGAGGAGAGGAACTGCTGCATCCAACGCATCATGTCGCCGGGGGTTGAATAAACCCCACCGCTGCCGATGGCGGCCAGTGTGTTATTACACGGGCTGGCCCCTTTTTCTGCCACCATCAGTCGCTTGCACTGGTCCGGAGATGGAGTGTAAGTGGTATCTTTCATCCCCAGCGGACGCGTGATCTGCTCTTCAAACAGTTGAGGGTAAGGCTTGCCTGATGCCGACGCTAAAGCGTCAGCCAGCAGATCAAACGCGAGGTTAGAATAGCCGGCCTGCGAGCCCGGAGCCGATTTCAGGGTAGCGGTGCTCAGGTAATTCCAGCGCTGTTCGCGGGTTGGCCAGACAAAAACAGGGCGATGCGCGGCGCCACCAGGCTGTTCTCGCGGCAGGGCGCTGGTATGGGTCGCCAGGTTCACCAGTCTGATCGGCGTGCCCTGATATGTCGGCACGCGCGCGCCGGGTGGGGCATATTTGCTGAGCGGATCGTCGAGTTTCACCACGCCCTGATCGAGTAATTTCACCAGCATTTCACTGGTCATCAGCTTGGTTATCGACGCGACGCGGATGACGGAATCCAGCTGCGGGCGAACGTTATTTCCCGGTCGTGTTTCACCGAAGCTGCGAAACACCCGCTGGTTACCGTCGATCACGACCAGCGCCATTCCCGTCGCACCACTGCCGTAATAAATCAGGTTCGCGTAGCGATCGGCAATGTCAGAGGCCAGAACCGGGGCCGTCAGAGGCTGGGCTGCCTGGGCGGTGGACAGGGTCACCGCACACAGCGCGGCGAAAGAGAGCAGACAACGTTTCAACGAAAAGCATCCATCAAGTGAATAAGGAGAGTTACGGGTATTTATACTACTAATCGGCGTCGGGCAATGGCCCGATTTGCATAACGATAGCGAGAAAAACGTAACCGTGGGTAAATTTGAACAATTTACTTGCGGTCAGACTCCCATTTTGTGACATCGACCGTATGATAGACGCTACGGTTGCTGTTGCGAATGAAACGCACCGAAACAATTCCTGAAAACGGGAAAGCGAACTAATAATTCACCCGCAGGTCTGACTTTTTTGCCTGAGCCGGGCGGCTGGCACAGGCAAGGTTTCGCGTGGCGATATGTTGAACACAGCAACAGCCATAACAACAAGAAGGAAGCACAATGTTTAAGTCATTTTTCCCAAAGCCGGGGCCCTTTTTCCTGTCGGCATTTATTTGGGCACTGCTGGCTGTCATTTTCTGGCAGGCCGGTGGCGGCGCGTGGCTGACCCGTCTTACGGGGGCAACGGGCGAGATCCCCATTAGCGCAGCGCGCTTCTGGTCCATGAGCTATCTGCTTTTCTACGCTTACTACCTGCTCTGCGTAGGGCTGTTCGCCATGTTCTGGTTCATCTATTCTCCTCACCGCTGGCAATACTGGTCGATTCTCGGCACGTCGTTAATCATCTTTGTCACCTGGTTCCTGGTGGAAGTGGGGGTGGCGGTCAACGCCTGGTATGCGCCGTTTTACGATCTGATCCAGACGGCGCTGAGTTCGCCGCATAAGGTGACCATAAACCAGTTCTACCATGAGGTGGGGATCTTCCTCGGTATCGCCCTTATTGCCGTGGTGATCGGTGTGATGAATAACTTTTTCGTCAGTCACTACGTGTTTCGCTGGCGTACCGCGATGAACGAACACTATATGGCGCACTGGCAGCACCTGCGTCATATTGAAGGTGCCGCTCAGCGTGTGCAGGAAGACACCATGCGTTTTGCCTCAACGCTTGAAGATATGGGCGTGAGCTTTATCAACGCCATCATGACGCTTATCGCCTTCCTGCCGGTGCTGGTGACGCTCTCGTCGCACGTTCCGGAGTTGCCGATTGTCGGGCATCTGCCATATGGCCTGGTGATTGCCGCGATTGTCTGGTCGCTGATGGGAACGGGGCTGCTGGCGGTCGTAGGGATCAAGCTGCCGGGGCTGGAATTTAAAAACCAGCGCGTGGAAGCGGCCTACCGTAAAGAGTTGGTGTATGGCGAGGACGATGCCAACCGTGCGTCACCGCCTACCGTGCGCGAGCTGTTTGGCGCCGTACGTCGTAACTACTTCCGCCTCTATTTCCATTACATGTATTTCAATATCGCGCGCATTCTTTATCTTCAGGTGGATAACGTTTTCGGGTTGTTCCTGCTGTTCCCGTCCATCGTTGCGGGTACGATCACGCTCGGTCTGATGACCCAAATCACCAACGTCTTTGGTCAGGTTCGCGGTTCGTTCCAGTACCTGATAAGCTCCTGGACTACGCTGGTGGAGCTGATGTCCATCTATAAACGTTTACGCAGTTTCGAGCGTGAGCTGGACGATAAGGACTTGCAGGAAGTCACCCATACATTAGGTTAAAAAGGAATTGCTATGCCATTTGCCGTACCACGTGGATTACCGCTGACGTTACTCGCTGCCTTCGTGCTGGCGGGCTGTGCCGATAAAGGGGCCGCCCCGCTCAAAGAAGGCGAGAAGCCCGTTGATGTGGCAAGCGTGGTGCGGCAAAAAATGCCCGCCAGCGTGAAGGATCGCAGCGAGTGGGCTGATGCGCTGGCAACGACCTTCAAAAGCCAGAAGATTGCGCCTACCGAGGAGAATATCTGCTCGGTGCTGGCGGTGGCGCAGCAGGAATCGATGTATCAGTCAGATCCTGCCGTGCCTGGCCTGAACAAAATTGCCTGGAAGGAGATCGACCGCCGGGCCGAATCGATGCATATCCCGGTTTTCCTGGTGCATACCGCCCTTAAAATCACCTCGCCAAACGGTAAAAGCTACAGCGAACGGCTGGATACGGTGAAAACTGAGAAACAGCTGAGCGCCATTTTCGACGACCTGATCAGTATGGTGCCGATGGGGCAGAAGCTGTTTGGTTCGCTGAATCCGGTGCATACCGGCGGCCCGATGCAGGTCAGTATCGCATTTGCGGAAAAACATACCGACGGCTATCCGTGGGATATCGACGGTACGGTGCGTCAGGAAGTCTTCTCCCTGCGCGGGGGTCTGTGGTTTGGAACGTATCATCTGCTGAATTATCCGGCCAGCTACGATAAACCGCTGTATCGCTTTGCGGACTTTAACGCGGGCTGGTATGCCAGCCGAAATGCAGCCTTCCAGAATGCGGTAAGTCGCGCCAGCGGTGTGAAGCTGGCTCTGGACGGCGATCTCATTGCTTACGGCAGCAGCGAGGCGGGCACCACCGAACGTGCGGTGCGTAAACTCTCGACGAAGCTGGAGATGAGCAACAGCGATATCCGCCGTCAGCTGGAGAAGGGCGATAGCCTGGCGTTTGAGAAAACGGATTTGTATAAGCAGGTCTTTGCGCTCGCCGAGAAGAAAAGTGGGAAGGCATTACCAAGAGCCATTCTGCCGGGCATTCAGCTGGAAAGTCCGAAGATCACGCGTAACCTGACGACCGCCTGGTTCGCGAAACGCGTGGACGATCGTCGGGCTCGCTGTATGGGACTGTAATCAGCGGCGGTGGCGCCAGCGCAGGACGAGTGCAATGACGCCAAGCACCATGCTGCCCGCAAGGAAGGGGATGAGCCCGAACACGGTGCTCACGCCTAAACCGATTTCAACGCGCGGGCGGCCGGTATCCTGAACCTGCATCAGGTGCTCATACACGCCAGGAGCGTGCACCAGCATATTCAGCAGTTGGGTTCCAGCCCAGAAGCAAAACAGAACAAACAGGGCATAGGCAATGTTCCCCGCAGTGGAGGTTTTTGGTTGTTTTCCGCCAAAAATCGGTTTCGACAATGTAAAGTCTGCCATAAGACCTCCCGAAAAAATCACTCTGTTTTAATACGCGTCGTACAGGGTGAGTGTGACAGGTCATAGCATTTGTCAATATCAGAATCGTGGGAAAGTCGGCTCAGGATTCCTCCTGGATTGTCGATTTATGCATCATGTCACAAATTGATAACATAAGTGAAACTGTGCTGCATTTCAGAATTTACGTATCCGCCACAGACGTCTTCAGTAAACTGTGAGAGGATGGTTTTTTTCTGCCGGAGTTGTCATGAAGCTCACTTCCAAACTACGCCGTGACTGGCATTACTACGCCTTTGCGATCGGGCTGATCTTTATTCTTAATGGTGTTGTCGGGCTGCTGGGCTTTGAAGCGAAAGGCTGGCAAACCTATGCGGTGGGGCTGGTGACCTGGGTCATCAGTTTCTGGCTGGCGGGATTCATTATCCGTCGTCGTCCCGATGAGACGACGACGGCAGAGAACGTCGAGTAACCGTTAGTTCATCGAACTTTTCAGGGCGCTGTCAGCGGCGTGACGTTCCAGCGCCAGTTCAATCAGGCGGGTGATCAGTTCCGGATAGCTTATCCCGCTGGCCTGCCACAATTTCGGGTACATGCTGATATTGGTAAAGCCCGGCAGGGTGTTGATTTCGTTAATCACTACCTCGTTATCCGGCGTCAGGAACACGTCGACGCGCGCCATCCCGCAGCATCCCAGCGCCTGATAGGCTTCAACGGCGATCGCGCGGATCGTGTCGTTAACGTCGGGATCGAGCGCGGCGGGCACCACAACCTGGGCACCTTTGTCGTCAATATATTTGGTGTCGTAGGAATAGAAGTCGCTGTTCAGAACCACTTCACCGCAGGTGCTCGCCTGAGGGAAATCGTTGCCCAGGACAGCGCACTCGATTTCGCGACCTTTAATTCCCTGCTCAACCACCACCTTATGGTCGAATTCGAAGGCCAGACGAACGGCATCGTTAAACTGCGCTTCGCTGGTCACTTTACTGACGCCCACGGAAGAGCCCTGATTCGCGGGTTTCACGAACAGCGGCAGGCCAAGCTGCGTCTGGATCTGCGCGAAGCTGTGTTTATCGCGGTTGGCACGCGTAAGCGTCACGAACGGCGCAACGTTCAGACCGGCGTCGCGCAGCAGACGTTTAGTGACGTCTTTATCCATGCAGGCGGCAGAGCCAAGCACATCGGAGCCGACAAAAGGCAGGTTCGCCATACGCAACATCCCTTGCAGGGAACCGTCTTCGCCCAGCGTGCCGTGAACGATGGGGAACACTACGTCAATCTGTGCCAGCGCCTGCGCGTTCCCGGCATTAATAAGCTGTCCCTGTTCCACGCCCGGCACCGTTGCGACGCTGATATCAGAAGGATTAAGGGCGATGTGCGCCGGATCGTCAGCATGTAGCAGATACTGGCTGGCATCGTTAACATGCCACTGGCCCTGTTTATCAATGCCCAGCAGCACCACGTCAAAACGGCTTTTATCAATCGCATCAACGATATTTTTAGCCGATTGCAATGACACCTCGTGCTCTGCCGATTTTCCCCCAAAGACAATACCTACGCGCTGCTTTGCCATCTCACTCTCTTCCAGTCTGACGAAAAGCCAATAACATACCACGATGCCCGGCGGGTTTCGCGGCCTTCTGCCATAATGTTTTAAGGGATGTTGAAGGGGGGCGCGTGAGAGGAAAAGGTCTGCTTATTCTTATCGTTATTGCCGGGATCGCCGCGGTGGGCTACCGCTGGTTGCCGCCGTATTACAATCCTTTCGTGCCGCTTACGCTTGACGATCCGCCCGGAAAAATAACCCAGTTTAAACTTCGGCGCTTAACGCCACAGGCGTGCGAGAATCTGTTAGCGCAGGCGAATCAACGCCAGCTTATCCGTACCCAAGCTGTTGCAGACAGCGCCGGGGAGTGCCCGCTAAGTAACGTGGTGCGCGTGCGTGATTTTGGCCCCGTCAGCCTGAATGGTAGCTTTCTTGCCAGTTGCCCGCTGGCGTTAAGCTCGGCGCTGTTTGTCAGCCAGCAGGCCCGACCGCTCACCAAAACCTGGACGGGAAGCGAGCTTACGCGCATTGAACATCTGGGCAGCTTTGCCTGCCGCAATATCTATAGCCGCCCGGATGCGCGGCGCAGTGAACATGCCACGGCGGATGCGCTGGACATCAGCGCCTTCCGGCTGGCAAACGGACAGCGCGTTACCATTCTCAATGGCTGGAAAGCGGAAAAGACGCAGCCCTGGCTACAGGCGCTGCTGTCGGCAAGCTGCGGCTATTACGGTAACGGTCTGGGGCCGAACTATAATGCCGCCCATGCCAACCATTTCCATTTGGGGATGCGCGGATACGGATTATGTCGGTGAAGCATAATCTTCCACCGAAAAGTGGATAAATTGTGACTTGTTTCACAAATATGATGACTGGGAAGATAAAACACCAAAGTCTGCAAGGCCGCATCTCTGGCGCTATGCCATCGCGCGTAACTTGCTAATCTGTCGGCGAATTCGCCTAAAAATGAAGACTATTTCTGTTATGGAATCCTGGAAAGTTAACCTCATCTCAGTCTGGTTCGGCTGTTTCTTCACCGGACTGGCTATCAGCCAGATATTGCCCTTCCTGCCGCTGTACGTGTCGCAGCTGGGGGTCACTTCCCATGAAGCGCTCTCCATGTGGTCCGGCCTGACGTTCAGCGTGACGTTTCTGGTATCTGCCATAGTGTCACCGATGTGGGGAAGTCTGGCGGACCGTAAGGGGCGCAAATTAATGTTGCTCCGCGCCTCGCTGGGGATGGCGATAGCCATTTTGCTCCAGGCCTTCGCCACCAACGTCTGGCAGCTGTTTATTCTGCGGGCGATTATGGGGCTGACTTCCGGGTACATTCCGAACGCCATGGCGCTGGTGGCCTCGCAGGTACCGCGCGAGCGGAGCGGCTGGGCGCTCAGCACGCTTTCCACGGCACAGATCAGCGGGGTGATCGGCGGCCCGCTGCTCGGCGGCTTCCTGGCTGACCATGTCGGGCTGCGAGCGGTCTTTATCATTACCGCCATCCTGCTGACAATCAGCTTTATGGTCACCCTTTTTCTGATCAAAGAGGGCGGGCGGCCTGCTGTAAGTAAATCCGAACGACTGAGCGGAAAGGCGGTTTTCGCCTCGCTGCCTTATCCTGGCCTGATGATCAGCCTCTTTGTCACTACGATGGTGATCCAGCTCTGCAACGGCTCGGTGGGGCCGATCCTGGCGCTGTTTATCAAGTCGATGGCGCCGGACAGCAGCAACATTGCTTTTCTGAGCGGGATGATTGCCGCCGTGCCGGGCGTGTCGGCGCTGATGTCCGCGCCGCGTCTGGGAAAACTGGGCGACAGGATCGGTACGGCGCGCATTCTGATGGCAACGCTCATCATCGCCGTGATCCTCTTCTTTGCCATGTCGTTCGTCACCACACCGCTTCAGCTTGGCGTGCTGCGCTTCCTCCTTGGTTTTGCCGATGGCGCCATGCTGCCTGCGGTTCAGACGCTGCTGGTGAAATATTCCAGTGACCAGGTAACAGGCCGCATTTTTGGCTACAACCAGTCGTTCATGTATTTAGGCAACGTAGCGGGCCCGCTGATTGGCGCATCGGTCTCGGCGATGGCGGGTTTCCGCTGGGTATTTGCCGCGACGGCGGTGGTGGTACTTATTAATATTATTCAACTGGCCATTGCCTTACGCCGTCGCAGGCAAATCGCTGAGGCAAAGTCAGCCCGGTAAACACGATAATATATTATTTATTCTTATGAACGCCGCATTTTTATATAACGAAATGCGGCGCGTTTCTTTTAGAAAAACGTTTCGCTCCCGGTTCGGAATATCTTTTTTGGCAGCGATGTCACTTTTGCATAAGAGAAAATCAATCCATGCTTTGCATTATTCATTGAGGGTGTTAATTTCAGGGGGAATCATAAAAGGAAATAGCACCATGAAAAATCTCATTGCTGAGTTGTTGGTTAAGCTTGCCCAAAAGGAAGAAGAGTCGAAAGAGCTGGTAGCTCAGGTCGAGGCGCTGGAAATCGTCGTTACGGCACTGTTGCGACAGATGGCAAAACCGGAGCAGGAAGCGTTGATAGACAATGTTGAAGGCGCGCTGGAGAACGCTCGCCCTGATTCACAGGTGCCAGCAGAAGATGCGGAGCTGCTTCAGCAATACGTAAAGAAGCTTTTAAGGCATCCTCGCAGCTAACCTGCCAGAGGTGAAAATGACGTGTCACAGAATTGTCATGCAGGATGCCTGGCGTCGCGCTGTTTTTTATTTTTACCCACTTGTCATGGGGTAATTAAATTGAAGCAGAGCACACTTTTCACCGCATTATTTACGTTATTAATGACTTTTGTCCTTCCGGCGTAACCGGGTAATGATAATCGCACCGCAACGGAACTGAAATAACCGGGAAGCCCGGCGAAAATCATGGTTGCAGGGTGGTTTTTTTCCCGTAACGAACCAGACTTAACGTGGAACTTCACATAAAGGATGGTGCAATGAAAACAACAATACTGGTTACCCTGCTCTCTGGCCTGTGCCTGATGGCCTCAACACACGCGGAAGAGAAAACGTTAACGCCCCAGCAGCAGCGCATGACGACCTGTAACCAACAGGCGACATCGCAAAGTCTGAAAGGGGATGCCCGTAAAACGTATATGAGCGACTGCCTTAAGAAGGGTGCGACCAAACCGGGTGAAAAAAGCCTGACCCCGCAGCAGCAAAAAATGCGCGAGTGTAATGCTCAGGCGACGCAGCAGATGCTGAAAGGCGACGATCGCAGCAAGTTCATGAGCGCATGCCTGAAGAAACAGGCGTAGTGCTAAGGGGGAGCCACGATAGTGGCTCACCCAACATTTCATACTTTCGCTATCATTCCCTCACTATAGCAGGGGAAATGGTTTCATAATTTTCCCAAGAAAGATGAGCGATGAATGTTATGAAATCACGAGCACCTTCGGGAAGCGGGCACCAGCAGCTTTTACTGGATGACTCGTACCGTTCCGGCGGCGTTACTCATCAGGACTTACTCAGCTTCTCTGATTTTTCCATGCATTTTTGCATCGCCTCGATCACGGCGGAGCGGAACCCACGATCTTCCAGCACGCGCACGGCTTCAATGGTCGTGCCGCCCGGCGAGCACACCATATCTTTCAGTTCGCCCGGATGTTTACCCGTTTCCAGCACCATTTTGGCCGAGCCCATTACCGCCTGCGCCGCAAATTTGTAAGCCTGTGCGCGCGGCATGCCGCCCAGCACGGCGGCATCCGCCATGGCTTCGATAAACATAAAGACATACGCCGGCGCCGAGCCGCTCACGCCAACTACCGGGTGGATCATCGCTTCGGCAATCACTTCCGCTTCGCCGAAGCAGCGGAAAATATTCAGTACATCCGCCACGTCTTCAGACGTCACCAGGGCGTTCGGGGTCACGGAGGTCATGCCGGCATTCACCAGCGACGGGGTGTTTGGCATGGCGCGAACAATCTTACGGTCGTGGCCCAGCGCGCGGGCGAGCTGATCGAGGGTCACGCCTGCGGCAATCGACACCACCAGGGTATCTTTATTCAGGCTGGAGGTGATCTCGCTCAGGACTTTAATCATGATATTCGGCTTAACGGCGCCAAAGACAATGTCCGCCACCTGAGCCACTTCCTGCGCGCTTTCTGCGGCGTTGATACCATACTCATCACGCAGCGCCGCGACTTTATCCGGTGACGGGGTATAGACCCAAATCTGCCCCGGCAGCACCTGGCCGCTGGCAATCAGTCCACCGAGGATAGCTTTACCCATGTTCCCGCAGCCGATAAACCCGATTTTCTTATCCATCACGTCTCTCCGTTTTTATGCGTTGTTATCTCTCACTGATAGCTTAACAACGAAATGCAGGCGACAATAGTCGCCAGAATCATATTGGGGAGAGACTATGGCGATTTGGGTTGATGCGGACGCGTGTCCGAACGTGATCAAAGAGATTTTATTTCGCGCTGCCGAGCGCGTGCAGATGCCGCTGACGCTGGTGGCGAACCAGAATATCCGCGTGCCGCCCTCCAGATACATTCGTTCTCTGCGCGTTCCGGCCGGGTTCGACGTGGCGGATAACGAGATAGTACGCCTGTGCAGCGCAGGGGATTTGGTGATCACCGCGGATATTCCGCTGGCGGCCGATGTTCTGGCGAAAGGGGCGGCGGCGCTGAACCCGCGCGGAGAACGTTATTCTCCGGCAACGATCCGCGAGAAACTCACCATGCGTGATTTTATGGATACGCTGCGTTCCAGCGGCGTGCAGACCGGTGGGCCGGATAGCCTGTCGCAGCGCGATCGCCAGCAGTTTGCCGCCGAGCTGGATAAATGGCTGCTGGAAGTGAAACGCCGCCCGGCGTAGTCATCCTCCGGGCTGTTTTGTGGTACAGTGTGGCTTCCACAGGCTTGTCATTCCGTACCGCTTTGCAGTAAAGTTAGCGCAACATCTTCTGCAATCATTTCTTTACAGCCTTCAGTTATCCGGCATCAAGGGGAACACCTGGTTATGAACCCACCCATCTTTTTAGTTGGCCCTCGCGGCTGTGGGAAAACGACCGTTGGTCTGGAGCTGGCGCGTTTGTGCCAGAGTCAGTTCGTCGATACTGACCACTGGCTCCAGGAGAATGCCGGTCAGACCATCGCCGATATCGTGGAGAATGAGGGGTGGGAGAGCTTTCGTGCGCGCGAAACGGCTACGCTGGAAGCGGTGACCGCACCGTCAACCGTGATTGCAACCGGTGGGGGCATTATTCTGGCACCGTACAATCGTCAGTTTATGCGCGAAAAAGGTGTCGTGATCTACCTCTGTGCCCCGGTGTCGACGCTGGTGGGGCGGCTGGAAGCGTTTCCGGAAGAGGGGCAGCGCCCGGCGCTGACCGCGAAACCGCTGAGTGAAGAGGTCAGCGACGTGCTCGCCGAACGCGATGCGCTATACCGCGAGGCGGCACACCATGTTGTGGATGCCTCGGCGTCACCCGAAAAAGTTGCGATTCAGATTATTACCGCCCTGCGTTTGGCTTGCGCCAGCTAACAGCCGTCTATACTCATAGCTCAGACATAAAAAAAGGATGAGCTATGCCAACCAGACCTCCCTATCCACGTGAAGCCCGCATCGTTACCGTTGAAAAAGGTAATGGCGATGAGACCGTCACCTGGTATCAGCTGCGTGCCGATCACCCCAAACCGGATTCGCTGATCAGCGAACATGAAACCGAACAGGAAGCGCGGGATGCGAAACGGCGCTATGAGGATCCAGAGAAGTCCTGATAAAAGTCCGAATTCGTTACAACCGTGCCTGCATCACACTTTTAACTTATCGCCAATGTTAAGTAGCAGTTAATATTTAGTTATTACAGGTGGATTCGGAAAGGCCAGTCGATCTTTACACTACGGTGTAGAGATCCCCTGCTACGCTTGGTGCTGTTTTGTTGAATAAATGAACGGTGCAGCGTAGTGAGCCTGTACCTGTGTGGCAGTTGTGGTAGTAACGAAAGGCGATCAAAATGAAGGCGACGTTGGCGATCCTCACAATCGGTGTGGTCCCTGTAAGCGAAGTATTACCGCTCCTCACGGAGCATATCTCTGAACAACAGATTAAGCATCTTAGCCTGTTAGGGAAGATGAGTCGGGAAGAGGTCATGGAAGACTACGCTGTCGAGGCGGGGGATGAGCCCCTGGCAACGTTATTAAGCGACGGTAAACTGGCGCATGTGTCGCGCCAGAAAATTGAGCGCGCCCTACAGGGCGTGATCGAAGTGCTCGATAATCAAGACTATGACGTCATTTTGCTGATGAGCACGGCACCGGTTAAAGGGCTTAGCGCGCGAAATGCCATTCTGCTCGAACCGATGCGGATCATTCCGCCGCTGGTGGCGTCAATTGTGGATGGTCATCAGGTTGGGGTCATCGTTCCCGTTGAAGAACTGCTGGATAACCAGACGGTGAAGTGGGCCGCGCTGGAGCACACTCCGCTGTACGCGCTGGCAAATCCGTTCTGGGACAGCGAAGCGAAACTGATTGCGGCTGGACAGGAGTTGATCGACAGAGGGGCGGATGTCCTGATGCTGGACTGCCTGGGGTTCCATCAGCGGCATCGTGATTTACTGCAAAAGGCGCTGGATGTTCCGGTGCTGCTCTCTAACGTCCTGATGGCGCGCCTGGCGTCGGAATTACTGGTGTAATGAATTTTGCGTGACAGGTCATGAGCATGGCCCCTATAGTGGATTTTTCTCTATAAATATAAGGGCCAGTTCATGCTTCAAAGTAACGAATACTTTTCCGGTAAAGTGAAATCCATTGGTTTTACCAGCAGCAGCACTGGCCGCGCCAGTGTCGGCGTAATGGCAGAAGGGGAATACACCTTTGGCACCGCAGAAGCGGAAGAGATGACGGTGGTCAGCGGCGCGCTGAACGTCTTACTGCCGGGTGAAACGGAGTGGAAAGTCTATAGCGCCGGGCAGGTATTCAACGTGCCGGGCCACAGCGAGTTCCATTTACAGGTTGCAGAGCCAACCTCTTATCTGTGCCGCTATCTGAAGTGATGTTTTTTCCCTCTCCCCGTTGGGGAGAGGGTGATGGAGAATTACCTCTGGGCTTCGCCGCCGAGGCCTTCCACCAGATTCTGGATCAGCGCCGCCAGCTCGCCGGTCATCAGGATAAAGTCTGCGTCAAAGCGCTGGGCATAATCTTCGCGGTCAATGTCTTCGTTCTGATCGCGCAGTTCATCGCAGAATTTCAGACGCTTCACCGAGCCGTCATCACACATCACAAACTGAATGCGCTGCTGCCAGTCGAGCGCCAGTTTGGTCACCACTTTGCCCGCTTCAATGTGCACGGCGATTTCGTCGCTCACCAGATCCTGTTTCTTCGCGCGGATCACGCCGCCGTCTTCCAGCAGCGCTTTCAGCTCTGCTTCCTCAAGGATCTGGAAGCCCTGAGCGGCCGTCCCGCTGCGCACCCACTCCGTCAGGGTCAGCTCAATCGGCGTTTCCAGCGCCAGCGGAACCACCGGCAATGAGCCAAGGCTCTTACGCAGCAGCGCCAGCGTATCCTCCGCTTTTTTGGCGCTGGCGCAGTCCACCATGATCAGCCCGTTAACGGTGTCGATCCACATCATGGTCTGGCTAAAGCGGCTAAAGGCGCGCGGCAGCAGTGAGTGCAGCACTTCATCCTTCAGCGAATCTTTTTCGGTTTTTTTAAGCTTACGGCCCTGTTCAGCTTCCAGCTTGAAGATCTTCGCTTCGAGCGCCTGCTTAACCACGGGCGTCGGCAGGATCTTCTCTTCTTTACGGGCGCAAACGATGATTTGCCCCGTGCTGCTGGCGTGGGTCAGCGCATCGCTTTGAGAACCCATTGGCGGAACCCAGCCGGTTTTTGCCATATCCTGGCTACCGCAAGGGGTAAAGGAGTAAGCGGCTAACTGTTTTTCCATCTCTTCTGCACGCAGCGAAACGTCGCGGCTGAGACGGTAAACCATCAAATTTTTGAACCACAGCATGATAATTTCCACGGCCTTGTCGTTAAATCAGCGGGCATGATAACGAATTGTCGCATCGCTTGCATTGCTAATCGGGAAGCAGGCTTCTACTCTGTTGATAATCAAAATAATGAGGAGTGTCTTGTGCGTATTGGGATTGATTTGGGCGGCACCAAAACAGAAGTTATTGCGCTGAGCGAGCAGGGAGAGCAACTGTTTCGCCACCGTCTGCCTACGCCGCGCGATGATTATCACCAGACCCTCGAAACGATTGCCCGCCTGGTCGATATGGCAGAGCAGGCAACGGGCGAGACGGGGACGGTGGGGATTGGGATCCCTGGCTCCATATCGCCCTATACTGGCGTGGTGAAAAATGCCAACTCCACCTGGCTCAACGGTCAGCCGTTTGATAAAGACATAAGTCAACGTCTGAACCGGGAAGTGCGTCTGGCAAATGACGCCAACTGCCTGGCGGTGTCCGAGGCCGTCGATGGCGCAGCGGCAGGCGCGCAGACCGTTTTTGCGGTCATCATCGGCACCGGCTGCGGGGCGGGCGTAGCTATCGGCGGACGCTCGCATATTGGCGGCAACGGCACCGCGGGCGAGTGGGGACACAACCCGCTGCCGTGGATGGACGAAGATGAACTCAAATACCGCGCCGAAGTACCGTGCTACTGCGGCAAGCAGGGCTGTATTGAGACCTTTATTTCCGGTACGGGGTTTGCCACCGATTATCATCGTCTGAGCGGCCAGCCGCTGAAAGGTAACGAGATTATGCGTCTGGTTGAGGAACAGGATCCGGTGGCTGAACTGGCGCTCAGCCGCTACGAAATGCGGCTGGCAAAATCCCTGGCGCATGTGATCAATATTCTCGACCCCGACGTGATTGTGCTGGGCGGCGGCATGAGCAACGTCGACCGGCTGTACGCGACGGTGCCCACGCTGATAAAACAGTGGGTATTTGGCGGCGAGTGTGAAACGCCGATCCGCAAAGCCGTCCACGGTGATTCCAGCGGCGTGCGCGGCGCAGCGTGGTTGTGGCCGGAATAAACGCAAAACAGCAACGCAAGTTTTTGTACCCTCTCCCACGGGGAGAGGGCACCAGACCGCAGCGCCCCATCATTTAACCCACCGCAAACTCCCTGTCCAGCCTGCTGTATCCCAGCCCGTTGATCTTCTTCACTTTGATCTGCACCGGAATACGATCTTTCAATGCCTCGACGTGGCTGATCACGCCGATGGTTTTCCCGGTGGCGTTTAGCGCGTCGAGTGCATCCAGCGCGGTATCCAGCGTTTCGCTGTCGAGCGTGCCGAACCCTTCATCCAGGAACAGCGAGTCAATCCGCGTTTTGTGACTGACCAGATCGGAAAGCGCTAAGGCCAGCGCCAGGCTGACCAGAAAACTCTCCCCGCCGGAAAGGGTGCGGGTATCGCGTACCGCATCGGCCTGCCAGGTGTCGACCACCTCCAGCTCCAGCGCGTCGCTCGCTTTACGCTGGAGCAGGTAGCGGCCGTGCAGACGGTTGAGCTGCTGGTTGGCAAGCCACACCAGATTATCCAGCGTCAGCCCCTGGGCAAATTTACGGAATTTATCGCCGGTGCTGGAGCCTATCAGCGCATTGAGATAGCCCCAGTCGTCGGCCTGACGCGCCGCTTCCTCAATCTGCTGCATTAACGCCTGCTGGTGCAGACGGTTATCGCTGTCCTGTTTGAGCTGCTGGCGGATCTCCCCCTGATGCGTGGTGTTGTCCCGAAGCTGCTGCGCCAGCTGCTGTAACCGTGCCTGAAGGGTTGCGATATCGGTTTCCAGCCCCTCCGCGCGTTGTGTCTGGTGCGCCTGAAGCTGCTGGCTTGCCTGTACCGAGAGCGCCATGGCCTGCTGAAGCTGGTTCTCGAGCGTCTGCTTTTGCTGTTCAAGCTGGCGGATCGACGCATCATCCAGCAGGGCGGCGAGAAATGCCTCGCGGTCGGCGAAGCAGCTCGCGGTCAGCGCGGCGCTGAACTGAGCCTGCGATTGCTGAAGCCGTTCACGCTCCAGGGTCTCCTGCTGCTGTAGGGTGGCGAGCTGGCTTTGCAGCGACACGCATTCGTCGTGGATCGCACGCCAGTTTTCAGGGATCACCGCGTCGGCTTCTGCATTATCAGAAACCGGCAGCGTATCCAGAATGGGCATCAGGGCGTTAATACGTTCCTGAATCGTACCGTGCTGGGCCTGTTTTTCCTGCCACCGGGCGTATTCGGTTTCGCGCGCGCTGAGCCAGGCATTTTCAGTACCCTCATCGGGCTCGCTAAGCGACAGCGACCGTAACGAGGCCGCCAGCGCCTGACGCGTCGCCGCCAGCTGCTGCTGGTGCTGGCGCGCCTGTCCTTCCTGTTCATTGAGCTGGTTTTGCAGCGTCAGACGCTGGCTTAGCTGATAAAGCTGGCGTTCGTACTGCTCCTGTTCGTTCATCCAGGGGGCGATATCATCCTGAATATTCAGCGCTATGTTCAGGGAAGTGCAGACCTCCAGCCACTCTTTAGTGAGTGCTTGCTCTTCCTGAGAGAGGGACTGGGCTTCCGCTGTCTCGCGCTGGATCTGCTGGGTCAGCGCATTGACCTGCCCGAGCACCAGCAATCCTTCCTCTTTCAGCGCGGCAACCTCTTTTTCGAGGGCATCGCGGCGGCGCTGATTGTCGGTCAGTTCGAGTGCCTGATACTGCACCACGGCCGGATGTTCGCATGAGCCGCAGAGCGGGCAAGGCTTACCGGCTTCCAGCTGAGCACGATAATTCTCAAGATCTTTGATTGTCGCTTCACGCTCACAGAGCGCCTTAAGATCGACAAAGTGCTGATTTTTCTCTTTATACTGCTGGCGGCGCAGGGTCAGGGTGTCGTTGAGCGTGACCTGCTCAGCCTGTGCTTTCTTCACGCTTTCCGCATTCTGGCGCAGCCGTTTTTGCAGCGGCTGATAGCGAGCGTGAAGCGCGGTCAGGCGCTGGCGAAGCGCTCGCGTGTGTGCCTGTTGCTCCATTGCGGTTGTGATGGCCTCAGCCGTCAGCGTCAGCGTACTTTCCGGCATCCCGGCCAGCTTCTGGCGGAGCTCAGCAATGCGCGCCGACTGGGCCGCGAGCTGATTTTTATCGCGACTCATCTGCGTAAAATGCGCCCGCCAGCCGGCAATTTCCTGTCCCCACTGACGGAAACGATCGTGTTCGGTCAGCCACTGCGTCAGCGCCGTGTGCTCTGTCTGCAACTGTTCACGGTTGCGCAGCGCACCGTTGCGGATACGCGCGCGCTGTGCCGCTCTGTCGCGTAAGCGAGTATTTACTTCGGCAATTCGCTCTGTGGTCTGCGACAGGCGGGCGGTCTGCTCCTGCTGGTGCTCCCACAGGGGGCGCAGCTGGGCGGCGGGCTGGGCCAGCTGAAGCTTCGCCAGTTGGGGAGCGGCGTCCGTCAGAGCCTGTTGCGCCTGCTGCTGCGAAACGGCTGCGCGCTGCTGTTCACGTATTAGCTCGTCGTTACGCGTAAGCCACTGAAAATCTTTCTGTTGGCTCTGCTGCCGGGCCAGCAGGATCTTTTCTTCGTCAGTGAGCGCCTGCAAACTTTGCTGCAAGTGCTGCTGCTGTTCCTCGCTCAGCAGCACTACGCCTGCGGCCTGCGCTTCACACATCTCCAGCGCGCTGCGTGCCGCTTTATGTTTTTCGAAGACCATGGCGGAAATCTGGCCGTAAATTTCCGTGCCGGTCAGTTCTTCCAGCAGCTCAGCGCGATCGCTCGGTTTCGCATTCAGGAAAGCGGCAAACTGCCCCTGAGAGAGCAGCATCGAGCGGGTAAAGCGTCCATAGTCCAGCCCGGTCAGTGCGGCGGTTTGTTCCAGCTTATCCGTGACTTTGTCGGCCAGAATTTTGCCGTCTTCGCAGCGGGCCAGCTCCACGCGCGGTGCCTGTAAGTTTCCGTCTGGCTGGTTGCGGGCACGGTTCTGGCTCCAGAAAGCGCGATAGGCGACGCCTTTAACCTCAAACTCCACCTCTGCCAGACATTCGGCGGTATCGCGCGTCATCAGGTCGTTTTGGGCCTGGGAGACCTTATTGAGGCGCGGCGTTTCGTGGTAGAGCGCCAGGCAGATGGCGTCCAGCAGCGTGGTTTTACCTGCGCCGGTGGCACCGGTGATGGCAAACAGCCCGTTGCTGGCGAACGGCTCCGCGGTGAAATCAATTTTCCACTCGCCTTTCAGTGAATTGAGATTTTTCAGACGCAGGCTCAGAATTTTCATGCGTTTTCTTCCTCGTCATGGAGGGTATGCAGGGTCTGGGCAAACAGCTCGTTAAGCCTCGTTTGCCTGGCCTCGTCCATCTCTTCATGCGCAAGCCGCCGCGCGAACACCTCTTCAACCCGGAGTTCGCTCAGCGTTTCACGTTGAGCGCTCAGCAGAATTTTCTCGCGCTGCTCGCGGCTGCGGCGTACCAGCAGCACCTCCACGGGAAGGTCTTCCGTCAGCGTCTGAATTTTACGCTGCATATCGTACAGGTAGTCGTCGGTGGCGATTTCGATATCGAGCCAGACGGGGGGGTTAAGCGCTGCGCCGCGCCACTGTTCAAGCTGGGCGGTAATGGCGGCCAGATCGCCTTTCAGCACCGCCAGCGGCTGGGTGACCGGGACCTCAAGCGTCTCAACGGCGCTGAGTTTGCCGTCGGTGAAGCTCACCAGATGCACGGATTTGGCTTTGCCCGTTTCGTCAAAACTGAGCGAAATGGGCGAGCCGCTGTAGCGGATATGCTCGCAGCCGCCGATGATTTGCGCCCGGTGAATGTGTCCGAGGGCAATGTAGTCGGCGGGCGGGAAGTTCTGCGCCGGAAACGCGTCCAGCGTACCGATATAAATTTCGCGCACCGCGTCACTTTTACTGGCCCCGACGGTGGTGAGGTGTCCGGTGGCAACGATCGGAATGGCCTGTTCACCGCGCAGGGCACAGGCTTCCGTATGTTGCTGGTGGTAATAGCGCGTGATGGCCTGCAACAGATGCTGCTGCTTTTCGCTGCCGGACAGGCCGGCCTGACTTTGCACGATATCGCGCGGGCGTAAAAACGGGATAGGGCACAGCACCGCGCCCGGCGTGCCGTCGCGTTTTTTCAGGATCTGCGGCGCGTGGCCGGCGCTGGCTACCACGGTGGTATTGAGGTACGCCAGAATATCGCGGGATTCATTCAGCATCGCCACGGAATCATGGTTTCCGGCGACAATCACCAGATGACAACCGGTTTGCTGGAGGTTGACCACAAAACGGTTGTACAGCTCACGCGCATAGCTCGGCGGCGATCCGGTATCAAAAATGTCGCCCGCCACAATGATTGCGTCCACCTCGTGAGCCTGAGCCGTCTCCAGCAGCCAGTTCAGGAACGCTTCATGTTCCGCGGCGCGGCTTTTGCTGTAAAAATTTTGACCCAGGTGCCAGTCTGAGGTGTGAAGTATGCGCATAAGAGATCCGTGGCAATAATAAGAAAGCAGGATTATAAACTTTCGGGGAGCGGAAAATAACCGCTGTAATAAAACAACAGTTTGCCATTTACCGTGGTAATGTTTTTCATAAATCTGTCATAAATCTGACGCATAATGACGCCGCATTACAGACTTGTAACTTAAATACGATAAGACAGGGCAAAGTATGGCGAGACGTATTCTGGTCGTAGAAGATGAAGCTCCGATCCGTGAAATGGTGTGCTTCGTGCTTGAACAAAATGGCTTCCAGCCGGTTGAAGCGGAAGATTATGACAGCGCGGTGAACCAGCTGAATGAACCCTGGCCCGACCTGATCCTGCTGGACTGGATGCTGCCTGGCGGTTCCGGATTGCAGTTTATCAAGCATATTAAGCGCGAGGCGATGACCCGCGATATTCCGGTAGTGATGTTGACGGCGCGCGGTGAGGAAGAGGATCGCGTGCGCGGTCTGGAAACCGGCGCGGACGATTACATTACCAAACCGTTCTCCCCGAAAGAGCTGGTGGCTCGAATCAAAGCGGTGATGCGCCGTATTTCACCGATGGCGGTGGAAGAGGTGATTGAGATGCAGGGGCTGAGCCTCGATCCTACCTCACACCGGGTCATGACTGGTGAAAATCCCCTCGATATGGGACCCACCGAATTTAAACTCCTTCACTTCTTTATGACACACCCGGAACGCGTTTACAGCCGCGAACAGTTGCTGAATAACGTCTGGGGAACTAACGTCTATGTCGAAGACCGAACGGTTGACGTCCATATTCGCCGCCTGCGTAAAGCACTGGAACTGAGCGGCCACGATCGCATGGTACAGACGGTCCGCGGCACGGGTTATCGTTTCTCGACCCGTTTCTGAACAATGACAGGAGTGTGACGCGTGCTGGAACGTCTGTCATGGAAAAGGCTCGTCTTTGAACTGATCTTATGCTGTATTCCGGCCCTCATTCTGGGGGCTGTTTTTGGCTATCTGCCGTGGTTTTTACTGGTGGCCGTGACGGGACTGCTCGTCTGGCATTTCTGGAATTTACTGCGCCTCTCCTGGTGGCTATGGGTCGACAGGAGTATGACACCTCCGCCGGGAAGCGGGAGCTGGGAGCCGCTGCTCTACGGCCTGCACCAGATGCAGATGCGTAATAAAAAGCGCCGTCGTGAGCTGGGAAGCCTGATCAAACGCTTTCGCAGCGGCGCGGAGTCGCTGCCGGACGCGGTGATCCTGACGACGGAAGAAGGGACCATCTTCTGGTGTAATGGCCTCGCGCAACAGCTGCTGGGCCTGCGCTGGCCGGATGATAATGGCCAAAATATCCTTAACCTTCTGCGTTATCCCGAGTTCACCCTGTATCTGAAAAAGCGCGATTTTACCCGTCCGCATAACCTTAAGCTCAACAACGGTCGTCATCTGGAAATCCGCGTGATGCCCTATAGCGATCGGCAGTGGCTGATGGTGGCACGTGACGTAACCCAAATGCACCAGCTTGAGGGCGCGCGCCGTAACTTCTTTGCTAACGTCAGTCACGAGCTGCGTACGCCGCTGACGGTGCTTCAGGGCTACCTGGAGATGATGCAGGAACAAACGCTGGAGGGGGCGCCGCGTGAGAAAGCGCTGCATACCATGCGGGAGCAGACGTTCCGCATGGAAGGGCTGGTCAAACAGCTGCTGACGCTTTCAAAGATTGAGGCAGCCCCGTCGCTGGCGCTAAACGACATCATTGACGTGCCGATGATGCTGCGGGTGGTAGAGCGCGAGGCCCAAACGCTGAGCCATAATCAGCACACGCTGGCTTTTGACGTTGATAACACGCTGAAAGTGCTCGGCAGTGAAGATGAGTTGCGCAGTGCTATCTCAAACCTGGTGTATAACGCCGTGAATCATACCCCGCAAGGGACGCATATTACGGTGCGCTGGCAGCATACCCCGGCGGGCGCTGAATTTAGCGTCGAGGACAACGGCCCGGGGATTGGGCCAGAACATCTCCCGCGTCTTACCGAACGGTTCTACCGGGTGGATAAAGCGCGCTCGCGGCAGACCGGGGGGAGCGGACTGGGGCTGGCAATCGTGAAGCATGCGGTGAGCCACCACGACAGCCGTCTTGATATCGAAAGTACTCTGGGTAAGGGCACGCGCTTTAGCTTCGTGCTCCCGGAACGATTAATTGCCAAAAAAAGCGCCTGACGGCAGGCGTGTCAGTTTACCTTTCCACGGGCCAGCACTTGCTGGCCCGTTTGCTTTGCAGTCAAGCGAAACGCGGCTGAATATTATACGGCTGCTGCTTTTTTGTTCGCATGATTAGCCATGAGTTTTTCTTATACATGGCATATTATTTTGGTCTGCATTTTCATGCTGGCATATTGTTCTGGTTTTACGATCCCTCCTTGCCTTTAAACGTTATAAGCGTTTAAATTGCCCCCCATATACTGTCAGACCGACTGTATATGCGTGGTAAATCGAAAAACTATTCTTCTCCACGCCAGGACGGGAGCATATCCCGCTGAAATTGAGCAAATTTTCCGCTGCATTGTCCCGTCAGGGATGGCGAAAATCTCAACGTTTTCAACACCACATCCACAGGCAGTAAGGTTTTATGACCCATCACTTGAAATCGCGTGACATTATCGCGCTGGGCTTTATGACATTTGCGCTGTTCGTTGGCGCAGGCAACATCATTTTCCCGCCAATGGTTGGCTTACAGGCGGGTGAACACGTCTGGACGGCTGCGTTTGGCTTCCTGCTGACTGCCGTGGGTCTACCGGTACTGACCGTCATCGCGCTGGCGAAAGTGGGCGGCGGTGTGGACAGCCTCAGCACCCCGATTGGCAAAGTGGCCGGCGTTCTGCTGGCAACCGTCTGCTATCTGGCCGTTGGCCCGCTGTTCGCAACCCCGCGTACGGCGACCGTCTCCTTTGAAGTGGGGATCGCTCCGCTGACCGGTGACGGCGCGATGCCGCTGTTTATTTACAGCCTGATTTACTTCGCCATCGTGATTCTGGTTTCTCTCTATCCGGGCAAACTGCTGGATACCGTAGGTAACTTCCTGGCACCGCTGAAAATTGTGGCGCTGATCGTGCTGGCGGTTGCGGCTATCGTCTGGCCTGCGGGTCCTATCAGCTCCGCGATGGATGCTTATGAGAACGCGGCGTTCTCAAACGGTTTCGTGAATGGCTATCTGACGATGGATACGCTCGGCGCGATGGTGTTTGGTATTGTTATCGTTAACGCCGCGCGTTCTCGCGGTGTGACCGAAGCGCGTCTGCTGACCCGCTACACCATCTGGGCTGGCCTGATGGCCGGTGTCGGCCTGACGCTGCTGTATCTGGCGCTGTTCCGTCTGGGTTCAGATAGCGCAACGCTGGTCGATCAGAGCGCAAACGGCGCGGCGATCCTGCATGCTTACGTGCAGCACACCTTTGGTGGGGCAGGCAGCATGCTGCTGGCAGCGCTAATTTTCCTGGCGTGCCTGGTGACGGCGGTGGGCCTGACCTGCGCCTGTGCAGAGTTCTTCGCCCAGTATCTGCCGCTCTCTTACCGCACGCTGGTGTTTATCCTCGGCATCTTCTCCATGGCGGTGTCGAACCTCGGTCTGAGCCACCTGATTCAGGTGTCCATTCCGGTGCTGACGGCGATCTATCCGCCATGTATCGTGCTGGTCGTGCTGAGCTTCACGCGTCCGTGGTGGCATAACTCTACGCGAATTATTGCGCCAACCATGTTTATCAGCCTGATTTTTGGTATCCTTGACGGGATCAAAGCATCAGCATTTGCAGAAATCCTGCCAGCCTGGACACAGCGTCTGCCGCTGTCCGAGCAGGGCCTGGCCTGGCTGATGCCTTCCGTTGTTGCGCTGGTTCTGGCGATTGTTTGGGACCGTGCTGCCGGGCGTCAGGTAACCTCCAACGCCCATTAATCAACGGCAACAAATTGTTTAACCACGGGGCTTAAGGCCCCGTGGTTTTTTGTTTTTTTCGTGTTGAATGGCAAGATTTTAATGGAAAGCACTAACAAACTTAAACGTGGATTGAGCACCCGCCACATCCGCTTTATGGCGCTGGGCTCGGCTATCGGCACCGGTCTTTTTTATGGCTCGGCAGATGCCATCAAAATGGCCGGTCCAAGCGTTCTGCTGGCCTACATCATCGGCGGTGCCGCGGCTTATATCATCATGCGCGCGCTGGGTGAGATGTCGGTTCACAACCCGTCTGCCAGCTCGTTTTCACGCTACGCGCAGGAAAACCTGGGCCCGCTGGCCGGTTTTATCACCGGCTGGACCTACTGCTTCGAAATCCTGATTGTCGCGATTGCTGACGTAACGGCGTTTGGCATCTATATGGGGGTCTGGTTCCCCGCCGTGCCGCACTGGATCTGGGTGCTGAGCGTGGTGCTGATCATCTGCGCCGTTAACCTGATGAGCGTGAAGGTGTTTGGCGAGCTGGAGTTCTGGTTCTCCTTCTTCAAGGTTGCGACCATTATCATCATGATCCTCGCCGGTTTCGGCATCATTATCTGGGGTATCGGTAACGGCGGTCAGCCAACCGGCATTCATAACCTGTGGAGCAACGGCGGCTTCTTCAGCAACGGCTGGCTTGGGATGGTCATGTCGCTTCAGATGGTCATGTTCGCCTATGGCGGTATCGAGATTATCGGCATCACCGCCGGAGAAGCGAAAGACCCTGAGAAGTCCATTCCGCGCGCCATTAACTCGGTGCCGATGCGCATCCTGGTGTTCTATGTGGGCACGCTGTTTGTGATTATGTCCATCTACCCGTGGAACCAGGTGGGCACCAACGGCAGCCCGTTTGTTCTGACCTTCCAGCATATGGGCATTGCGTTTGCGGCCAGTATTCTCAACTTTGTGGTGCTGACCGCCTCGCTGTCGGCCATCAACAGTGACGTGTTCGGCGTGGGCCGCATGCTGCACGGCATGGCGGAGCAGGGCAGCGCGCCGAAGGTGTTTGCCAAAACGTCGCGTCGCGGCACTCCGTGGGTAACGGTGCTGGTGATGACCGTGGCGCTGCTGTTCTCGGTCTACCTGAACTACATCATGCCGGAGAACGTCTTCCTGGTGATCGCGTCGCTGGCGACCTTCGCCACCGTGTGGGTGTGGATCATGATCCTGCTGTCGCAGATTGCGTTCCGTCGCCGCCTGTCGCCAGAAGAGGCCAAAGCGCTTAAGTTCAAAGTGCCGGGGGGCGTGACAACGACCATCGTCGGCCTCATCTTCCTGGTCTTCATCATTGGCCTGATTGGTTATCACCCGGATACCCGTATCTCCCTGTACGTGGGCTTCGCGTGGATCGTCCTGCTGCTGGTGGGCTGGATGTTTAAATGCCGCCGCGACCGTCAGCTGGCGGAAGCAGAGTAAGATAAAAATGCCGGGTGGCGCTGCGCTTACCCGGCCTACACGCCCTTTTGCCCCGGCAAAAAGTCTCATCCCCCGTCCTCCTCCCCCAATAAATTCCGTCATGGTGAGCTAACCTTAACAACCCTGTGGCAAGGTGACGTCAATTTCATCAAAGGGGATTCGTGATGTTAAACGCCTGGCACCTTCCGGTTGCCCCATTTGTTAAGCAAAACAAAGACAACCTTGTGATTACGCTCTGGCTGGCGGGGGAGAATCAGCCTGAACGCGTGACGCTGCGCGCCGAAGTGGATAACGAAGAAACGTCGCTGAAAATGCACAAAGTGCGCAGCCAGCCGCAGCCGGGCATCACGGCGTGGCGGGCAAATATTGATTTGCGCAGCGGGCAGCCGCGACGCCGTTACGGCTTTAAGCTGCTGTGGAATAACCGTCAGCTGTGGTTTACCCCGCAGGGATTTAGCCGTTTTCCGCCCGCGCGCCTGGAGCAGTTTGCGGTGGACTGCCCCGATAGCGGACCGCAGTGGGTTAACGATCAGGTCTTTTACCAGATTTTCCCGGACCGCTTTGCGCGTTCTGAAAAGCGCACCGCCGATCAGGATAAGGTCTACTACCATCATGCGGTTGGTCACGACATCATCCTGAAAAAATGGGATGAGCCGCTGACCGCCCAGGCGGGGGGATCGACCTTTTACGGCGGCGATCTTGACGGTATTAGCGAAAAACTGCCGTACCTGAAAATGCTCGGCGTGACGGCGCTCTACCTGAACCCGGTGTTTAAAGCGCCAAGCGTGCACAAATACGATACTCAGGATTATCGCCACGTTGACGAGCAGTTTGGCGGTGACGAGGCGCTGCTGCGGCTGCGTCATAACACGCAAAAAGAAGGTATGCGTCTGATCCTCGATGGTGTGTTCAACCACAGCGGGGATTCTCACGGCTGGTTTGATCGTCACAATCAGTCGATGGGGGGCGCTTGCCATAATCCTGACTCACCGCAGCGTGACTGGTACAGTTTTGACGAGGAGGGGCGCGCTCTGGACTGGCTGGGCTACCCGAGCCTGCCGAAGCTTGATTTCCAGTCGCCCTCGCTGGTGAACGAGATCTACGGCGGGGAAGACAGCATTGTGCGCCACTGGCTCAAAGCGCCGTGGAATATGGACGGCTGGCGGCTGGACGTGGTGCATATGCTGGGGGAAGCGGGTGGGGCGCGCAATAATCTACAGCATGTCGCCGCCATTACCCGCTCGGCAAAAATGGCCCGCCCGGAGGCATTCGTTTTCGGGGAGCATTTTGGCGACGCGCGCCAGTGGTTGCAGGCAGATGCGGAAGACGCGGCGATGAACTATCGCGGCTTCACCTTCCCGCTGTGGGGGTTCCTCGCTAACACCGATATCTCTTACGATCCGCAGCATATTGACGCCGAAACCTGCATGACGTGGATGGATAACTATCGCGCCAGCCTGTCGCATCAGCAGCAGCTGCGGATGTTCAACCAGCTCGACAGCCACGATACCGCGCGCTTTAAGTCGCTGCTGGGTAAAGATGTGGCGCGCCTTCCGCTGGCGGTGACCTGGCTCTTCACCTGGCCGGGCGTACCCTGCATCTACTATGGCGATGAAGTCGGGCTGGACGGCAATAACGATCCGTTCTGCCGTAAAACCTTCCCGTGGGAGCCTGAAAAGCAGGATCAGGATCTGTTCAGCCTGTACCAGCGCATGGCGACGCTGCGCAAGCAGAGCCAGGCTCTGCGCTACGGGGGCTGTCAGGTGATGTACGCCCACGATAACGTGGTGGTGTTTGTCCGCGTCTATAACCAGCAGCGCGTGCTGGTCGCAATCAACCGGGGCGAGGCGTGCGAAGTCGTGCTGGACAATTCCCCGCTGCTGGCCGGTAAAACGTGGAAGAGCAAAGAGGGCAAAGCGACGTTCCTGGAGAGCGTGCTCACGCTTCCCGCTATTTCTGCGGCGGTCTGGTTCGGCGGTTAACCGCAGGCAGAAGGGTTTTCACCTTTTAAGATGGCGCAAATGCAACTATTTGTGTCAATCTTAACGGATCGTTTACGGTGAAGGTGAAAACATGGACGAGCTTTACATCCTTGGCTGTTTGTTCCTGGTTTTTGCGCTGGTAGTGGCACCCGTGCTGGCGGTTATCGGCTTTAACCGAAGCACGGCGGCGAAGCAGGAGATCGCCCGGCTTCGCCAGCGCATTGAGGCGCTTGAGCAGCGTGGTGTGGCTGAAAAAGTGCCGGAGCCGGTGCAGGCCGTCACGCCGGTGGAGGAACCAGCGGCAGAAGCCGTTACCGCACCTGTCGATCCCTGGCGTCCCGAACCGCCCGTCACCGAAGCAAAACCTGCACCTGTACGGGCGGCAAAACGGCCTTCCGCCTTTGGCGGCATTCTCTCCTCGCTGACGCGCTGGTTTATGCAGGGCAATCCGCTGGCGAAGCTGGGGATAGTGCTGCTCTTCCTGGGTCTCTCTTTCCTGCTGCGCTATACCGTTGAACATTCACTGTTCCCGCTTGAGCTGCGCCTTGCCGCCACGGCGCTGTTTGCCATGGTGCTGCTGGTCATTGGCTGGCGGCTGCGGCACAGGCAGCGTATCTATGCCCTTATTCTCCAGGGCGGGGCGACCGGCGTACTCTACCTGACCGTCTTTGGCGCATTCCGGCTGTGGCAGATGCTGCCGATGACCCTGGCGTTTGCGCTGCTGGTGGTGATTTGCGCGGCGAGCGTTGGGCTGGCCGTTCTGCAAAGGGCCCTGAGCCTTGCCATGCTGGCGAGCCTCGGCGGATATCTCGCCCCGCTGCTTCTGTCGACGGGCGGGGGAAGCTTTGTGGCGCTGTTCTCCTTCTATCTTCTGCTGTCCATCGGCATTCTCGTCATCAGCATCTGGCAGCACTGGCGCGAGCTCAATCTGCTCGGGCTGCTCTTTACGTTCGGCGTTGGCGGCTTGTGGGGGCTGAGCGACTACCAGCCTGAAGACTACGTCATCTCCCAACTGTTTCTGATCGCCAATACGCTGATTTTCGGCGTGTTTAGCGTGGCGCTGTCGCTGCGGGCGCAGGAAAAAGGCAAGCAGATTATTGACGGCGTACTGCTGTTTGCCCCGCCGCTGGTGGGGTTTGGGATGCAGTACGGCATGACCTCGCACTGGACGTACGGCCCGGCGCTCAGCGCGCTGGGCTACGGTGCGTTTTACCTCTCGCTGGCGTTTCTCGCGCTGCGGCGCTATCCCTCCATCGGACGACCGCTGGTTATGGCGGCGCTGGCGATTGGCGGCGGGTTTGCCACGCTTGCCATCCCGCTGGCGCTGTCGGCACGCTGGACGGCGATGGTCTGGGCGCTGGAAGGGCTGGGCATCCTGTGGCTGGGCGTACAACAGCAGCAGCGGCGCATGAGTTATAGCGGGACGGCGCTGCTGGTCCTGGCGCTCGGCAGCGCCACGTGGGCGCAGATGAACGGCGTCACGTCGCTGAGCCTGCTGCTGATCTTCGCGGTGCTTAGCCTCTGCTGGCTGGCTGCGGCCTGGCTGTGGCGGAAAATCGCGCTGCCGGGCAGCTGGGCGCTGCTGGCCGGCGGGCTGCTGTTCTGGCTGGTGGCGCTGATGGGCGCGTCGCAGTTGATCCTCAAGCCGCAGTTAGCGGTTCTGGCGAGCGTGCTGGCGCTGACGGCGGCATCGGCCTGGGGCTGGCGGCAAATTGCCGCGCGTCTGGCATGGCGGGAGCTGGATGCCAGTAAATGGCTGCTGTGGCCGATGATGCTGCTGATGGTGCTGTATCAGGTCTCGCACCAGCAGATCCTGGCGGCAGGCTGGGCAAATCTGGCCTGGTGTATTGCGCTTCCTGCCGCCCTGATGCTGCTGCGGCGCGACGAAGAAAAACGTCTTCCGCGCCTGTCGATGGGGCTGCACCTGTCGCTGTTGTGGATGATTTTGCTGGCGCTGGGCGCTGAGCTTTACTGGTTTGCCCGTTCCCTGCCGTGGGGGATGGCGGCCTGGGGAAGCGGCATCGCCATGGCTGTTGGCGGTGGGGTGATTATGATGCTCTCCACGGTCGTCCGGCATCACGCGTGGCCGTTCCGGGTCTGGCCTGCACTCTATGCCTGTCTTAGCATGATACCGGTGGTTGTGGTGCTCCTGGTATTGCTGGTGGTCACCAATTTCCAGGACGGCGTGGTCTATCGACAGACCTGGCTGCCGCTGGTGAACCCGCTTGAGGAAGGGGCGGCGTTTGCCCTGCTGGGGCTGGTGGTCTTCTATCGGGCCGTGGATCGCTACTATCCGGCATCGCTTGCCCAGTCCCGACCGTGGCCCGCCGTTGCGCTGATGGCGCTTGGCTTCTGGTGGCTTAACGGCGCGCTGCTGCGCGCGCTGGCGTGGTACGGCGAGGTGGCCTGGAACATGGAATCATTGTGGCATTCGCGGCTTATTCAGACCACCTTTGCCCTGTTCTGGATGTTCTGCGCGCTGGTGGTGATGATCCGCGCCACCCGTCGGGCCTCCCGCCAGCAGTGGCTGGGCGGTGCGACGCTGCTGGGCGTGGTCATGCTCAAGCTGATGCTGGTGGACAGCGCGGGCGGAGGCGGCCTGGCGCGCGCCATCGCGTTTATTGGCGTGGCGATCCTGGTCCTGATTGTGGGCTATTTCTCGCCGCTACCGCCTAAAGCAGGAGAAGAAAAATGAAATGGATGAAAGCGGTTGTTTGTGCGGCACTGCTGGCCCAGTCCGGTCCGGCGATAAGCGAGAGCGCACCGGCGGAATCCCCCCGGGATTATGCCTTCGGCCTGTCCCTTGATACTTCAACAGCGTCGCCGTGGTATCGGGTCACGCTGCCGTTGTCTGTTTACCAGCAGAGCACATCGCCCGATCTGCGCGACGTTCGCGTGTTTAATCAGGCGGGTGAGGCGGTACCGTTCAGCCTGGTTACCACAACGCGTCCGCAGCCGGCACCGACCACAACGCCTCTGCGCCTCTTTGCGCTTAACGCCTCGCCGGACAGGGAAGAGGGCAGCGGCGAGAAAATTATGCTGCGGGCCAGAAATGGCGTGGAAATTGTGCTGGAAGGGCAGAGAGCGGCGGCGGCCGGACAGCACTATCTGCTGACTCTGCCGGAAAACGCGGCTGAGGTTCCGCTCTCTCAGCTCCAGCTGATTTGGGACGCACCGCAGGGCTCGTGGCAGGGGACCGCATCGGTCTATTACGGTGAGGATCTGAAAAACTGGTCTACCCTGCGCGAAGAGATGCCGCTGCTGGACGTGATGAGCGGGCAGGATCGCCTTAAGCTCGACCGCATCGATACCGATCTGGTGTTATCCCCTGAGGCGAATCGTTATCTGCTTCTGGTGCTGAACACGGGGCATTCTGCCCTGACGTTAACCGGCGTCAACGCCATTAACGCCCCTGCACAGGCGGGATCTGAACACATTAGCCTGGCGGGAGAGGGAGAGCGTGTATCCGAAAGCGAAGCCGTGTGGCGCTGGACGCATCCGCAACCCCTCAGCGCGATTGGCTTCATGCTGAATGGCGACGGCGTTCTCCCGGTAGAAATAGCCTGGCGGAGTTCGGACAAAGATCGGTGGCATACGCTGAAAAAAGAGGTGATCTACCAGCTTGGCGGTAAAACGTCTGAACCCGTTTCGCTTCCGGGCGGGCTGATCGAGGCGGTGAAAATTAACGCCCTGAACGCGCGCCTGCCGCAGAACCTGCCGGGCGTGACCGGGCAACGCGTGCGCTACGATCTGGCGTTCAACGCGCAGGGAAAAGGGCCGTACCTGCTCGCATGGGGGAACGGGGCCGCTAAACCGGCAAGCGTGGAAATGGATATGCTGATCCCGTCCGGGCTGCGTAAGACCTACGATCTGGCAGCTCTGCCGATGGCCGATACGCTGGAGGCTGTCCCGCTGGGTGGCGAGGCGCGTTTAACCGCGACGTCTGCGGCAGAGCAGGAAAACCGGATGAAAACGCTGACGGTCTGGGGCGTACTGATCGCCGGGGTATTGCTGCTTGCGGGGATGGCATGGCGAGTCTGGCGCGAGGTAAAAAAAGACGGCGCCGCATAAGGCATAAAAAAACCCGCGTATTCGCGGGTTTTTCGTAAACCGTACCGATTACAGGCTGGATACGTTCTCAGACAGGTATTTAGCTACGCCGTCTGGGGAAGCAGCCATACCTTCTTTACCTTTTTCCCACTGAGCCGGGCACACTTCACCGTGCTCTTCGTGGAACTGGAGCGCGTCAACCATGCGCAGCATTTCGTCGATGTTACGACCCAGCGGCAGATCGTTCACAACCTGATGACGAACGATGCCGTTTGCGTCGATCAGGAAAGAACCACGCAGTGCAACGCCAGCGTCCGGATGTTCGATACCGTAAGCCTGCTGGATTTCGCGTTTGATGTCCGCAACCATCGCGTATTTCACCGCACCGATGCCGCCGTTTTCGACAGGGGTGTTACGCCATGCGTTGTGTACAAATTCAGAGTCGAAGGAGACGCCAACCACTTCCACGCCACGCTTCTGGAATTCTTCGTAACGTTTGTCGAACGCGATCAGCTCAGACGGGCAAACGAAAGTGAAGTCCATTGGCCAGAAGAACAGAACGGTTGCTTTACCGTTGGTGTGCTGTTTGAAGTTGAAATTTTCAACGATTTCACCGTTACCCAGAACTGCGGCAGCTGTAAAATCCGGGGCCGGACGAGTTACCAGAACCATATGATTCTCCTGTAGATACTAAGGTTATTTGGAACGCAACGCGGGCCAGTATAGAGACTGCGCGGGAATAAGACAAAGAGGTGGTAACAATCGTTCCACCAGTTTTTACCTATCAATCAAACCAGCTTCACAGTTCTTTATTTTTTGCCTGCATCATCATACGCGGGTAGAACTGCCAGAAGCGGGTTTCCAGCGCATCGTAATGTTCATCCAGGTCATGCCATGAGTCGCGCAGCGCGTCCAGACGCGGGCGGCGGCTCGCCATGCCGTTCAGGACGTTCTGAATAAAATCCATCTCGCGGTATCGCTCCAGCCAGCGTTCAGACCACAGATAGTTATTCAGATTCACAAAGCGCGGCGGGGAGTCCGGCAAAATGATCGAGACCTGTGCGTGGGCGTAGCGCACAAATTCTGGCAGCGTCATGTCAGTCGACAGCTGTGACCAGTGGCGCGACAGGAAATGATCCCACATTACGTCGAGCGTGATTGGCGCCACGCGTCGCGTTTCGGGGCGGAACCAGGCTTTGGCTTCCGTTACTTCCGGCAGGTTATCGGTCAAAACATCGATGCGGCGGTGCATAAAAATCCCGTCGACAACCTCGGGGGAGTAGTCTTCCGCGGGGTTGCCGCGCACGAAATCGGCCAGCAAATTGCCGGAGAGGGAGCTGTCCGCGAGGTGAGCCAGATGCAGGTGAGCGAGAAAATTCATGCGTTTTATTTGTCCGGTGGCGGCTAGTTGTTGCAGCGAAAGGGCGCGAGCACTAGACTATGCCGCCTGTTTTTAAGTCACGAGTATACGTCATGCGCGTCGCCGATTTCTCCTTTGAACTACCTGAATCCCTGATTGCTCACTACCCCATGCCTGAGCGTAGCAGCTGTCGCTTGCTGTCACTGGACGGGCCAACGGGCGCGCTGACGCACGGTACTTTCACCGATCTGCTCGACAAGCTCAACCCTGGCGATCTGCTGGTTTTTAACAATACCCGCGTGATCCCGGCGCGCCTGTTTGGCCGTAAGGCCAGCGGCGGCAAGATTGAAGTGCTGGTCGAACGTATGCTCGATGATAAACGTATTCTGGCACATATTCGCGCCTCCAAGGCGCCGAAGCCGGGCGCTGAGCTGCTGCTGGGCGATGACGAGAGTATCAAAGCGACCATGACCGCGCGCCACGACGCGCTGTTCGAGGTGGCGTTCGACGACGAGCGCACGGTGCTTGATATCCTCAACAGCATCGGCCACATGCCGCTGCCGCCGTACATTGAGCGCCCGGACGAAGAGGCCGACCGCGAGCTGTACCAGACCGTCTACAGCCAGAAGCCTGGCGCGGTCGCGGCCCCGACCGCGGGCCTGCACTTTGATGAACCGCTGCTGGAAAAGCTGCGTGCCAAAGGCATTGAGATGGCCTTCGTGACGCTGCACGTCGGCGCGGGTACGTTCCAGCCGGTGCGCGTGGACAGCATCGAAGACCACATCATGCACTCGGAGTACGCCGAAGTGCCGCAGGAGGTTGTGGATGCGGTGCTGGCGGCGAAAGCGCGCGGCAGCCGCGTCGTGGCTGTCGGAACGACATCCGTGCGTTCTCTTGAGAGCGCCGCGCAGGCTGCGAAAAGCGAGTTGATTGAGCCGTTCTTTGGCGATACGCAGATCTTTATCTACCCGGGCTATCAGTACAAAGTCATTGATGCGCTGGTGACCAACTTCCATCTGCCTGAATCTACATTGATTATGCTGGTGTCCGCGTTTGCGGGGTATCAGCATACGATGAATGCCTACAAGTCTGCGGTAGAACAAAAATATCGCTTTTTTAGCTACGGTGACGCGATGTTTATCACGTACAATCCGCAGGCTTTGAATGAGCGTGTCGGGGAATAAGTCCGCGGCACCGTATGACAACGTTGGACTGTTTTTCTGACGTCGGAGAAAAAATGAAATTTGAACTCGATACCACCGACGGTCGCGCGCGTCGCGGTCGCCTGGTGTTTGATCGCGGCGTGGTGGAAACCCCCGCGTTTATGCCTGTGGGCACCTACGGCACCGTAAAAGGGATGACGCCGGAAGAAGTTGAGGCCACGGGCGCACAGATTATCCTCGGCAACACCTTCCACCTGTGGCTGCGTCCGGGCCAGGAGATCATGAAGCTCCACGGCGATCTGCACGATTTCATGCAGTGGAAAGGCCCGATCCTGACCGACTCCGGCGGTTTCCAGGTCTTCAGCCTGGGCGATATCCGCAAGATCACAGAGCAGGGCGTACACTTCCGTAACCCGATCAACGGCGATCCGATTTTCCTCGATCCGGAAAAATCGATGGAGATTCAGTACGATCTCGGCTCCGATATTGTGATGATCTTCGACGAATGTACGCCATACCCGGCGGACTGGGATTATGCGAAACGCTCCATGGAGATGTCCCTGCGCTGGGCGAAGCGTAGCCGTGACCGTTTTGATTCCCTGCAAAACAAAAATGCGTTGTTCGGCATTATTCAGGGCAGCGTTTACGAAGATTTACGCGATATCTCCGTTAAAGGTCTGGTAGAGATAGGCTTTGATGGCTACGCTGTCGGCGGTTTGGCTGTGGGTGAGCCGAAGGAAGATATGCACCGCATTCTGGAGCATGTCTGCCCGCAAATCCCGGCGGATAAACCACGATACCTGATGGGGGTGGGTAAGCCAGAAGATCTGGTGGAAGGCGTACGTCGCGGCATTGATATGTTCGACTGCGTGATGCCTACCCGAAACGCACGTAACGGTCATCTGTTCGTTACCGATGGCGTGGTGAAAATCCGTAACGCGAAGCATAAGAGTGACACCAGCCCGCTCGATTCCGAGTGCGATTGCTATACCTGTCGCAATTATTCTCGCGCGTATCTGCATCATCTCGATCGTTGTAACGAGATTTTGGGCGCGCGTCTCAATACCATTCATAATCTTCGTTATTATCAGCGCTTAATGGCTGGTTTACGTAAGGCTATCGAAGAGGGTAAATTAGAGAGCTTCGTGACCGATTTCTACCAACGTCAGGGCCGGGATGTCCCACCTTTGAACGTTGATTAATTTTAATAATGAGGGAATTTGAATGAGCTTTTTTATTTCTGATGCGGTAGCAGCAACAGGTGCTCCAGCGCAGGGCAGCCCGATGTCTCTGATTCTGATGCTGGTTGTGTTTGGTCTGATCTTCTACTTCATGATCCTGCGTCCACAGCAGAAGCGCACCAAAGAGCACAAAAACCTGATGAACTCCATTGCGAAAGGCGATGAAGTACTGACCAACGGTGGCCTGGTCGGTCGCGTGACCAAAGTAGCGGAAAGCGGCTACATTGCAATCGCGCTGAACGACACCACTGAAGTGGTTATCAAACGTGACTTCGTAGCTGCCGTTCTGCCGAAAGGCACCATGAAGGCGCTGTAATCCCAACTTTTCCCAAAGGGAACTGCCGTGTTAAACCGTTATCCTTTGTGGAAGTACATCATGCTGGTCGTCGTGATTATCGTCGGCCTGCTGTACGCGCTTCCCAACCTGTATGGTGAGGATCCGGCCGTTCAAATCACTGGCGCGCGCGGTGTCGCCGCCAGTGAGCAAACGCTGATCCAGGTCCAGAAAACGTTACAAGAAGAAAAAATTACCGCTAAGTCTGTGGCACTGGAAGAGGGCGCAATTCTTGCTCGCTTCGACACCACCGACACGCAGCTCCGCGCCCGTGAAGCGCTGATGGGCGTGCTGGGTGATAAGTATGTCGTGGCGCTTAACCTTGCTCCTGCAACCCCGCGTTGGCTGGCTGCGCTGAACGCAGAGCCAATGAAACTCGGTCTTGACCTGCGTGGCGGCGTTCACTTCCTGATGGAAGTGGATATGGATACCGCGCTTGGCAAGCTGCAGGAACAGAACATCGACAGCCTGCGCAGCGATCTGCGTGAGAAAGGCATTGCGTACACTACCGTGCGTAAAGAAGATAACTACGGCATGAGCATCACGTTCCGCGACAGCGCGGCGCGCGACCAGGCTGTAACTTACCTGTCTCAACGTCACCGCGATCTGGTCATCACCTCTCAGGGCAGCAACCAGCTGCGTGCAGTGATGACGGATGCGCGTCTGAGCGAAGCGCGTGAATATGCCGTTCAGCAGAACATCAACATTCTGCGTAACCGTGTAAACCAACTGGGCGTGGCCGAGCCGCTGGTACAGCGTCAGGGTGCTGACCGTATCGTGGTGGAACTGCCGGGTATCCAGGATACCGCGCGTGCGAAAGAGATCCTGGGTGCAACTGCAACCCTGGAATTCCGCCTGGTTAACTCCAACGTCGATCAGTCTGCTGCCGCCTCTGGCCGTATCCCGGGCGACTCCGAAGTGAAACAGACCCGCGAAGGTCAGCCGGTTGTGCTGTACAAACGCGTGATCCTGACCGGTGACCACATCACCGACTCCACTTCCAGCCAGGATGAATACAACCAGCCGCAGGTTAACATCTCGCTCGATAGCGCGGGTGGTAACATCATGTCTAACTTCACCAAGGACAACATCGGTAAACCGATGGCGACCCTGTTCGTGGAGTACAAAGACAGCGGTAAGAAAGACGCCAACGGTCGTGCCGTGCTGGTGAAAGAGGAAGAGGTGATTAACATCGCCAACATCCAGTCTCGCCTGGGTAACAGCTTCCGTATCACCGGTATCAACAACCCGAACGAAGCTCGCCAACTGTCACTGCTGCTGCGTGCCGGTGCGCTGATTGCGCCAATTCAGATTGTTGAAGAACGTACCATTGGTCCAACCCTGGGCATGCAGAACATCAAGCAGGGTCTGGAAGCATGTCTGGCCGGTCTGGTGGTTTCCATCATCTTCATGATCTTCTTCTACAAGAAGTTTGGTCTGATTGCGACAAGCGCGCTGCTGGCGAACCTGGTGCTGATTATCGGTATTATGTCTCTGCTCCCAGGGGCAACGCTGACCATGCCGGGTATTGCGGGTATCGTTCTTACCCTTGCGGTGGCGGTCGACGCCAACGTACTGATAAACGAGCGTATTAAAGAAGAGCTGAGTAACGGTCGCTCTGTGCAACAGGCGATTGAAGAAGGCTATAAAGGGGCGTTCAGCTCCATCTTCGATGCGAACGTAACAACACTGATTAAGGTTCTTATCCTGTATGCAGTGGGTACTGGCGCGATCAAAGGCTTTGCAATTACAACCGGTATCGGTGTTGCAACGTCGATGTTTACCGCTATTGTCGGCACCCGTGCCATCGTGAACCTGCTGTACGGCGGCAAGCGCGTCAAAAAGCTGTCTATCTGAGGAGTGCGTTGTGGCACAGGAATATACTGTTGAACAATTGAACCACGGCCGTAAAGTCTGGGACTTTATGCGCTGGGACTACTGGGCCTTCGGCATTTCAGGTTTTCTGCTGATTTTGTCCATCGTCATTATGGGCGTGAAAGGCTTTAACTGGGGTCTGGACTTCACCGGTGGTACGGTGATTGAAATTACCCTGGAAAAACCGGTCGATATGGACCAGATGCGTGAGTCTCTGCAAAAGGCGGGCTTTGAAGAGCCGCTGCTTCAGAACTTCGGCAGCAGCCGCGACATCATGGTGCGTATGCCTCCGGTACACGATGCCAACGGCAGCCAGGAGCTGGGCAGCAAGGTCGTTCAGGTTATTAACGAAACGACCAGCCAGGACGCGACGGTTAAGCGTATTGAGTTCGTCGGCCCGAGCGTCGGTGCAGACCTGGCGCAGACCGGTGCGATGGCGCTGCTGGTGGCGCTGATCTCAATCCTGATTTACGTCGGTTTCCGCTTTGAATGGCGACTGGCGGCAGGCGTGGTTATCGCCCTGGCGCACGACGTGGTGATCACCATGGGCATACTGTCTCTGTTCCACATTGAGATTGACCTGACAATTGTGGCATCCCTGATGTCCGTTATCGGTTACTCACTGAACGACAGTATCGTGGTATCTGACCGTATTCGTGAAAACTTCCGTAAGATCCGTCGCGGTACGCCGTACGAAATCTTTAACGTATCGTTGACCCAGACGCTGCACCGTACGTTGATCACCTCCGGTACCACCCTGATGGTGATCCTGATGCTGTTCCTGTTCGGTGGCCCGGTGCTGGAAGGCTTCTCGCTGACCATGCTGATCGGTGTGTCTATCGGTACGGCCTCGTCTATCTACGTGGCGTCCGCGCTGGCGCTGAAGCTGGGCATGAAGCGCGAGCATCTGATCCAGCAGAAAGTCGAGAAAGAAGGGGCGGATCAGCCGTCTATTCTGCCGTAAGCGATCGTCTTACGCGGCATCGAAATCCCGGCCTGTTGGCCGGGATTTTTTTGTCTGCATCTCACAAACACTCCTGACAGTATGCTGTCAGGAGCCCTGTCGTAGACTCCTTCTGAACCCTAACAACAGGCAGGAGGTCGTATGAAAAGTGTTATTAACTGGTTTGAAATTCCGGTCGCCAATATGGATCGCGCCATCAAATTTTATGAGTCGGTGATGCAGGTCGCGCTGCGGCGCGAGAAGATGGACGTGGCTGAGCTGGCGATTTTCCCGCACGAGGATCCGGCCACCGGCGGCGCGCTGGCGAAATTTGACGGCGTTACACCGTCTTCGCAGGGCGCTATTATTTACCTGCATACTGCCAATCTGGCGGCCACGCTCGATCGTATTGCTTCAGCGGGCGGTGAATGCGTGTTTGGCCCGCTGGAACTGCCGCAAGGCATTGGCACTATAGCCCTGTTTACCGACAGCGAAGGTAATCGCGTCGGCCTTCATCAACCGGTATGAGAGTAAACCGATGACCCGACGCGCTGACCGTTTGTTCCAGATTGTGCAGATCCTTCGGGGCAGACGTCTGACAACGGCAGCGCATCTGGCGGAAAGGCTTGGCGTGTCCGAGCGCACGGTGTACCGCGATATCCGCGACCTGTCGCTTTCCGGCGTGCCGGTGGAAGGCGAGGCGGGAAGCGGATATCGGCTGATGTCGGGTTTTGATTTACCCCCGCTGATGCTGACCAACAAAGAGTCCGAGGCGCTGATGGTGGCGATTCGCCTGCTCAAAACCTGGGGCGGGGAATCGCTGTCGCGCGAGCTGGAGTCGGCCCAGGAAAAAGTGTTGGCGATCCTGTCAGAAGAGAGCCGCCGCAAAGCTGAGCAGACGCGGATTTACGCGCCGGATATTGCCCTTCAGCCACATTCCCGTAGTGGTTTCGACGTGATCCATCAGGCGATTTCCGCACAGCGCGTGCTGGCACTGCATTATCGTGATGAGGCTGGGCAGCTCTCAAAACGCGAGGTTCAGCCGCTGGGCTTGTTCTTCTGGGGAGAGCGCTGGCTGCTGGCGGCGTGGTGTGAACGGCGCGATGACTATCGCTGTTTCCGTCTCGACCGATGCCTCAATATTGTGCAGACGGAGAGGCGGTTTAGCGAAAGTGCGGACAGGTCATTGGCAGATTTTTTGCGCAAGGTGAGGCAGTAAAAAGCCGGGTGGCGGCTACGCCTTACCCGGCCTACATTCGGATCGTAGGCCCGGTAAGCGTAGCGCCACCGGGCGGAATCCGCACTGATTAGAAGTTGTAACCCACCACCAGGTAACCACCCCAACCGGTAGAACGCACGCTGAAGTCGCCGTTGCCGAAGTTCAGGCTGGCGTCGTCGTTCCACTGACCACCGTTGTGCCAGTAACGCGCAACAACAGAGTAGTGCCAGTGATCGTAGTTCAGCGCCAGGATGTGGCTGGAGGCGATGGAGTCATTGGTGCGCGCCTTCTTGCCGTTCAGATCGCGGAAGTCGTTGTCGCCCAGGTCTGAACCCCAGTCAAAGTTGGTGAAGCCGATGTAGCTCAGGTTACCGCCCCACAGCTGGGTGATTGGCACAAAGTATTTCACTTTGAAACGGTAGCCGTCCCATTCGTTTTCGTTCGCGGCACCGTAGTTCTGCCACTGGTATTTTGCATACACGTTCATGGACAGGCTCATTGGCAGGCCAGTCTCAATGTCGGTGCCCAGACCCATATACCAGGTGCTCTGACGACCGGACTTGTTGCGGCCCATGTCGTAGATGTAGTTGTTTGCGAAATACCACTCTTTGAACGGACCAAACGCCAGGCTAGTGCCGGTCAGCTTGTCGATGGAGAAGCGCGGCTCGATCTCCATGAACAGAGGGGAACCATGGTTCCAGATACCTTTCGCGTCGGTGTTACCACCGAAGAAGACCGGGGCATCCATGTAGCCGTAGAAATCAAACCAGTCTTTTTTAGCGAATGCTTCGTACTCAAGGTAGGTATCGTTACGGATCTGCGGTCCGAAACGGGTGTGGTAACTGCCCACAACGTTAACGCTCTGATGCCACCAGTCAGAAACATATTCTGGCTTGGTATTCTCCGCAGCGTTAGCCGTGAAAGAGGAGGAGAGTGCCAGAACTGCACCGGCTGCGAGTAATGTTTTTTTCATAATCATGCCACTGATTGAAATTCCCTTCCGGGAGTGAAAAATGCGCGAATTGCGTTTCTAAATATTTCGTGTTTCTGCGGAGCCTATTATAGGAATCCTTGCTCACAAAAATATGTGGTGTTTCACATATCTCTCACATACGTAATCGATTGCGTTCACGTTTGCGTACTTTAGACGGGCGGGATTGTAGCGGCAATCATTTATGTTGCCAATCCATACGAAATGTAAATGTTAGCGGAGTGACATTTCACTCCGCTAGAAGGGGAAGTTATTGCGCGGCGGGTTGAATGTCGTGAATGCGGATAAAGCCTAACTGTTCCGGCGTCAGGCCGCTCAGCTGAACCGGGATGTCCACGTCGCTTGGCGCCAGCGTGCTGGCGGGGGCGGTGAAAAGCTGGTTCTTCACGTTCACTTCCTGATAGTTCTCGGTAGTGCCCTGGATCTGTCCCCACTCCACGGTGCCGGTAAAGGCCGGAAGCGGATCGTTGGACTCACCCTGGATACGCAATGTTGCGCGCGTACCATCCGCATTGGCTGCAACATTCACTAGAGACATTTTTAGCATGCCAATCTGGCTGTTGAGTCGGGCAGGCGTATTAGCCCCTGGCAACAGATAAACGCCATTGCTGGATTTGGCATTCAGCGCGTTCTGCTGGGTGATCTTTACGGTTTCCTGGTTAAGTTTGTTCATCGCCACGTTGAGCGTATTCACGCTTTGTTTCATCTCGCGGACTTCACTTTGCTGTGCGCAGGCGCTGAGCGTGAACAGGCTCCCCACCAGCACGATTTTCAGGTAACGTCTTGTCATTGCGTTTATTTCCTTGAAATCACAGAGTGCTGCAATGGTAGACAGGATAGTGCCGCCAGGCATAGATCCTTTGTCTCAAAAAGCTCTTCCTTTGTTGTCGGGTCAGTTCAGGGTAAAATAGAAATCAGTTAACCAGATAACAGGGACATCGTATGCATTGCCCATTTTGCTCCGCCGTGGATACCAAAGTCATCGACTCACGTCTTGTAGGCGAAGGGTCTTCCGTGCGCCGTCGCCGGCAGTGTCTGGTGTGCAACGAGCGTTTTACCACCTTCGAGGTGGCAGAGCTGGTTATGCCGCGCGTGGTAAAAAGTAACGATGTGCGCGAACCGTTCAATGAAGAAAAACTGCGCAGCGGGATGCTCAAGGCGCTGGAAAAACGGCCCGTCAGTTCCGATGACGTCGAAATGGCGTTAAACCACATTAAATCTTATCTGCGGGGGTTAGGCGAGCGCGAAGTGCCGAGCAAAATGATTGGTAATCTGGTGATGGAACAGCTGAAAAAGCTCGATAAAGTCGCCTACATTCGCTTCGCCTCCGTTTACCGCAGCTTTGAAGACATCAAAGAGTTTGGCGAAGAGATCGCCCGCTTACAGGATTAAGCCCATGCACGACGAGATGTACATGGCGCGAGCCATGAAGCTGGCGCAGCGCGGTCGGTTTACCACTCACCCTAACCCCAACGTCGGGTGCGTCATTGTTAAAGATGGCGAGATTGTGGGGGAAGGTTTTCACTACCGCGCAGGCGAGCCGCATGCTGAAGTGCATGCCCTGCGTATGGCGGGGGAGAACGCGCGTGGCGCGACGGCCTACGTGACGCTGGAGCCATGCAGCCACCACGGGCGCACGCCGCCGTGCTGTGAAGCGCTGATTGCGGCAGGGGTTTCGCGCGTGGTCGCCGCTATGCAGGATCCTAACCCGCAGGTGGCGGGCCGCGGCCTTTATCGTCTGCAACAGGAAGGGATCGACGTCAGCCACGGCCTGATGATGCAGGATGCGGAAGCCATCAACAAAGGCTTCCTGAAGCGCATGCGCACCGGTTTCCCGTATATCCAGCTTAAGCTGGGCGCCTCGCTGGACGGGCGTACGGCAATGGCGAACGGTGAAAGCCAGTGGATCACTTCACCGCAGGCAAGGCGCGATGTGCAACGTCTGCGCGCGCAAAGCCATGCTATTCTCACCAGCAGTGAAACGGTGCTGGCTGACGATCCGGCGATGACCGTGCGCTGGGATGAGCTGAATGCGGATACCCAGGCGCTCTACCCGCAGGAGAACCTGCGCCAGCCGCTGCGCATTATTATTGATAGCCAGAACCGCGTGACGCCGGAGCACCGCATCATGCAGCAGCCGGGTGAAACCTGGATTGCGCGCACGAAGGAAGATACGCGCGTGTGGCCGGAAGGCGTGCGCAGCATTATGGTGCCGGAGCATAACGGACATCTGGATCTCGTGGTGCTGATGATGTTGCTCGGCAAACAGCAGGTCAACAGCATATGGGTCGAAGCCGGTCCGACGCTCGCCGGCGCGCTGCTCCAGGCGGGGCTGGTGGATGAGCTTCTCGTCTACGTTGCGCCTAAACTGTTAGGTAACGACGCCCGCGGCCTGTTTGTGCTGCCCGGCCTTGAAAAACTGGCCGATGCGCCGCAACTCACATTCAGCGAGATTCGTCCGGTGGGTCCGGATGTCTGCCTCCATTTAACGACAGCGTAATTGCTCCTGAAATAGGGAAGCAGTGCGCAAAGTATTATGATAAAATCCGCCCCCCTGCGGGGCCAAATGAACCCGTAAAGGAAGAGTATGAACATTATTGAAGCTGCTGTAGCTACCCCGGACGCTCGCGTCGCC
>Ga0209370_1000208_pt1 | contig 108615 bp, 96 predicted proteins | sample AgamicAtPrz_FD_187164 | JGI IMG/M metagenome (GOLD analysis project Ga0209370, IMG submission 187164) | Agave microbial communities from Guanajuato, Mexico - At.P.rz (SPAdes) (version 2) | ecosystem: Host-associated > Plants > Phyllosphere > Phylloplane/Leaf | place: Guanajuato, Mexico...
AGTTCATGGAGGTCCAGATGCCGGACACGTAGCCGGAGGTGGAACCCGCGACGATCACCGTGTTGCCGAAGACCTGGCGACCGCGTCGACGGCGCTGGACAGCAGCGGCTATGGCAGCAGTTATGGCAGCAGCTTCCCCTCCCGATTTGTTGAAATGTGTCTTCTTGTGAAGCGCGCGGATTCTGCCCCAGCTTCACGCGATCTGAACGCCGTCACCACTCGCCGGAACGAGGGGAGCGCGCGAGGCAGAATCCCGCCCATGTCCGAGGCCAGCACCGTTCCATCGCCCCCGCCATCCCCCGCCAGACGGGCCGGCGCTGACGGCGAGACGCCCGCCGCCAAGTCCGCCCCGCAGAAGGCGATGGAGAAGATGGGGCTCACGCGCGACATCGACCTCGCGCTGCATCTGCCGCTGCGCTATGAGGACGAGACCACGCTGACCCCGTTGGACCGCGCCCGCGACGGCGACACGCTGCAGTGCGAGGGCGAGGTGATCGAGAGCCGCATCGAGATGCGCGGCCGCCGCCAGCTGCTGGTCAAGCTGCGCGACGACGAGGGCGCCTTGCTCACGCTGCGCTTCCTGCACTTCTATCCGGCGCATCAGAAGACGCTCGCCGTCGGCGCGCGCGTGCGGGTGCGCGGCGAAATCCGCGTCGGTTTCTTCGGCCGCGAGATGGTCCATCCGAACTTCCGCAAGGTCGACGCGGACACGCCGCTGGCAACCTCGCTGACGCCGGTCTATCCGACCAGCGCGCAGTTGCCGCAGGCCTACCTGCGCAAGGCCGTGGCCTCGGCGCTGCGGCGCGCGCCGCTGGACGAGGTGCTGCCGCTCGCTGTCGTGCCCAAAGGGCTGCCCTCGCTGCGCGACGCGCTGAACTTCCTGCACCATCCACCGCCGTCGGCCGGCTTGTCGACGCTCGAGGACCACACGCATCCCGCCTGGCAGCGCCTCAAGTTCGAGGAGCTGCTCGCGCAGCAGCTCAGCCAGCAGCGCGCGCAGCGCGAGCGCGCCCACCTGCGCGCGCCGCCGCTGCGCGGCTCGCCCGGCGGGCTCGGTGAACGGCTGCTCGGCGCCCTGCCCTTCGCGCTGACCGGCGCCCAGCGGCGCGTCGGCGAGGAGATCGCCGCCGACCTCGCCCGCCCGCAGCCGATGCACCGGCTGCTGCAGGGCGACGTCGGCTCCGGCAAGACCGTGGTCGCGGCGCTGGCCGCGGCGATCGCGATCGATGCCGGCTGGCAGTGCGCCCTGATGGCGCCGACCGAGATCCTGGCCGAGCAGCATTTCCGCAAGTTGATCGGCTGGCTGGAGCCGCTCGGGATCCGCGTCGCGTGGATCACCGGCAGCGTCAAGGGCAAGGCCAGGCAGAAGATGCTCGACGCGGCCGCGTCCGGGGAGGCGACGCTGATCGTCGGCACGCACGCGGTGATCGAGGACAAGGTGCGCTTCCACCGGCTGGGCCTGGCGATCATCGACGAGCAGCATCGCTTCGGCGTCGCCCAGCGTCTGGCGCTGCGCAAGAAGCTGGCCGACGAGGCGGCCGGCGCGGCCGGTCCCGGAGCGGCGCCGCTCGAGCCGCATCTGCTGATGATGAGCGCCACGCCCATCCCGCGCACGCTCGCGATGACCTACTTCGCCGACCTGGACGTCTCGACGATCGACGAGCTGCCGCCCGGCCGCAGTCCCATCGTGACGCGCGTGTTCGCGGACACCCGGCGCGACGACGTGATCGAGAAGATCGCCGCCGCCGTCGAGGACGGCCGGCAGGTCTACTGGGTCTGTCCGCTGATCGAAGAGTCCGAGGCGCTCGACCTCAAGAACGCCACCGAGACCCACGCCGAGCTGAGCGCGGCCCTGCCCGGCCGGATGGTCGGCCTGCTCCATGGGCGCATGCCGCCGGCGGAGAAGGCGGCGGTGATGTCGCTGTTCAGCGGCGGACAGATGCATGTGCTGGTCGCGACGACCGTCATCGAGGTCGGCGTCGACGTGCCCAACGCCAGCGTGATGGTGATCGAGCACGCGGAGCGCTTCGGCCTGTCGCAGCTGCACCAGCTGCGCGGGCGGGTCGGGCGCGGGTCGGTGGCCAGCGTCTGCGTGCTGATCTACACCGGGCCGCTGTCCGACACCGGCAAATCGCGCCTGCGCGCGATGGCCGAGACCACCGATGGCTTCGAGATCGCGCGGCGCGACCTCGACATCCGCGGGCCCGGCGAATTCATGGGCGCACGCCAGAGCGGCGCTCAATTGCTGCGCTTTGCCGATCTGCAGGAAGACGCGCCGCTGCTGAGCGCGGCGCGCGCACTGGCGCCGGTGCTGCTCGACGAGCAGCCGCGCGCGGCGCAGCGGCAGGTCGAGCGCTGGCTCGGCCACAAGACCGAGTACCTCAAGGCCTAGGCTTAGGCCTCATGGCCTCATAGGCTCGTGGCCTCCCGGCCTGCGGGCCACGTTCACTTCAGCACGACCGCCCAGTACAGCAGCACTTCGGTGCGCGGCGTTTCGATGCCCATCCACTGCTGGGTCGGTTCGGCATTGATCTTGTCGATCGTGGCCTGGCCCGAGATCACGCGGCCGAAGACGGCATAGCCCGCGCTGGTCGCGGTCTTGTCCAGCGCGGCGCTGTTGTCGGCCGAGTTGAAATAGAACTCGCTGGTGGCCGAATCCGGCACCGTGGTCCGCGCCATCGCGATCGTGTACTTCGTGTTGGACAGGCCGGCAATGCCCGCCTCCAGCTTGATCGGCGCCATCTGGCCGGCCGTCTTCTGCTGCAGGCCGGTGGTCCAGCCGCCGCCCTGCACGACGAAGCCCGGCACCACGCGGTGGAAGATCGTGTTGTCGTAGTACTTGGCGTTGACGTACTTCACGAAGTTGTCGACGGTGATCGGCGCGCGGCCGTCGAGCTCCACGACGATTTCGCCATCGCTGGTCAGCATGCAGACGGTGCGCAGCGCGCTGGCGTTCGACGCCGCGACGCCGGCGGCGCTGCAGGTGGTCACCGGCGCGGTGGTCACGGGGTTCGCCTTGGGCGGCTGTGCCGCCTCGTCATCGTTGCCGCCGCCGCAGGCGGCCAGCGCGAGCGCGCCGCCCATCGCGGCGGTCAGCGCCATCAGGCGGCGCTTGGACAGGGACGGAGACAGGAAAGTGGTCGACTTCATGGGCTCATTGGGAGCTTGTGGCTCCGTCAGCTGGCAAAGAAGCGCGAAGTATCGTGGTCGGCCCGACACGAAAGGTGGAGGCGGTGCGCGCGGCGCACGACAGGAGACGGGGCTTTCCCTAACGCCGCCTTCACAGGGTGCCGTATGTCACCCAGGCTCGATGAACACGGGCCAAACGGCCGCAGGATGAGCGGGGAACGGCCCGCGTGCCGGGTTGGACGAGCCCCCCCGCGTTCGCAGGCTGGGGCGGTTCAGAACTCGAGGTTGTCGATCAGACGGGTCTGGCCGATGCGGGCCGCGGCCAGCGCCACCAGCGGCTCGCCCTCACGCGCCGGGCCGAGGTCATGGCGGCGGCGCAGCGTCAGGTAGTCCGGCGCCCAGCCGGCATCGCGCAGCGCCTGCATCGCGTCCGCCTCGATGCGGTCCAGGTCGCGCTCGCCCGATTGCCAGCGCGCGATCGCGGCCCTCAGCGTGCGCGACAGCAGCAGCGCGTCCTGCTTCTGCTGCTCGCTCAGGTAGCCGTTGCGCGAGGACAGCGCCAGGCCATCGGCGTTGCGCTCGGTCTCGCCCGCCAGGATGCGGATCGGCATCGCGAGCTGATCGACCATGCGGCGGATCACCATCAGTTGCTGGTAGTCCTTTTTGCCGAAGACGGCCACGTCGGGCTGGACGATCTGGAACAGCTTCGCCACCACCGTGCAGACGCCGATGAAGAAGCCCGGCCGGAAGTGGCCTTCGAGGATGTCGGCCAGTTCCGCCGGCGGGTGCACCTTGTAGCCTTGCGGCTCGGGGTACATTTCGCGCTCGTCGGGAGCGAAGACGAGATCGCAGCTGGCGCCCTCGAGCAGTTCGGCGTCGCGGGCGAGCGTGCGCGGGTAGCGGTCGAAGTCCTCGTGCGGCGCGAACTGCAGCCGATTCACAAAGATGCTGGCGACCACCAGGCCGTCCGCGCCGACCGCCGCGCGGGCCTGGCGCACCAGCGCGAGGTGGCCGTCGTGCAGGTTGCCCATCGTGGGCACGAAGGCGACCGGGCGGCCGCCCGCGAGCGCGGCGCGCAGGCCGGCGATGTCGTGGTGGATCTTCATGATCAGTAGCTGTGCTCGGGCGCCGGGAAGGCGCCGGACTTGACGTCGGCGACATAGCGCGAGAAGGCCTCGCCGATCGAGGCCGATCCCTGCATGAAGTCGCGCACGAAACGCGGCTTGCGGCCCGCGCCGACGCCCAGCATGTCGTGCATCACCAGCACCTGGCCGGAGCACTCGGCGCCGGCGCCGATGCCGATCACCGGCGCGCCCAGCGTGCGCGTCAGTTCGCCGGCCAGCGCTGCCGGCACCATTTCCAGCAGCAGCATCTGGGCGCCCGCGTCGACGAGCTCGCGCGCATGGGTCTTGATCTGCGCGGCGCTCTCGGCGTCGCGGCCCTGGACCTTGTAGCCGCTCAGCGCGGTGACGGTCTGCGGCGTCAGGCCCAGATGGGCGCAGACGGGGATGCCGCGCTCGGTGAGGAAGCGGACCGTCTCGGCCGTCCAGCCGCCGCCCTCGAGCTTGATCATGTGCGCGCCGGCCTGCGCCAGCTGCATCGCGCTGCGCCAGGCGGCCTGCGGCGACTCGTGGTAGGTGCCGAAGGGCAGGTCCGCGATGATCCAGGCCAGCCGGCGGGCGCGCGCCACGCAGGCCGTGTGATAGACCATCGCCTCCAGCGTCACCGGCACCGTCGTCTGCAGGCCCTGCACGACATTGCCCAGCGAGTCGCCGATCAGGATCGAGTCGACACCCGCGTCCTCCATCGCATGCGCGAAGGTGGCGTCATAGGCGGTCAGCATGGCGATCTTCTCGCCGCCGGCGTGCATGTCGAGCAGGCGCTGCAGGGTGACGGGCTTGCGGTCGGGGGGCGTGCCCTGCGGGCGCGGGGCGGCGTAGGGGGAGGTCGGTTCGGTCATGCGTATCCCCTGGAAGAAGGTCCGGGGAGGTCCCTGGGGTGGGGCGGCAGTGTACCGGGACGGTGCGCGGGAGGCGCTTTCTGAGGACAATGCCGCTCCCATGACCCTGACCGAATTGCGCTACATCGTCGCCGTCGCCCGCGAGCGCCACTTTGGCCGTGCCGCGGAGGCCTGCTTCGTGTCGCAGCCGACGCTGTCGGTGGCCATCAAGAAGCTCGAGGAGGAACTCGACGTCAAGATCTTCGAGCGCGGCGCCAGCGAGGTGACGATGACGCCGCTGGGCGAGGACATCGTGCGCCAGGCGCAGTCGGTCATCGAGCAGGCCAGCGCGATCAAGGACATCGCCAAGCGCGGCAAGGACCCGCTGGACGGGCCGCTGCGGCTGGGGATCATCTACACGATCGGGCCCTACCTGCTGCCGGAGCTGGTCAAGCACTGCATCGACCTCTATCCGCGCATGCCGCTGATGCTGCAGGAGAACTTCACGCAGAAGCTGCTGGACATGCTGCGCACCGGCGAGCTGGACTGCGCGATCATGGCCGAGCCCTTCCCGGACGCGGGCCTGGCGCAGGCGCCGCTGTACGACGAGGCCTTCGTGGTGGCGGTGCCGGCCTCGCATCCGCTGGCGAAGAAGACGCGCATCAGCGCCGAGGAGCTGAAGGCCGAGACCATGCTGCTGCTGGGCAATGGCCACTGCTTCCGGGACCACGTGCTGGAGGTATGCCCGGAGTTCGCGCGCTTTTCGACCGACGCGGAGGGCATCCGCAAGAGCTTCGAAGGCAGTTCGCTGGAGACGATCAAGCACATGGTGGCGTCCGGGATGGGCGTCACGGTGGTGCCGGCGCTGAGCGTGCCGGACCAGGTGCCGCCGCACCTGCGCTACATCCCGTTCGAGGAGCCGGTGCCGACGCGGCGGGTGGTGCTCGCCTGGCGCCGCACCTTCACCCGCTACGAGGCGGTCGCGGCACTGCGCAACGCGGTCTACGCCTGCGACCTCAGCGGGGTGACGCTGCTGTCTTGAGGGGGACTACCAGTGCACCGGCTTGCGGATCGGCTTCTTGCGCGTGGGGACGACTGGAGAAAGCTGTGCCGAGGCCAGCAACTCGTCGCTGAGTGATGTCAGCGACCAATGCGCCTGCGCGGCCAATGAGTTGCAGGGCCGGCGATGGCTGGATGCTCCCGTGATGGCCGGGCGAATCGGCATCACGACTCCGATCACGACTTCAGGAAAGTCCTCGCGTATGGCCTCGAGCGCCGGTTCGAAATCGCTGTCATTCGTCACGACGACGATGCGGTCGTAGAGTCCCCGGCAGACATCCCGGTACATCCGTACGGCCATGTTGACGTCCGTCTTCTTTTCCTCCACTCGCCAGACCCGCACCCGACGGTGGCGATCAAACGGCTGCCCCGGCACATATTCCGGAACCAGCGACCCCGATGGGTCACAGGTATGCGTTCCGAACACCGCTTCGAATCGCAAGCCGTGGCGCGTACCGAGCGCCCGCAGGTAGCTGGTCTGAGCCTCGACGGAAGCAGCGCCATGTCCCGAGAAGCGGGCGAGTGCATAGGCCGTGAACAGATGCAGTTTGAGCAGCTCTTCGTTCTGGTCGCGCGCGGCGAGCAGCGTTTCAATCAAATCCACCAGGTCCAACCACTTGTATGGGCTCCCTCGCAACCGTCCGTAATAGAGGTTGTAGCCGTCGACATAGGCGCCGACACGCACTGGCGTCTTGATGCTGGTCAAGAGATTTCGAGCCCAAAAAAGTGAAAAAGCCACCCCGAATGGAGCGGCTTTCTCGTCCCGGGCAGGTTGGCGAACCAAATCGCGCCCGCAAGGGAGTAGTGGTGCAGCGAGTGTCGCCTTCCGGCAGTAGCGAAGTCAATCTCAACGTCCGGCGCCAGTTGTATTTCCCAATCGCATCGCTTAGGCTATTCAAATGGCCACGCCCATAGCTAACCACTAAAGTTGCTTGACGCGCTGCAGCTCCTCCTTTCGGGAGATCCCGCCGGCGGCCTGAACACCTACAAAGCGAAGCGAGCAAGACATGACCCTCCGATCCGGACAACGCGCCCTGGGCGGCCTGCTGGTCGCCGCTGGCGCCGCGCTGAACGTGCAGACGCTGATCGACTGGATGACGCACAGCGTCGTCTGACACCCGTCAAGACGCGCTCGCCGTGCGCCCCGCCGTCACGATGCCGATCCCCTCGATCGGTTAGTCTCCGTGGCGTCTTTCGACTTTCATTCCCCCGTAAGGAGTCCCTCGATGGCCAAGAAGAGCCCCTCTCCCGCCAAGGCTGCCTCCGCCAAGGGCGTGCCCTCCCTGCAGATCGGCATCAGCGACAAGGATCGCGCCGCCATCGCGCAAGGCCTGTCCAAGCTGCTCGCCGACACCTACACCCTCTACCTCACCACCCACAACTTCCACTGGAACGTGACGGGCCCGATGTTCAACTCGCTGCACGCGATGTTCATGGGCCAGTACACCGAGTTGTGGAACGCCGTCGATCCCATCGCGGAGCGCATCCGCTCGCTGGGCCACAAGGCGCCGGGCTCCTATGCGCAGTTCGCGCAGCTGAGCTCGCTGCCCGACGCCCCCGCCACGCCGCCCAAGGCGCTGGACATGGTCCGCATCCTGGTCGACGGCCATGAAGGCGTGGCCCGCACCGCACGCGCGCTGTTCGACCTGGTCGACAAGGCCAGCGACGAACCCACCGCCGACCTGCTCACCCAGCGCCTGACGGTGCATGAGCAGACCGCGTGGATGCTGCGCTCGCTGCTGGAAGAGTGATGGAAGAGTGATCGCCGCGGCGCATGCGCCGCGCGCCAGCCACGATGACGAAGGGGACCTCGCGGTCCCCTTTTTCATGGCGGAGCCGGATGCCCGCCTCAGCCGACGGCCTTGATGAGCCCGGCCCGCCGCGCCTGCGCCAGCATCGACGCCAGCGCGCACGAGGCCAGCCGCGCGGCGCGCGAATCGGCCCGGCTGGTCAGCACGATCGGCACCTTCGCGCCGAGCACCACCCCCGCCGCGTAGGCCTGGGCAAGGAAGCTCAGACTTTTGGCCAGCATGTTGCCGGCGTCCAGGTCCGGCACGATCAGCACATTGGCCTTGCCCGCCACCGGCGACACGATGCCCTTGATGCGCGCGGCCTCCGGATCGATTGCGTTGTCCATCGCCAGCGGCCCGTCCAGCACCGCGCCGGTGATCTGGCCGCGATCGGCCATCTTGCACAGCGCCGCCGCGTCCATCGTCGACGGCACCTTCGGGTTCACCGTCTCCATCGACGACAGCAGCGCCACCCGCACTTCCGGCAGCCGCAGCGCGTGCGCGAGGTCGATCGCGTTCTGCACGATGTCGACCTTCTCCTCCAGCGTGGGCTCGATGTTGATCGCCGCGTCCGAGATGACCAGCGGCTGCGCATGTCCCGGCACGTCCATCACGAAGCAGTGGCTGATGCGGCGGCCAGTGCGCAGCCCGCCCTCGCGGCGGACCACGGCGCCCATCAGTTCATCGGTGTGCAGGCTGCCCTTCATCAGCGCATCGACGCTGCCCTTGAGCGCCATCGTCACGGCCAGTTCGGCCGCGGCATGGCTGTGGGGCACGTCGACAAGCGTGTACCGCGCCAGATCCACGCCTGCCGACGCGGCGGCCTCGGAGACCTTGCCCGCCGGACCGATCAGGACCGGCTCGATCAGGCCGAGCGACGCCGCCTCCGTCGCCGCGAGCAGCGCCACGTCGCTGCAGGGGTGCACGACCGCCATGCGCAGCGGCGGCAGATGCCGCACGGCCTCGAGCAGCCGGTCGTAATGCGGATGGGCGCTCGGCGTCGGTTGCATCACCCTGCTTCTCCCTCGGGCTTTAACAATGGATGGCGGACGATGATGCATGCTGCGGTGCAACAAAGCAAGCCGCGACCGGGCTGGAGCATGCGAATGGCTGAGTGGATCCACGACTGGCAGAACTACGCGACGGATGCTTGGCAACGTGCGCTGCTGACGCTGGACACGATGCGGGAACGCGGCAACGTGTTCCTCGACCACCTGCGCGCCGGCAAGCCGGCGCTGCTGAAGTTCGAACATGAGCTGCTGATCGACGGCCGCGACCTGCCGCAGCCCTGCAATTACGCGCTGCTGCGCATCCTGCCGCCGGATGGCGCGGTGGTGGATCCGGCGCGGCGGCCGATCGTGGTCATCGACCCGCGCGCCGGCCATGGCCCCGGCATCGGCGGCTTCAAGCCGGACTCCGAGATCGGCGTCGCGCTGCGCGCCGGCCATCCGGTCTACTTCATCACCTTCGAGCCCGAACCGGTCGAGGGTCAGACCTTGCTCGACGTCGCCCGCGCCGAGGCGCGGTTCCTCGAGGAGGTCGCGCGCCGCCATCCGAAGTCGCCGGGCCTGCCGGCGGTGATCGGCAACTGCCAGGCCGGCTGGGCCGTCGCGGCGCTGGCCGCGGTACGCAGCGACCTGATGGGACCGATCGTGCTCAACGGCGCGCCGCTGTCCTATTGGGCCGGCTCGCCGGAGCAGAACCCGATGCGCTACGCGGGCGGCGCGCTCGGCGGCGCGTGGCTGTCGGCGCTGTCGGCCGACCTGTGCGGCGACCGCTTCGACGGCGCCCACCTGGTCTCGAACTTCGAGAACCTGAACCTGGCCAACACCTGGTGGGACAAGTACTACCACCTCTACGCCAACGTCGACACCGAGCGCGAGCGCTTCCTCGACTTCGAGCGCTGGTGGGGCGGCTACTTCCGCATGACCGGCGAGGAGATCGAGGCCATCGTCGAGAACCTCTTCATCGGCAACCGCCTGGCCCGCGGCGAGGTGGAGATGGAAGGCTACCGGCTGGACCTGCGCAACATCGCCGCGCCGATGGTGATCTTCGCGTCCTGGGGCGACAACATCACGCCGCCGCAGCAGGCGCTGGACTGGATCATCGATGTGTGGGGAAGCGAGAAGGCGCTGATCAAGGCGGGCCGCACCATCGTCTACATGCTGCATCCGCGCATCGGGCACCTGGGCATCTTCGTGGGCGGCTCGATCGCGCGGCGCGAGCATGAACAGATCGTCGACACGCTGGAGCAGATCGCCGCGCTGCCACCTGGCCTGTACGAGATGAAGATCGACGCGCGCGATCCCGAGGCGCCGCTGGCGGCGCTGGAGTCGGGCGACTACTCGGTCAGCTTCGAGACGCGCCGCGTCGACGACCTGCGCGCGCTCAATCCGGAATGCCGCCGCGACGAGGCGCTGTTCAGCACGATCGCGCAGGTGTCCGAGGCCAACATGCGCCACTACCGCCACTGGCTGCAGCCCGCGGTGCGGGCGGTCGGCAGCAAGGCGCTGGGCGAGTGGTTGCGCTGGATGCATCCGCTGCGGCAGCAGCATCTGGCGCTCTCCGACCTGCATCCGCTCGCGCCGTGGATCCGCCGGGCCGCCGACAGCGCGCGCGAGCGCCGGCAGACCGTCACGCCGGACAACCCGTGGCTGAAGTGGGAGCAGCTCGGCTCGCGCTGGATCAGCGAATCGCTGGACCGCCTCGGTCACCAGCGCGACACGGCGCTGGTGCATTGGGTCGAGGCGGTCTACGGGCCCCATGGCCTGGGCGCGCTGCTGCCGCCGCGCGAATCCGACCAGGCCTCGAACGCCGCGCACGCCGCCGCCGATGAGCTCGAAGGCCGCCGGGTCGCGCTCGAGCAGGTGGAACAAGGCGGCTTCGCCGACGCGGTGTGCCGCATCCTGCTGGCCGGCCTGGCGCATCGCGGCGTGGTGCAGCGGCGCGGGCTGATCCTGGGCCAGCTGCTGGCGGACGCGCACCGCCGCATGGCCACCGAGGCCGAGGACGTCGTGGCGGCCGCGCCCAGCGAGGACTGGGCCACGCTGCTGCACCGGCAGGCGCTGATCGTCACCTTCGCGCCGGACGAGGCGATGGCCGCCCTGCCCCGGCTGCTGCCGACGCTCGAGGACCGCGAGCAGGCGCTGGCGCTGGCGAGCGCGGTGCTGATGGCGGAGTCGGAGCTCGCTGATCCCGATTCCCCGGCGGCCCGCTACGTGCACGAGCTGCTGCACGTGGATCCGGTGCGCGTGGCCGACATGGCGCTGGCGCTGTCGGCACCGGCCGCGGCGACGGTCTCGATCGCGGCCTCGCCCGCGCCCTTGCCGGCATCCAAGCCGCGACGCCGCCGCAGGGCTACTGCATGAGCCCGGCCAGCGCGCCCTACGCACGGCTGCTCGCGGGCCGCAAGGTGCTGATCACCGGCACCACGCTGTTTGTCGACGGCGGTTATCACATCATGGGGTGAACATGGATCCTCGGCTCGAAGGCGAATTCATCGCGGTGGTCAACGCGGGCTCGTCCAGCATCAAGCTGTCGATGTTCTCGCTGCACGAGGACCGCCAGCTCGGTCCGCTGCGGCTGGAGCTGCGCGCGCAGGTCGAGGGCCTGGGCACATCCACGCCGCGTTTCGAGGCCGCGCACGCCGACGGCTCGCGCGCCGGGTCGCGCGACTGGGCGGTGGGCGAGCGCCTGAGCCACGACGGCGCGCTCGATCACCTGGTCGAGTTCGTCACCCATGAGTTCCCTGGCATCGAGATGCTTGGCATCGGCCATCGCGTCGTGCACGGCGGTACCGCGTTCGAGACGCCGGTGGTCGTGACCCCGCCGGTGCTCGCCCAGCTCGAGACGCTGATCCCGCTCGCCCCGCTGCATCAGCCGCATAACCTCGCGCCGATCCGGCGCGCGTTCGCCTCGCTGCCCGGCCTGCCGCAGGTCGCCTGTTTCGACACCGCCTTCCATCGCGGCCAGTCGGACGTCGCCGACGCCTTCGCCCTGCCGTATGCGCTGTTCGAGGCCGGCGTTCGCCGCTATGGCTTCCACGGTCTGAGCTACGAGTACATCGCCTCGCGGCTGCCGGCGCTGTCGCCGCGGCTGGCGGACGGGCGCGCCGTCGTGCTGCACCTGGGCAACGGCGCGAGCGCCTGCGCGCTGCATCGCGGCCGCAGCATCGCCAGCAGCATGGGCTTCACCGCGCTCGACGGCCTGCCGATGGGCACGCGCAGTGGCGCGATCGATCCGGGCGTGCTGATCTACCTGATGGACGAGCAGCGCATGGATGCGCGCGAGCTCGAGACGCTGCTCTACAAGCAGTCGGGACTGCTCGGCCTGTCGGGGGTGTCCAGCGACATGCGCCAGCTGCTGGCCAGCGACGCGCCGCGGGCCCGCTTCGCGATCGATGTCTTCGTGCACCGCATCGCGCGGGAGATCGGCGCGCTGGCCGCCGAGATGGGCGGCCTCGATGGCCTGGTCTTCACCGCCGGCATCGGCGAACACGCGGCCGAGATCCGCCGCCGGGTGCTGTCGCGCTGCCTGTGGCTGGGCCTGTCGGTGCAGGACGCCGCCAACCGTGAGGGCCCGCCCGAGCGCCGCATCAGCACCGTCGACAGCCGCTGCGAGGCCTGGGTCATCCCCACCGACGAGGAACTCATGATGGCGCGGCACACCTTCCAGCTGCTTGCCGGCGGGTGAACCGCGGCAATAACCCCACCGGCTTGGGCGGCGCGGGCCTCGGCGCTACAGTGGGCCGCATCGCCTCGCGGGACGCCCCATGCGCATCGCCCTCCTTTCCTTCGACGGCTTCAACGAGATCGACAGCTTCCTTCCCCTCGGGCTCTTGAACCGGCTCAAGCCCCTGGGCTGGTCGGCCGAGCTCTGCGGACCTGGGGCGACCGTCACCTCGATGAATGGCGTGACCGTGCAACTCAAGCGCCCGCTCGAATGGGCCAACGAGGCCGACGCGGTCTGGTTCGGCTCCGGCATCTACACGCGCGCGATCGCGGAGAACTCGGCGCTGCTGGACCGGCTGCAGATCGATCCGACGCGGCAGCTGATCGCCTCGCAATGCTCGGGCGCGCTGCTGGTGGCGCGGCTGGGGCTGCTCGGCGACGCGCCGGCCTGCACCGACACGAACACGCGTCCCTGGCTGGTCGAGGCCGGCGTGCGGGTGCTCGACGAGCCCTTCCACGCCCGCGGGCCGGTCGCCACCTCGGGCGGCTGCCTGGCCTCGCAGTACCTGTCGGCCTGGCTGATGTGGCGCAAGGCCGGCGAGGCCGCCGCCCGTGACGCGCTGACCTACGCCGCGCCGGTCGGTGAAAAGGCCGAGTACGTCGAGCGCCTGCTCGCCCGCGTGCGGCCATTCATGGACGACGCCGGGGCTTAGGGCCTGGCGCGGGTTGGGGCTTCGCGGGGCGATGGCCGATAATCGCGGGTTCGCCGCCTCTTTCGCGCCATGTCCACCGACCAGCCCAGCCGTATCCAGTCCGAAGTGCGCCGCCGCCGCACTTTCGCCATCATTTCGCACCCTGACGCGGGCAAGACCACGCTGACGGAAAAGCTGCTGCTGTTCTCCGGCGCGATCCAGATCGCGGGCTCGGTGAAGGCACGCAAGGCCTCGCGCCACGCGACCTCCGACTGGATGGAGATCGAAAAGCAGCGCGGCATCTCGGTGGCCTCGTCGGTGATGCAGATGGAGTACCGCGACTGCGTCATCAACCTGCTGGACACCCCGGGCCACCAGGACTTCTCGGAAGACACCTACCGCGTGCTGACCGCCGTCGACGCGGCGCTGATGGTGATCGACGCGGCCAACGGCGTGGAGCCGCAGACCCGCCGCCTGCTGCAGGTCTGCCGCGCGCGCAACACGCCGATCCTGACCTTCGTCAACAAGCTGGACCGCGAGGTCCAGGAGCCGCTGGCGCTGATGGACGAGATCGAGCGCGAACTGGGCATGACGGTGGTGCCCTTCACCTGGCCGGTCGGCATGGGCAAGCACTTCCACGGCGTGATGGACCTGCGCCAGCAGCGCATGCGCGTGTTCTCGCCCGGCGAGGACCGCGCCGCCGGCACCGAGGAAGTGCTGGAGGGCCTGGACAACCCGGCCTATGTCGAGCGCTTCGGCATGCAGTACGAAAACGCGCAGGGCGAGATCGAGCTGGTCAACGAGGCGGCCCCCGCCTTCGACGAGGACGCCTTCCTCACCGGCCGGCAGACGCCGATGTTCTTCGGCTCCGCGGTGAACAACTTCGGCGTGCAGGAAGTGCTGGACGCGCTGGTCGAGCTGGCGCCCGCGCCCGCCGAGCGCGCCGCGATGCAGCGCGTGGTGCAGCCGGAGGAGCCCAAGTTCACCGGCGTGGTCTTCAAGATCCAGGCCAACATGGACCCGGCGCACCGCGACCGGATCGCGTTCCTGCGCGTGGCCTCGGGCCACTTCGAGCGCGGCATGCGGCTCAAGGTCGTGCGCTCGGGCAAGGAGCTGCGGCCCAACACGGTGGTGAGCTTCCTGTCGCAGCGCCGCGAGCTGCTGGACGAGGCCTTCGCCGGCGACATCATCGGCATCCCCAACCACGGCGTGCTGCAGCTGGGCGACACCATCACCGAGGGCGAGGCGCTGCAGTACACCGGCCTGCCCTTCTTCGCGCCGGAAATGTTCCGCTCGGTGGAAGTGGCGGACCCGCTCAAGACCAAGCAGCTGCGCGAGGGCCTGCGCCAGCTCGGCGAGGAAGGCGCGATCCAGGTCTTCCGCCCCGAGGCCGGCAGCGTGCTGCTGCTGGGCGCGGTCGGCCAGCTGCAGTTCGAAGTCGTCGCGCACCGCCTGGAGCACGAGTACGGCGTCAAGGCCCGTATCACGCCGGCGCGCTACAACGTCGCACGCTGGGTGACCTGCGAGGAGGCCGACGGCGGCGAGAAGGAGCTGCGCCGCTTCATCGACCACAACGCCCATCGCGTCGCCTGGGACGCGGTCAACGCGCCGACGGTGCTGCTCGAGTACGCCGGCGAGCTCCGCGCGATGCAGGAGAACTGGCCCAAGATCAAGTTCCACGCGCTGCGCGAGCACGCGGGCCTGGTCTTCCAGAAGCAGATGGACGCCTGATACGGACGCCTGATCCGGCGCCCGCGCATGGGGGCGGCAGACGCCCCGCCCGCGCGCGCGGCGTGACTTCATTGGCATTCGCGGCCCGACATCGCTGCCGGCCTGTCACGCGCGTTTCCTACACTGCGCCGATGCCGTACGCGATCGAGCCATCAAAGGAGCGCCGCCTGTGCTGCCTCCTGATGGCGGCGGGCCTGATGGCGGGCGCGATGCCGCCGGCCCTGGCCTCGCAGGCGCCCGCCGAGGCTCCGCAGGAGCTGGTCGGCTTCACCGAGAACCTGCCGCCGCTGAACTACGCGGACGGCGGCGTGCCGCGCGGCTTCAGTACCGAGTTGCTGAAGGCGATGAGCGCCGACGCCGGCCTGCGGCTGCGCATCGAGGTGCTGCCCTGGCAGCGTTCGGTGCAGGAGGCGTCGCGGCACCCGGACAGCGTGCTGTTCTCGCTGACCCGCACGCCGGAGCGCGAGACGCAGTTCCGCTGGGTCGGACCGATCAGCCCGCGGCGCATCCTGGTGTACCGGCTCAGCCACCGGACCGACGTGCGCCCCGCCAGCCTGAAGCAGCTCAACGGCTGGCGGCTGGGCGTGTCGCGCGACTCGGCGGCGGCCAGGACGCTGCTCGCCGAGGGCCTGCGCCCGGAGGTGGAGCTGGAACTCGGTCTGGACGACGCGACCAACCTGCGCAAGCTGCTGGCCGGCCGCATGGAGCTGATCGCGCTGCTGGACTGGGCGGCGGCCTGGCATCTGCGCGAGCTCAAGCTGCCCTATGCGACGCTGACGCCGGTCCTGCCGCTGGACGTGGACAAGTCCTACTGGTACGGCCTGCCGGCGGACAGCGATCCGGCGGTCGCGCGGCGGCTGCAGGTCGCGCTGGACCGCCTCAGGCGGGATGGGCGCTACGAGCGCCTGCGGCAGCAGTACTTCGAGTGAGCGCGCCGGCCGGCGATGCCGGCAGGCAACCCAGCGATTCGAGCGTACGTTCGACGGCCTGTTCCAGCGGCGTGTGCGGCACGCCACCGCCTTGGGCGAGCCGCGCCGCCAGCCGGGCCTCGTCCATGCGCAGCGGCTCGCGCCAGAGGTAGCGCATCTCGGCAAGTTCCCGGAACAGCGGCACCACCGGCTGCGCCAGCCGCACTGCCCACCATGGGAAGCGCGCGACGCGCGGCTTCGCGCCGGTGCGGCGCTGGACCACCCGCTGGATCGCATCGATCATCTGGCGGCCGTCCGCGTCCCAATGACCCTCGAAGTGGAAGCGGGCGAAGGCCGGGAGCGTGTCGCGCTGCGCGATCAGCGCGGCCATCGCCGCAGCGACGTCCGGCAGATAGGCCCATTGGTGGCCGACACCGGCGGTGCCCACCTGCTGCACGCGCGTCACCGGCTTCCCGGGCGTGACAAGGCCTTGCGAGAACCAGCTGTTCGCGGCGCCGGGCCCGAAGAAGTCGCCGGCGCGCAGCACGATGGCGCGGTACTGGCCGCGCTCGGCGCCTTCGCGCAGACGGTGCTCCATCTCGACGCGGATCGCGCCCTTTCGCGTCAGGGGCCGCTGCGGCGCGTCCTCGCCGGGATGGGGAAAGGCGTCGGGCCCGTAGTTGTAGACCGTGCCCGGCAGCACCACCGTCGCGCCACGCGCCGCCGCCGCGGCGAGGGTGTGGTCGAGCATCGGCAACACCTGCTCGCGCCAGTGGCGGTACCCGGGCGGATTGACCGCATGGACGATCACGTCACAGCCCTGCGCAGCGCGCTGCACATCCGTCGCATCGAGTGCATCCCCGCGCAGCCAGTGCAGGCCGTCGCGGTGTTCGGATTCGCTCGCCAGGCCGCGCTTGAGCGCCCGCACCGTCCAGCCGGCGTCGCGCAGGGCCCGGGCCACCGCGCCGCCGATGCCGCCGCTGGCGCCGAGCACCAGGGCCGTGCGCCGCGCCGCCGCCGTCATCGCGGCCAGCGCGCTGATCGCATCCATCGAAGTCATCGCATCCATCGCCTGCTCCTGTCGTGTTGAAGGCATGGGACGGATTCTGAAAAAGGGCGGCTTTCCTGAAAATTACCGAACATCGACCATCGGCTATACATTTCTGAATGACTTCGACGATCGCATGGGAGTGGTACCGCTCTTTTCTGGGCGTGCTGCGGGAGGGTTCGCTGTCCGGCGCGGCGCGGGCTCTGGACCTGACGCAACCGACGGTAGGCCGGCACGTGGCGGCGCTGGAGGCGCAGGTGGGGCAGTCGCTGTTCGTGCGCACGCCGGCAGGCTTGCTGCCGACGGAGGCGGCGCTGGCGCTGCGCCACTATGCCGAGGCGATGGACAGCACCGCGGCCGCGCTGGAGCGAACGGCGCGCAGCCATGGCGACGGCGTGCGCGGCGTGGTGCGCGTGACCGCGAGCGAGGTGGTCGGCGTGGAGATCCTGCCGGCGCTGATCGCGAAGCTGCGTGAACGGCATCCGCAACTGGTGGTCGAACTGGTGCTGAGCAACAAGGTGCAGGATCTGTTGCGGCGGGAGGCGGACATTGCGATCCGGATGACGCCACCGAAGCAGGAGCAGTTGATCGCACGCCGCGTCGGCACGATCGAGGTCGGCCTGCATGCGCATGAGCGCTACCTCGCGGCGCGCGGCATGCCGTCGACGATGAAGGCGCTGATGCAAGGCCACGCGCTGATCGGTTACGACCAGCCGCCGCCCTATGTGCGAGCGCTGGCACGGCGCTTTCCAGCGCTGGAGCGCGAGCGGCTCGCGCTGCGCGCGGACAGCGATCTCGCGCAGTTGGCGCTGATCCGCGCGGGGGCCGGCATCGGAGCCTGCCAGGTGGGCCTGGCCAGGCGCGACCCGGCGCTCCGCCGGGTGCTCGCGCAGGCCTTCAGCCTTCCGCTCGACACCTGGGTCACGATGCACGAGGACCTGCGCGACAGCCCGAGATGCCGGGCGGTGTTCGAGGCGTTCGTGACCGGCCTCGAGCGTGAGATCGAGGCTGGCGACTGAGCCCTCTTACGGCTTGACGCTGTAGTTCACCGGCACCCAGCGATAGCCCTTGCCGTCGGCGGCCACGTGGCCGATGCCGGGGAAGGACACATGCGCGATCGCCACCCAGTAACCCTGCTTCGCCGCATCGGCGTAGGCCAGCTTGCGCTGCGGCATCGCCGCCTTCGAATCGGTGTCGAAGGCGATCGTCACCGACGGATCCGGGAACTGCACCGCGGCGACGTGCATCAGGTCGCCCCACACCGCCAGCTTCTGGCCCTGGCTCTCGACCATGTAGACCGTGTGGCCCGGCGTGTGGCCGTAGGCTGCGTGCGTGCGCACGCCCGGCACCAGCTCGGTCTCGCCGCTGAACGGCTTGAGCCGGCCCGCGTCCTTGTAGGGCTTGAGCGCCGCGATCGCGGCGGCGAAGAAGTCCTTGTGCCCGGCCGGCGCCTTGGCGGCGTTGTCCAGGTTCAGCCAGTAGTCGGCGTCGTGCTGGTCCATCCGCACCACCGCGTTCGGGAACAGCGCCTGGCCGTCCTTGCTCAGGCCGGCCGCGTGGTCGGGATGCAGGTGGGTGATGTAGACCTCGTCGACCTGCTCGGGCTGGTAGCCCGCCGCCTTCAGGTTGGCGAGCAGCTTGCCGGTGGTCGGACCGAAGGCGCCATTGGCGCCGGTGTCGATCAGCACCAGCTTGGTGCCGGTGTTGATCAGGTAGCCATTGATCGAGGTCTCCACCGGCGGCTTCAGGAACTGCTTGCCCAGCGCCTTCACGACGCTGCCGGGCTTGGCCTTGTCCATCAGCTGGTCCACCGGCAGATCGACGGTGCCGTCGCTGAGGGCGGTGACTTCGAAATCGCCCAGCATCAGGCGGTAGTAGCCCGGCGCCTGGGTCTTCACCTGCGGGGCCGCCGCCTGCACGCCCGCCGCGGCCAGCGCGAGCGCGAGACCGAGGGCGGCGAACTTTCCGGAACGGGTCATGAGGAACCTCCTGTGCTTGTCATGTCGTGTCGCGAGGCGCGTCCGGCGCGCCTCGGGGATGTCCTGCGTTCGAGCAGGCGCGCAGCATAGCCACGCGGCCCGCGGCGCGCGCTTCCCGATCGGAAGAAGCACCGCTCTCCCGCAGGAGATTCCGGTGACACGCGTTCGCTGTGCCGCTGTTGTGGCACGTCCTGGCCCCCGCTCGTCAGCCTCGTGAAAGACGCCTGTTGCGTGATCCGAACCTGCCGGGCACGCCCTTGACGAAGGCCCCCGGGTTAGCCCTTGCGCAATGCTGCGTAAAGGGTTTTACGCTGTCGAGGGCGCCCGCCGGGGCCCTAAATTCCTGGCTCCACTACAGAGGCTCCGCACACCGGCGCCCACCTTGCGCCGATGAGCACCCTCATCCTGGAGACACGCAAACTGACCAAGGAGTTCAAGGGCTTCACCGCCGTGGACTCCGTCGACCTGCAAGTGCAGCGCGGTCACATCCATGCGTTGATCGGCCCCAATGGCGCCGGCAAGACCACCTGCTTCAATCTGCTCACGAAGTTCCTGACGCCGACCCGCGGCCAGATCCTCTTCAACGGCCACGACATCACCGGCGAGAAGCCCGCCCAGATCGCCCGCCGCGGCGTGATCCGCTCCTTCCAGATCTCGGCCGTGTTCCCCCACCTGACGGTGCTGGAGAACGTCCGCATCGGGCTGCAACGCTTCACCGGCACGAGCTATCACTTCTGGAAGGGCCTGGGCGGCCTGCGCCAGCTGGACGGCCGCGCGCTGGAGCTGCTGGAGCTCGTCGACCTGCGCGACATGGCCGCGCTGCGCGCCGCCGACCTGCCCTACGGCCGCAAGCGGGCGCTGGAGATCGCCACGACGATGGCGATGGAGCCGGAGCTGATGCTGCTCGACGAGCCGACCCAGGGCATGGGCCACGAGGACGTGGACCGCGTCACCGCGCTGATCAAGCGCGTCGCCGAAGGACGGACCGTGCTGATGGTGGAACACAACATGAAGGTGATCAGCAGCATCGCCGACCGCATCACCGTGCTGGCGCGCGGCGCCGTGCTGGCCGAGGGCGACTACGCCACCGTTTCCCGCCATCCGAAGGTGCTCGAGGCCTACATGGGCTCCGAGGCCGCCGAGCTGCAGGGAGCGCATTGATGGCTTACGCGCTCGAGATCAAGGGCCTGCAGGCCTGGTACGGCGAAAGCCACATCCTGCACGGCATCGACCTGGCCGTGCCGCAGGGCCAGGTGTTGACCCTGCTGGGCCGCAACGGCGCCGGCCGCACGACCACGCTGCGCGCCATCATGGGCCTGACCGACCGCCGCAGCGGCTCCATCAAGGTCCACGGCCAGGAAACCGTGCAGCTGCCCACGCACCGCATCGCGCGCCTGGGCCTGGGCTACTGCCCGGAGGAGCGCGGCATCTTCGCGTCGCTCAGCACCGAGGAGAACCTCCGCCTGCCGCCGACGCTCAAGGGCGGGCGCGGCAAGCTCATGTCCGAGGACGAGATCTACGCGATGTTCCCCAACCTCGCCGAGCGCCGGCACAGCCAGGGCACGCGGCTCTCGGGCGGCGAGCAGCAGATGCTGGCCGTGGCCCGCATCCTGCGCACCGGGGCCGACATCCTGCTGCTGGACGAGATCTCCGAGGGCCTGGCCCCGGTCATCGTCCAGGCGCTGGCCCGCATGATCACCGCGCTCAAGGCGCAGGGCTTCACCATCGTGATGGTGGAGCAGAACTTCCGCTTCGCCGCGCCGCTGGCGGACCACTTCGTCGTGATGGAACACGGCCAGGTGGTCGAGTCCTTCGCGGCCGCGCAGCTCGAGAGCAAGCGCGCGCTGCTCGACGAGCTGCTGAGCGTGTGAATCCCTGTGCGGTCACCGCGTGACCGCCGCCGTTGATTTCGAGCTTCGAGTCTGAAACCCGCGTGGCCCGACGAGGCCGTTAGAAAAGGAGACAAGCGATGAAGACGACCCTCAAGACCCTTGCCCTGGCCTCGGTGCTGGCCTGCGGCAGCTTCGGCGCGCAGGCGCAGATTTCCGGCGACGTGGTCAGGATCGGCATCATCACCGACATGTCCAGCGTCTACGCGGACATCGACGGCGCCGGCGGCGTGGAGGCGATCCGCCTCGCGATCGCGGATGCCAAGGGCATGGCCGCCGGCAAGAAGATCGAGCTGGTCTTCGCCGACCACCAGAACAAGGCCGACGTGGCCGCGTCCAAGGCGCGCGAGTGGTTCGACACGCAGGGCCTGGACCTGCTGATCGGCGGCACCAACTCCGGCACCAGCCTGGCGATGGCGAAGGTGGCGGCGGAGAAGAAGAAGCCCTTCATCTCGATCGGCGCCGGCACCTCGCGCCTGACCAACGAGGAATGCACGCCCTACACCATCCACTACGCCTACGACACGGTGGCCCTGGCCAACGGCACGGGCGCGGCGGTGACCAAGGCCGGCGGCAAGAGCTGGTACTTCCTGACGGCGGACTACGCCTTCGGCACCTCGCTGCAGGCCGACACCTCGGCGGTGGTGACCAAGTCCGGCGGCCAGGTGCTGGGCGCGGTGAAGCACCCGCTGAACGCGAGCGACTTCTCCTCCTTCCTGCTGCAGGCGCAGAGCTCCAAGGCCCAGATCCTGGGCCTGGCCAACGCGGGTGGTGACACCATCAACGCGGTCAAGGCGGCCAACGAGTTCGGCATCACCAAGACGATGAAGCTGGCCGGCCTGCTGATGTTCATCAACGACGTGCATTCGCTGGGCCTGAAGACCACCGAGGGCATGTACCTGACCGACAGCTGGTACTGGAACCAGAGCCCCGAGGCACGCGCCTGGGCGCGCCGCTTCTTCGAGAAGATGAAGCGCATGCCCTCGTCGCTGCAGGCGGCGGACTACTCGGCGGTGGCGCACTACCTGAAGGCGGTGGAGGCCATCAAGACCGACGACGGCGACAAGGTGGTGGCCCAGATGAAGGCCACGCCGATCAACGACTTCTACACCAAGGGCACGATCCGCAAGGAAGACGGCCGCGGCGTGCACGACATGTTCCTGCTGCAGGTGAAGTCGGCCAAGGAGTCCACCGAGCCCTGGGACTACTTCAAGGTCGTGACCCGCATCCCGGGCGACGACGCCTTCACCAAGCTGGCCGACTCCAAGTGCCCGCTGGTCAAGAAGTGAGCTGAACCGGCGCTGGCGCGTCGCGCGGCCTGGCCGCGCACGCGCCGGTCCGCCGCGATGTCCAAGACGATGACGATGAGCGACGACGCATGACCGACTTCTTTGGTGTCCCCCTGCCCGCGCTGCTGGGCCAGCTGCTGCTGGGGCTGGTGAACGGCTCGTTCTACGCGATGCTGTCGCTGGGGCTGGCCGTCATCTTCGGCATGCTGAACATCATCAACTTCGCCCACGGCGCGCTCTACATGATGGGCGCGTTCCTGGCGTGGATGGGGCTGGAGTACTTCGGCGTCAACTACTGGGCGATGCTGCTGATCGCACCGCTGATCGTGGGCGTGTTCGGCCTGGTCATCGAGCGGCTGCTGCTGCAGTGGCTCTACAAGCTGGACCACCTCTACGGCCTGCTGCTGACCTTCGGGCTGACGCTGGTGATCGAGGGCGTCTTCCGCTCCTTCTTCGGCGTGGGCGGGCAGCCCTACTCGGCGCCCGAGGCGCTGCAGGGCGCCACCAACCTGGGCTTCATGATCCTGCCGAACTACCGGGCCTGGGTGGTCGTCGCCTCGCTGGTGGTGTGCCTGGGCGTGTGGGTGCTGATCGAGAAGACCTCGCTGGGCGCGACGCTGCGCGCCGGCACCGAGAACCCGAAGCTGGTGCAGGCCTTCGGCGTCAACGTGCCGCGGCTGGTGACGCTGACCTACGCCGGCGGCGTGGCGCTGGCGGGCTTCGCGGGCGTGCTCGCGGCGCCGATCCTGCAGGTGAATTCGCTGATGGGCTCGAACCTGATCATCGTCGTCTTCGCGGTGGTGGTGATCGGGGGCATGGGCTCCATCCTGGGCTCGATCCTGACCGGCCTGGGGCTGGGCGTGATCGAGGGCCTGACCAAGGTCTTCTATCCGGAAGCCTCCAACACCGTGGTGTTCGTCATCATGGCCCTGGTGCTGCTGGTGCGTCCCGCCGGCCTGTTCGGCAAAGAGAAATGAACAAGAAACCGCTGGGCTACGCCGCCCTGTTCGTCGCCATCGCGCTGCTGCCCTTCCTGGGCGTGTATCCGATCTTCGCGATGAAGGTGATGTGCTATGCGCTGTTTGCATGCGCCTTCAACCTGCTGATCGGCTTCACCGGGCTGCTGAGCTTCGGCCATGCCGCCTTCCTGGGCGCGGCGGCCTACGCCGCCGGGCATGCGCTGAAGGTGTGGGGCTTCCCGCCGCTGCTGGGCATCGCCTTCGGCACGCTGATGGCGGCGCTGGCGGGGCTGGTGTTCGGGCTGCTGGCGATCCGGCGCTCGGGCATCTACTTCTCGATGATCACGCTGGCGCTGGCGCAGATGCTGTTCTTCTACTTCCTGCAGGCGCCGTTCACCGGCGGCGAGGACGGCCTGCAGTCGGTGCCGCGCGGCAGCGTCCTGGGCATCAACCTGGAGAACGACACCGCGCTGTACTACCTGGTGCTGGCGATTTTCGTGTTCGGGTTCTGGCTGATCTACCGGACGGTGCATTCGCCGTTCGGGCAGGTGCTGACCTCGATCCGCGAGAACGAGGCGCGGGCGACCTCGCTGGGTTACGACGCGGCGCGCTTCAAGCTGATGGCCTTCGTGCTGTCGGCGGGGCTGGCCGGGCTGGCGGGCGCGACCAAGACGCTGGTGCTGGGCTTCGCGACGCTGACCGACGCGATCTGGACGACCTCGGGCCTGGTGATCCTGATGACGCTGGTGGGCGGCATGGGAACGATGGTCGGGCCGATCGTCGGCGCGCTGGTGATCATCGCGCTGGAGAACAAGATCGGCGACCTGGGCCAGTGGCTGGCCGGCGTGACGGGGATCCAGTGGTTCACCGGCCTGGGCGAATCGGTGAGTCTGGTGACCGGGCTGATCTTCATCCTGTGCGTGCTGGCCTTCCGCCGCGGACTGGTGGGCGAGGCGGGGGCGTTGTGGGAGCGGCTGCGCAAGCCAGCGAATGATCGTTAAATCGAGCATTATCGCCATAAGGCTCGATTTAACGAGCATCCTGACACGTCGCTGGGCCTTGCAAAAGCGCCCGACGTGCTCGTAATATCGAGCCTTATCTCCTTAAGGCTCGATTTAACGAGCATGAAAGTTCAACAATCAGCGGCCCTTCCGGGGTACTTGCAAACCGAAAGCGCCCAGTTGGGTGAGCGCATGGCGCGTCTGCGCGTCGCTCGACAGATCAAACAGACTGATGCGGCCATCCGCGCCGGCCTGTCGCGCAACACCGCTTACCGCATCGAACGCGGCGATCCCGGATTGGCGATCGGTCAGTTGCTGCGCTACCTCGACGCGATCGCGCCCGGCATGACGCTGACCGAGCTGCTGACCGAAGCCGATCCGGCCCTCCTGCAGCAGCAACGCGAGGAGCAGCGACGCCGGGTGCGCGGGCTCACCCAAGCCGAACTCGAAGAGTTGGACTTCTGAGGAGCCCTCCATGGCCGTGAAGGAGACCAAGCTGACCGTCTTCGCCCACTTGGGTGAAGGCTGGTCGCCTTGCGGCCAACTGCTGCTCGAGGAAGAGGGCCATGCGTTGCTCGGTTCCACCCTCGCCTACGGCCTCAACTACCTGAAGCGCCCGGACGCGATCGACATCGATCCCATCAGCCTTGCCCTGGGCGATCGAGAGAGCATCCGGGGTCAGCGGCTTCGTCCCGTCAACCGGTTGCCCTTCTTCGGCGGCATCCGCGATGCCGCACCGGATGCCTGGGGCCGGCGCGTCATCGAGGCCAAACTGCGCGTGCCCGCGAACAGCCTGCCCGAATCCCAATACCTCCTTCATGCAGGCAGCGAACGAGTGGGCGCACTGGACGTTCGCACCGGGCTGGATGCCGGCCCCGGGCCGGGCGTGAGTTCCTGGCACACGCTGGCCCACCTGATGGAGGCGGCCGAGCGGATCGAAGAAGGCGCTCCAGTGCCGGCGCATCTGGAGGCCATCTTCATGGACGGCACGGCGCTTGGCGGCGCTCGCCCCAAGGCGTCGGTCCGCGACAGTCATGGGGTGCTGTGGCTGGCCAAGTTCGCAAGTCGCCAGGATCGACTCGACGTACCGGGCATCGAATCCGCCTCGCTCCGATTGGCCGCAGAGGCCGGCCTGACGGTTCCGCCGGTCCGAACGGAGGTGATCGGCGGGCGCAAGATCATGCTGATCCGCCGTTTCGACCGCTATTGGTCGGCCGATCAGCCGCTGCCGGCCTTCGACGACGACCCGACGCTGCTGCGACTCGATCCGGGCGCGCAGCGGGTCGAACGACGACTCGCCTTCACCAGCGGCCTGACCTGGCTGGGCTGCGACGAGACCGAGTCCCGCACGAAGTCCTATGGCGACCTCGCCGGGGCGATCCGGCGCCACGGTCATTCCACGCGGGTACGCGCCGACAACACCGAGCTGTTCAAGCGCATGGTGTTCAACATCCTGGTCAGCAACGACGACGACCATCTGAGGAATCACGGATTCCTGCTGGACCCCCGATTGGGCGGGTGGCGTCTGAGCCCGCTCTACGACGTGATGCCGCGACCGGGCATCGCGCAGGAGCGCACCTTGCACCTCGGGGTCGGCCCGCAAGGCCGCGCGGCCACGCTCGACAACGCCCTGGCGGCCCACGCCGCGTTCACGCTCTCGGAACGCGACGCGGCGACAGCGATCGACGAGGTCTGGCGTGTCGTACGCCAATGGCGCATGTACTTCGAAAACTTCGGTGTCGAGACCGTGGAAATCGATCGCATTGCCTCCGCCTTCCGTCATCTGGACGAGGTGTCGACCGCGGACCTGCGCCGCAAGCTGCCATGAGCGCTGCGCCGAGCGCCGGTGGTGCCCGCAGCGCGACAATCCCCGCCATGACTCCCGCCGCCCCCTCCCCCGCCGCGCCGTCGCGTCTGTCGCTCTACCTGAACCTGATCCGCTGGGATCGGCCGGCCGGCACCTACCTGCTGCTGTGGCCGACGCTCTCCGCGCTGTGGATGGCCGCCGACGGCTGGCCGGGCTGGCATCTGCTGCTGGTCTTCACGATCGGCACCTTCCTGATGCGCAGCGCCGGCTGCGCCGTCAACGACGTCGCCGACCGCGACTTCGACAAGCACGTCAAGCGCACCGCCCAGCGACCCGTCACCGCCGGGCTGGTCTCGGTGAAGGAAGCCCTGGTGCTCGGGGCGGTGCTGTCGCTGGTCGCCTTCGGCCTGGTGCTGACGACCAACCCGCCCACCATCCTGCTGTCCTTCGCCGCGCTCGCGGTGACCATCCTCTATCCGTTCACCAAGCGCTGGGTCTCGATGCCGCAAGCCGTGCTGGGCGTGGCGTTCTCCTTCGGCATCCCGATGGCCTTCTCCGCGGCGCTGGGCGGGCGCGAGTGGAGCCTGCAGGCGATCGCCGCCTCGGTGCCGCTGTCGGCCTGGGGACTGCTCGCCGCCAACCTGTTCTGGGTGCTGGCCTACGACACCGAATACGCCATGGTCGACCGAGACGACGACATCCGCATCGGCATCAAGACCTCCGCGCTGACGCTGGGCCGCTTCGACGTCATCGGGGTGATGGCCTTCTACGTCGTCTTCCTCGCGCTGTGGGCGGCGCTGGGCCTGCGGCTGGGCATGGGGCACTGGTTCCTGGCCGGCCTGGCCGCCGCGGCGGCACAGGTGGTCTGGCACTACACGCTGATCAAGGACCGCGGCCGCGACGAGTGCTTCAAGGCCTTCCGCGAAAACCACTGGGTCGGCTTCGCGATCTTCGCGGGCACGGTGCTGGACTTGGCGCTGCGCTGAGCGCCGCGGTCGCGATCCCATGACAAACGGGCGCCTCGTGCGCCCGTTCCCGCGTCCAGCCCGGCGCGCGGCTCAGGACAGCAGCTGGACGATCAGATCCGGATGCAGCGGCCAGCCGCCCAGGCCCGCCAGGCCCATCAGCACGCCGAACACCGTCGGCACCATGGCCACCGCGAAGAGCGCCCACATCTGCGTCAGCGCCGTGATCGCCAGCAGCGCGATCGCGATGGCCAGCAACGCATCGGACAGGTCGAACTGGTCGTCGCGGAAGTTGAGCGCGTCGTAGCGCTGCTGGTCGGCCTCGGCCTGCCTGCGCAGTTCGTCCTTCTTGGCCGACTGCTCGGCCGCCAGCGTCTCGTAGTGCGCGATCGCCTGCCGGTAGCCGTCGGCGGCCGACTCCGGCGCGCCAAGCGCCTGCAGCTTCAGCTGCGTCAGCGCCGCCTTGGCGATCTCCTCGCGGGCGTTGCGGGCCTGGTAGAAGGCCCAGTGGTCGATCTTGTCGGCCTGCGCCTGCTGCATGTTCTGGTTGATGTTGTCGTCCTTGACCTTGCAGATGCCCATGAAGGTCGCCAGCAGCGCGACGGTCACCGCCACGACGGCATTGAGCCGCGATGGGCGCGCGGCGGCCTCGGGCCGGTCCACGGCCTGGCGGGCGTTTTCGATCAGTTCTTCGGGGTCGATGTCCATCGGCGCGGCATCCAGGAAAACGGAGCGGCCGCAGCATACCGAGCGAACCTGAGCGGGACCTGTACGGATCGCCGCGCCAGGCGGTCGGCGTCCGCGCCGCCGCCCCTGGCCCGTGGCCCGGCGGCCTACAGGCGATCCACCCGGGCCAGCGCCGCGACCAGGTCGGACTGCGTCAGGATCCCGACCAGCCGCGCCTCGTCGCCGACGATGGGGATGTGGTGGTGCCCAGTCGCCGCGAACAGCGGCACCAGGTCCGCCAGTGGGCGGTCCGCGCTGGCCACCCGCACCTGCCGGCTCATGATCTGGCCCACGACCTCCGCCTTGTCGCTGTGCGTCGAGGGCGTCGGACGGATCAGCTGTCGCAGCCGGGTCGCCCAGTCCGCGTGCAGGTCGAGCGAGGCGCCGCGCAGGAAGTCCGCCAGCGTCACGATGCCGACCACGCGCCGCGCGCGGTCCACCACCGGCAGCGCCTTGATGTGGTGTTCCCGCAGCAGCGACCAGGCCTCCTGCAGCGGCGTGCCCCATTCCACCGTCTTCACCTCGCGCGACATCACGTCGGCGCAGCGCAGCGTCGTCATCCGCCGCCGCGCGGCCAGCAGGCCGGCCTCGTCGACGATGGCCTGCAGGTCGTCACGGGGAATGTCCAGCACCTGGTTGTAATGGGCCAGCACGGTCTCGAGGTCGGCGCCGCTGAAGGCGGTCGCCTCGCCGGCCGGACCGCCGCGGGCCGGCGCCGCGGCGGGCGCGGCCACCTGCGGGTGGGGATAGCGCCGGCCGGTGACGCCGTTGTAGAGCATGCCCGCCGCGACCAGCAGCGCCGAGTTCGGCAGCACCGTGTCGAGCGCGACGTGCCAGTCGTGCGCGCCCGACAGCACCATCAGCAGCGCCGCCGCGCCGCCGGGCGGATGCAGGCAGCGCAGCAGGAACATCAGCCCGATGGCGCCGCCGACGGCGATCGCGGCGGCCAGTTCCGGCACGCCGCCGAACAGGTGCACGCAGGCAATGCCCACCAGCGCCGACGCGGTGTTCCCGACCACCACCGCCCACGGCTGCGCGAGCGGGCTGGCGGGCACGCCGAAGACCAGCACCGCGCTCGCGCCGAGCGGCGCGACCAGCCGCGGCACGCCCGGCGCATGGCGCGAGAGCAGCTCCATCAGCACGGCCGTCACCAGCACGCCGGCGATCGCGCCGGCCACCACGCGCAGGCGCTCGCCGGCATCGACGCGCATCGGCGCCGGCCGCAGCGCCTGCAGCCAGCGCCGGAACGCGCCGACCAGGCGCGCCCCGAGCGTCATCGGCCCGGCATCGGCAGGGGAAGTCGGATCAGGCATCGGCGTCTCCGGTGGGCGTCGCGCGCGGCTCGGCGGCGTTCAGCGCCGAGGCCGCGACTTGCGCCGCAGCGGCCCGGGGTCGCGCAGCGCGACGTCGGGCACGAACATCTCCATCACCCGCAGCTGCTGCCCGTGCCGGGTGAAGACGGAATTGCGCGACCACTGCATCCGCGCGGGCGCCTCGGTGCCGGTCGCGGCCAGCCATTGGCGCTGCATCTGCCGGTGGGTCGCGCCATGGCGGGTCACGCGGCGCGGCTGCAGCTCGCTGCGATGGATGCGGGGATCGTCGTAGAGCAGATGGCCCAGGGGCCGGCTGCCCAGGCCCTTGAGCGCCTTCCAGGGGCCCGCCAGCGAATGGCCATGCACCGCCGAGCGCGCCCACACCAGCGGCTGCCCGTCGACATGCAGCAGCACCTCGCGCACGACGGTCAGGCCGCGACGCGGCAAACCGAGCGCGGCGCGCTCCTGCGGCCGCAGCGGCGCCACCGTCTGGCGCAGCACCAGCACCTCGTAGCGGCGGCCGGTCGCGGCCAGGCGCTTGCTCAGCGAGCCCGGCGCGCGCAGCCACGCGCGCAGGCCCCAGCGATCGGCGATCCCCATCGGTCGGAACGGAACTCTGGATCAGGACATCGGCGGACGTCGGCGCAGCGCGTGAAGCACGGGGCTTCAGCCGCGGCCGAACTCGTCGCCCAGCTCGCCCGCGCGCCGATGCGCGGCCTTCACCGCGCGCTCGATCGCATCGCCGACGCCGTCCGCCTGCAGGCTGGTGATCGCCGCATGCGTGGTGCCGCCCTTGGAGGTCACCTTCTCACGCAGCGCGGTCGGCGATTCCCCCGACTGCAGGGCCAGCGCGGCGGCGCCGCCGCAGGTCGCCAGCGCGAGCTCGCGGGCCTTGGCCTCGTCCAGGCCCAGCGCCCGGGCGGCGGCGACCATGTGCTCGACGAGGAAGAAGAAGTAGGCCGGGCCCGAGCCCGACAGCGCGGTGACGGTGTCGAGGTCGCCCTCGGCATCGACCCACAGCGTGCGACCGGTCGCCTGCAGCAGCTGCTCGACCAGCGCGCGATCGTCCGCGGTCACGGCGGCGCTCGCATGCAGGCCGGTGATGCCCTGCCCGATCAGCGCCGGCGTGTTGGGCATGCCGCGGACGACGCGCGCGGCGCCCGTGGCGCGGGCGATCGCGTCGGCGCGCAGGCCGGCCATCACCGACAGCTGCAGCGCACCGCCCACATGCGGCGCCACCGGCGCGGCGGCTTCCTGGAACAGCTGCGGCTTGACCGCCCAGACCACCGCACGGGCACGCGACAGCGCGGCATCGGCGGTCGCCATCGGACGCAGGCCGAAGTCCGCGGCCAGGCGCTCGCGCTGTGCCTCGAAAGGCTCGACCACCAGCAGGTCCTCGGCCGGATGCCCGGCGCGGCGCAGGCCGCCAATGATGGCGCTGGCCATGTTGCCGCCACCGATGAATGCGATGCAGGAACTCATGGGCCGGCAGTGTAGCCGCGGGCCTCCGGGCGGGAGGACGGTCAGCGCCCGCGCAGCATCGACGCGCAGAGCTGCCCCAGCGTCGCGATGGCGCGCCGCTGCGCCTCGTCCATCGGATTGCCGGCGTTGATGCGGATGAAGTTGTCGAAGCGGTCCGAGTTCGAATACATCAGGCCCGGGCCCAGCCGCACGCCCTTCTCCAGCGCCGCGTCGAAAAGCGCCAGCGACGACAGCCCCTCGGGCAATTCCACCCACAGGCTGGGGCCGCCCGGCGGCATGGACAGGCGGGTGCCGGCCGGCAGTTCGTCGGACAGCGCCGCGGCCATCTGCTCGCGCTGCGTGGCGAGCTTCGCGCGTAGGGCCCGCAGGTGGCGGTCGATCTGGCCGCCGGCCAGGAACTCCGCGAGGATCGCCTGCCCCAGCATCTCGTTGGGCCGGCTCTGCGCGTACTTGAGGATCTCCACCCGCGGCTGCCAGCGCCCGGCGGCGATCCAGCCCACGCGCATGCCCGGCGCCAGGGTCTTGTGCAGCGAGGAGCAGAAGATCACCCGCCCGGTCGTGTCCCAGGACTTGATCGCGCGCTGCGGCGTGTCGCACAGCAGCGCGTAGGTGTCGTCCTCGATCAGCGCGAGGTCACGGGCCTCGCAGCGCGCCAGCAGGGCCTGCTTGGCCGTGTCGGGCATCACCGCGCCGAGCGGGTTCTGCAGGTTGGGCACCACCACCACCGCCTTCAGCCGCGGCTCCTGCGCGGCGGCGGCCTCGAGGGCCTCGACCGACAGCCCCGTGTGCGGGCTGGTCGGGATCTCGAGCGCGCGCAGGCCCAGGCTTTCGAGCAACTGCAGCAGGCCGTAGTAGGTGGGCGATTCGACGGCGACCGCATCGCCAGGCCCCGTCACCGCGCGCAGGGCGACGCTCAGCGCCTCGGTGCAGCCATGGGTGATGACCAGCTGCGAGGGGTCGAGTTGGATCTGCGCGTTGAGCGCCAGGCGCGACAACGCCTGGCGCAGCCCGAGCAGGCCCTGCGGATCGGGCTGGGTGCCGAGGATCTCCGGACGGCGGCGCAGCAGGCGCTGGCCGTGCAGCGCCAGCGCGCGGGTCGGGTACAGCGAGGGATGCGCGCAGGCGCCGGAGAGATTGACCTCGGGCTTGGCCGCGATGCCGCGGGTGAGGATGTCCGAGATGCGCTCATGCACGCCAACGAAACGTGCCGGGTCCGCCTGCGTCTGGCGCGGTTCGGCCGCGCGGGCCAGGCGCGTCGGCCGTGGCGGGCGGACGAAGTAGCCGGCGCGCTGCCGGGCCTGCAGCAGGCCCTGGCTCTCCAGCAGCCGGCAGGCCTGCAGCGCGGTGCTGAGGCTCACCCGGTGCAGTCCCATCAGCGTGCGCACCGACGGCATCCGGCTGCCCGGCGGCATCGTGCCGGCGGTGATGGCCTGGCGGTAATGCGCGGCGACCTGAGCGTAGAGGGGGTCGGTGGCGTCCATGGCGGCGATTCTGCGCCCGGCAATCCGCGCGGCACCGGAACAGCGGGCGGGCAGTGGATACGGAACAGCAAGCGCGCGAGCGCTGTTGCGCAGAACAAATCGGTCGGCTGTACCTGTCGCGACGCGGCAGCGATCGGAACACTGGAACGCATCATCTTCATGGCGCCCCAGACCCGCGACAGGTCGGGCGATGACCTCATGTTCCTCACCCATGTCTTGAGATGGCTGCCCGCGCCGTGGTCCGGGCAGCACGTGCCGACCCGTCTGGCGAAGGCGATGGCAAAGGCGCCAAGCCAAGGCCAAGCCCACGCGCGCGCTGAATCACAGTCGCAGTCGGGAGCGACGTCGGCATCCGCATCCGCGCCGGGCTCGGCGCTCCACGCCGACGATCACGCGCTGGCGGCCGGTCAGTCGACGCTGCTGCGGCTGGCCCGCGGCACGGTGCTGCACCTGCGTGGCGGCGAGGTCAGCGTCGAGGACGCGCCCGCGCTGTGGGCCGACCACTGCTGGCCGCAACCGATGCGCCTGCGCGCGGGCGAGACCTGGATCGTGCCGCGCACCGGCTGGTGGCGGATCGACGGCCGTCCCTCCCGGGACGGCGTCGGCCGGTTCAGCCTTCGGCGCTGAGCGCCGGGCGCCAGGCACGCGGCGCCGGGGGCGCTGAAGCGCTGAGGCTCAGTGCACGCCTGCCAGCAGCGCGGCGTTGCCGCCGGCGGCCGCGGTGTTGATCGTCAGCGTCTGCTCGGCGACCAGGCGGTAGAGCTGGCGCGCATCCGCCAGTTCCATCATCGGCACGACCGGCAGGATGGCACCGTCGCGGCCGGCGAGCTCGCGCTGCGCCGTCAGCTGTAGGCCCGCAGGCGCGATCACGCCAGCCAGCTTCGCAGCGCGCAGCACCGCGCCGAGCTGGTCGGCCGGCAGCAACTGCATCGCCGCCGCCGCCACACCCCCGCGCATCAGCGCGGTGCGCAGGTCCTGCGCCGTGTCGCCGCCGCCCACCACGGCCACCGCGTTGCCCGCCACCAGCGCCGCGCCCAGCGCGCGCGCCAGTTCCTCGGTCGACGCCCCCTGCGCCAGCACCGCGATCACGCCACGGCCGTGCAGGCGCAGCTCGTTGCTCTCGCCAGTCGGGCCGGGCAGCTTCACATCCACCAGCGCACGGCGCGCGGCCGCGCCCAGCGTGCGCCAGGCTCCGGCCACCACTGGCGGCTGGCCGGCGCTGGCGCGTTCCAGCGCGGTAGCGCGCTCGTCCAGCGCGCGCTCGGCCCAGGCCTCGTGCGCCGCGAACAGCGGCCCGAGGTCCGCGCCGGCGACCGTCGTCACCAACGCCGGGGCCGCCGCCTCGGTCGCCTCGACCTTGGGCTGCGCCGCGAAGCGCAGCAGGTAGTGCGGGCCGCCCGCCTTCGGGCCGGTGCCCGACATGCCCTCGCCGCCGAAAGGCTGCACGCCGACCACCGCGCCGATGATGTTGCGGTTCACATAGACGTTGCCGATGCGCGCCTGCGACGCCAGGCGCAGCGCGCGGCTGTCGATGCGGGTCTGGATGCCCAGCGTCAGACCGTAGCCCAGCGCGTTGATCTCACGCACGACGCCGTCCACATCGCCGCTCCAGCGCACGACATGCAGCACCGGGCCGAAGATCTCCTGCTTCAGCGAGGCGATCGTCGGCAACTCGACCGCCACCGGCGGCAGCAGGCGCGGGCAGGCATCGGCCGGCACGGCCTCGGCGATCAGCGTCGCCTCGCGCTTCAGGCGCTGGACTTCCCGGGAGACGCCCTGGAAGGCCTCGTCGTCGATCAGCGGACCGACGTCGGTCGCCAGGTCGGCGCTGTCGCCGACGCGCAGTTCCTTGACCGCGCCGCGCAGCATCTCGATGACGCCATCGGCCACCGCCTCGTGCACCGCCAGCAGGCGCAGCGCCGAGCAGCGCTGGCCGGCGCTGCGGAAAGCCGATTGCACGACGGCGTCGATGACCTGTTCGGGCAGCGCGGTCGAGTCCACGATCATCGCGTTCAGCCCGCCGGTCTCGGCGATCAGCGGCAGCGCCGCGGCGCCGGGCTTGGCCGCCAGCTGGCGGTTGATGATCTGCGCCACCTGCGTCGAGCCGGTGAAGCACACGCCCGCCGTCTGCGGCGCGGCCACCAGGCGCGCGCCGACAGTCTCGCCGCGGCCATGGACCAGCTGCACCGCGTCCTCGGGGACGCCGGCGGCATGCAGCAGCTTCACGCATTCGGCCGCGACCGCGGGCGTCTGCTCGGCCGGCTTGGCGGCCACGGCATTGCCGGCGGCCAGTGCGGCCACCACCTGGCCGGCGAAGATCGCCAGCGGGAAGTTCCACGGCGAGATGCAGACGAACACGCCGCGGCCGTTCAGCGCGACGCCATCGGCGGCCAGGCGCTCCGCTTCATCGGCGTAGTAGCGCAGGAAGTCGATGGCCTCGCGGACCTCGCTGATCGCGTCGCCGAAGCTCTTGTAGGCCTCCTTCACCAGCAGCGCGCAGTACTGCGGCAGCTGTGCCTGCAGCGCGTCGGCGGCGCGGCGCAGCACCGCGGCGCGCCCGGCCACCGGCGTCGCGTTCCAGCCGGCGAAGCCGCCCTGCAGGCGCGCCATCACCGCGTCCACTTCATCGGGCGAAGCTTCCGTCAGCCTCGGCACGCTGCAGGCGGCCAATGCGTCCAGCAGCGGCTGGCGCTGCGCCGGCACCGCCAGGTCCAGGCCCGCGGAGTTGTCGCGGCCGCGGCCCGCCGCGTCGCGGTACAGCGCCACCGGCAGCGGCAGCGCCGCGGCCTCCTGGATCTGCGTCATCGGCGAGGCCAGCAGCTCCTCCGGCGCCACCGTCGGATCGGCCAGCTGGTGGACGAAGGAGGAGTTGGCGCCGTTCTCCAGCAGGCGGCGCACCAGGTAGGCCAGCAGGTCGCGGTGCTCGCCGACCGGCGCGTAGACGCGGCAGGGGATGCTGCCGTCCTTCAGCACCTCGCGGTAGATGCCCTCGCCCATGCCGTGCAGGCGCTGCATCTCGAACTTGGCGCCCAGCGCGCGGGCCATCTGCAGGATGGCGGCGATGGTGCCGGCGTTGTGGCTCGCGAACTGCGGGTAGATGACGTCGTGGTGCTGCAGCAGCGCCTGCGCGCAGGCCAGGTAGGACACGTCCGTGTGCGGCTTGTGCGTGTAGACCGGGTAGCAGGGCAGGCCCTGCTCCTGGGCGCGCTTGATCTCGCCGTCCCAATAGGCGCCCTTCACCAGTCTCACCATGAAGCGCAGCCCATGCCGGCGGGCGATCGCGGCGACCGCCTCCACCACGTCACGCGCGCGCGTCTGGTAGGCCTGGACCGCCAGCCCGAAGCCGCGCCACTGCGGGAAGTGGGTGGCGATGCGCGCCGCCAGCGCGTCGAGCAGTTCCAGCGACAGCTCCAGCCGGTCGACCTCCTCGGCGTCGATCGTCAGGTTGATGTTGGCCTGCGCCGCCTTCTCGACCAGCTGCCACACGCGCGGCAGCAGCTCGGCGTAGACGCGCTCGCGCTGCAGCACCTCGTAGCGCGAGAACAGCGCCGACAGCTTGATCGAGATGCCGTCGCTGCCCTCCGGCGACTCGGCCTTGCGACCGGCGGCGATGGCGGCGATCGCATTCAGGTAGGACGCCTGGTAGCGCTCGGCATCGCGCTCGGTGCGGGCGCCCTCGCCCAGCATGTCGTAGGAGAAGCGCAGCTGGGCCTGCGCCTTGCGCGCGGCGTCGGCCTCCTTCATCGCCTCCTGGATGTTGCGGCCGAGGACGAACTGGCGGCCCAGCAGCTGGATCGCCCGCACCGTCGCGGCCACCACCGTCTGCGCGCCCAGACGCTTCATCAGGCCGCCGTCGGACTCGGCGTCCGGCAGGAACTTCTTGGACAGCGAGATCGCGCTCGCCGCCAGGCCGGCCAGCATCTTGTGCGGACCGTCCGAGCCGCCTTCGAAGTCCGCGCGGCCGAGCTGGTCGGCGGTCAGCGCGATGGCGGTCTCCGCGTCGGGCACGCGCAGCAGCGCCTCGGCCAGGCGCATCAGGGCCAGGCCCTCGGCGCTGGTGATGGGGTACTCGCGCAGCAGCGACTCCATCGCCCAGAACGGCGCCGGGTTCGCGCGCACCTGCTGCACCCAGGGGCGCGCCTGGTCGACCACCGCCGGCCAGTGCAGCGTCTGCAGCGGCGCGGCCAGCGCGCGCACCAGCGGCAGCTCCTCGCGGTAGGGGTCCGGCAGGCGGGAGGTCTCGGGCGGCAGGGCGAAGGCGGTCATGGGATCCTCGAATGTTCGTGGGAGGGGCGCTCCCCTAGCGAATATCGGGAGTGTAAAAAGGAGGGCTCCGAATTAATCTCCAATGTTTAGGCCATCCACCGCACGGAATCCAGCATGAGCGACCTCCAGGACCTGGACAAGATCGATCGGCGCATCCTCGCGCTGCTGCAGCAGGACGGGCGCATCAGCAACCTGAAGCTGGCGGAGGAGGTGCAGATGTCCGCGACGGCGGTGCTGGAGCGGGTGCGGCGGCTGACGCGCGAGGGCTTCATCCTCGGCTACGAGGCGCGCCTGAATCCGGCCAAGCTGGGCGCGCAGATGCTGGTGTTCATCGAGATCCTGCTGGACCGCACCGTCCACGACGTCATGGACAACTTCCGCGCGGCGGTGCAGGCGCGGCCGGAGATCCTGGAATGCCACCTGGTGGCGGGCGGCTTCGACTACCTGCTCAAGACGCGGGTGTCGGACATGGCGGCCTACCGCGAGTTCATCGGCGCCGTCATCTGGACGCTGCCCGGTGTGCGCGAGACGCGGACCTACGCGGTGATGGAAGAGGTGAAGCACACGACAGCGCTACCGCTGTGACTTGCACACACCGCCGGCGCCGGCAAGTGATTTCAAGGGGGAGATGTCCTCCCCCGCCAGCCCCTCCATCTGCGGGCTGACGGTCGCGGGCCGAGAGGATCACCATGGAGTGCCCCTTCCCCGTGATCCCGGAGTTCCAGCGATGAAGTACCGGTCCTCCCTCCCACAGCTCCCGCCCGCGGCGTCCAGGCCGATGGCGACCGGCGGCGGGTCCGACAGCCTGTATCCCAGCCATTACGGCGAGAGCCGTTTCAGCCATGGCGAAAGCCAGTACGCGGACAGCGGCAGCAGCTTCGGCGACTCCGAATTCGGCTTCGAACCCCCGCCCAAGCGCACCGTCGCCGGTCCGGTCGAGAGCTGGCATGACTCGAGCTACGTGCTCAGGCGCGGCCTGGAAGTGCGCGAGATCAGCGCCCGCGAATGGCGGCTGTGGGTCAGCGAGCCGGCCCCGCCGACCGCGCCCCGGCGCCGCGTGAACGGCGACGGCGACGCCTGATCAGGCCAGCTGCAGCCGCTTGGCCGGCGCGCGGCGCAGCGGCTCGGGCGGCGGCGTGAGCACGAAGTCCTCGGCCGGCATCGGGCGGCCGTAGTACCAGCCCTGGGCCCAGTCGCAGCCTTCGCGGCGCAGCCACTCGGCCTGCTCGAGCGTCTCCACGCCCTCGGCCAGGACGTCCAGGTGGAGGCTGCGCGCCAGCACGATCACCGTGCGCGCGATCGCGGCGACGTTGGCGTCGCTGCTGAGCTCATGGACGAAGCTGCGGTCGATCTTCAGCGTGCTGACCGGCATCCGCTTCAGGTAGGCCAGCGAGGAATAACCGGTGCCGAAATCGTCGATGGCCACCCGCACGCCGCGCTTGGAGATGCGGGTCAGCAGGCTGATGGCCTGCTCGGCGTCCTCCAGCAGCAGGCTCTCGGTGACCTCCAGCTCCAGCGCGCTGGGCGGGCAGCCGGTTTCGCCGAGGATGAAATCCAGCGTCTCGATGAAATCGGGCTGGCGCAGCTGGCGGGCGGACACGTTGACCGCGACCTGCTGCGGCTTACCCTCCTGGCCCTGCCAGCGCGCCACCTGCGCGCAGGCCTGCTCCAGCACCCAGCGCCCGATCGGGATGATCAGGCCGGTCTCCTCGGCCAGCGGGATGAAGTCCGCCGGCGAGATCGGCCCGCGCGTCGGATGCCGCCAGCGCAGCAGCGCCTCGGCGCCGATCAGCTGGCCGTCGCTCAGACGCACCTGCGGTTGGTATTCGAGGCGGAACTGCGCGGCCTCGTTGGCCTGACGCAGCGCGTGGGTCAGCTCGAAGCGCTGCTGCACCGCCTGGGTCAGCTCCGGCCGGTAGGCCTGGACCGAGCCGCGCGCATGCAGCTTGGCGCGCACCATCGCGACCTCGGCATTGCGCAGCAGTTCGTCGACCTGCGTGCCGTCGGCCGGGAACAGCGCCAGGCCGATGCTGGCGCCGACATTGAAGCGGTGGTTGTCGATCACGACCGGCTCGTCCATCGCCTGGATAAGGCGGTCGCCCAGGCGCATCGCGGTTTCCTCGTCGACCAGGCCGGACAGCACCACGACGAATTCATCCGCGCCCACCCGCGCCACCGAGTCGCTCAGCCGCGTGACATTGGCGAAACGCGCCGCCGCCGTCAGCAGCACCTGGTCGCCGGCGGCATGGCCGGCGATGTCGTTGACGTCGCGGAAGCCGTCCAGATCGATGTAGAGCACCGCCACGCAGGTGTGCTCGCGCTGCGCGTTGCCGATCTGGCGCGAGATGCGGTCGCGCAGCAGCGCCGCGTTGGGCAGGCCGGTCAGGCTGTCGTGCAGCGACTGGTGCAGCAGCTCGGCCTCGGTCTGCTTGATGCGGGAGATGTCGGTCAGCACGCTCAGGTACTGCACCTGGTCGGGGTCGCCCGACGGCGCCGGCACCTTCACGAAGGTGGCCCACATCGGGATCGATTCGCCGTTCTTGTGGCGCTCGGTGACCTCGCCGCTCCACTTGCCGCGGGACTCGATGTCGGCCCACAGCGCGCGCAGCTTCTCGGGGTCCTGCTCGGCCTCGCGCAACAGCAGCGGGCGCTTGCCCAGCAGCGTCTGGCGGTCATGGCCGACCATCGCGACCAGCGCCGGATTGACGTCGACGATGCGCAGGTTGTGGTCGATGACCATGATCCCTTCGCCGCAGTGCTCGTAGACGGTGGCGGCCCGGCGGGCCGCATCGGTGGCCTGCTGCAGCTGGGTGATGTCGCGCGCGATGGCGACCTGGCCGAGGTACTGATCGTCGTCGACGACCGGCGCGCTGAGCACGTCCAGGCAGCGGGCGCCGCCGTCGGCGCCATCGCGCCAGGTGAGCGTGCGGCCGTCGGCCTGCGTGTCGACCCAGCCCGGTGGGTTGGGCAGGTCGGCGTCGCGGCGGCCGATGATTTCCTGCTCGGTCAGGCCGACAGCGCGCTCGAAGGCCGGATTGCAGCCCTCATAGGCGCCGTTCGCGTCCTTGAAATACATCGGGTCGGGGATCGCGTTCAGCAGCGCGCTGAGGCGGGCGCGCTCGCGGCGCACGCGCTTGAGTTCCTCGCGGCGGCGTTGCAGCCGGCCGCGCTGCTGCACGAACAGGCTGACCATCACGCCCAGCGTCAGGCCGCCGATCACGCAGCCGGCGCCCAGCCAGAACACGGTCGAGCCGGAATCGATCCACGCCGGCAGGCGCGAGGCCATCCCGGTCGCCGCCGCCTGGACCGACGCAGGCGCGGACGCGCCGGCCCATGCCGTCGTGCTCAGGCACGCAGGCAGCAGCGCGGACACGGCAAGGCATCCCCAACGACGGGTCAGGCGAAGACGCATGGCTCACCCAAGCTTTTCTTATGAATGGAGGGGCAACAGCTGGCCCCATGTCGGCGGCGGCCGCGTGTGGCGGCCGCTCCCTTTGGCTCGACCTTCGGAGTATCGGCGCGCGGCTGAAGGGGCCGCTAGGGTTTACAGCGAGGCCGCCACCTGGGTTCCCTGCAGGATTGCACGCTTTGCGTCCAATTCTTTCGCCTCGGCCGAACCGCCGATCAGGTGCACCGACCGGCCCGCCGCGCGCAGCGGCGCCTCGAGTTCACGCAAGGGCTCCTGGCCGGCGCACAGCACGATGGTGTCGCAGTCGATGCGCTCGGGCTCGGTGCGATCCTCGCCCCGGCTGATCCACAGGCCCGCCGCGTCGATGCGCTCGTACTGCACGCCGCCGATCATCCGTACACCGTGCGTCTTCAGCGCGGCGCGATGGATCCAGCCGGTGGTCTTGCCCAGGCCGGCGCCGAGCTTGCCGGCGCGGCGTTGCAGCAGCGTGATCTCGCGGTCGGCCGGCTGGGGTTGCGGACGGGCGAGGCCGCCGCGGGTCTCCTGCGGATCGCCGACGCCCCAATGCCGGCGCCAAGCGGGCGCATCCAGCGCCAGCGAGTGCCCCTGCTCGAGCAGGAACTCCGACACGTCGAAGCCAATGCCGCCCGCGCCGACCACCGCCACGCGGCGGCCGACCGGCTTCTCGCCGCGCAGCACTTCCAGGTAGGTCAGGACCTGACCGCGCGCGACGCCTTCCTCCTGGCCGGGGATGCGCGGGTCGCGCGGCGTGACGCCGGTGGCGAGCAGCACCTCGTCGTAGTCCATCAGCTCCTGGGCGCCGACGCGCCGGCCCAGCTGCGGCGTCACGCCCAGCAGTTCCAGCCGCCGCTTGAAGTAGCGCAGCGTCTCGTGGAACTCCTCCTTGCCGGGGATGCGCTTGGCCAGGTTGAACTGGCCGCCGATCTCGGTGGCGGCGTCGATCAGGGTGACGGCATGGCCGCGCTCGGCCAGCGTCGTGGCGGCGGCCAAGCCGGCCGGTCCGGCGCCGACCACGGCCACCCGCTTGCGCCGCTGCTCCGGGGCCACCGGCACGATGCGCAGCAGCGTCTCGTGGCCGGCGCGCGGGTTGACCAGGCAGGACGCGACCTCATGCTTGAAGACGTGGTCCAGGCAGGCCTGGTTGCAGGCGATGCAGGTGTTGATCTCGTCGGCGCGGCCCTCCGCGGCCTTGCGCACGAAGGCGGGATCGGCCAGCAGCGGCCGCGCCATCGAGACCATGTCGGCCGAGCCGTCCGTCAGCACCGACTCGGCGACCTCCGGCGTGTTGATGCGGTTGCTGGTGATCAGCGGGATGCGCAGGCCCTCGGCGTGCAGTTGGTCGCGCAGCTTCTTCGTGACCCAGGCGAAGCCGGCCCGCGGCACGCTGGTGGCGATCGTCGGGATGCGCGCCTCATGCCAGCCGATGCCGGTGTTGATGATGGTCGCGCCGGCCTGGGCGACGGCGCGCGCGAGCTGCAGCACCTCGTCCCAGCTGCCGCCGTCGGGCACCAGGTCCAGCATCGACAGGCGGTAGATGATGATGAAGTCCGGCCCGACGGCTTCGCGCATGCGGGTCAGGATCTCCACCGGCAGCCGCATGCGGCGCGCGAAGTCGCCGCCCCAGGCATCGTCGCGCTGGTTGGTCGCGGCGACCAGGAACTGGTTGATGAAGTAGCCCTCGGAGCCCATCACCTCCACGCCGTCGTAGCCCGCTTCGCGCGCCAGCACGGCGCAGCGGATGAAGGCGCGGATCTGGCGCTCGATGCCGCGCTCGCTCAGCGCATGCGGCGTGAAGGGCGAGATCGGCGACTTCAGCGCCGAGGGCGCGACGTTGAACGGGTGGTAGCCGTAGCGGCCGGTGTGCAGGATCTGCAGCGCGATCTTGCCGCCCTCGGCATGGACCGCGCGCGTGATGGCCTGGTGCCGCCGCGCGGCGCCGCCGGTCATCAAGGTGCCGGCGAAGGGTTTGGCCCAGCCGGCGATGTTGGGCGCGTAGCCGCCGGTGACGATCAGGCCGACCTGGCCGCGGGCGCGCTCGGCGAAGTACTCGGACAGGCGCCCGATGTGCTTGCGCGAGTCCTCCAGCCCCGTGTGCATGCTGCCCATCAGCACGCGGTTCCTGAGGGTGGTGAAGCCCAGGTCCAGGGGCGACAGCAGCTGCGGGTAGGCATTCATGGCGCGGATGCTAGCGGCGCGCCCGCCGGCCGTTTAGAGAGTGGAACCCAGGAGGGAAGACCCCAGGTGTGCCCGCGCTGGGCCGAGGTGCCAGCAACGCTGTGTCGGTCTTGATATGGAACTACACAAACCTGGCAAGCGGCCACAAGCCGCAGCAACACGGTCCTCGTTCAATCCCGCCATCCTCAATCGGAGTGTCGGACGATGCGATTCAAGACCTGGGCCTGGGGCCTGAGCGTGGCCGCGGCCACCTTGCTGACCGCCTGCGGGGGCGGCGGTGACAGCAGCACGGCGCAGATGCGCCTTCTCAACGCCAGCATCGGCTATGCCGCGCTGGACATGTCGGTGGACAGCACGACGGTCAACTCCGCCGTGGCCTACGCCGGGGTCGGCAGCTATGCCGACGTGAAGACCTCCGCCACCGGCACCGAGATCCAGAGCAACAGCGTCGGCAGCACGCTGGCCTCGTCCACGCCGACGCTGGCGGCCGGCAGCCACTACGCGATGATCGCCTACGGCTCGGCGGGCTCGCTGCAGACGACGCTGCTGCAGGAGGACCAGGAGGCGCCGGCCTCCGGCAAGTCCAAGCTGCTGGTGCTGAACCTGGCGCCGGACGCGGGCTCGATGGACGTCTACGTCACCGGCGCGGACGAGACGCTGGACACCGCGTCGACGGTGGCGGCCGGCATCGCGGCCGGCTCGGGCAGCGGTTACGTGTCGCTGAACAGCGGCACCTTCCGGGTCCGCCTGACCGCCGCCGGCTCCAAGAGCGACGTGCGCCTGGACATCCCCAGCATCACCCTGCCCTCGGCCGGCGTCTCGACGCTGGTGCTGACCGGCAGCGCCGGCGGCGTGCTGGTCAACGGCATCCAGCTGATCCAGCAGGGCGCGACGACCAACTTCCCCAATACCACCGCGCGGGCGCGGCTGGTGGCGGCGGTGGGCGGCAGCGCGCTGGTGTCGGGCTCGGTCGGCCAGACGGCGCTGATGCCCACCTCGGTCGCGCCGACGATCGGCGACTACACGACCCTCACGGCCGGCGCGGCCGACCTGTCGGTCTACGTCAACGGCCAGCTGATGTCCTTCGCCAAGCCGACGCTGGTGGCGGGCAACGACTACACGCTGATGGTGTGGGGCCCGGCGGCGAGTCCGCAGCTGGCGGTGCTGACCGATGACAACCGCCTGCCCACCAGCCCGACGACGACCGCCAAGATCCGCCTGGTCAACGGCGTGGCGAGCGCCGCGACCGGCCTGACGCTGAACGTCGACTACAGCGCGCTGGCGTCGAACGTGGTGGCCGGGACGGCCTCGACGGCGCAGACGACGCCGGCCTCGACCGCGGCGCTGCTGACGGTGACCTCGCCGTCGTCGACGACGCCGGTGTACTCGCTGAGCGATCTGGGCATCACCGCGGGTTACGTCTACACCGTCTTCGTGATGGGCGACAACACCGCCATGGTGGGCTCGCTGCGCCGCGAACGCACGAACAACTGAGGCGCCGAAAGCGCTGGAAAGCGCCGGCCGGGCCCTCGCCCGGCCTCGGGCCCGACGCTCCGGGCCCCAGCAACTTCCTCCCTGTTGGCCACGTCCTCTCACGAGGCGTGGCCTTTTTTTCGCTGGTCGGCTGCCCCAACTTTGAGTCAGACCGACTCTCACCTGAATCAGGCGCGTTCGACAAAGAGGCAAGTGAGGGCCACTGCGCCCGCGGGAAGCGCTCCTTAGCCTCCCAGGTTTTTCACTTGGCGCCCGACGGGCGATGCCGACGATGCACTCCCAGAACCGAAACACCCTGACCCTGTGGCTGTCGCTGAGCTGCGCCGCGCTGCTCGTGGCCTGCGGCGGAGGCGGATCCCACAAGGACGCCCGGGTCCGGCTGCTCAATGCCAGCGCCGATCTGTCGTCCGCCGACCTGTTCGTCGAGAACGGCAAGCTGGCGTCCTCGATCGCCGCGCGCTCGGTCAGCGCTTATGCGGACCGCGGCCCCGGTGGGTTGTCGCTGCAGATCCGCAGCAGCGGCGACGGGGCGACGGTCGCGTCCTCGCCCGTGACGCTCAAGGACCAGACCCACTACACGGTGATCGCCTACGGCCGGACCGGGGCCATCCGGACCAGCCTGCTGCAGGAGGACCAGGAAGCGCCGCCGTCCGGCCAGAGCAAGCTGATGGTGCTGAACCTGGCCCCCGAAGCCGGCGCGCTGGACGTGTTCGTCACGGCCGCTGACGCTTCGCTCGCTGGCGCCACGCCGTTCGCGACCAACCTGGCCGGCGGCGCGGGCAGCGGCTACCTGACGCGCAACAGCGGCAGCTTCCGCGTGCGGGTCACCGGGACCGGCCGGACCGACGACCTGCGCCTGGACCTGGCGGACCTCAAGCTCGACTCGGGCGCGGTGACGACGCTGGTGCTGACCGGCGGCAGCGGCGGCGTGCTGGTGCACGGCCTGACGCTGGCGCAGCGCGGCGAGGCGGTGCGCCGGGACAACCCGATGGCGCGGGTGCGGCTGGTCGCGGCCATGGCTGGCGGTCGGGTCGACGGCAGCATCGGCGAACGCAAGCTGCTGGACGCCGCCGCGGCGCCCGTCATCGGCGACTACACGCAGGTGCCGGCGGACGCCTCGGCGCTGCGGACCTCGCTTGACGGCCAGGAGACGGTGCGCACCCTGCCCGCGATGACCGCCGGCGGCGACTACACGCTGCTGCTGCGCGGCCCGGCAAGCTCGGCCACGCTGGACGTGCTGACCGACGAGAACCGCCCGCCGGCGCAGGCCGGCCAGGCGCGGCTGCGGCTGGTGAATGGCCTGGCGCAGCCGGTCTCGCTGAACTTCAACTACAGCCCGTTGGCTGGGGCGATCTCGCCCGGCGCCGCGGGCGGCGGCACGGTGACGGCCACCACGTCCGCGCTGCTGACGGTCACCGCCCCCCAGTCGGCGGCGGCGCTGCACACCGAGCCCAGCTTCGCCGCGCTGGCCGACGGCGTCTACACGGTGTTCATGCTCGGTGGCGATGGCACGGCGCGTGGCGTCGTGCGTCGCGAACGCTGATCGCCAGGGCGTTCGGGCGCCTCTCCTGACGCGCCCGGACGCCGCATGCGGCAACATCGCCGGATGTCCTCGCCGCCGCTCCGTCCCACCGTGATCCAGATCCGCCGCCTGCGCCAGCTGTGGCGCTCGGCCGGCTGGCCGTGCCAGGACATGCTGGAGGTGGAGCTGCTGGCGCTGGGCTGGCTGGAGCGCCAGCAGGACGCGCACGGCCGCGAGACGCTGCGGCTGACCGCCCCCGGCATCGAGGTCCTGCACCTGGGCCTGCGCCGGAACCGCGCCGCCCGCGACCGGCACGAGGACCTGGTCGGCCGGATGGCGGTGGAACTGCAGCGCGCGGGGCGCGTGGTCTGGCGCGGACTGTCGCTGCGCGCCGGCCTGCCGCGCGAAGACGAACCCGACCGCCTGCGCTGGGTCAACGCGATGCCCGACGTCTATTCGGTGCGCAACACCACCGTCGAGGACTACCTCGAACCGGCCGTCCACGAGATCAAGGTCAGCCGCGCCGACCTGCTCTCGGAACTCCGCCGCCCGGCCAAGGCTCAGGCCTACCTCGCGCTGAGCGGCCAGTGCTGGTACGTGCTGCGCGCCGGCATCGCCGCGGTGGAGGAAATCCCGCCCGCCTTCGGCGTGCTGTTCGCGCATGAGCTGGGCGAGGGCTGGCGCTTCGAGCTGGGCCGTCCGGCGCCGCGCCGGCCGATGAAGCCGGACTTCGGCACCTGGATGGCGCTCGCGAAGGCGGCGCCCGAAGCGCCGCCGCTGGACGAGGGTCAGGACTTGCTGGGCGAGGCCTGAAGGCCGTCGGCCCGGGGCGCCGGCGCGGTCGCGGCCTTGGGCGCCAGCAGCAGGTACAGCAGCGGGCCGACCGAGCCGGCCGCCAGCGTGATCACCGCATACGGCCAGAAGCGGCGGCCCTGCTGCCGCGCGTCGCGCCACAGGAAGCCCAGCAGCAGCACGCAGGCGATCATCAGGTCGGCCACCGCCTGGCGGCTGCCGGGCCGCTCGAACAGCGACATCCACAGGCCGACGTAACCCAGCTCCAGGACGACGTGCATCGAATACGCGCCGAACACGGCCAGCACCAGCGCGAGGGAGATCTTCAGCATGACGGGCTCCTTGAGGTCATCGACCGGTTGAACATGGCGGTCAGTCTCGGCGGCGGCGCGCGCCGGCTCAATGACCTCGGAGGTCATTGCCGCCATCCACCCCGCGGCTAGCATGCCCCGCATGAACACGTTCGCCGCCTCGACCTCCGCGACCTCCCCCGTCACGGTGCTGCTACCGCAGCTGCGCCGCGAGCGCCGCCTGAGCCAGCTCGAGCTGTCGCTGCGCGTGGGCGTGTCGCAGCGCCACCTGAGCTGCATCGAGACCGGCCGCGCGCGGCCCAGCCGCGAGATGCTGATCGCGCTGCTGGACGCGCTGGACGCGCCGCTGCCGCGTCGCAACGAGGCGCTGCTGGCCGCCGGCTACGCGCCGCACTATCCGCGCCGCTCGCTCGACGATCCCGACCTCGGCGCGGTGCGCGAGGCGCTGCGCCATCTGCTCGACGCGCACGATCCCGCGCCCGCGCTGGTGCTGGACGGCGGCTGGAACCTGGTGATGGCCAACCGCGGCGCGCACCGGCTGATGACGCTGCTGGGCGTCGACGCCGATGCGATGCTTCAGCCGGGCTTCAACCTGCTGCGCGCCTGCCTGCAGCCGGGCGGGCTGCGCGCGCTGTGCGAGAACGAGGCCGAGGTCTGCGCCGCGCTCTGGAGCCGCGCCCAGCACGAGGCCGCGCATTTCGCCGAGCTCAAGCCGCTGCTGGAGGAACTGCGCCCGCATGTGCCGCAGCGCGTCGCGCCGGACGCGCACACGCCGCTGCTGCACACGCGGCTGCGTTCGTCGGCGGGCGTGCTCAGCCTGTTCTCGGCGTTCACCAGCTTCGGCTCGCCACTGGACGTCACGCTGGCGTCGCTGCGCGTGGAGCACTTCTTCCCCGCGGACGCCGCGACGCGCCGGGCGCTCGCGGACGGCTGAGCGCTGCTCCGCCAGCGACGGCCGCGACCCGCGCCGTCCCCGTTTCGCGCGGCGGCGCGGCGCGGCACTGGCACTCGCCGTTTTCGGCCGGCTATCCTGCGCCCTCCGCATCAGGAGGAGACACGCCATGAGCGACACCCCGGAGAGCTTCGAAGGCGGCTGCGACTGCCGCCAGGTCCGCTACCGCATGACCAGCCGGCCGCTGTTCGTCCACTGCTGCCATTGCCGCTGGTGCCAGCGCGCCAGCGGCGCGGCCTTCGCGCTCAACGCGCTGATCGAGGCGGACCGCGTGGAGCTGCTCGCGGGCGAACCGGTGCCGGTGATGAATCCGACGGCGAGCGGCAAGGGCCAGAAGATCTGGCGCTGCCCGACTTGCTGGATCGCGGTGTGGAGCAACTACGCGGGCGCCGGCGACGCGATGCGCTTCGTGCGCGTGGGCACGCTCGACGAGCCGGACCGCCTGCCGCCGGACATCCACATCTTCACAGCCTCCAAGCAGCCCTGGGTGCAGCTGCCGCCGGGCGCCGTCGCCGTGCCCGAGTACTACGACGCCCGCGAGCGCTGGCCCGCCGAGAGCCTGCGGCGCGGCGCGATCCTGCGGGGCAAGCAAGGTTAGAAGCGTCCCGCATATCGGGCCGGCCGGCGCGGCGCCACAATGCCGCCTTCCCTCGACACCAACGGCTCACGAGGCCGCGCGTTCCGCCATGACTTTCCGCACCTCGACCGCCCGGCGCCTGCGCTCGGCCGCCCGACTGACCGTTCTTGCCGCCGCGCTGTCCACGATCGGCGCGATTCCGGCGCTGATGCCCGTGGCGACCGCCGCCAGCGCGGCGTCCTCGGTGTCGTGGCAGGAAGCCTCCGGCGACGCCGACATCGAGCGCGCCTTCGCCCAGGCCCGCGGCGAGAAGAAGCCGGTGCTGCTGTACTGGGGCGCCAAGTGGTGCCCGCCGTGCAACCAGCTCAAGGCCACGCTGTTCAACCGCGCCGACTTCATCGAGCAGTCGCGCGCCTTCGTCGCGGTCCACATCGACGGCGACAACCCCGGCGCCCAGCGCCTGGGCGCGCGCTTCAAGGTGCGCGGTTATCCGACCATGATCCTGTTCGGCAACGACGGCCAGGAGCTCACCCGCCTGCCGGGCGAGGTCGACGCGCCGCAGGTGCTGCGCGTGCTGCAGCTGGGGCTGGCCGGCGGCCGCCCCGTCAAGACGGTGCTGGCCGATGCCCAGGCGGGCCGGAAGCTGTCCGCCAACGAGTGGAAGCTGCTGGGTTTCTATTCCTGGGAGACCGACGAGCAGCAGCTGATCCCCGCCGCGCAGCGGCCCGCGCTGCTGGCGCGGCTCGCCGCGGCGAGCCAGGGCGTCGATGAGGAGACGACCACCCGGCTGTGGCTCAAGGCGCTGGCCGCCACCGAGGGCGGCGGCGCGCTCAAGGCGGATGCCGCGTTGCGATCCCGCGTGGAGCAGGTGCTGGCGGATCCGGCCGCTGCCCGCGCGCAGATGGATGTGCTGAGCAACAACGGCGACGACATCGTCCGCGCGCTGGCGCCCGCCGCGGGTCCGGACCGGCAGGCGCTGGTCGCGAAGTTCGATGCGGCGCTCAAGCGCTTCGAGGGCGACGCCTCCCTGTCGCGGGCCGACCGCCTGCAATCGCTGATCGCGCGGGTCGAGCTGGCGCGGCTGGACCAGTCCAAGACCGAGCTGACGCCCAAGCTGCCCGCGCCGCTGCTGGCGGAGGTGAAGGCGCATGCCGCCAAGGTCGACAAGGAGGTCACCGACGGCTATGAGCGTCAGGCGGTGATCACGTCGGCGGCCTTCCTGCTCGGACGCGCCGGCCTGTGGAGCGACAGCGACGCGCTGCTCAAGGCCAGCCTGGCCAAGAGCCACAGCCCGTATTACCTGATGAGCTCGCTGGGCGGCAACGCCCGCAAACAGGGGCGCAAGGAAGAGGCGCTGCGCTGGTACGAGGAGGCCTTCAACAAGAGCGAAGGGCCGGCGACGCGGTTGCAGTGGGGATCGAATTACCTGAGCGCGCTGGTCGAGCTGGCGCCGCAGGACGCGGCGCGCATCGAGAAGGCCGCCTCGCAGCTGCTGGCCGAGGCGGGAAAGGACAAGGGCGCGTTCTACGAGCGCAGCGCGCGGGCGCTGCAGAAGGTCGGCAGCCAGCTGGTGGCGTGGAACGCGAAGGGGCAGCATGAGGCCACCCTCGCGCGGCTGCGGACGCAGCTCGATGGCGTGTGCGCGAAGCAGGATGCCGATGACAAGGGCGCCTGCGAGTCGCTGCTGAAGAAGGGCTGAGGCCGCTGGGCCTCAGCCTGCCGAGGGCGCCGACTACTTCAGCAGGCCTTCTGCCTTCATGGCTTCCTGGACGGCCGGCCGGGCCGCGACGCGGCCGCGGTAGGCCACCAGATTGGCATAACCGGCGAGATCCACACCCACGTGCTGAGCCCAGTTCGAGACGGTGAACAGGTAGGCGTCCGCGACCGAGAACTGCTCGCCCATCAGGAACTGCTTGCCTTCGAGCTGGCCGTCGAGCCACTTGAAGCGCTCATGCAGCTTGCTGCGGAACACGCCCTTGGCGTCCTCCGAGACCGCCGGGTTGAACAGCGGGCTGAAGGTCTTGTGCAGCTCGGACGTGATGAAGTTGAGCCACTCCTGCAGCCGGTAGCGCGCCATCGTGCCGTTGGCCGGCGCGAGCTGCTTGTCGGGCGCCTGGTCGGCGATGTACTGGACGATCGCCGGCCCTTCGGTGAGCCGCTGGCCGTCGTCCAGCTCCAGCAGCGGCACGTACCCCTTGGGATTGATGCCGTAGTAATCGGTCCCGTCCTGCAGCTTGTGGGTCTTGGTGCTGGCCAGCACCGGCTCGAAGGCCAGGCCGGCCTCGCGCAAGACGATGTGCGGCGACAGCGAGCAGGCGCCAGGGCTGTAGTAGAGCTTCATGGGGTCTCCTTCGACGTAGCCCGCTCGGCGGCGAGCGGGCGATGGGGGAACGGATTGGGGAAGCGGAACCCGGGGACCATACGCGCCCAGCCGGACCAGCGCAATGCCGAAGGAGGCGCGCGGGGATGTCGCCGTCGCGCCAATCGCCCGGCGGCCGCGCGCCTACAGTCGCCCGGTCGCGACTTGTCCGAGGACCTGATCGATGAGCTCCCTGACGCCCGCCCCCGCCCCGGCTTCCACCCCCACCCATGCCTTCGAGGACTTCAGCGTCGGCCAGGTCCGCGAGTTCGGCTCGCGCCTTGTCGACCGCGAGGAGGGCCTGGCCTTCGCCGCGGCCTACGACCCGCAGCCGCTGCACCTGGACGAGGACGCCGCCAACGCCTCGGTGCTGGGCGGCCTTTCGATCAGCGGCTGGCACACCTGCGCGCTGGTGATGCGGATGATGTGCGACGCCTACCTGCTGGACTCGACCAGCCAGGGCTCTCCAGGCATCGACCAACTGCGCTGGCTCAAGCCGGTGCGCCCCGGCGACACGCTGCGGGTGCGCATGACGGTGCTCGAGACCAAGGACAGCCGCAGCCGCCCGGCGATCGGGCTGGTGCGCTCGAGCTGGGAGGTCTTCAACCAGAAGGACGAGCTGGTCATGACCATGGACGGCTGGGGCATGTTCGGTCGCCGCGGGACCTGACCGAAGGCACCCGGCCGCGTCCCTCCCGCTGGCCATAATCGCCGGGCACGACGGAGGAGAGAGTCCATGTTGACGCGTCCCGGGGCAAGGCCTGCCCCCCGAGCCCGGCCGATCCCGGCCCTGCGAACGAAGGCAGCGGCTTCAGCAGCGGCTTCAGCAGCAGCATTGGCAGCGGCGATCGCGGCAGCGCTCGCGCTGGCCGCCGGCGGCGCCCGCGCCGCATCGCCCGAGGCGGCCCCGCCGCTGAAGGCCTGCCGCGTCGACGGCGTCTCCACCGAGGTGCTGTGCGGCCAGGTGAGCCGGCCGCTCGATCCGGCCCGGCCCGACGGCGTGCGCATCGACATCCGCTACGTCGTGGTGCCCGCGCTGGCCCGCAACAAGCTGCCCGACCCGGTGCTGCTGCTGGCCGGTGGTCCCGGCCAGAGCGCCATCGCGCTGACGGCCTCGGTGATGCCCCGGCTGTCGCGGTTGAACTATCGCCGCGACCTGGTCTTCATCGACCAGCGCGGCACCGGCCGCTCGGCGCCGCTCTCCTGCCCCGACAACAGCGACCGCAGCCTGGACGAGCTGCTCAAGCCCGGCGCCAAGGTCCGGCTGCTCGAGCAATGCCGCGACGCGCTGCAACGGCTGCCCCACGGCGACCTGCGCTTCTACACCACGACGATCGCGATGCAGGACATGGACGCCGTGCGCGCGGCGCTTGGCGTCGAGCGCTGGAACCTGATCGGCGCGTCCTACGGCACCCGCGCGGCGCTCGAGTACCAGCGCCAGTTCCCCGACCGGGTGCGCCGCGCCGTCATCGACGGCGTCGCGCCGCCGGACATGGTGCTGCCAGTCAGCTTCTCGCAGGACGCGCAACGCGCGCTGGATCTCAGCTTCGCCGCCTGCGCCCAGGCCGCCGACTGCCAGGCCCGCTATCCGGCGCTGAAGGCGGAATGGCAGGCGCTGCTCAAGGGCATGCCGCGCAAGGTCGCCTTCACCCATCCGCTGACCGGGCGGCCGGAGGAAGTCACCCTGACGCGCGAAGGCCTGCTGGGCCTGGTGCGCCCGCCGCTGTACGCGCCCCAGGTCGCCGCGGCGTTGCCGGCGGCCATCCATGAGGCCTCGCTGGGCCGCTTCGACGCGCTGGCGGGGCTAGCCGGCCAGCTCGGCGGCGGCTCGCGCGCGATGCGGATCTTCGAGGGCATGCACTTCTCGGTGATCTGCGCCGAGGACGCGCCCCGCATCGCCGCCTCGACCGAGACGCCCTCGCCCGACTTCGGCACCCTGGACCGCGACCTCTACGCGCGCGTCTGCGCCAGCTGGCCGCGCGGCGCGGTCGACCCCGCGTTCTATGCCCTCCCGCCGGCCCGCCATCCGGTGCTGATCGCCAGCGGCGGCAGCGATCCCGCCACGCCCGAGCGCCACGGCCAGCGCGTGCAGGCCGCGCTGGGCGCGCAGGCGCGGCATGTGGTCGTGCCCAACGCGGGCCATGGCGTCGTGCTCGCGCTGCCCTGCATGCGCGACGTGCTGTTCCGCTTCATCGACGCACCGCGGGATGCCGATGCCCTGGCCGTCGACGCGAATTGCGCGCTCAAGCTGCCGCGCCCGCCCGCCTTCCTGCCCCCCACCCCGGCGACCCTCGCGGCCGCCGCCTCCGCCGCCCGGGAGTCCGACCGATGATCCGCCTGCATGCCCTCCACAAGGCCTTCCAGACGCGCGGCGGCGGCGGCTCGCTGGCGGCCCGCTTCGGCCGCAAGGGCCCGGCGCGCACCGTCGTCGCGGTCGATCACCTGGACCTGGACGCGCCCAACGGCCGCATCACCGGGCTGCTCGGTCCCAACGGCGCGGGCAAGACGACCTCGCTGCGGATGCTGGCGGGCCTGTTCCCACCGGACCGCGGAGCGATCGAGGTCGACGGCGTGGACGTGCTGCGCTCGCCGCGCGAGGCGCTGTCGCGCATGGGCATCCTGGGCGACGCCCATGGCCTGTACCCGCGCCTGACCGCGCGCGAGAACATCGTCTACTTCGCGCGGCTGCAGGACCTGCCGATGGAGCAGGCCCAGGCGCGCGCGGAGTCACTCGCGGAACTGCTGGACATGCGCGCCATCCTGGACCGCCGCGCCGAGGGCTTCAGCCAGGGCGAACGGATGAAGACCGCGCTGGCCCGCGCGCTGGTGCACGACCCGGCCAACATCGTGCTGGACGAACCGACCAACGGGCTGGACGTGGTCGCCACGCGCGCGCTGCGCGAGGTGCTGCGCCACCTGCGCTCGCCGGCCGGCGGCGCCAAGTGCATCGTCTTCTCGAGCCACATCATGCAAGAGGTGGAACAGCTCTGCGACCAGGTCGTGGTGATGTCGCATGGGCGCTCGGTCGCGACCGGCACCGTCGACGGCCTGCTCGCGCAGACGGGCCGGCAACGCTTCGAGGACGCCTTCGTCGACCTCGCCTTCCCCGAGGCCGCGCACGCGCGCCACCTGGAGTCCGCATGAACGGCCCCTTCCTCAAGGCTTTCCGCACCGTCTTCGCCAAGGAAATCGTCGACGCGCTGCGCGACCGCCGCACGCTGCTGCGCCTGCTGGTGCCGGCGGTGCTGATGGGGCCGCTGCTGCTGATGCTGATGTCGGGCCTGACGGCCTCGCTGCAGGAGCGCGCCGAGCAGCGCGAGCTGCTCGCCGTGGGCATCGAGCATGCGCCCACGCTGCGCAACTACCTCGAACGCCAGAACTACACGATCAAGGCCGCGCCGGCCGACTACGAGGCCCAGCTGCGCTCGTCCACGCTGAGCGATCCGGTGATGGTCGTGCCGGCCGACTTCGAGACGCTGCTGGCCGGCGGCGAGGCGCCGCGCATCGAGATCGTCACCGACAGCGCCAACCAGCGCGCCGAGGCCGGCGTGGGCACGATCAGCCGCCTGCTGCAGGGTTTCGGCAGCGAGCGCGCGACGCTGACGCTGGCGATGCGCGGCATCGGCGCGCGGCAGCTGCAGCCGATCGACGTCCAGGAGCGCGACCTCGCCAGCCTGCAGGCGCGCTCGACGCGGCTGACCCAGATCCTGCCGATGTTCATCATGATGGCGGTGCTCTACGGCGCGCTCACCGCCGCGCTCGACAGCACCGCCGGCGAGCGCGAACGCGGCTCGCTCGAGCCGCTGCTGGTCAATCCGGCGCCGCATGCCGCGATCGTCGCCGGCAAGTGGGCCGCGGTGATGATGGCGGGCCTGGCGGTGGCCGTGCTGTCCAACCTCAGCTTCCTGCCCGGCCAGTGGCTGATGCGCAGCGACGCGCTGGCGGCGATGTTCCAGTTCGGCTGGAGCGAGGCGCTGCGCTTCCTGCTGCTGCAAATCCCGCTGGCTGCGGGCCTGGCGGCGGTGCTGATGGCGCTGGCCATCCGCACCAAGACCTTCAAGGAAGCGCAGGCCAGCACCACGCTGGTGGTGACCGCGATCTCGCTGGCGCCGGTGGTGGCCATCATCCATCCCGGCGGCGAAGCCTCCTGGCACCTGTGGGTGCCGGGGCTGGGTCAGAACCTGCTCATGATGCAGGTGCTCAAGGGCGAGCCGCTGACCTTCGCGAAGGTGATGCCGACGGTGATCGTCGGCGCCGCGCTCACGGTGGCCGGGCTGGCGCTGGTGGCGCGCTCGATGCGCGCGGCCGTGGCGCGATGAGCTCAGTGCCGCGTCGCGAGCGCCAGTTGCACCTGCTCCTGCCACGGCAGCGTGTGCACGATGCCGTTGAGCTGGATGGCCGATTCGATGGGAGCGAGCACCTCGCCCTCGCCATTCAGGAACTGGAGATTGGTCACCAGTGCCATCGGATCGACCATCGACACGATGCCGTAAGGCATGCGCACCCAGTCCCAGGCCACGCCGGCGGCGCCGAATTCCGACTCGCCACTCCACAGGGTTTGCCCCATGGCCGGGTGATCCTCGTCTCCCGCCACCAACACGCGCGTGCTCAAATGCGCGAACTGTAAGCGGGGTAGACGCTGCACATCACACAATATTCGTGGCCACGCGTACACAATCCAAGCTGGTGTCATTGTCAGAATTGTTTGGTTTGGCTATTGCGGATCGGCGGTTGCTGCTTCTCCCCTTGACCAGCAGTGTGGTCATGATGAGCACGACCCGCCAGCTGTAAACCCTGTCAGGGGCGTGAATGCGTCACGTGGCCTATGCGGTCGCAGTGGGCGCGTGGCGGAACCCCGACGAGCCCGGCGCCCCCCGCGACAGCCACCCGAAGAGGCCCACAAGGCCGGCCGATGGGCCGGAGCGATCAATGCTGCAAGGCGGTTATCAATCAGTCCTGGAAGCGCGCTCACGCGAAGAGTTCCGCAGTGAGGTGATCCGCTTCGCGCAAAAACTGGATTTCCAGACGGTCTCGGCGATCACGGTGGTGGACCACACGCTGGCCGACACCGAGTTCATCACCATCGACAACTGCCCCGCCGGTTATGCGGAGGTGATGCACGCGCCCGAGTTCGGCCGCCGCGATCCGGTCATGCAGCACTGCAAGCGCAACAGCATGCCCATCGTGTGGGATCGCCAGACCTACGCCCGCCATGGCGCGAGCGACATCTGGGAATCGCAGGCGCAATTCGGCTACAGCACCGGCATCTGCCTGGCGCTGCACCTGCCCGAAGGGCGGCACTTCGTGCTGGGTGTCGATCGCGACCAGCCGCTGCCCAGCGATTCGGGCCAGCTCACGCGCATGGTCGCGGACCTGCAGCTGTTCGCGGTGCACGCGGTCGACACCGCGCTGCGCGTGCTGCTGCCGGAGGAGAAGGTCACCGAATCGCCGCGGCTCACGCCGCGCGAGCTCGAGTGCCTGCATTGGACGATGGAAGGCAAGACCGCCTGGGAAGTCGGCGCCATCCTCAGCATCACCGAACGCACGGCGGTGCTGCACATCAACAATGCGATGCACAAGCTGGGCTGCTCCAACAAGCATCAGGCGGTGCTGAAGGCGCTCCGGCTGGGCCTGATTCGCTGATGCTGCCCGCGGCGGCACCTTGTAAACACTGTAAGAGCTGACAGTTATGCGTCAGGCGGCGCGCTGCTTCAATGCGTCCCGTGCTCAACACTTTTCCGGGCACGTCACCGAATCTGGAGCCTCTTATGCAAGCCCAACCGCAAAACGTCGCTGTCACCACGCAAGTCGAAGAAGGTCTGGTCGAGTTGGACCTGCAGGCCCTGGTTCACGTCGGCGGCGGCGCCCCGAAGGGCACCTGGCTGGTCGGCAGCGATGCCACGCTGGCCGCGGCCGCATCGGCGGACGTGGAACCCGCGCCCAAGGGCACCTGGTGAGCCCTCGCGGCTCCCACGCGATCCGTCAGGTTCGCAACCAGGCGTAGCAAATCGTGGTGGCGCTCTTCCGCGCCGAAGCCCAGGCCTCGCAGCAGCAGGCCTGGCTGGGATCGGTGCAGCTGCATCGGCCCGCCACCTTGCGCTGGTTGAGCCTTCTGGCGCTGGGGGGTGTCGTCGCGGTCGGCGCCTTCCTGTTCAGTACCGAATACACCCGCAAGGCCCGCGTCAACGGCCTGCTGGTGCCCGAGCGCGGCGTGATGCGGCTGAGCGTGCCGCAGAGCGCCACCGTCGTGGCACGGCCCGTCCAGGATGGGCAGCAGGTGCGTGAGGGCGACGTGCTGTTCGTGTTGTCCCTGGACAGCGCGAATCCGACGGGCGACAGCCTGTCGCGGACCTTGAAGGACCGCGAGCAATCGCTGGGCGCCGCGCAGGCGCAGCAGCGGGAACTCGCGCAGAGCCAGGCGGCCTCGCTGAAGGCGCGGATCGCCACGCTCGAATCCACGCTGCGGCAGGCCGATGCCGAGCTGCAGCTGCATGCCCAGCGCGAGGCGCTGGCGCAGCAGAGTCTGGGACGGCTGGAATCGCTGGCGAAGGACCAGTTCGTATCGAGCGCCCAGGTCCAGACCAAGCGGGAGGAGTTGCTTGGCTTGCAGGCCCAACGGCAGGCACTTTCGCGCGAGCGCGAAAACCTGCAGCGGGAGGCGTTGGGCTTGCAAGCTGAGCTTCAGGCGATTCCCTTGAAGGCACAGGTCCAGCAAGGGGAACTCGCGCGCGACATCGCCGCGTTGCAGGCGCAGGGCGTCGAGAACGAGGCGCGCCGCCGGCTCGTGCTGCGCGCGCCCAGCGACGGCCAGATGAGCACCGTGCTGGCCGAGCCGGGCCAGGTCGTGCAGGCCGGCACGCAACTCGCCGCCCTGCTCCCCGCCCGCACGCCGCTGCAGGCGCATCTCTACGCCCCGTCCAGCGCCGTCGGCTTCCTGCGCCCGCACCAGGCGGTGCTGCTGCGCTACCAGGCCTTCCCGTACCAGAAATTCGGCCAGCAGGCCGGCGAAGTCCTGCAGGTCGCGCGCACCCCGCTGCAGGCCGCGGAGCTCGCCCAGCTCGGCCTGCCTGCCGCGATGGCGCAAGGCGAGCCGATGTACCGCATCACCGTGCAGCTGCAGCGCCAGTCGGTCGAGGCCTACGGGCAGGACCAGACGCTCAGCCCCGGCATGCTGCTCGAGGCCGACGTGCTGCTCGAGCGGCGCCGCCTGATTGAATGGATCTTTGAACCGCTGCTGAGCCTCGCCCGCCGTGTCTGACGTCCCCGCCTCCGGCGCCCCGCCAGGCGCTCCGCCGCCGGGCGCCGCGCCCACCGGCTTCCTGGCGAAGCTGAACCTCGGCTGGCGCCGCCGCCGTCCCGTCATCCTGCAGACCGAGGCCGCCGAGTGCGGCCTCGCCTGCCTGGCCATGGTCGCCGCGGCGCACGGCCAGCGCTGGGCGCTGGGCGAGCTGCGGGACCGCTTCGCCGTCTCGCTCAAGGGTCTGACGATGGCGGACCTGGTCCGCATGGGCGCGCAGCTCGGCCTCACCGCCCGCGCGCTGCGCGCCGAGCCGCACACGCTGCACAAGCTCCAGACCCCCTGCATCCTGCACTGGGACTTCAACCACTTCGTGGTGCTGGACCGCGTCGACGGCGACCGCGCGATCGTGCTCGATCCCGCGCACGGCGAGCGCCGGCTGCCGCTGGCCGAAGTCTCCAAGCACTTCACCGGCGTCGCGCTCGAACTGCGGCCCGGCATGGACTTCGCCCGCAAGGCCCCGGCACCGGCGCCCCAATGGCGGCAGCTGCTCGGCCACGTCAGCGGGCTCAAGCGCTCCATCGCGCAGGTGCTCGCGCTCGCGCTCGGACTCGAGCTGCTGGGCCTGCTCGCGCCCTTCCTGCTGCAATGGACCGTCGACGGCGTCATCGTCAGCGCCGACCGCGACCTGCTCGTCACGCTGGGCATCGGCTTCGCGCTACTCGTGCTGCTGCAGGTCGGCATGGGCCTGCTGCGCTCGTGGGCGGTGATGATCCTGTCGGCCTCGCTCAACCTGCAATGGCTTTCCAACGTCTTCTCGCACCTCCTGCGGCTGCCGCTGGCCTGGTTCGAGAAACGCCATCTCGGCGACATCTGGTCGCGCTTCTCCAGCGTCCAGGAAATCCAGAAGACGCTGACCGGCAGCTTCATCGAGGCCGTGCTCGACGGCCTCATGGTCCTGCTCACGCTGGCGATGATGGTGCTCTACAGCGGCCGCCTCACGGCGGTCGCGCTCACCGCGGTGGCCGGCTACGCGCTGCTGCGCTGGGCCTGCTTCCGGCCGCTGCGCGACGCGCAGGAAGAGGCGCTGACCCACGAGGCGCGCCAGAACAGCCACTTCCTCGAATCGCTGCGCGGCGCGCAGGCGATCAAGCTCTTCAACGCGCAGGCCGATCGCGGCGCGCGTTTCGCCAACCTGGTCGTCGAGCAGATGAATGCCTCGCTGACCGGCCGCAAGCTCGAGCTCGGCATGACGCAGGGCAACAAGCTGCTGTTCGGGCTCGAGCGCGTCGCCATCGTCGCGCTGGGCGCGATGCTCGTGCTGGACAAGGAACTCTCCGTCGGCATGCTGTTCGCGTTCCTCGCCTACAAGGACCAGTTCAGCCAACGCATCGCCGGCCTGATCGACAAGGTCGTCGCGCTCAAGATGCTGCGCCTGCAGGGCGAGCGCCTGGCCGACATCGTCCTCACCGCGCCGGAGGCCGACCTGGACGCGCCCGGCCGCGCGGTGCCGCGCGAGGCGCCGCTGGAGCTCGACGGCCTGCGCTTCCGTTATGCCGACGGCGAGCCGGAGGTCATTGCCGGCTGCTCACTGCGGATCGAGCCTGGCGAATCGGTCGCCATCGTCGGCCCTTCGGGCTGCGGCAAGACCACGCTGATGAAGCTCATGCTGGGCATCCACGCGCCGCAGCACGGCGAGATCCGCATCGGTGGCGTCGCCCTCGCCCAGCTGGGCACCAATGCCTGGCGCGAGCGCATCGGCACCGTCATGCAGGACGACCAGCTCTTCGCCGGCAGCATCGCCGACAACATCAGCTTCTTCGACCTCAACGTCGATCCTGACTGGGTCCGCGAATGCGCGCGACTGGCCTGCGTCCTGGAGGACATCGAGGCCATGCCGATGCGTTTCCAGACGCTGATCGGCGACATGGGCTCGAGCCTGTCCGGCGGCCAGCGCCAGCGCGTCCTGCTGGCCCGGGCGCTCTACAAGCGCCCGCAGTTCCTGTTCCTGGACGAAGCGACGAGTGCGCTCGACGTCGAGCGCGAGCGCCTCGTCAACGCCAGCCTGCGCCAGCTCTCGCTGACGCGCATCGTCATCGCGCACCGCCCCGAAACCATCGCCGCCGCCCAGCGCGTCGTCAGCCTGCAAGGCGGCCGCGTCGTGCAGGACCTGCGCTCGGTCCAGCACCGCTGACCCAACCGACACCCCCACGCCCCCCTGCCACGCCTCACGGCGTCAGCGAGTGTCACGCGCACGCGGTGTCAGCGAGCGTCTGTGGGGCCGGAATGATGCGGGGGGTTCCCGGACGGGACGCCCCCCGCGTCGTGGAGAGCCCGCGCTCGGCCAACCGGAGTCCCTCTCCGGAGGGCACCCCTCTCGGGGCCCACAAAAGCCCCCCTCAATCGGGCTTGATCTTCGCCCGTGCCACCACCTGCTTCCAGCGCTGCTGTTCCTGCGCGATGAACGCCGCGAACTGCGCCGGCGTATTGCCGATCGGTTCCGCCGCATCGTGGCTGAGGCGCTCCTTCGCAGACACCGACCGGATGGCCTTCGCCGATTCCACGGCGAGTTTGTCCGCGTTGGCCGCCGCGAGATTGGCCGGCGCGCACAGCCCGTACCACTGGGTCATCTCGAAGCCTGGGTAGCCTTGCTCGGCGACGGTGGGCACGTCGGGCAGTTGGGGCAGGCGTTCCTTCGAGCCGGTCGCCAGGCAGCGCAGCTTCCCGGCCTTGATGAATTGAAGGATGGCCGGCGCGCCGACCGACGCGGCCTCGAGCCGTCCCGCCAGCAGGTCGGTCAATTGTGGGCCGGTGCCGCGGTACGGAACGTGGAGGATGAACAGGTCGGCGACCATTTTGAGGTACTCCATCGCCAGGTGCCCCGCGCTGCCGTTACCGGCCGAGCCGTAGCTGAATTTGCCAGGGTTCTTGCGCACCAGCGCGACCCATTCCTTGAGGTTCTTCGCCGGCACGTCGGGATGGACGACGTAGAGGCTGGGCACTTTGGCCAGCAGCGTGATCGGCTTGAAGTCGCGGTTGGGGTCGTAGGGCAGTTTGTCGTAGATGTACGGGTTCACCGCCAGCGTCCCGATGTGGCCGAGGATCAGCGTGTGCTGGTCCTCCGCGCGCGCCACCTCCACCATCGCGATGTTGCCGCCGCCGCCGGGTTTGTTGTCGACGTAGACCGCCTGGCCCAGCGTCTTGCTCAGTTCGGCGGCGGTGGCGCGGGCCACGATCTCGCTGCTGCCGCCGGGCGCGAAGGGCACGACCAGCCGCACGTTGCGCGACGGCCAGGTGGATTGCGCGAAGGCGGGGGCGCTTGCGCCGAGGGTCGCGCCCGTGGCGCCGAGCGCGGCGGATTGGAGGAGAAAGCGGCGGCGGTCCTCGTTCGTGGGGGTCATGCGATGTCTCCGGTCGGTTCTTCTGGAGAGGATGACTCTACGAACACGCGCTTTCAAGGCGCTGTCGGTCCGTCGGTGTCGCGTGAGGGCCTAGGCCGGGGGCGCGGTCTGCTCCTCCATCCAGCCGAGCCAGCGCATCGCCTGCTCGCGGGAGTCGCCGCACATGTCCTCCGATGGCGGCAGCGATCCGCAGACCGAGGGCCGTTCCGGCCGGCCGAAGATCCGGCAGCGCAGCTCGTCGTCGAGCTGGATGCAGCGCACGCCGGCCGGCTTGCCGTCGGGCATGCCGGGGATCGGGCTGCTGATCGACGGGGCGATGCAGCAGGCGGCGCAGTGGGGGCGGCAGTTCATGACGGCGGGATTGTCGCCGCACGCCCTTCGCAGACGCCAACAAGGTCCGCCCGCTATCTCCCTGAGGCAGTGACTTATCCACAGCCCCGCGTAAAATCGCGCCCTTCCCTCATCTGAACGCCAGCCGGCTGTCCATCGCCTGGATTCGCGCCTTCCGCGCGCCGCGATGGCCTCGATCGACCGATCGCCGATTCCGCTGGACGCCTTGCCATGCTTTATCCGAAAGAGTTCGACGTGATCGTGGTCGGTGGCGGCCATGCCGGCACCGAGGCCGCACTGGCGGCGGCCCGCATGGGCGTCAGCACGCTGCTGCTGACCCACAACATCGAGACGCTGGGCCAGATGAGTTGCAACCCGTCGATCGGCGGTATCGGCAAGGGCCACCTGGTCAAGGAAGTCGACGCGCTGGGCGGCGCGATGGCCGCGGCGACCGATGAAGGCGGCATCCAGTTCCGCATCCTCAACGGCTCCAAGGGCCCGGCGGTCCGCGCCACCCGCGCGCAGGCGGACCGCATCCTCTACAAGGCCGCCATCCGGCGCCGGCTGGAGAACCAGCCCAATTTGATGCTGTTCCAGCAGGCCGTCGACGACCTGATGGTCGAGGGGGACCGCGTCGTCGGTGCCGTCACCCAGTCGGGCCTTCGCTTCCGCGCCCGGGCGGTCGTGCTGACCGCCGGCACCTTCCTCGACGGCCGGATCCACATCGGCCTGGACAACTATGCCGCCGGTCGCGCCGGCGATCCGCCGGCCGTGTCGCTGTCCGGCCGGCTCAAGGAATTGAAGCTGCCGCAAGGTCGTTTGAAAACCGGCACCCCGCCGCGCCTGGACGGCCGCACCATCGATTTCTCCAAGTGCGCCGAACAGCTCGGCGACCTGGACCCGGTGCCGGTGTTCAGCTTCATGGGCAGCGCCGCGCAGCATCCGCGGCAGTTGCCCTGCTGGATCACCCACACCAATGCCCGCACCCACGAGATCATCCGCTCCGGCTTCGACCGCAGTCCGATGTTCACCGGCGTGATCGAGGGCGTGGGTCCGCGCTACTGCCCGTCCATCGAGGACAAGATCAACCGCTTCGCCGACAAGGACTCGCACCAGATTTTCCTGGAGCCCGAAGGCCTGACGACGCACGAGTTCTATCCGAACGGGATCTCGACCTCCCTGCCCTTTGACATCCAGCTGGCGGCCGTCCAGTCCATCCCGGGACTGGAAAACGCGCACATCTTGCGCCCGGGCTATGCGATCGAGTACGACTACTTCGACCCGCGCGAGTTGAAGTCCAGTTTCGAGACGCGGGCCATTGGCGGCCTGTTCTTCGCCGGCCAGATCAACGGCACCACCGGCTACGAGGAAGCGGCCGCTCAGGGGCTGTTCGCCGGCCTGAACGCGGCGCTGCAGGTTCAAGGCAAGGACGCTTGGCTACCCAGCCGAGACCAGGCCTATCTGGGCGTGCTGGTCGACGACCTGATCACCAAGGGCGTCACCGAGCCCTACCGGATGTTCACGAGTCGCGCCGAGTTCCGGCTCCAACTCCGCGAGGACAACGCCGACATGCGGCTGACCGAAGCGGGGCGGCAACTGGGCCTGGTGGACGACGCTCGTTGGGATGCCTTCAACCGCAAGCGTGATGCTGTTTCACGTGAAACAGAGAAGCTGAAGTCGACCTGGGTGCATCCGAACATCCTGCCGGCCGCCGACGCAGAGCGCCTCGTCGGCAAGCCACTCGAGCGCGAGTACAACCTGATCGACCTGCTTCGCCGCCCCGGCGTCACCTTCGACACCATCGCTGAAGTGGCTGCAATTGCACGCCCGGAAGCCGGCGTGTCGCGCGCCGCGCTGGCCGCGTCCGTCGGCGCGGACCTGAGCGATGCGGTGGTCGAGCAGATCGAAATCAGCGTCAAGTACGCCGGCTATATCAGCAAGCAGCAGGAGGACGTCGCCCGCGCGTCCAACTACGAGCACTTGAAGCTGCCCGAAGACCTGGACTACGGCTTGGTCACCGCCCTCTCCTTTGAGGCCAGACAAAAGCTGAACAAGCATCGTCCCGAAACTTTGGGCCAAGCTTCGCGCATCTCGGGCATCACACCGGCGGCGATTTCGCTGCTGCTGATTCACCTGCGCAAGGGCCGCTTCAAGGGATTCACCGACCAGGATGCAGCCGCCGAATCGGCCGCCGCCTGATTCATCCCTTCTCACACCCCCATCCCGAATCGACCGATCACGCCGTTGATGACTGACCTTGACCTGCGCTCCCGACTTGCCGCCGCCGCCCAGACCTTGGCGCTCGGTCTGAACGACCAGCAACTGGATCAGCTGATCGCCTACCTGCAGCTGCTGTCGAAGTGGAACAAGGTCTACAACCTGACGGCCGTCCGGGATCCGGAAGCGATGCTCACCCAGCACCTGGTCGACAGCCTCAGCCTGATCCCGCCCCTGCGCCGCCATGCCGCCGGTCAGCCGCTCCGCCTGATGGACGTCGGCAGCGGTGGCGGTTTGCCTGGCGTGGTGATCGCGATCTGCGATTCGAGCATCGATGTGACCTGCGTCGATACCGTCGGCAAGAAGGCATTTTTCATCGCCCAGGTCGCGGCGGAAATCGGCCTGCCCAACCTGCATGCAGAGCACTCCCGCGTGGAGCAGCTGAAGACGGCGCCGTTCGACGTCATCACCTCGCGGGCGTTCGCCTCGTTGGCGGATTTCACCGAGTGGACCCGCATGCACCTGAAGCCCGGTGCCGTGTGGGCGGCCATGAAGGGACAGCAGCCGGTCGAGGAACTCGCCGAACTCCGCGAGCGCGCTCCGGACTTGAGCGTGTTTCACGTGGAACAGCTGACCGTGCCCGGGCTTGACGCCCAGCGCTGCCTGCTCTGGATTCGCCCGATTGGGGCGGAAGCGACATCCGCCGCCTGAGGTCGCCCTCTCCCGGCGACTCTGCGTCGCCGACCCTCGCGCCAGCGGTTAAGCTGCGCCCTCTCCCGAGTTCGTTCTCCCAGCATTCATGGCCAAGATCTTTTGCGTTGCGAACCAAAAAGGTGGCGTCGGCAAGACGACCACTACCGTGAATCTGGCCGCTGGCTTGGCCAAGGTCGGCCAGCGCGTGCTGGTGGTCGACCTGGATCCGCAGGGCAACGCGACGATGGGATCGGGCATCGACAAGCGCGCCCTGGCCCTCACCGTCTACGACGTGCTGCTCGAATCGGCCACCATCGCCGAAGCCCGCCAGCGCAGCGAGAAGGCCGGCTATGACGTGCTGGGCGCCAACCGGGAACTGGCGGGCGCTGAGGTGGAGCTGGTCGAGCTGGAACGCCGCGAGCAGCGCCTGAAGACCGCGCTGGCCGCCGCCGCGCAGGACTACGACTTCGTCCTGATCGACTGCCCGCCCTCGTTGTCCATGCTGACGCTCAATGGCCTGTGCTCGGCTCACGGCGTGGTCGTGCCGATGCAGTGCGAGTACTTCGCGTTGGAAGGCCTGACCGACCTGGTCAATACGATCAAGCAGATCCACGCCAACCTGAACCCGGACCTGCAGATCATCGGCCTGCTGCGCGTGATGTTTGATCCGCGCATCACGCTGCAGCAGCAGGTGAGCGAGCAGCTGAAGGCGCACTTCGGCGAGAAGGTCTTCGACACCGTCATTCCCCGCAATGTCCGTCTTGCCGAGGCGCCCAGTTACGGTCTGCCCGGTGTGGTCTTCGATGGCGGCTCCAAGGGCGCGCATGCCTTCATCGACTTCGCCAAGGAAATGGTGAAGCGCGTCGGCGGCATGCGCTGAGCGCATCCCATCGATGTCGCCGGAACTGGAAGCCCTCGCCCGCCGCGCCGAACTGGCCGGCCTCAACGCGGCGTCGGCGCCACGTGAAGCCCAGGTGGAGGGGTGGCTGCTGCGCTTGTCGCCGGGCAAGGCTAAGCGGTCTCGCTGCGTGAACCCGCTCGCGGGGGGATCGCTTCCCCTGGAAGAGCTGTTGCGCCGCTGCCGCGCCAGCTTCGAGCAGGCCGGGCTGCCGCTGATCCTGCGCCTCACCCCGTTCAGCCAGCCGAACGACCTCGACGACCGCCTCGCCGCGATGCATTGGCATCGCTTCGATCCGGCCGATGTGATGGTGCTGCCGTCCCTGGACGGCTTCGGCGAGCCTGGTTCGTCGGAGCGGCTGACGCCGCTTTCCGCGGCCGACTACGCCGCGCTGATCGGCGCGCTGCGCCGCTCCAGCGTCGAGGAGATCACCGGCCATGCGCGGCGCCTCGAAGAAGCCAGCGTGCGTCACCAGGCCTTCAAGCTGGAACGCGATGGCGTGCTGCTCGCCTGCGGCCAGGTGGCCATCGATCCCGGGCCGGCTGGCACCTCGGTGGGCGGCATGGCGGGACTCTTCGACATCTTCACGCCCGAGGACCAACGCGGTCGCGGGCACGGCCATCGGCTCTGCGCCGCGCTCCTGGCCCAGGCACGCCTGCAGGGCGCCACGACGGCCTACCTCCAGGTCGGCGCCGAGAACGACGCCGCGCAGCGCCTCTATGCCCGCCTGGGCTTCCTGCAGGCCTACCGCTACCACTACCGCAGCGACGATCCCCGCGCCTGGGCCTGAGCGCCCATGCCTCGTGCGGCGAGGCTCAGTCGCGCGCCTGCCAGACCTTCAGCAAGGTGTGCCGGGTGAAGCCCGGCACGAAGTCGTGGACGTGGCTGATGCAGGCGTAGCCGAGGTGCTCGTAGAGCTCGGCGACCTCGTCCAGCAAGGTTTCGATCAGCGCATCGACGCAGCCGCGCTGCAGGGCCAGCGCCTCGAGCTGGCGCAGGCAGTCGCCGCCCAAGCCCTGGCCGCGGTGGTCGGCATCGACCCACAGGTAGCTGACGTAAAGCCGCTGGAACTCCGTGCGGCCGAAGCCGCCGGCGATCAGCGCGTCGCCGTCGTAGAGCGCCACCGCGATGTCGCGGGCGTCGCTGCCCTGGGTCTGCTGGCGTCCGTGGGTGATGACGCCGTCGCGGATGGCGTCCAGGTCAGCCTGCGGAACGGCGCCATCCCGGCGCCATTCGCGGCTGGCGATCCGCGTCGGATCCGCCATCAGATGCTGTTGAGATCCGGACCGGTCAGGCCCAGCGATTCGTCGACGCCCAGGTGCACGTTCATGCTCTGCACCGCGGCGCCGCTGGCGCCCTTGCCCAGGTTGTCCAGGCGCGCCATGACGAGGATCTGCTGTTCGCTGCCGAAGACGAAAAGGTCGACGTTGTTGGTGTCGTTGCAGGCCTGCACGTCGAAGAAGCCCCCCGCCAGCGTGTCCGGGTCGCGCAGCGGTTTCACGTGGACGAAGCGTTCGCCCTCGTAATGCGCAGCCAGCGCGTCGCGGACCTGCTGCGGCGTCGTGCCGGCGCGCAGCTGGCTCAGGTGCAGCGGCACCGTGACGGCCAGGCCCTTGTAGAAGTTGGAGACGATCGGCATGAACACCGGCGCCTGCTTCAGGCCGGTGTGGGCCATCATCTCCGGCAGGTGCTTGTGGGCCAGGCCCAGCGCGTAAGGACGCGGCGCCGTCAGCTTCGGCTGACCGCCGGCCTCGTACTCCGCGATCATCGACTTGCCGCCGCCGGAGTAACCGGTGATGGAGGTCGCGGTCACCAGCGCGTCGGGCGACAGCAGGCCGGCATCGACCAGCGGGCGCACCGCCAGGATGAAGGCGCTCGCATGGCAGCCGGGGTTGGCGATGCGTTTCGATTCGCGGATCCTGGCGCGCTGGCCCTTGGCCAGTTCCGGCAGGCCGAAGGCCCAGCCCGGCGCGGTGCGGTGCGCGGTGCTGGCGTCGATCAGGCAGGTCTTGGGATTGGTCACCATGGCCGCCGCCTCGCGCGAAGCGGCGTCCGGCAGGCAGAGGAAGGCGACGTCGGCAGCGTTCAGCAGCCGGGCGCGCTCGGCCGGATCCTTGCGCTTGTCGGCGTCGATGCGCAGCACCTCGATGTCGGCGCGCTGCGCCAGATATTCATTGATGCGCAGGCCGGTCGTGCCTTCCTGCCCGTCGACATACACCGCGTACTTCATCGCCGCTCCTGCAAAATCCGCTGCCGCCGGGGCCCTTCCCCGATGGCGCCAAAGAAAGCGCGAAGCATAAGGCCAACAGATGTCACAGCACGCCCTTCCCTCGAATGACCTCGACGATCCCCTTTTGGCGGGTCCGGTCTACCTGCTTCCGGGTTGGTTGAATTCCGATCCCGACCATTGGCAGAGCGAGTGGCAACGCCGCCATGGCGACACGCGTGTCGAACAGGACGACTGGGAATGGCCTCGCCGCGGCGACTGGATGGCGCGCCTGGACGAGGTGCTCCAGCAGGATGCGCGCCTGGTCGAACGGCCCGCGCTGCTGGTCGCCCACAGCCTGGGCTGCCAGCTGGTGGCGGCCTGGGCCGACCACTCCAGCCACACGCGCCTGGTGGCCGGCGCGCTGCTGGTCGCGCCGCCCGACACCGAGCGCGAGGACACCCCGCCCCAGCTGCACAACTGGCGGCCCATCCGCCGCCCGCGCCTGCCGTTCCCGGCGATCGTGGTCGCCTCCACCGACGACCCCTTCTGCCGCCCCGAACGCGCCGCCGGCATGGCCGCGGACTGGGGCGCCGAATTCGTGCTGGCCGGGCCGCTCGGCCACCTGAACGCGGCGTCCGGACTCGGCGCCTGGCCCGAAGGGCGGGCGATGCTGCAGCGCCTCACCCGCTGAGGCGCCCGGTCGGCCGCGAGCCTTCCCCCGCAAGGCGGTTGGCGGGGGCCGTCGGAAGAGCGAAGGAATCACGGAGAATCGCGCCCCATGGCGACAAAGAAACCCAAGGGCCTGGGCATGGGCCTGGAGGCCCTGCTGGGCCCCAAAGTGAGCGATGCACCGGCGGTGCGCGAAGGCGAACCCGGCGTGCTGCCGCTGGCGCAGATGCAGGCCGGCAAGTACCAGCCGCGCACGCGCATGGACGAGGGCTCGCTGTACGAGCTGGCCGAGAGCATCAAGGCGCAAGGGATCATGCAACCGATCCTGGTACGCCCGATCGCGCCCCAGGGCGCGGTCCGCTACGAGATCATCGCCGGCGAACGGCGCTTCCGCGCCGCCAGGCTGGCCGGGCTGGCCGAGGTGCCGGTGCTGGTCAAGCCGGTGCCGGACGAGGCCGCCGCGGCGATGGCGCTGATCGAGAACATCCAGCGCGAGGACCTCAACGCGCTGGAAGAGGCGCAGGGCCTGAAGCGGCTGGTCGACGAGTTCGGCCTGACCCATGACCAGGCCGCGCAGGCGGTGGGCCGCTCGCGCAGCGCGGCGTCCAACCTGCTGCGCCTGCTCAACCTGGCCGAGCCGGTCCAGAACATGCTGATGGCCGGCGACATCGACATGGGCCATGCGCGCGCGCTGCTGGCGCTCGACGGGGCCCACCAGATCACCAGCGCGACCGAGATCGCCGCCAAGAAGCTCAGCGTGCGCGAGGCCGAGAAGCTGGTCCAGCGCCAGCAGGGCGCGGGCCGCCAGGCCCCGCTGCTGCGCGTGAAGTCGGACAAGAGCCGCGACGTGCTGCGGCTCGAGGAAGAGCTGTCGGACCTGCTGACGGCGCAGGTCGAGATCCGCGTCCGCAAGAAGACCAAGCGCGGCGAACAGGGCGAGGTGGCGATCAGCTTCGGCTCGCTCGACGAATTGAACGGCTTGCTGCAAAAGCTGCGTCCGCCAGGCGCGGAGGAGTGAGGGCGGACGGGCCGCGTTGCGCGCCGGCCCGTCGACTCAATCCATGAGGATGGCACGCGGGACGCGTGCTGTCTTCTTCGTACTTCCCACAGGTGCCCCACACACGGGGGGCCGTCAACGGCAGTGCTTCACAGACGTTGCACGAGGGAGTACAACGGGGTCACGTCTTGCTATCGCGCATCGCTCTCGATGGGCGTAGCATGGCCTCCAAAGCCGCGCCGCCCTTGAGGTTGTCGATCGCGATCCGCGACAGGGCGAAGGACTTTGGGCCAGCATGGGCTGGCCGTTTGCTGAATGCTTGCTGAGCTCGGAAAGCTCTGATGACGCCTTGAGTCATGGACGTCGCCAGAACTTCCTGGACGATGCGAGGTCCGTGGTCACACCTGGACGCGCGTCGCCTCCCTACGAACTACTCCGGAGGTCAGCATGGATGTGATCAGCCATTTCGCGGCTCGTTATGAACGCAGCAAGGTCGAGGAACTCACGCTGGAGGAGTACCTGGACGAGTGCAAGCGCAACCCCCTTGCCTACGCCACCGCGGCCGAGCGCATGCTCAAGGCGATCGGCGAGCCCCAGATGCTGGACACGCGCAACGACCCGCGGCTGTCCCGCATCTTCCAGAACAAGGTCATCAAGATCTATCCCGCCTTCGCCGAGTTCTTCGGCATGGAGGACGCGATCGAGCAGGTCGTCAGCTACTTCCGCCATGCCGCGCAGGGGCTGGAGGAAAAGAAGCAGATCCTCTATCTGCTCGGGCCGGTGGGCGGCGGCAAGAGCTCGATCGCCGAGCGCCTGAAGCAGCTCATGGAGCACGTGCCCTTCTACGCGCTCAAGGACAGCCCGGTGAACGAAAGCCCGCTCGGGCTGTTCGACCCGGTCGAGGACGGCCCGCTGCTCGAGCGCGAGTACGGCATCCCGCGTCGCTACCTCAATCGCATCCTGAGCCCCTGGGCGGTCAAGCGCCTGGACGAATACGGCGGCGACATCCGCAAGTTCAAGGTCATCAAGCGGCTGCCCAGCGTGCTCAAGCAGGTCGGCGTGGCCAAGACCGAGCCCGGTGACGAGAACAACCAGGACATCAGCTCGCTGGTCGGCAAGGTCGACATCCGCAAGCTCGAGACCTATGCGCAGGACGACCCCGATGCCTACAGCTATTCCGGTGGCCTGTGCCTGGCCAACCAGGGGCTGCTGGAGTTCGTCGAGATGTTCAAGGCGCCGATCAAGGTGCTGCACCCGCTGCTGACGGCGACCCAGGAAGGCAACTTCAAGGGCACCGAGGGCTTCGGCGCCATTCCCTTCGACGGCATCGTGCTCGCCCACAGCAACGAGAGCGAATGGAAGAGCTTCCGCAACAACAAGAACAACGAAGCCTTCCTCGACCGCATCTACATCGTCAAGGTGCCCTACTGCCTGCGCGTCAGCGAGGAAGTGAAGATCTACGAGAAGCTGATCCGCAACTCCTCGCTGGCCGAGGCCAAGTGCGCCCCCGGCACGCTGAAGATGATGGCGCAGTTCGCGGTGCTCACGCGGCTGAAGGATCCGGAGAACTCCAGCGCCTTCAGCAAGATGCAGATCTATGACGGCGAGAACCTGAAGGACACCGACCCCAAGGCCAAGTCCATCCAGGAGTACCGCGACTACGCCGGCGTCGACGAAGGCATGGCCGGCATCTCCACGCGCTTCGCGTACAAGATCCTGTCGAAGGTCTTCAACTTCGACTCGACCGAGGTGGCGGCCAATCCGGTCCACCTGATGTACGTGCTGGAGCAGCAGATCGAGCGCGAGCAGTTCCCTCAGGAAGCCGAACAGAAATTCGTCGGCTTCATCAAGGAGGTGCTTGCGCCGAGGTATGCCGAGTTCATCGGCAAGGAGATCCAGACCGCCTACCTCGAGAGCTACAGCGAGTACGGCCAGAACATCTTCGACCGCTACGTCACCTACGCCGACTACTGGATCCAGGACCAGGAGTACCGCGACACCGACACCGGCGAGGTGTTCGACCGCTCGGCGCTGAACGCGGAACTCGAGAAGATCGAGAAGCCCGCGGGCATCAGCAATCCCAAGGACTTCCGCAACGAGATCGTGAACTTCGTGCTGCGGGCGCGGGCCAACAACGCCGGCAAGAACCCGACGTGGACCAGCTACGAGAAGCTGCGCACGGTGATCGAGAAGAAGATGTTCTCCAACACCGAAGAGCTGCTGCCGGTGATCAGCTTCAATGCCAAGGCCAGCGCGGACGAGGCCAAGAAGCATGAGAACTTCGTGCAGCGCATGGTCGACAAGGGCTACACGCCCAAGCAGGTCCGGCTGCTGTGCGAGTGGTACCTGCGCGTGCGGAAGTCGAGCTGAGCCGAACGGACGCCACCGGAAAGGTCCCTACATGACAGGCCTTCAACAGATCATCGATCGGCGGCTGTCGGGCAAGAACAAGTCGATCGGGAATCGGGAGCGCTTCCTGCGCCGCTACAAGGACCAGATCCGCGAGGCGGTGCGGCGGGCGGTCGACAAGCGCGGCATCCGGGACATGGAGCGCGGCGAGGACGTGCACATCCCCAAGCGCGACCTGAGCGAACCGGTCTTCAGCCACGGCGAGGGCGGCATCCGCGAGGTGGTGCGGCCCGGCAACACCGAGCACATCAAGGGCGACCGCATCGGCAAGCCGCAGGGCGGCCAGGGCGGCGGCGGCGGGTCGCAGGCGAGCGACTCCGGCGAGGGCGAGGACGACTTCGTCTTCCACCTCAGCAAGGAGGAGTTCATGCAGGTCTTCTTCGAGGACCTGGCGCTGCCCAACCTGGCGCGCACCACGCTCGCCGAAACGCCCGAGTACAAGACTGTGCGCGCCGGCTACGTCACCGACGGCACGCCGACCAACCTGCATGTGGTGCGCTCGATGCGCGGGGCGCTGGGGCGCCGCATCGCGCTGGGCATGGAGAAGCGGCGCGAGCTGCATGAGCTAGAAGCCCGGCTGCAGACGCTCACCCAGGAAGAGGACGCGCGCAAGCCCGAGGTCCAGGCGCTGATCGCGGAGACCGAGGCCCGCATCGTGCTGCTGCGCCAGCGCCTGTCCAACATCCCCTTCCTGGACCCGATCGACCTGCGCTTCCGCAACCGCATCAAGGTGCCGCAGCCGACCACGCGCGCGGTGATGTTCTGCCTGATGGACGTGTCGGGCTCGATGGACGAGAGCCGCAAGGACCTGGCCAAGCGCTTCTTCATCCTGCTCTACCTGTTCCTGACGCGGCATTACGAGAAGATCGAGGTCGTCTTCATCCGCCACCACACGCAGGCGCAGGAAGTCGACGAGCAGAACTTCTTCCACGCCACGGAGACGGGCGGCACGGTGGTGTCCTCGGCGCTGGTCCTGATGGAAGAGATCATCCGGGCGCGATACCCCTCCGGTGACTGGAACATCTACGGCGCGCAGGCCAGCGACGGCGACAACTGGCATCACGACAGCGGCCGCTGCCGCGAGCTGCTGGCCGACAAGATCCTGCCGCTGTGCCGCTACTACGCCTACGTGCAGGTGGCGGAAGCCGAGCAGAACCTGTGGGAGGAGTACGCGAAGCTCGAGGAGGACGTGCCTCACTTCGCGATGCGCAAGGCGGTCGAGGTCGCGCAGATCTATCCGGTCTTCCGCGACCTGTTCAAGAAGGAAGGGGCGGCCGCGTGAGCGCGACGCCGGAGGACAGCACCATGAGTAGTCTCGAGAACCGTCGCCATGTGGGCGTGGGCGTGGGCGCGAACGAGTACGGCGGTCGCCGCGTGCGCGCGCCGCTGACGAAGATGCGGCCCCTGGAGAAGCGGCCCGACCGGCCGCTCGAGTCGCCCAGCGACTGGACCTTCGACCTGATCGAGCAGTACCACGAGGTGATCCGCCAGACCGCGGAGCGCTACGGCCTGGACACCTACCCAAACCAGCTGGAGGTCATCACCGCCGAGCAGATGATGGATGCCTACGCGTCGGTCGGCATGCCGGTGAACTACCGGCACTGGAGCTACGGCAAGGAGTTCATCTCGACCGAGCGCCACTACAAGCGCGGCCAGATGGGCCTGGCCTACGAGATCGTCATCAACTCCGACCCGTGCATCGCCTACCTGATGGAGGAGAACACGATGGCGATGCAGGCGCTGGTGATCGCGCATGCCTGCTACGGTCACAACAGCTTCTTCAAGAACAACTACCTGTTCCGGATGTGGACCGATGCGTCGTCGATCATCGACTACCTGGTCTACGCGAAGAACTATGTCGCCGACTGCGAGCAGCGCCACGGGCTCGATGCGGTGGAGTCGACGCTCGATTCCTGCCATGCGCTGATGAACCACGGCGTGGACCGCTACCGCCGCCCGGCCAAGCTGTCACTGGCGCAGGAGCAGGCGATGCGCAAGGACCGCGAGTCCTACGCCCAGCAGCAGGTCAACGACATGTGGCGCACCCTGCCGCGCCGGCCCGAGGACGAGGCCAAGGCGGAAGAGAAGCGCCGCTTCCCCGACGAGCCGCAGGAGAACCTGCTGTACTTCATCGAGAAGAACGCGCCGCTGCTGGAGCCCTGGCAGCGGGAGATCGTCCGCATCGTCCGCAAGATCGCGCAGTACTTCTACCCGCAGCGGCAGACCCAGGTGATGAACGAGGGCTGGGCCACCTTCTGGCATCACAAGCTGCTGAACACGATGTATGACGACGGTTACCTGTCGGACGGGATGATGATCGAGTGGCTCAAGTCCCACACCAACGTAGTGGCGCAGCCGCCGATGGCGCAGCTCAATCCGTATGCGCTGGGCTTCGCGATGTACACCGACATCAAGCGCATCTGCGAGCATCCCACCGATGAAGACCGCGAGTGGTTCCCGGCGATCGCCGGCAGCGACTGGCTGCCGACGCTGGATCACGCGATGCGCAACTTCAAGGACGAGAGCTTCATCGCGCAGTACCTGAGCCCGAAGATGATGCGCGACTTCCGGCTGTTCTCGATCCTGGACGACGAGCACCAGGCGGAGTACGAGATCTCCGCGATCCACGACGAGCAGGGTTACCAGCACGTGCGCCAGACCCTGTCCCGGCAGTACGACCTGTCCACGCGGGAGCCCAACATCCAGGTCTGGAACGTGAACCTCAGAGGCGACCGCTCATTGACCTTGCGCCACCAGCAGCACCTGGACCGTCCGCTGCACGACGACGCCCAGGAAGTGCTCAAGCATGTGGCGCGCCTGTGGGGCTTCGGCGTCCACCTGGAGAGCGTCAACGCACGCGGCGATGTCACGCGCCGGTGGAGCGTGCCGGCACCGCAGCATTGATCAGGCGAAGACCTTCCCCGGATTCATGATGTCGTTCGGATCGAGCGCCCGCTTGAGCGCTCGCATCTGATCGACCGCGCCCTCGCCGGCCTCCTGGAGCAGGAAGCCCTGCTTGTGCAGGCCGATGCCGTGCTCGCCGGTGCAGGTGCCTTCGAGCGCGATCGCGCGCGCCACCATCCGCGCGCTCAGCGCCTCGGCGGTTGCGCGTTCAGCGGGAATGGTGGGATCGATCAGGTAGCCCATGTGGAAATTGCCGTCGCCGACGTGGCCGACGATGAAGTACGGCAGCCCGCTCGCTTCGACTTCTTCCACCGACGCATTGATCGACTCCGCCAGGCGCGAGATCGGCACGCAGGTGTCGGTCGTCACCGCGCGGCAGCCGGGCTTCATCTGCAGCGCGGACAGGTAGGCGTGATGCCGGGCCGTCCACAAGCGCGTGCGCTCCTCCGGCGTGGTCGCCCACTCGAAGCCGGTGCCGCCGTGCTCGGCGGCGATCTCCTGCACGGTGGCCGCCTGCTCCGCCACGCCAGCTTCGGAGCCGTGGAACTCCATCAGCAACATCGGCGCCTCGCGCAGCGTGAGCTTGTCATGGCGGTTGACCGCCCGCACCGCGTGGGCATCGAGCAGCTCGCAACGCGCGATCGGCACGCCCATCTGGATGATCGCGATCGTGGTCCGGACCGCGGCATCGATCGACTCGAACGAGCAGACCGCCGCCGACACTGCCTCCGGCAGCGGGTACAGCCGCAGCGTGATCTCGCAGATCGCGCCCAGCGTGCCCTCGCTGCCGACGTACAGGCGCGTGAGGTCGTAACCGGCGCTGCTCTTGCGCGCGCGGGAGCCGGTGCGGATCAGTCGCCCGTCCGGCGTCGCGACCGTCAGCCCCAGCACGTTCTCCTTCATCGTGCCGTAGCGCACCGCGTTCGTGCCGCTGGCCCGCGTGGCCGACATGCCGCCGATCGATGCATCCGCGCCGGGGTCGATCGGGAAGAACAGTCCCTGGTGCCGGATCTCGGCATTGAGCTGGTTGCGCGTGACGCCGGCCTGCACGGTCACCGTCAGGTCCTCGGCGTTGACGCTGAGGATGCGCTTCATCCGCGACAGGTCCAGGCTCACGCCGCCCTGCACCGCCAGCAAGTGGCCTTCTAGCGAGGTTCCGGCGCCGTAGGGGATCACCGGCACGCGATGCGCATTGGCCAGGGCCAGCACCGCGGCGACCTCGTCGTTGCTTTCAGCGAAGACGACCGCCTCCGGCGGCGGCACGTCGAAGGGCGATTCGTCGCGACCATGCTGCTCGCGCAGGGCCATCGCGGTGCTGCAGCGGTCGCCGAAGCGCGCCTTCAGCGCCTCCAGCATCGCCGCCGGCATCGCGCGCGGGGCGTAGACCGGCTGGTGCGGCGCGCCGGGGTCTCCCTGGTCGTCACCGAGTTCTCGAGGCGCGTTCATCGTGGTCTCCTGGTGCCGCCGTTCCCGGATCGGCAGCACCGATCGGCCGGCGGGTCATCGCTCGTCGATGCGATGGATTCTAGGAAGACGCGTCGCTGCATTCACTTGCATCGTCCCGCTTGCGCCGCGACCCGCACAGTGACAGCATGAACGGATCGCGCGCCTGGTCGCGCGCCACGAGGAGTCCGCCATGTCCCACCTGTGGTTATGGACGATCTGGGCCCTGCTGCTGGCGCTGGTGGTGCTGGCCACCCTGCGCATGGATTGGCTGAGGGTCTGGTGGATGGATCAGCTCCGCCACCTGCCCGGCGACGCTGCCGACGAGGACATCGATCCCGGACAGCCCGCCCGCAACCACCTCGAGCCTGGCGGCCGTCAGCCGGCGCCGCATGTGCCCCGGCCGGTCGGCATCCCGAGACACACCGTGCACGACGTGCATGGCCATGCCGCCGCCATGTCGCACCATCGCCCCGTCTTCCATCGCAGCGGCAGCCGCAACTGACCGCCTTGCCGGTCGAGTTGCGGCAAGATGCCGGGTTTGCACTTCCGCAGCCCGCGCGGCATCCGCCATGGCCAATCGACTTTCCCAGATCGCGACCCGCACCGGCGACGACGGCACCACCGGCCTCGGCGACGGCACCCGCGTCCCCAAGGACCACCTGCGCATCCAGGCGATGGGCGATGTGGACGAACTGAATTCCCAGATCGGCGTGCTGCTGGCCGAGCCGCTGCCCGACGATGTGCGCGAACTGCTGGTCACCATCCAGCATGAGCTGTTCAACCTCGGCGGCGAGCTGTGCATGCCGGGCTACAGCCTGCTCAAGGAAGCAGCGGTGCTCCACCTCGACCAGGCGCTGGCCGACCACAACGCCGCCCTGCCCCGTCTGGCGGAATTCATCCTGCCGGCCGGCACCCGCAGCGCTGCGATCGCGCATGTCTGCCGCACCATCGCCCGCCGCGCCGAACGGGCGGTGGTCACGCTGGCCGCGAACGAGGCCCTCAACGCCGCGCCGCGGCACTACCTGAACCGGTTGTCGGACTTGCTGTTCGTGCTGGCGCGGGTTCTCAATCGCGCCAACCTTGATGGCAAGGGGGGTGATGACGTCTATTGGAAGAGCGAGCGGTTGGCGCGCTATGAGGCGCAGGAGGCTCAAGAGGCTCAGGAAGACCGCGGACAGGCGTAAGGCTGCTGGCCCTCACCCCTGCCCTCTCCCGCAAGCGGGAGAGGGAGTAATACCGACAGCGCTTCTTGCACCCTCATGCACCCTCTTTCACCCTCTCCCGCTTGCTGCGGGAGAGGGAGGGGTGAGGGCAAGGGCTCAGGCAAGGGCAGCTGCAGCGGCGGTGAGGCGCTTCCCGTAAGCCTCGCGCAACGAGGGCGGGGCTAGCACCTCGACCTGGCCGGCATGGCGCAGCAGGTCCATCAGCAGTTCCGTCGCGTCCACGAAGGGCAGTTCCAGCTGCCAGCGTCCATCGGGCAGCCATTCGCTGCGCTGGGACGGATGCCATTCCTCGCTCGACACCCACGCGGCGATCTGCGCGCTGAACACCACCGTCGCCCATTGCGGATCGCCGCCCGCGAAGATCCCGTAGCCCTGGTCCAGTTCCCCTTCGAGCTCCTTCAACGGCAGGCTGCGCGCGGCCTGCCCTTCGAGGACTTCCGCATCCTCCATCGCATCGAGCGCGAACCGTCTCAGCCCATCGCTGGCATGGCACCACGCGTCCAGGTACCAGGTATTGCGGTAATGCACCAGGCGCTGCGGTGACACCACGCGCTCGCTGACCGAGCCGCCTCCCGCTCCCCGCTTGCGATAGCGCATCCGCAGCCGCTGGCGCTTCACGACCGCGCTGCCCACGGTCTCGAAATGCTCCGACGGCACCCGGCGCCGCGCCGTCGAGATCAGCTTGATCCGCCGCGTCATTTCCTGCGCCTCGGCGGCATCGCCGCCCAGCATGCCGGTGAGCTTGTCCAGCATCGGCTGCAGGTGCCGGCTCAGCAGGCCGTTCTCGTCGAGGCCGGCCATCATCTGATGCATGGTGAGCAGCGCGTGCAACTCCTTCTCGCTGAACCAGACGCCCGGCAGCTCATGCCGCTGCCCGCGCCACTGCTGCCCGAAGCGATAGCCGTTCTCCGTGGCGTCGTATTCGATCGGCGCGTCCATCCGCTCGCGCAGGTACTGCAGGTCGCGCTTGAGCGTCGCCGGCGAGACCTCCAGCAGCTCGCGCATCTCCGCGAAGCTCACGCAGCCGCGGCTGCGGATCAGCATCTCGATCTTGTAGAAGCGCTCGGTGCGATCCATGCGGGGGCCTCCTGACAGATTTAGGTGGGTCGGCCACGACTTTCTGCTGACCGATTTCTTGGTGGCTCATTCTATGAGCTACCCAACTTGAATACTGGATCCCAAGCCTGAAGCAGTAGCCGCAGGCCACCCGCATCCCAGTCTTCAAGGAGCAGCCCATGGTCGCCACGATCCACCGCAATGCCGACGACATCACCCTCCAGCAACTGGCCCTGCCGATGACGGCCGCCGACACGCTGGAGGACCGGAAGGACGAAGCCGGCGCGTCGAGCCATGAACGTGTCGGCTTCGAACTGGGCTGGGACTATGCCCATCACGGCCTGACGCCACCGGTGGAGCAGTTGTTCCGCCAGTCGCCGCTGCAGCAAGGCTGGCAACTGGGACGCTCGACCTTCGGCGCCCGCACGCTGAAGTCTCATCGGCACACGCAGCTGTGGCTGTCGCTGCGCCTGCACGCCTGGCAGCGCGGCCGCAGCTTCGAGACGCTGCTGGTCACGCCCAACTACCTGCAGCAGCTGGACACCAGCCATTGCCCGGTCAGCCGCCTGCCCTTCAGCGATGAAGCGGACCACCCGCAGCGCCGCTCGATCGACCGGGTCCGTGACGACGCCGGTTATGCGGCTGGCAACCTGGCGCTGATGAGCCACGCCGCCAACGTCGCGAAACTGGACCGCGGCTGGCAGCAATGCTGGGCCATGGGCCAGAGCCTGCGCCAAGGCCCGATGACGATGGCCGGCGGCCTGAACGCCGAGGCCTGGGAACGGATGGCGATCCTCGCGAGCTTCGTCACGCCCATGGCGCACGAGCTGGCCGCGCAACTGCCGATGCTGGTGCTGCCGCCGAATCGGCTGCGCCTGTTCAACCCCGTCCAGGCGCTGCAGGCGCTGGTGACGCGCCAATTGGCGACGCCCGGCTGGAGCCAGCGGCTGACGCGCCTGGAGGCGCTGATGGCCACGCAGCAGCGCGCGGATTTCTCGAAGTTCGTGCTGGCGCTGGTGCCGCGCGTGTTGCGCTGCCAGTCGCTCACCGATCCGATGGAGATCCGCTGGGCCCTGGAAGACGCGTGGCGCGATCCGCTGCTGCAGAAGCGCTGGACGCACTTCGCGCAACAACTGACCCCTGAGCAAGCCGAACAACTGGTGCAGCGTGCCGCGAAGAAGCAGCTGAGCAACATTCGCGTGCAGAGCCACGCCGCGCCGACCGACGGCTGGGCGCTCGAGCGTCAGGGGTTCCGCGCGGCGGCGTGAGAGGCGGCCCGAGGGCGGCGGGCTTCAGCCGGGCAGTCCGACGTGCAGCTTCTCCAGGCCGCCGTTCTGGTCCTGCAGCGCGACGTGATAACCGCGCTCGATGAACCAGTGAGCCCAGTTGCGGGCGAGGGTCTTCTCCGGCAACCAGGGGCCGGTGCGGTCGAGGTGGACGCGATTGCCGCGGCGTTCATAGAACACCACGCGCCACATGTTGGCAGGGATGCGGTCTTGGAAGCTGGCCATATGCGACCGCGGAATCTAGCAAAGCAGCAGGTCGCGTTGGGAGGGGGGCAACACCTGGAACCATGCGGACATCGGCTGGACCGTGCAGAGTTGCCGCGCGGCCTGGCTTCGACTGTTCGCAGACCATTCCGCGAGCACCGCATCGTCGCTGAGCAGCAGTGACGCCTCGCCTTGCAGCGCCAGTTCGACGAGGGCCTGGGCGTCCTCCGGCACACCGGCCAGACGCGCTTGCCGCTGCGGCTTCACGACCTGCGCATACGGCAGGAAATCGGCCAGCAGTTCCTGCTGCTGCGCCGCGGACAGTTGCAGCTTGGGATAGGCCAGCGCGCGCATCAGCGTCGACGCGAGCCCGGGACTGACCAGCGGGCGCAGCACGCCCTGCTGCCAGGCGCGACGCAGACCCAGCGATTCGCCGCCGGACCTCAGCAAGGCGTGCAGGATCAGGGCGGGATCGATGACGACGAGCACCGGCGCCGCCGGCTTCGATCGACGGCTCATGCGGACTTGCGGGTCTTCTTGCCGGCGGCCTGTTTCGCGGCCGGGGACTTCGCAGTTCTCGCTGGCTTTTTCGCCGCCACTTTTGCCGCCGCTTTCGCAGCCGGCCTGGCGGCCTTGGACGCGAAGGCGATCGCCTGCGCGACCACCTCGTCACCGAGCTCGAGTTCCGCCAGCTTGGCCCGCACCGCATCGCCGCGCTGGATGCGCACCGGCGTCAACAGCACCTGGCCAGCCTGCAGCTGGACCTCGAAGTACTGCACCGGACCGAGCTTCTCGGTGACGCTTTTCGGCAGGGTGAGCTGGTTCTTGGACGTCAGCTTCGCCAGCACGGCTCAGACCAGAGAGCGCTGCAGGCGCAGCTGCTCCAGCGGCTTGCCCTCGACGTCCACCGCCTTGACGCTGTCCGACTCGGCGCGGAAGCCGGCGATCTCGAAGAAGCGCATCGCGCGCTCGTTGTTCTTGTAGGTCCAGAGCGTGACGCGGGTGCAGCCCTCTTCCTGCAGGCCTTCCTGCGCCGCCTCGACCAGCGCCTGGCCGACGCCCTTGTCCCAGTGGGACGGTGCCGCGTACATGGCCCAGATCTCGCCCGTCGTCGACGGCGTGCCCTTGTCGCGCGAACGGTCGAAGCCGACGAAGCCCATGACCTCGTTGTCCAGGTGCGCGACCAGCACCTGCGGCTCGCACATGTTGATGGCCTCGCGCCAGTAGGCCTGGCGCTGGGCGACGGACAACCCGTTGAGGGCGGTGTCGGGCCAGAACGCCTTGTACGCGTCCTGAGCGGAACTCACCTGGATCTGGGCGATGGCCTTGGCATCACGCAGCGTGGCCGGGCGAATCTGAATACTCGACATACCTTGAGAACAAACGCAATTCAGGAAAGGGCGGGATTGTCCCAGCCAATGCGGCGAAACGGGCACCTTGACAGCAAATGTTTTGCTGACCTTTGATCGCCGGACGCAGCGTCGACGGGACGAGGCGCCCGAACGTCACCACATCCGAACTTCAGACCAGCGAAGCCTGCAGATGCCGACGGAAATCGCGCGCGAAACCGGTGGCCGCCTTGTGCCATTGCGGCCGCGCGACCGCCTGCAAGCGCAGCAGCAATTCGTGCTCGACGGACAACTCGCCGAGGAACTCGGCAAGTTCGGTGCCGATGTCGCGCTGCATGCGCTGCACCAGCTGGGCGGTGGTCATCGCATCGGCGAGCGCGCGGTGCGCGCGGCCGTTGTCGGGCAGGCCGTGGTACTTGGCCAGCGTGCCGAGCTTGCAGTTCGGCGACTCCGGATAAAGCCGCCGAGCCAGCTTCACGGTACAGGCGAACTCCGGCGCGATGCGGGGCGCGGCTTCCGCGCGGTCCAGTTCGTGCAGCCAGAAGCCGCGGTCGAAACCCGCGTTGTGCGCGACGAAGCCGCAGCCGGCGGTGAACTCGGCGACCTCGCGCATGACGCGGGCGGCATCGGGGGCATCCTCGAGCATCTCGTTGCTGATGCCGGTGAGGCGCTCGATCATCGGCGGGATCCAGGCGCCGCTGTTCATCAGGCTTTGGTACTGGCCGACGATCTCGCCGTCGCGCAGCAGCACCACGCCGATCTCGGTGGCGCGTCCCCCACCCTGCGGCGAATGGCCGGTGGTCTCGAAGTCGATGACGGCGATCGTGCGTTTCATGCGGTCGGTGCGGGGTACTTCTTCGCGTTCATCGCGATCTTGCGGTCGACCGCCGCCGGCACGTCGATGCCGGCACGGTCCGCGATCTGCAGCAGGTACATCAGCACGTCGGCCACTTCCTCGCCGAGGTGGCGATGCTCGTCGGGCGACAGCTGCTGCGACTCCTCGGCCGTCTTCCACTGGAAGATCTCGACGAGCTCGGCCGACTCCACCACCAGCGCCATGGCCAGGTTCTTCGGCGTGAGGTAGGGGTCCCAGTCGCGGGCTGCGGCGAATTCGCGCAGCCGTCGTTGCAGGTCGGCAATGTCCATGGGTCGGCAGTGTGCAAGTCCGGCGTCGCCCGCTCAAGCGGCCTGTGCGCAGGAAGCGCCCCACAGCAACGCCGGGACGAAATTTCCTGCCTCTCTTTTCAACATCAAGGTTTTATATATCTCTCTGGTCGTCTTAGTAGAGGGCCGTAATTTCTGTGGACAAGTCCAAATTCCTCTTTGGAGCCAACGACTTGTCTGCATCCAAACCCTGTGCGCGGAGGGCCGGTTTGGCGTTGCATGAACCAACAACAAGACCGGGTGGACCCCCTCCGGCTGTGGAGAAGCCCCCAGTTGCCAGAAAGTTTTCCACAGCGTTGTTGGCTTTACACCCCGCTCCCGGATGCGCTAGCGAGCGCCGAACTAGGGACAACTGCCTCGCCGCGGCCCGCTTCAATCGATCCCGACCACCTTGTGCATCTGGATCGACAGCTTCCATTGCGGATGCGCCATGCAATACGCGACGGCCTCGCGGGTGTTCTGCTTCTGCAGGATCGAGTCCATCGGCTGCAGGAAGAAGTGGTCGAAGTCCAGCTCGGCGAAGCGCTCGGGCAAGGCCAGAGGCTGTGGATAAACCAGCTTCAGCTCGTTGCCCCGGGTCAGCACGAGTTCGGCGTCCGCCTTGGGACTGACGCAGATCCAGTCCAGTCCCTCCGGCGCCGGCTGAGTGCCGTTGGTCTCGACGGCGATTTCGAAACCGATGGCCTTCAGCGCGGTGATGAGCGGCCCGTCGAGCTGCAGCAGCGGTTCGCCGCCGGTGCAGACGACGTAGGGCGTGCCGGTCTTGCGGCCGTCGGCGTCCTTGGGCCACTGGGCGTCGATCGCCTCCGCGAGCGCATCGGCGGAGGTGAACTTCCCGCCGCCCTGCCCGTCGGTGCCGACGAAGTCGGTGTCGCAGAAGCTGCACACCGCCTTCTCGCGGTCCTGCTCGCGGCCGGACCACAGGTTGCAGCCGGCGAAGCGGCAGAACACGGCCGCGCGGCCAGCCTGGGCGCCTTCGCCTTGCAGCGTGTAGAACATTTCCTTGACGGCGTAGGTCATACCGGGATCAGCTCCTCGAACGGACCATGGCTGACGATGACGCCGCTGCCGCGGGTCTCGTAGAGGTCGACGCGCTCCAGCGGCGGCAACCGGGCCTTGGCCTGGCGCAGCACCCACGCGGCCAGGCTGGCGGTATCGGCGTCCGGCAATCCGGCCAGCTCATGCAGCGGATGGTGGTCCATGGCCTTGAAGATGGGATCGAACAGCAGCTTCACGTCGCTGAAGTCCATCGCCCAGCCGAAGACCTGGTCCAGCGCGGCGCTCAGGTGCAGTCGCAGCGTGAAGGTGTGGCCATGGATGCCGGCCAGCGGATGGTCCGCCGGCGCCCGGTTGAGCTGCACCGCGCTGTCGAGGGTGAATTCCTTCCAGATCCGGTAGCGCTCGCCGTCGAAGTTCGCGCCGCTGGAGCCGGTCTCGTACACCGTCACCCAGCTCAGTTCCGGCAACTGCGGCTTGAGCCGCGCCCACAGCCAGGACGAGATCAGCTCGCTGGTCGGATTGGACAGGCCCTCGATCTCATTGAGGCAGCGATAGTTCAGCTGCGCATGGAACGGCGCCCAGAGCTCGTCGAGGTGGTCGTAGTCGATGCTCAGGTCGCGCTCGCCGAGGTCCTGGTTGGCATGCAGGATCAGCTCGAAGCCATGACCGTGCATGCGACCGCACTTGTGACCCATCGGGACATTGGGCAGCTGGTGGGCGGCCTGGAAGCGATAACGGCGCCAGACATGGGCATGGCCATTGACGTCCAGGTCCACGCCCGAGTTCGAGGTGCTCTGGATGCCGACTTGGGTGATGCCGGGGACCTGGAATTCGGATTCGAGCCGCTGGCGGATCCAGCGGGCGATGTTCTCGTCGGTCGGCTGCGGGATGTGCGTGTTCAGCAGCCCATGGTCCAGCGGGGCGATGCAGCGTTCGAGGCAGTCGCGCAGCGCGCTGACCTCAGCGCCGGGAAACGGGGCCCATCCGGCGGGAAGCTCGGCGCGGATGGTGGCCAGGTAGCTGTGCCCGTGCAGACCGCGCGAGCGGTGGCCGGGGGGCAGCGCGTCGATCTGGCAGGCGGACTCGAAGCCGGCCGAAGCGGTGAAAAGGGAAGCAGGAAAAGCAGACATCCCGACAGTGTGACACGCCCGGTTTTCTTATCTCCTTGTGTTGAATATCTCTTTGGTCGTATTGGTAGGTGTTGGCGGGTTTCTGTGGACAACCACCGTTTCCCCTGGCCCGACAAGGACTTGCGACCGGCGCAACGGTGTGGGCCGGACCCGGGGCAACGGCGGGATGGCGAGACAACAACTTCCGGCGCGCCCACGCCGCTGTGGACAAGCGCCGAGTTGTTCAAGCGCCATCCCCAGGCTTGTGCACAGGCCCGTCCTCAAGACCGGATCGTCGGTCAGGACGAAAAAAAGCCCCGCGATAGCGGGGCGCTGACCACGAGGCCGGGTTCAAGGGCTCAGGGCTTGTCCGGCCAGATCGACCGCAGCAGCTGCGCCAGACGCGCGCCGCCCTTGATGACGTTCTCGCGGGTCTGTTCCAGGCTGCGGGCTTCATAACCGGCCGGCGGCGTGCCCATCCAGCGCGGGCCGCGCAAGCTCTGCTGGCGGGCGCCGAAACTCATGCCCTCGAAGGCCTCCTTCGCGCCGATCAGCGATTCACTTGCCCACAGCACCGGCCAGTCGTCCGGATTCCCCGCCGTCGGCGGCACGGCCTTGGCGAGCGCCGGCATCGCGGCCAGTTGCTCGGCGCTCAGGCGCCCCGGCAGGCCGTCCCAGTAGCTGTGCAGGTTGCCGCCCGGCGTGCCGTCCGGACGCGGCATCGTGATCGCATTGCCGCCGACCGTGTGCGTCAGCGCATCCGCGCCCTGCCGGTCCGGGTCATAGGGCTTGCCGTCGGCGTCCAGGTAGAGCGAGCCCATGTGCAGCGGCTGATGCATGTCGCCCAGCGCGTGGACCACCAGCGCCAGCGCCTCGCGCTCGTTGAAGTCCATCGGCGGCGTCTGCCGGCCGGTCTTGAGCACGAGGATCGCGGCCTTCAGCGCCGGCACGATGTCGTGGTCGCTGGTCCCGATCGCGCCCGGCACATAGCGGCCCCGCTGGATGGCGACGTTGGCGTAGTGGTACTGCTTGTTGCAGGACTCCTCGCCCGGCTTGGGTCCGCACTGCTCGAAATTGCGCTTCACGTAGTCGCGCATCCGGGCCTCTTCCTCGGCGTTGTTCTCGAAGACCGCGCATTCGGGAAAGCGACCGGTCACCGCGTACTTGAAGTCGTTGCCGGTGTCGATGCCCTTCACGCAGTCGTCCCAGACGGCGATGTCGCGCAGCGAGACCGGTCCGAGGATGCGCTGGACCTCGGCTTCGGCGCGATGACCCTTGATCAGCTGGGCGGCGATGTCGCCGACCGCGTTGTGGCCGGCGGCGCCGAAGCCGAAGGCGGAGCCGCAGCAGGCGGCGAGCAGCGACAGCGCGGCGATGCCGCGTGCGAAGGAAGTGGTCATGACAGGAACCCGTGTCGGACGATGCGCCGGCGGTGCGCCGGCAAGGGATCGCGGATTGTGCATGGCGCCTTGTGACGGACATCAACGGAGATCCCCGGGGTCCGGGGCTTATGCGCCGGCCGCATGTCCATGGGCAAAGCGCTTCGTTCGGCAAATGAAGGGCGCTGCCTAAGCTGACCGTCACCTTTTCAGGAGCCCCTCGCATGACCATCACTGCCATCAATGTCCGCAACCAGTTCCGCGGCACCATCAAGGAGATCGTCGAAGGACCAGTCGTGTCCGAGGTCGACGTGCAGACCGCCGGTGGACTGATCGTCACCTCGGTGATCACGACACGCTCGGTCAAGGAACTCCAGTTGACGGTCGGCAAGGAAGTCGTCGCGCTGGTGAAGTCCACCGAGGTGTCGATCGCGACCCTCTGACCCGCGCTGTCCGCACCCGACCCCGCAGGAGACCGCCATGGCGCTCTACCCTCACCGCTCCGCGCAGCACAACGGCAGCGCCGAGCCGCGGCTGCTGATCATCCCCGGACTGCACGACAGCGGGCCGGCGCACTGGCAGAGCTGGCTCGAGCAGCAGTACCGCGACGCCCACCGGGTGCGGCAGCGGGACTTCAGCCAGCCCGACCTGGAGCGCTGGTCGGACCGCATCCACGCGCGGATCGACAGCGCCGGCCCCGGCGAATGGATCGCCGTGGCGCACAGCTTCGGCTGCCTGGCGCTGGCGCACCATCTGCAGCGCCATCCCGATTCGCCGGTGCGCGAGGCCTTGCTGGTCGCCCCCGCCGAGCCCGACAAGTTCGGCCTGGCGGAGAGCCTGCCGCACCAGCGGCTGGGCCGGCCGACGGCGCTGATCGCGAGCCAGAACGACCCTTGGATGAGCGCCTCCAGCGCGCTGCGCTGGGCGACGCGCTGGGGCAGCAGCTACAGCAACATCGGTCTGGTGGGTCACATCAACAGCGAATCGGGCTTCGGCCCCTTCCCGCTGGCCAAGCGCTGGGTCGAGGCTGCCCGGGCCCGCGCCGCGCGCGAGCGCCGACCGGCGCGGGCCAGCATCCTGGAGTGGTCGTTCTCGGTCTGATCGGGAGGCCAGCTTCAAGCGAGGCTTGAAATAGGTTCAACGGTTGACCCGTTCATTGAAAGTCGGCCAGGCGGAACACTGCGTCCCCTCTCCACCGATCGTCTGAACGAGGACTCCATGAACCGCCATCCTTCGAAGCCATCCGCCCGCTCCCATTCGATCCATCGCGCCGCGATCGCGCTGGCTGGCGCGCTGACTCTCGCGCTCACCGCCGTCCCTGCCCTGTCTGCCCGTGCGGCGACCACCGGCGAGCTCGAAGTCGTCGCTGAGCTCCCGATCCGTCCCGGCAACGTGGTGCCCGGGCCCGCGGGCCGGCTGTTCGCCACCGTGCATCCGCTGGGCGCGCCCGCCGCGGCGCAGTTGATCGAGATCACCGGCCGGGACAGCTTCAAGCCTTGGCCGTCCGCCGAGCTCCAGCGTGGAACATCGACCGCCAGCGACGATCGCATCGACTCGCCGCTGGGCATCATCGGCGACGGCCTCGGCCGCATCTGGATCGTCGACATGGGCCTGAACCTTGGAAAGACGCGGCTCTGGGCCTTCGAAGCCGAATCCGGCCGGCAGGTCCAGCGCATCGAGCTGCCGCCGGAGATCGCGCCCAAAGGCAGCTTCGTGCAGGACTTGGTCGTCGACGACCGCGCGGGCTGGGTCTATCTGGCCGACATCGCGAACCCGGGCCTGATCGCCGTCGAGATCGCGACCGGTCGAGCCCGCCGCTTCGGCGGTCACGCCGCGCTGCAGGCCGAGCCGCAGGCGCGGATGGTCATCGGCGGCCGGCCCATCCAGTTCCAGGGCAAGCCAGCGAATGTCGCGGTCAATCCGATCACGCTCTCGGCCGATCGCGAGACGGTGTTCTTCGGCGCGATGAACGGTCGCAGCTGGTACTCGGTGCCGGCGCGGCTGCTGCGCACCGGCGTCCCGGACGCCGAGACCGCCGCCGCGATCCGCCGCGTCGGCCCGAAACCGGTCTCCGACGGTGCCGCGACCGACGCGAGCGGACGCCACTTCTTCACCAACGTCAACGAGGGCGGCATCGACCGCCTCGGTACCGACGGCAAGCTCGTCCCGCTGGTGCGCGACGCACGGCTGGACTGGCCCGACAGCGTCCATGTGGGCGACTCGTCCTGGCTCTACATCTCGGTGAACCAGCTGTACAAGACGCCGGCCTTCACCGGCGGGCGGGACGAAGGCAAGCCGCCCTACCGGATCATGCGGGTGTGGTCCGGAGACGCGACGCGCTGATCCTCCCGTGCCTACACCCCGCGCCGAGGTCCCGGGGAATCCCTGTCAGGGGCGAGGAGTCTCGCGCCGGACACGATCCAGGGCTATGGTCCGTCTCCCATTCGTGCACGAATCCAGGAGACACCGATGCCCTTCACCCTTCGCCTGCACCGCGTCCTGAAGGCCCCGCCGGAGCGCGTCTATCGCGCGTTCACCGACCCGGCGGCGATGTGCAAATGGCTGCCGCCGCATGGCTTCACCGGCACCATGCACCACATGGAGCCGAAGGTCGGCGGCAGCTGGCGCATGTCCTTCACCAACCTCTCGGCCGGAGCAACCCACACCTTTGGCGGGAACTACCTGGAGCTGCAGCCCGGCAAGCGGCTCCGCTACACCAGCAAGTTCGACGACCCCAACCTGCCGGGGGAAATGACCACCACGGTGGAGCTGTCGCAGGTCTTCTGCGGGACCGAGATGCAGATCACCCAGGAAGGCATCCCGGACGTGATCCCGTCGCAGGCCTGCCATCTGGGATGGCAGGAGTCGCTGGCGCTGCTCACCCAGTTGGTCGAGCCGGACATTCCGAACGGTTGATTCCGAACGGCTGATCGGTGGCTCGATCGGGCGGCCTCGATTTGGGCCGCCCTGTTTTGCCCGTTTTGCCTGTTTTTTCTGACTCTCTGATTTTTGGAGCGTCTGCGCGGCCCGGCGTCGGGTTGCGGCTGTCAGGGCTTGTCAGGCTCTCCTCATTTTTTTCGCCGTCGCCCAGGGTCCTCTCCTGCGTTTCGCCAAGCGCGGGCTCTCCACAGGGCATGGGGGATCCCTCCTGGACCCCCAAGCCCTGTTCCGGCCCCAGCCACGCTCGTGGTCGTCGACGTCGTGGCCGAGAGAATGACTCGGGGGCGTCACGGATCGAGCGAATCCAGGATCACAGGGACACCGGATTCTTCGAATCCAGGGAGTAAGGAAACAAGGAAGTCGACGCCTTGTGAGGGTCGGCCCCATTCCCTAGCATCGCGCCCATGCGTCTTTTCCGCCTCGCCATCGCGCCAGTACTCGCAGCGATCACCCTCGCGACTTTCACGAGCGCGTCGCTCGCTGCGCCGCCCTCGGATCGCGCCGCCACCGATGAAGTCCAGGTCCGGTTGATCAGCGACAGCACCCAGGTCGCGCCCGGCCAGACCCTGCTGCTGGCGCTCGAGCAGAAGATCGCACCCCACTGGCACACCTACTGGAAAAACCCCGGCGACTCCGGCCAGCCCACCAGCATCGAATGGAAGCTGCCCCAAGGCGCCACCGCCAGCGACATCCTCTGGCCCGCCCCCAAGCGCTTCGATGTCGGCCCCATCACCAATTACGGCTACGAGGACCGGGTGGTCCTCCTGACTGAAATCCGCCTGCCGCAAGGCCTGACCCCCCGCTCCACCGCGACGATCGGCGCCGAAGCTACCTGGCTGGTCTGCCGCGAGGAATGCATTCCGCAACAGGCCACGCTGTCCCTGTCCCTGCCGGTGGGACCCACGGCCAAGCCCTCGCTCGAGCACAGCGCGCTTGCCGCGGCTCGAGCCGCGCTGCCCGGTCCGGCGCCCTTCGCCGCTGCCGCGCGGCTCGAAGGCCGGGACCTGATCGTGAGCTGGCCGTCCACAGGTGCCAGCGGCGCCTCAGCCCGAGAGGTCCGTCAGGCGCTGTTCCTGCCGGAGGCCTGGGGACGCATCCAGCATGCGGCGAAGCCCCAACTGGATCGCGATGGGCAGCAGTGGCGGCTGCGCATGCCGGTTGGCGATGAGCCGCCTTCAGCCGGCAAGCCGCTGGACGGCCTGCTGCTGATCGACGGCCAGGCCTGGGCGGTCAGACTGCCCGTCAGCGGGAGCCTGCACACGGGCGGCGGGGCCTTGCCGTCCAACACGGCCAATGCGACGAACGCCGGGAACGCCGGGAACGCCGGGAACGCCGGGAACGCCGGGAACGCCGGGAACGCCGGGAACGCCGCCAATGCGACCAATCCCGCGACTTCGCCCGCCGCGACAACGACGAAGACCCCAGGGGCCACCGCAACCGCCACCGCCGGTGCCACCGCCGGTGCCGTTGAAGCCGCCGGTCTCGGCCTGTGGGCCGCGATGGGCTTGGCGCTGATCGGCGGCTTGATCCTCAACCTGATGCCCTGCGTGTTTCCGGTGCTGGCCATCAAGGCGTTGGGCTTTCTGCACGGCAGCGCCTCGACGCATCGCCGCCAGGGACTGGCCTATACCGCCGGCGTGCTGGCCGCATTCGCCGCGCTCGGCGCGGTGCTGCTGGCCCTGCGCGGCGCCGGCACGGGCGTGGGGTGGGGCTTCCAGTTCCAGTCGCCGCTGTTCGTGCTGCTGCTCGCGTGGCTGATGTTCGTGCTCGGTCTGTCGTTGGCGGGACTGCTGTCGATCGGCGGCGGTTTCGCCGGCGTCGGACAAGGCCTCGCGGAGAAGCCGGGTCTCACCGGCAGCTTCTTCACCGGCGTGCTGGCAACCGTCGTGGCGACGCCGTGCACCGCGCCCTTCATGGGCGCTGCCATGGCCTACGCGCTGGCGCAGCCGGCTGTGGAACTGATGGCGGTGTTCCTCGCGTTAGGCCTGGGGCTCGCGCTGCCCTACCTCGCGCTGGCCTGGTGGCCGGCGCTGCAGCGCCGCATGCCTCGGCCCGGGCCCTGGATGGACCTGCTCAAGCAGGCGCTCGCCTTCCCGATGTTTGCCGCGGCGATCTGGCTGGTGTGGGTGATCGCGCAGCAGGCCGGGCCGATGGGCGTGCTGGTGGCGCTGGCCGGCATGGGTCTGCTGGCGCTGGCCGCGTGGATCCGCACGGTGAGCCGTCACGCGACGCCGCGCTGGCAGTGGACGGGCGCGGGCGCCGCCTTGGCGGCCGTCGTCGCCGCGGCGGCGCTGGTGCCGACGCTCGGCACGGTGGCCGGCGAGAACGTCGCACGCGTCGGCGGCTCGGGCAGCACGAGCGGGCCGTCGGCGAGCGCCGATCACGAGCCGTATTCGCCGGAACGCCTGGCCCAGTTGCGCGCGCAGGGCAAGCCGGTGTTCGTGAACCTGACCGCGTCGTGGTGCATCACCTGCCTGGTCAACGAGCGCGTGGCCCTGTCCACCGACGAGGTGCGCCAGGCCTTCGTGCGCGAAGGCGTGACCTACCTGAAGGGCGATTGGACGCGCCAGGACCCGCGCATCACCGAGCTGCTGAAGCAGCACGATCGCAGCGGCGTGCCGCTCTACCTGTTCTATCCGGCCGGCACGGGCAGCGACGCCCAGGTGCTGCCGCAACTGCTCACGCCGGGCATCGTCACCACCGCGCTGCGCGGCGGTGCCGCCTGAGCGAGCTTCCCCGAACGATCCCCCGGATCGTCCCCATCGCCCCCGGTTTCGATTTCATCCCTGGAGACTGCAACATGACCCGCTCGATGACCTCCAAGACCTCCTTCCTGCGTGGCCTGCTGTCGCGCCGCACCGTGCTGGCCGGCGCCGCGACGACGGTGCTGCTGGCCACCGGCGGCCTGGCCCGCGCCCAGGCCCAGCTCGACCAGCCCGCGCCCGCGTTCACCGCGACGACGGCCGAGGGCAAGACCGTCTCGCTCGACAGCTACAAGGGCAAGACCGTCGTGCTGGAGTGGACCAACCACGATTGCCCCTTCGTGAAGAAGCACTACGGCAGCGGCAACATTCCCGCGCTGCAGAAGGAGGCGACGGCGCAAGGCGTCGTGTGGCTGCAGGTGATCTCGTCGGCGCCGGGCCAGCAGGGCCATGTGGACGGGCCGACCGCGCTCAAGCTGAACAAGGACCGCGGCGCCGCGCCGACGCAGGTGCTGCTGGACCCGAGCGGCCAGATCGGCAAGAGCTACGGCGCGCAGACCTCGCCCCACCTGTTCATCGTCAATCCGCAGGGCGTGCTGGTCTACAAGGGCGGCATCGACAGCATCGCCACCGCCAAGGTCGACGACATCCCCAAGGCGGATCCCTACGTGAAGACCGCGCTGGGCGAGCTGGCCGCCGGCAAGAAGATCACGCACGCCAGCACCAAGCCCTACGGCTGCTCGATCAAGTACGGCAGCTGACGCGGCGAGCGGCGATCTGCGATCGGCGCGCCGATCTGTCGCTTTCTTCCGCTTCCGGCCGCATTCGTCGCGGTACTGGTGGCGCCGCGACGCGGTGCCGGGCTGGTCTCCCGTTACAGTCCGTCGACAACCGAGAGCGGACGGGATGACGGACAGACGAGCGTGGGAGGCGGCCGATCCAGAGGCCTGGCAGGCGGAGCGCACGATCCATCAGGGTCGGCGGAGCGAGGTCCTCCAGGTCGGCGACGGCCGGGGCGGGCGAGCGCTGCTCAAGCGCCTGCGCGACGCCCGGCCGGACGCGGCCGCCATCGCCCGGCTGCGCCGCGAATACGAGCTGGCCCAGCGCCTGGATCCCGCCTTCGTGCTGCGACCGCGCGCATTGGTCGAGCATGACCAGCGTCCCGCGCTGCTGCTGCCCGAACTGGAAGGCGAGACGCTGCGGCAGCGCCTGCGGCGCGGCACGCTGGACAACGACGCGCTGATCCGGATCGCGCTGGATCTGGTCGAGGCGCTGCAGCACCTGCATGGTCAGGGGCTGATCCATCGCAACCTCGGGCCCGGCCAGGTGCTGCTGCTGCCCGGCGCCGGTCGCGAGGCCGGCCGGACGCTGATCGCGGATCTCGGCTTGGCCGCCGAGATCGAGCGCGAACGGCCGCTGGTCCAGCGCGCCGAACTGATCGAAGCCTCGCTGGCGACGCTGGCGCCCGAGTTGACCGGCCGGATGAGCCGCGATGTCGACTACCGCGCGGACTTCTACAGCCTCGGCGCCACGCTGCTGGAGGCGCTGACCGGCGCGCCGCCCTTCAGCGTCGACGATCCGGCGCGGGCGGTGCATGCGCACCTGGCGCTCGCCGCGCCGATGGCGACCAGCCGCAATCACCAGGTCTTCGCGCCGCTGGCGCAGGTCGTCGCCCACTGCCTGCACAAGGAGCCCGAAAGCCGCTACCAGAGCCATCAGGCCCTGCGCCAGGACCTGCAGCTCTGCCAGGCGGCGCTGGCACAGGGCCGCGACCTGCCCGGCTTCGAACCCGGCCATGGCGATGCCGCCGTGCGCTTCCAGCCCAGTGGCCGGCTCTACGGTCGCGAGTCGGCGCAGGCGCAGCTCGGGCAGGCCTTCGACGAGGCCGCGTCGGGCCAGGCCGGCGGGCCGGGGCTGGTGGCCGTGGCGGGCTTTTCCGGCATCGGCAAGACCGCGCTGGTGCTGGCCGCGCAGCGCAGTCTGCTGGCCCAGCGCGGCCACTTCGCCGCCGCCAAGTTCAACCAGTACGGCCAGGACCGGCCCTACGGCCCGCTGCTGCACCTGCTGCAGCAGCGCGCGGTGCAGGTGCTGTCGCTGCCCGCTGAACATCAATCGAGCTGGCGCGATCGCCTGCGGGAGCGCCTGGGCGCGAATGCCGCGCTGCTCGCGCAGGCGCTGCCGGAGATGGCGCCGCTGCTGACGCCGGATGCGCCGCTGGTGGCGGTGGGCCCGGCGGAGGCGGAAAACCGCTTCCTGCGCAGCATCAGCCAGGGTTTCGCGGCGCTCGCGCGCGAGGGCGAGCCGCAGACGCTGTTCCTCGATGACTGGCAATGGGCCGACCGCGCGTCGCGCCGGCTGCTGCGCGAATGCCTGAACGACGCGACGCTGCGCCACACGCTGTTCGTCATCGCCTACCGGGACAACGAGACCCCGCCCGGCCATCCGATCGCGCAGGAGCTGACGGAACTGCGCCAGCAGCTTGGCGAGCGCTTCACGCCCTTGCGCGTCGGACCGCTGGGCCTGGACGACACGCGGCGCCTGCTCGCGGACAGCCTGCGTCGCGATCCCGAGGTCGAGGATGCCGGCCTGGATGAACTCGCGCGCCTGTGCCAAACCCGCACCGCCGGCAATCCGTTCTTCCTGCGCCGTCTGCTCGAGGACCTGGTGCGGCGCGGCCTGATCCACTACGACGCCGCGACGCAGCGCTGGGACCATGCGCTCGAACGCATCGCGGCGACGCGCACGGCGGACAACGTCGTCGCGCTGATGCTGCAGCAGCTCGAGCGCTTGCCCGACGCGACGCGCCAGGCGCTGAGCGTGGCGGCGCTGCTGGGCGCGAACTTCGGCCTGGACGGCCTGGCCACCGCGCTGGACGTGCCCGCCGACGCCCTGGCCACCGACCTGCTGCCGGCGCTGCAGGCGCAGCTGCTGGTGCCGGCCAGCGCGCTGTACCGCTACGCCCCGCAGCTGCAGGGACAGGCCAGCGAGGGCGTGCGCTACGCCTTCGCCCATGACCGCGTGCAGGAGGCGGCGCTGCAGCGCATCGCGGCCGACCAGCGGCCGGCGCTGCAACTGCGCATCGGCCGGCTGCTGCGCGACAGCCACCTCGCCGCCAACGCCGACGTGCCGTTGCCCTACACGGTCCTGCACCACCTGAACGCATCGCGGCTGCTGCTGTGCGAGCCGGCGCAGGAAGCGGAGCGCCAGGCGCTGGCCGCGTTCAACGCGCAGGCCTCGTTCCAGGCGATGGACGCCGCGGCCTTCGAGCCCGCCGCCGACTACGTGGAGCTCGCGCTCGAGCTGGCGCCCCTGGCGCCGCAGCGCGCCGCCTGGCTGCATCACGCGGCCCGCATGGCCTACCTGGCCGGCCGGCCGTCGCGGATGGATGCGCTGCTCGAATCGGCGCTCGCCGATGCCGGCGACAACGCGCAGCGCGCGCGGCTGCTGGAAGTCCGCATGGAGGCCTTCTACGCGCAGGGGCGGCTGGCCGAGACCGTCGACCTGGGACTGGAGCTGTTCCTGCTGCTGGGCGCGGAGCTGCCGCGCGCCGCCGGGCCCGACCCGATGGCGCAGGTCATGGAATTGCTGGCCGGATTGCAGCGCGAGATCGCCGCGATCGGGCTGGACACGCTGGCCGCGCGCGCACCGATGCGCGACGAGCAGCGGCTGCTGCTGATCTCGATCGCGGCCAAGATGACCGCCGCCGCCTACATCGTGCGGCCCGCGCTGCTGCCCTTGCTGACGCTGTTCCAGGTCCGCCTGATGGTGGACCACGGCCATGTGCCGCAGGCGCTGTCGGCGTATTCGGTGCTCGGGCTGATGTGCGCGGAGTTCCTCGGCGACTACCGCTTCGCGCATGACCTGGGCCGCATGTCGACCGAGCTGGTGAGCCGGCACGGCTGGATGCAGGTCTACGCGCATGCGGGCTTCTCCTTCCATGCCTTCCTCAGCCACTGGGTGCAGGGCCTGCGGGTGAGCATGGACGGCCTGATGCAGACGCATCGCAACGGGCTGGAGTTCGGCAACCTGCGCCATGCGGGCCTGGGCCTGTACGTGCACGACGCGCATGCCTTCCTGTCCGGCATGCCGCTGCCGGCGCTGGAGGAGCAGTTGGTCACGCATGGCCGGCGCCTGCGCGCGATGCGCCAGCCGGTCGCGGCGGACTACGAGGACGCGCTGCTCGCCCTGGTGCGGACGCTGCAGCAGCCGCGGCTGCCCGAGGACGGCTTCGACGGCCTGGAGGCATTCGCGCGCACCTATGGCGAGCGTCAGGACCAGACCGGGCTGATGTTCCTGCACGGCTGGCAGGCGGTGCTGCACTTCGTGGCGGACCGGCCGGAGCCCGCGCTGCGGCTGGCGCTCGAGGCCCGCGGCCTGTTCGCGGCCGGCCGCGGCATGCATGCGCAATCGCTGTTGCTGTTCATCGCGGCGTGGGCGGCGCAGCGCGTCGCGCTGGCCGGCGGGGCGCGCGACCAGGCGCTCGAGGACGACGCGCTGCGGCGCCTGCAGCGCTGGCAGGACGCGGGACCGGGACACCTGGCCGATCGCGTCGCGCTGCTGCGGTCGCAGCAGGCGATGCTGGCGGGCGAACCGGACGCGCAGATCGCCGCGGCCCTGGACCGGGCGCTGGCAGCGGCGGAGGGGCCGCAAGGCACGCCGCTCGACGTCGCGGCTGTGCTGCGCGCGCAGGTCGACTGGTGGCGCGAGCGCGATCCAGCGCAGGCCGACCGGGCGCGTCAGCGCCTGCAACTGGCGTGGAAGGACTGGGGCGTGATCGCGCTCGCCGGCGAGGCACTGGCGCTCGCGCCCTTGTCCGATGCGCCGGGACGGTCGGCCAGGGCCGCCACCGAGGACACGGAGATCCGCGCCGATGCCGCCGACCTCAGCACGCTGACCAAGGCGGTGCAGGCCATCAGCAGCCAGCCGGACCTGCCGCGCCTGCTGCGTCGCCTGCTGGAGGTCGTCGCCGAGAACGCCGGCGCGCAGCGCGCGGCGATCGTGCTGGCCAGCGGCACGGCGGGCGCGTCGCGCTGGGTGCTGCAGGCCGAGGCGACCCTGGGCGAGCAGCCCCGGCTGCACCTGCTGGAACAGCTGCCGCTGGAACGTGCCGGCGCGCAGCTGCCGCTGGCGCTCATGGGACGCGTGCTCGGCGACGGGCGACGCGAACTGATCGTCGACGCGCGGGGCCTGGCGACGATGGAGGACTACTTCCAGCGCCATGTCGCGCCGCCGCGCTCGGTGCTGGCGCTGCCGCTGCTCAAGCAGGGGCAGACGGTGGGCGCGCTCTACCTGGAGAACGCGGCCGCCGCCGGCGTGTTCACCGAGGCGCGGGTGAGTTTCCTGGAGCTGCTCTGCGCCAACGTGGTGAACGCGGTGGACAACGCGCGACTGGTGGCGGAGCTGCAGGAGCTCAACGCCAGCCTGGAGCGCCGTGTGACGCAGCGCACCCGCGAGCTCGCCGACAGCGAGGAGCGCCTGCGCGCCGTGCTGGACCACGCGCCGATCCCGATGGTGGTGACGCGCGAGCGCGATGCGCTGATCGTGTATGCGAATGGCCCGTCCGCCTTGATCGCGGGACGGACGCTGGATGAGCTCGTCGGCAAGCCGGCGATCAGCTTCTATCGCGACCCGGGCGATCGCGAGCGCATGCAGCTCAAGTTCAAGGAGGAAGGCCGGCTGCAGGGCGAGGAGGTCTGCCTGCTGGCGGCCGACGGCGGCGAGCTGTGGATGCTGCTGTCGATGGTGCCGGTCGTGTACGACGGCGAGCCCTCGGTGCTCAGCACGCTGGTCGACTTCACCGACCGCAAGCGGCTGGAGCTCGAGCTGCAGCGGCTGGCGACGACCGACGCGCTGACCGGCGCGGCCAACCGGCGCTGCTTCCTGGACCACGCCGAGGCGGAGGTGGCGCGCAGCCGGCGCTACGGGCTGGAGATGGCGCTGGTGATGATGGACGTCGACCACTTCAAGCGCATCAACGACACGCTGGGCCACGCGCGCGGCGACGCGGCACTGTGCCGCCTGGTGCAGCTGTGCGCGCAGGTCGTGCGCAAGCAGGACCTGCTGGGACGGCTCGGCGGCGAGGAGTTCGCGCTGCTGCTGCCGCAGACCTCGCTCGAGCATGCGATGCAGCTGGTCGAGCGGCTGCGCCATCACATCGAGACCAGCGGCATGGCCTTGCAGCCGGGCCTGCCGCCGGCGTCGCTGACGGCGAGCTTCGGCGTGACGGCCCTGCGCCCCGAGGATCTGCGGGTGGACGAGCTGCTCGGCCGCGCCGATCAGGCGCTGTACCGCGCCAAGGACGGCGGACGCAACCGCGTCGAGCACCAGGCCTGATGGGCGGCGGCGGTCCTGAGGTCGCTGCCGGCATCGGCACAGGCACCGGCATTACGCCCGACGGTGCCGATCGGCGGTGGCATCAGGGATCGATGCGAGAGGGCTTGGCGCGTTCGCGATAGAACGCGTCGAAGCGGGCTGCGTAGTGGGCTTTGGTTTCCGGCGTGAGCCAATGCATCAGGCCCTTGCGCAGGCTGGCGGCGCCTTCGGGGCGGCCGTAGGCCTTGTCGATGCCCCGGATCGCGGCCAGGCCCCAAGGCGTGCGGGGACAGGCGATGCCGGCCATGACCAGCTCACTGGCGCCGTGGATGGGGACGCTGACGAGGTCCGCCGGATGTCCGGCCATGACCAGCGCCATGTCGAGTTCGACTGAATAGTCCGCGCGCCCGAGGCTGATCATCTGCAGCAGGCGCGCGCCGAAGTCCTTCGGCGCGTACAGCGAGACGGCGCTGTCGGCCGGCCGTGCGGCGAGTGCCTCGTCGAGCACCGGCCCATAGCTGCGGCCGTCGATCAGCGCGCCCCGCATCGAGGTGTCGGCGAGCAGGCGCGGCAGCAGCACTTCGCCGGCGCCGTTGCGCGGCAGTCGCTTGAGCAGCTCGCGTCGCACGATCAGTTGCGGTGGCGGCGTGAGCTGCGTGTTGATGAAGTAGGCGGCGCGCTCGCGCTCCGGCGTGCGGACCACGTTGGCGCGGCACACCTCGTCGCCGTTTTCGATCATCTGCCAGCTGCGCTTGGCGTTGGCGAAGACGATCTCGTGCCGGACGCCGGGCCAGCGTTTGTCGAGGTAGGTGATCACGTGGCCGGTGACGCCACTCGCGCTGGCGCCGGTCATCTGCGGCGCGTGGTCGGAGGCGAGCCAGGTGATCTTGGCGACCACCGGCGGCGCGACCGCCGCCACCGCCACGGCATCCCCCTGCGCGTGCGCGGACGCCCCGCCCAAGAGCGAGGCGGCCAACGGAAGCGACGCGACAAAACGGCCGCGGGTCGAGGCAAGGGGGTTCACGGCGGGCAGCATACGGGGATCACCCGCGACGCTCGTCCGCCATCCTTCACGCCGGAGCCGCGGAGCGGTAGTTGGTCACTCCCGGCGTGTCTTCGAGCGCGGAGCGTCGGGCCGGCCCTCCGGCCAATCAACGAGGCAAGGTCCAGGTCTGGGCGTCTGGGCGCAATGCTTCCTGAACTCAGGTTCGTGGCCCGCGTGGGTTGTTCGGACGCGAAAAGATTCGGGCGTGGTTGTTGTTCGGGTTTTGCGGATCGCCCATCAGCTCGGTCGGATAGTGCCCCACGTCGAATGGGCCACGGTGTGCCGGAGTCGCCGAGCCATTGTCCAGATGACGGGCACGCGAACGGGCGTGGTTTGAGCCCTGTACGGTCTGCGCTCCATTCCTGCGCTCGCCTTGGTCGGCTGCCGGGGAGCGCCGGTCTGCGGTCTGTGTTGAAGGGCTCGGGTTGTTCGACAGCACCGGCGGGTTCGCGGTCACAAGGGTCAGCAGACTGCTGGCCAGCTGTTCCGGGTTGTCGTGCCACCGTTGTGCCGCCTGCCGCACGCCTGCATGCAATGACGAGAAAGGCTGCGTCACGATGTCCCGCAGATGGCCGGCCACATCGCGCCGGTTTTGCTCGGTGGCTTGCGGCATGCCTGTGCCGCGCGCGACCAGCACGACGGCATCACCAATCACTTCTGCGCTCGGCAACGTCGGCGGCTGAACCGATGAGGTCGCTCGTGTGGACAGCACCGGTTCTTTCCTGGTCACAAGACGCAGCAGGTTGAGCACCAACTGCTCGGGGTCGCCGTTCGCCCGGGTCGCGGCCCTTGCCACCTGCGCATTCAGACCGCCAGAGGGCGGCGAGTGGATGTCCTGCAGATGATCGACCAGGTTTTGCGTGTTGCGGCCCGCCACGGCCGTCAAGTCGATGTCGTGCATGCCGGTGAGCATGTCCATGGCGTCATGCAACATCGCTGTGCGACGGTCGGCATTGGCCTGGACGTCCTGCCTGGGCATGTTTGTATGGCTGGGGCGGTTGGTCGCCCGATCCGGCTGATTTGCGGGGGCCGAGGCCAACAACTGATCGCCAGGACGTGTTTCGGATCTCTGGCTTCGCGGCAATACCGGCGAGTCCGACGTCACCAACGCCAACAGGTTGCGCACCAGTTGTTCCGCGCTGCCGCTGCCTCGCTGCGCAGCTTCGACGACCCGTGGATCGAGGCGAGATGCGGGCAGCATGGCGATCTGGTGGACGTGATTGGTCACGTGGAGCACATCTCGATTGCTCATGCCTGTGATGTTGGAGCGGTCTGTCCCACCCAATATGCGCAACGCACCGTCCACCACTTCACGGTTTGGCATGCGCCCAGGGCCTGCCACGGTCGCGCCAGCTGCCGTCCCAGCGTGGCGTGCTGCATCGCTCCGTGGCGTGGGATTGCCGATCTGCACTCGATGCCTGCGTCCATCTTCAGCCGTGGCCGCAGCCTGATGGCGCCGCCCGGTCGGAATGCCGTAAGGCGATGCTGGCGCGTTCTGCGAGGCTCGTGCCTCGGGGACCGTCTCTTGGCGTTGCGCTGGCGAGCTACTGGATTCCGCAGAGGGCGTGCGATTCGTCCGGAAGAGATTGCGAAGATTGTTGATGGTCATCTCTACTGCCAGGTGTGCCGGCGGTCGGCGCCGGCGTCGAAGACGTTCCACAGACCTTATGTGCAGTCTCGGCATGGAACCTTGCCGGCGCGAAAACTCCTTCAACGATGCGAAGGCGCGGGCGCCGCAGCAGCGCGGCGCTCCGGGGTCTCCCGCTAGCATGGTCCTTTCCCCATTCACGAATGTTCATGGGGTAGCTACGCGAACGTCAGGACAAAAAAAATGCCCCACCGGCCATCGCCAGCGGGGCTGCTCGCACAGAGCGAACGGTCTGATTGCCTGTGACGCCGCTTGCGCGGCGCCCGAGACCGACCGAGGAGACAAACAGGTGTTCTTGCCCGAGGCGCCGGATCAGCGCTTCTCGTTGATCTGGTCGAAGACGCCGCCGTCGTCGAAGTGGGTCTTCTGCGCATTGCGCCAGCCGCCGAAGACCTCGTCGATCGTCACCAGCTTCACCGGCGCGAACTGCTTGGCGTACTTGGCGGCGACCTTCGGGTCACGCGGACGGTAGTAGTTCTTCGCGGCGATCTCCTGACCCTCCGGCGAATAGAGGTACTCCAGGTAGGCCTGCGCCACCTTGCGCGTGCCCTTCTTGTCCACCGTCTTGTCCACCACCGACACCGGCGGCTCCGCCAGGATCGACAGGCTGGGCGTGACGATCTGGAACTTGTCCGGCCCCAGCTCCTTCACCGCCAGGTAGGCCTCGTTCTCCCAGGCGATCAGCACGTCGCCGATGCCGCGCTCGACGAAGGTCGTCGTCGCGCCGCGCGCGCCCGAGTCCAGCACCTTCGTGTTGCCGTAGATGCGCTTGACGAAGGCCCTGGCCGAGTCCGCGTTGCCGCCCGGCTGCTTGAGCGCATACGCCCATGCGGCCAGGTAGTTCCAGCGCGCGCCGCCCGAGGTCTTCGGGTTGGGCGTGATCACGTCGATGCCGCCACGCGCCAGGTCCGGCCAGTCGTTGATGTGCTTGGGATTGCCCTTGCGCACCAGGAAGACGATCGTCGAGGTGTACGGCGACGCGTTGCTCGGCAGGCGCTTCTGCCAGTCGGCGGGCAGCAGCTTGCCGTGGTCGTGCAGCGCGTCGATGTCGTAGGCCAGCGCCAGCGTCACCACGTCGGCGTCCAGGCCGTCGATGACCGAGCGCGCCTGCTTGCCCGAGCCGCCGTGCGAGTTCTTCACCGTCACGGTCTCGCCGGTCTTGGCCTTCCAGTACTTCGCGAACGCGGCGTTGAAGTCCTGGTACAGCTCGCGCGTCGGGTCGTAGGAGACGTTGAGCAGCGTGACCGCGCCTTGCGCATGGGCCTGGGGCATCAGCGCGGCACCCCCCAGCAGAGCGGCGGTGGCAAGCAGCGAGACGGTGCGTCGGAGTGCGTTCACGGGAGTCTTCTCTTCACGGGGGTTGAGGGGAGCGCCCAATGTAGGCAAGCGCACCGTCCAAGGGAACGAAGAAGATCTGCTTTGCTTTGCAGCCTTGCCTGGAAAAAGGGCCGCTCCCTCGTGAGGAGCGGCCCGCAATGCCGGCGCGGGGTCGCGCCAGCAATCGGATCGATGGCGGGGCCGTCGCGCTCAGCCGCCGAAGCGGTAGTCCAGCTCGATCCAGCCCTGCCGCCCATGCGGCAGGTAGTAGCCGACCGGGTAGTACGGCCAGGTCGCGCTGGGATCGCGGCGGATGCTGTCGAACAGGTTGTTGACGATGACGCTGACGCGGGTGCGCTTGTCCAGCTGCCAGGCCGTGCTCGCGTTGACGTTCCAGTACGGGCCCAGCCAGCCGTCCTGCGCCTCGCGGGCGACGCGGCCGTTGCGCTGCGCGGCCAGCGTGTGCGTCCAGTCGCCGACCTGCCAGGACAGGCTGGCGTTGAGCTTGCTCGGCCAGTCGCTGAAGTCCGGCGTGCCCACCAGGTTGCGGTTGTCGTCGCCGGCGAACTGCTGGTACTTGAAGCTCTTGACCCGCGTGTACTTCGCGTCGGCCGTCCAGCGGCCCCAGGTCGCCGTCGTCCAGCTGTAGCGCGCGCCGACATCCACGCCCCAGGTCGATTCATTGGCCGCGTTGATCGGATTGACGCGGATCTCGGCCACCTCGCCCGGCCGCACGAGCGCATCCAGCGGATTGCGGCGCACGCGCGCCACCGCGTCCTGGCAGGTCGGCGACTGCGCGTCCTTCACGCCGGTGCGGCAGTCCGCCTCGGTGCGCAGCACGCCGTCGGCGCTGAGGTCGGTAACCAGGTCGCGGATGGCGATCTTCCACAGGTCCACCGAGAGATCGAAGGACGCGGCCGGTTGCCACACGGCGCCCAGTCCCCAGGAGCGGCCGCGTTCGGACTTGAGGTCCGACGAGCCGGTGCGCACATAGTTGAAGCCCGGCGACACGCCGGCGAAATCGCATTGCGACAGCGGCTGGCCGGCCTGCGCGCAGCGGTAGTAGTCCGTCGACGACGAGTAATAGCCCTTGGTCTGCTGCGCGAAGATGTAATTCATGTCCGGCGCGCGGAAGCTGGTTGCGTGCTGCGCGCGCAGCAGCAGCGTGGACAGCGGCCGGAACTCGAGGCCGGCGTTGTAGGTCGTGCTGCCGTCGCTGCGACCGGCGAATTCATAACGGTCATGGCGGGCGGCGACGGTGGCCGTCAGCTGCCGGGTGATCGGCGCGTTCAACTCACCGCCCAGCGCCAGCCGCTCGCGCGTGCCGCGCACCGTCGGCGAGGCGCTGGTGTTGTAGAAGACGCCCTGCCCCAGTCGCGGGTCGGCCTCGTTGCGGAAGCCCTGCGTGCCGGCCTCCGCCACCACCGCGGCGCGCACCGGACCGCCGGGCAGCTGGAACCACTCCCCGCTCGCAGAGGCGCTCAGCTGCTGGTTCCAGCTCGCGTTGCGCGTCCAGCTGCGGTCGCTGACGCTGTCGATCTCCTGCGGCGTGAGCGGGCGGAACAGCCGCGCCGGATCGGCCGAGTAGATCGCCACGCCGTCGGCGTCCGTCCCGATGCGCGGGCCGAGCAGCAGGGACTCGATGCCGGCCGTCAGGCGCGGCGTGGTGGTGCGGTTGAGGTAGTAGGAGCTGTTGGCCGCGACCTCGAAGGTCCAGCTGCCGGTGAGCTCCCCGCGCGCGCCGACCGCCACGTTGTGCGTCGCGTCGCGCCACTGGCGGTTGAAGCGGTCCACGCCGCCCAGTTCCTCGGGCGCGAAGCGGCGGGTCCAGATCTCCAGCTGGTCGGTCGCGGCATTGCGGAAATAGCCCTTGCCGGCGGCGTCGGAGGTCCAGCTCGGACCGCGGGTGTTGTTCTCGGTCCGCGCCCAGCCGAACTGGCCTTCGGCGAACAGTTCCAGCCCGCCATCGAGCTGCCAGGTCAGGCCCCCGGCCGCCTGCGCGCTGCGGTTGCCGGTCTGCGTGGTCCAGTAGGTCGGCGAGGCCCGACCGCTGCCGCAGTAGGTGCCGTTCCTGGCTTGATAAGGCGCGACCGAGCCCTCGAAGAGCCCGCTGGCCGCGGCGCAGCCGTCGCTGGGTGTCAGGTAGGCGCCGCCGGTCGCGTTGCGGCGGCCGAAGACCACCGTCGGCGCCGCGCCGCTCAGGGTGGTGTCGGCCATGAAGTCGCGCTGCCGGCTCCAGATCGGCTCGCGGCCGCTGAGCTCGATGCCCCACACGCCCTGCAGCCGGCCGCCGTCAAAGCCACCGGTGACCTGGGCGCGGGCGTTCTCCCCGCCGCCGCGCTGCGTGCCGCCGGCGCGCAGGTTCACCGAGACGCCCTCGACCCGCTTCTTCAGCACGATGTTGACCACGCCGGCGATCGCGTCCGAGCCGTAGACCGAGGACGCGCCGCCGCTGAGCACCTCGATGCGGTCGATCAGCGCGGACGGGATGTTGGCGATGTTGACGAAGTTGACCGAGCCCTCGTAGGCGGTCGGGTAGTCGGCGACGCGTCGGCCGTTGACCAGCACCAGCGTGTGGTTGGGCCCCAGGCCGCGCAGGCTGATCGCATTGGCGGCCGGCGTGAAGGTGTTGCCGAAATCCTCGCCCTGCGTGAAGCCGGTGTTTTCGGTCAGGCCGCTCAGCGCGTCGGAGACGTTCTTGTAGCCGAGCCGGTCCAGGTCCTCCGACTTGATGACGGTGACCGGGCTCGGCCCTTCGCTGTTGACGCGCGAGATGCGCGAGCCGGTGACGACGACCGACGGCAGCGGCGCGTCCTTCGCATCGTTGGCTGTCTTGGCGTCCTTGGGATCCCTGGCCGGACTGGTGTCCTGGGCGGGCGCCGCGGCCGGGACCTGGGCGTGAACGCTGCCGAGGGGAAGGACAGCGATGGAAAGGACGGCGATGGGAGATGCGGCGGCCAGGGCGGCGGCCAGCGTGGCGGCCGATCCGGTGAGGCGGGCCGCGTGCTCGACGAAGGGCTTCAAGAGACTTCCTCGTGGGAGTGAACTGGTGAGCCCGTCACTCTAGGAAGCGCCCTCAGGTCGATGAAGCAATCGTTTCTGCTTTGCTTTGTTGTGCGGTCCGGTTATGCACATGCGGAATTTCTTCCGGCACCCCCGGCGGTCCTCACTCCGCCGCTTAGCCGGAGCTTCCGCGTGGCCCTCAGTCCGACCCGTTGGGCGACACCCGCGCCTGCTCGACCAGGTCACGCGTCAGCGGCGGCGCGAAGGTCTCGATGAAGGCGTAGACATAGTCGCGCAGGTAGGCGTCACGCCGCACCGCGAGCCGCGTCAGGTTGTCGGCGAAGAGATGGCGCGCATCGATCGCGCGCAGATGGCGGTCGCGCTCCTCGTCGTAGGCGATCGCCGCGACGATGCCCACGCCCAGCCCGAGCTCGACGTAGGTCTTGATCACGTCCGCGTCCATCGCCACCAGCACGACGTTGAGGTCGAGCCCGGCCGCCGCGAAGGCGTCGTCGATGTGCGAGCGGCCGGTGTAGCCGGTCTCGTACGTGATGACCGGGAACTCCGCCAGGCGCTCCAGCGTCAGCGGCGTGCCGGCGCTGGCCTCGGCCTCCAGCGGATGGCCCGGCGGCACCAGCACCGTGTGGGTCCAGCGGTAGCACGGCAGCGTCAGCAGCTGCGGATGCAGCGCCAGCGCTTCGGTGGCGATGCCGATGTCGGCCTCGCCGTCGATCAGCAGCCGCGCGACCTGCTGCGGCGAGCCCTGCGTGAACTGCAGGCTGACCTCCGGATGGGACTCGCGGAAATCGCGCACCGCCGGCGGCAGCGCGTAGCGCGCCTGGCTGTGCGTGGCGGCGATGCGCAGATGGCCGCTGTCGGCGCGGGCGAAGTCCTCGCCGGCGCGGCGCAGGTTCTCGGCCTCCCGCAGCAGCCGCTCGACGATGGGCATCACGTTGCGGCCCGGCTCGGTCAGGCCGGTCAGGCGCTTGCCGGCGCGCACGAAGATGTCGATGCCGAGCTCGTCCTCGAGCTCGCGGATCTGGCGGCTCACGCCGGGCTGCGAGGTGTGCAGCGCCTGCGCCACCTCGGTCAGGTTGAAGTTGCGGCGCTGGGCCTCGCGGACGGATCGGAGTTGCTGGAAGTTCATCGTCGGCAGTCACATCGGGGGGAGGGCTCGCCGGCCTCGACGGCATTCGATGAACGTCGCGAAAGCGGCTTGCTTATGCGGATTGATTATTCGAATCCTCGCCACCGATGTCCTCCAACAAATTCCGATAAGCAATCCCGCGGCGCCCGCATGAGCAATGCAGGCACGACGCGCCTGCGCTTCAGCCTCAGGCGTCGGGATCCATCGCCTCGCGGACCGCGTCCTCGGTCAGCTCGGCCACGCATTCCTGCAGGAAGCGATAGGCGAAGCCGCGCAGGTAGTGACCGCGCTTGAGCGCGATGCGCGTCGTGTTGGGCGGGAACAGATGGCTTGCGTCGATCAGCTGCAGGCCCGAGTCGCGACCCGGCTCGAAGGCCATCGCCGCGATGACGCCCACGCCCAGCCCGATCTGCACGTAGGTCTTGATGACGTCCGCATCGAGCGCCGACATGACCACGTCGGGCGCCAGACCCGCGGCGGCGAAGCTCGCATCGATGCGGGCGCGGCCGGTGTAGCCCTCGTGATAGGTGATCAGAGGCTGCTCGGCCAGCGCCTCCAGCGTCAGCGGCTGGCGCGTGAGCGCATGGCCCTCGGGCACGACCACCGCATGGCGCCATTCGTAGAACGGGAAGGTGACGAAGGCGTCGTCCTTGCCGAGCGCCTCGGTGGCGATGCCGATGTCGGCCTCGCCGGATTGCAGCAGCGAGACGATCTCCTGCGGACTGCCCTGGTGCAGCACCAGGTGCACGCGCGGGTAGGCCGCCTTGAAGCGCGCCACCACCTGCGGCAGTGCGTAGCGCGCCTGCGTGTGCGTGGTGGCGATCGTCAGCTGGCCTTGATCGGCGCTGCTGAACTGCTGCGCCAGCCGCTTGATGTTGCGCACGTCCTGCAGCATGCGGTCGACGACGACCGCCAGCTCCTTGCCCGGCTCGGTCAGCCCGAGCAGCCGCTTGCCGCGGCGCTGGAAGAGCTCGACGCCGAGCTCGTCCTCCAGGTCCTTGATGTGCTTGCTGACGCCCGACTGCGAGGTGAACAGCGCCGCCGCCACCTCGGTCAGGTTGAAGTTCTGCTGCACCGCCTCCCGGACGATGCGGAGTTGTTGGAGATTCATGGTCGGAGGACTCGAGGGATCGCGCGCTCTGCGGCCCGCTGATCGAGGGGGATCAAGCAGCCTGATCGATGCCGAACAGGCTCAGGCGCGAGGCCTGCAGGCGGACGCGCTGGCCCGAGGCCAGCTGCAGCGCCTCGGCCTGTTCGCGGCTGAGTTCGGCTTCCAGGTGTTCGCCCGAGGCGCCGCGCAGTTCCACGCGCGCGGCGGCGCCGAAGGCCAGCACGCGCTCGACGGTGGCGGGCAAGCCGGGTGCGTCCTGCGTCGGGATGATCACCAGCTCGTGCGGACGCGCGTAGGCCTGCACCAGGCCCTGCTGGGCGCCTTCGATCGCTGCGGCCGCGCCTTGCGCCAGCGTCTGGTCGCCGACGCGCACGATGCCGCTGTCCACACGGCCTTCGAAGCGGTTGACCGCGCCGAGGAAGCCGTAGACGAAGGGCGTGGCCGGACGCTGGTAGACCTCGGTCGGCGAGCCGACCTGCTCCACGCGGCCGTGGTCCATCAGCACGACGCGGTCGGCGACTTCCAGCGCCTCTTCCTGGTCGTGCGTGACGAAGATGCTGGTGATGTGCAGCTCGTCATGCAGGCGGCGCAGCCAGCGGCGCAGTTCCTTGCGCACCTTCGCGTCGAGCGCGCCGAAGGGCTCGTCCAGCAGCAGCACGCGCGGCTCGACGGCCAGCGCGCGGGCTAGCGCGATGCGCTGGCGCTGACCGCCGGACAGCTGCGGCGGATAACGATCGGCCAGCCAGTCCAGCTGCACCAGCTGCAGCAGCTCGTGGACCTTGCGCTTGATCTCCGACTCGGGCGGTCGCTGCTTGCGCGGCTTCACGCGCAGGCCGAAGGCGACGTTGTCGAACACCGTCATGTGGCGGAACAGCGCGTAGTGCTGGAACACGAAGCCGACCTCGCGCTCGCGCACGTGGGTGTCGGAGGCATCGGCGCCGTCGAGCAGCACCTGGCCGCGGTCGGCGGTCTCCAGGCCCGCGATGATGCGCAGCAGCGTGGTCTTGCCGCAGCCCGAGGGACCCAGCAGCGCGGTCAGCTCACCGGTGGGGAAGTCCAGGCTGACGTCGCCCAGCGCGGTGAAGCTGCCGAAGGACTTGTGGATGTTGCGGACCTGGATGCTCATGCTTCTTCCTTGATCACATTGCGCGAGGCCTGCCACTCGACGAACTGCTTGAGTCCGAGCGTGACCAGCGCCAGCAGCGCGAGCAGCGACGCGACGGCGAAGGCCGCGGCGAATTGGTATTCGTTGTAGAGGATCTCGACCTGCAGCGGCAGCGTGTTGGTCTGGCCGCGGATGTGGCCCGAGACCACCGACACCGCGCCGAACTCGCCGAAGGCGCGCGCGTTGCACAGGATCACGCCGTAGAGCAGGCCCCACTTGATGTTGGGCAGCGTCACATGCCAGAAGGTCCGCCAACCGCTGGCGCCCAGCACGGTGGCGGCTTCCTCTTCATCGCGGCCCTGCGCCTGCATCAGCGGGATCAGCTCGCGCGCGACGAAGGGGAAGGTCACGAAGACGGTGGCCAGCACGATGCCGGGCACGGCGAAGATGACCTTGATGTCGTGCTCCGCGAGCCAGGGCCCGAACCAGCCCTGCGCGCCGAAGATCAGCACGTAGATCAGGCCCGCCACCACCGGCGAGACCGAGAACGGCAGGTCGATCAGCGTGATCAGCAGCTGCTTGCCGCGGAAGTCGTGCTTGGTGATCGCCCACGCGGCGCTGACGCCGAAGACGACGTTCAGCGGCACCGCGATGACCGCGGCGATCAGCGTCAGCTTGATCGCGGAGACGGCGTCGGGCTCGATCAGCGAGGCCAGGTAGGTGTCCCAGCCCTTGCGCAGCGCCTCGGTGAAGACGGCGGCCAGCGGCAGCAGCAGGAACAGCGCGAAGAAGGCCAGCCCCAGCGTCAGCAGCGTGTAGCGCACCCAGCGCTGCTCGGCGGTGGCGGGGTTGCCCTGGTAGTGGCCGGCGCTGCGCGCGCGGCCGAGGGTGGCGGCGGATCCGGCCATGTCAGCGCTTCCCGTCGAGTCCGTTGCGGCGCAGGCTCCAGGCCTGCAGTCCGTTGATGCCCAGCAGCAGCACGAACGAGAACACCAGCATCACCACCGCGATCGCGGTGGCGCCGACGTAGTCGTACTGCTCGAGCTTGGTGATGATCATCAGCGGCGTGATCTCGCTGACCATCGGCATGTTGCCGGCGATGAAGATGACCGAGCCGTATTCGCCCACGGCCCGTGCGAAGGCCAGCGCGAAGCCGGTCAGCAGCGCTGGCGTGAGCATCGGCAGCACCACCAGGCGGAAGGCCTGCCAGCGGTGCGCGCCCAGCGAGGCGGCGGCCTCCTCGAGCTCGGTGTCCAGGTCCTCGAGCACCGGCTGCACCGTGCGCACGACGAAGGGCAGGCCGATGAAGATCAGCGCCACCAGCACGCCCAGCGGCGTGAAGGCGACCTTGATGCCCAGCGGCTCCAGCCA
>Ga0209370_1000209_pt1 | contig 106659 bp, 85 predicted proteins | sample AgamicAtPrz_FD_187164 | JGI IMG/M metagenome (GOLD analysis project Ga0209370, IMG submission 187164) | Agave microbial communities from Guanajuato, Mexico - At.P.rz (SPAdes) (version 2) | ecosystem: Host-associated > Plants > Phyllosphere > Phylloplane/Leaf | place: Guanajuato, Mexico...
TTCACTTCGGTATCGACACCGTTGAACTGAAAGGCGAAGGCTTCAAACGTATCGCGGAAGAAGGCCAGCGTGTGAAAGTTGGCGACCCGGTGATTGAATTCGATCTGCCACTGCTGGAAGAAAAAGCGAAGTCTACCCTGACTCCGGTTGTTATCTCCAACATGGACGAAATCAAAGAGCTGATCAAACTGTCTGGCAGCGTTACCGTGGGTGAAACCCCGGTTATCCGCATCAAGAAGTAATTCTTGCCGCACGGTAAAATGGCGCCTTCGGGCGCCATTTTTGTTTATGCAGGCAGAATAAGCTCGTCGTAGCCTTTCGACTGCGTGTAGATCATCACGTCAGTCACTCTGTCACCTGCCATGCGAATGGCGTCAGCCACGGTTTTCCCGCCGACGATACCGCTCACCAGCTCCGAACAAAACAGATCGCCTGTCCCTTTCAGGTCCGTCTCTACTCGCGGGTGCGCGCTTACGGTAACGCCCTCTTCGCTGACCAGCACCACATGAATATTCTGCGGATCGTCAGCCACTGGCGCGCTGGTAATGGCTACCCACTTCAGCGTGTCGGAGAGCAGCCCCTGCGCGGCGGCGATGGCGCTCTCTGGCGTACGGCACGATTTACCGCTCAACACTTCCAGCTCAAACACGTTGGGCGTAATGCCCTGGGCCAGCGGCAGCAGGTGCTCACGGTAGGCTTCAGGAATCTCAGGCTTCACGTACATCCCGCTGTCAACGTCCCCGATTACCGGGTCAACCAGCACCAGCAGATCGGGATGCTGTACCTTTATCGCCTTTAGCCACCGCGCCAACAGCACGATCTGGCTGGCGCTGCCCATATAGCCGGTCGTGACCGCTTTTAACTCACGCAGGATCTCGCGCTCTTCCAGCGCCTTAAGGTAGCCGCTGAACCACTCATCCGGGATGACACCGCCGTAGAAGGTATCGTAGTGCGGCGTATTGCTGAACAGCACCGTTGGCACGGCGGTAACGTTCAGCCGGTGGGTGCGAATATTCGGCACCGCGATGCTGTTGCCTACGCTGCCGTACACCACCTGCGACTGTACGGCGACAATATCGGTTTGCTGCGCCCGGGTATTATCCCGGAATAAAATCATCTCCATGACGCTTAGATCCCCGCCCCCTGCGAATAACTCTCTTCACCAAAGACGCCGGTAGACAGGTAACGATCGCCGCGATCGCAAATAATCGCAACTACCACCGCTCCCGGCGTGGACTTGGCCACCCGGATCGCACCCGCTACGGCACCGCCAGAGCTGACGCCGCAGAAGATGCCTTCACGCACGGCCAGCTCACGCATGGTATTTTCCGCCTCGCGCTGATGAATATCCAGCACCTGGTCCACAAGCTGCGCATTAAAGATGCCCGGCATATACTCCGCGGGCCAGCGGCGAATGCCCGGAATACTGCTTCCCTCTTCCGGTTGCAGGCCGACAATCGTCACCGGGCTTGCCTGCTCGCGCAGAAAGCGTGACACACCGGTGATCGTGCCCGTGGTGCCCATGCTGGAGACAAAGTGGGTGATACGCCCGTCGGTTTGCTGCCAGATTTCCGGGCCGGTGGTGGTGTAGTGCGCGTACGGGTTGTCCGGATTGTTGAACTGGTCGAGCAGCTTGCCTTCCCCGCGCCCGGCCATCGCCAGCGCCAGGTCGCGCGCCCCTTCCATCCCCTGCTCTTTGCTCACCAGAATCAGCTCGGCCCCGTAGGCGCGCATGGCGGCCCGGCGCTCCTGGCTCATGTTGTCCGGCATCAGCAGCTTCATGCGATAGCCCTTCAGCGCGGCAATCATCGCCAGTGCGATACCGGTATTACCGCTGGTGGCTTCAATTAATACGTCGCCGGGCTTTATCTCGCCGCGCTTTTCGGCCTGGACAATCATCGACAGCGCCGCCCGGTCTTTTACCGAGCCTGCCGGGTTATTGCCTTCGAGTTTGACCCAGATTTCGCTGCCGTTGTCTGGCACCATGCGCTGAAGTTTGACCAGAGGGGTGTTGCCGATGGTGTTTTCTAATGTATTCATGATCGCTGTCCAATAAAAAGCCCGGTGGCGCGCAGCGATCCGGGCCTACAGACGTCATATTGTAGGCCGGGTAAGCGCAGCGCCACCCGGCAAAACTACGTAATCCTAACCTATCAGGCTGACTCCGCCAGAGCAATATCCTCGCGCGTCTCGATGCGCTCGTTGCCGTGATAAATGCGCGCGTGTTGCAGCCCCACAAACAGGCGTTCCCCCCGGTGTGGCGGCTCGTCGTCACGCATAACCACGGTCAGCGGCTCGGTATACCAGCCCAGCGGCTGAACGACCAACTGGGTGTAGTGACCTTTAGGGCTCGCTTCCAGCACCTGCACCGGGAGCGGTGAATCCAGGCTGGTACGGCGGCTGACGTCCACTTCCCACGGACGCAGGAACAGATCGACCGGCCCCTGATGCGCCGGGGTGTAGCCCAGCGGCCAGCGGTGCGCGCCAACGTGGAACTGACCGCCGCGAATGGTGCCCTGAAGACGGTTCACCTCGCCCATAAACTCCAGCACGAAGCGGGTCGCCGGTTCACGCCAGAGCTGCTCTGGCTCGTCAACCTGCTCAATGTTGCCCTGACTCATCACCACCACGCGGTCGGCCACTTCCATCGCCTCTTCCTGATCGTGGGTCACGAAAACGCTGGTGAACTGGAGCTCTTCATGCAGCTGACGCAGCCAGCGGCGCAGCTCTTTTCGCACCTGCGCATCCAGCGCGCCGAATGGTTCATCCAGCAGCAAAATTTGCGGCTCAACGGCCAACGCGCGCGCCAGCGCCACGCGCTGCTTCTGTCCACCCGAAAGCTGGGCCGGGAAACGGTCCGCCAGGTGAGCCAGTTGCACCATCTCCAGCAGTTTGGTCACTTTCGCTTTGATGGTGGCCGCATTCGGACGCTCACGACGCGGCAGCACGGTCAGGCCAAACGCGATGTTGTCGAATACCGTCATGTGGCGGAACAGGGCGTAATGCTGGAACACAAAGCCCACCTTACGGTCGCGGGCATGCAGGCGGCTAACGTCCGTACCGTGGAAGCGGATATGTCCGCTGGTCTGATGTTCAAGCCCGGCGATAATACGCAGCAGCGTGGTTTTACCGGAGCCAGACGGCCCCAGCAGCGCCACCATTTGTCCGGAAGGGATATCCAGCGAGATATCATTCAGCACCTGGGTGCGACCAAAAGACTTCTTAATATTGGCAATCTCAATGCTCATGATTTCCCTCCTGATGCTGACGTTTTTCCTGATTCTCTAAACGCCACTGCACCACACTCTTCAAAAACAGGGTCAAAATCGCCATCAGCGTCAGCAACGCTGCGGCAGTAAAGGAACCGACGGTGTTGTAGTCCTGTTCCAGTAATTCAATCTGTAGCGGAAGCGACAGGGTTTCGCCGCGAATCGAGCCGGATACCACCGACACCGCGCCAAACTCACCAATCGCACGGGCGTTGGTCAGCACCACGCCGTAAAGCAGCGCCCAGCGGATATTCGGCAACGTCACGCGGCGGAACATCTGCCAGCCGGAGGCGCCCAGCAGCACGGCCGCTTCATCCTCATGGCTGCCCTGGCTTAACATCACCGGCACCAGCTCGCGCACCACGAACGGACAGGTCACAAAGACCGTCACCAGCACCATGCCCGGCCAGGCGAACATAATTTGCAGGTCGTGTTCATCCAGCCAGCCGCCCAGCGGGCCGTTAGAGCCGTAAAACAGCAGATAGACCAGACCGGCCACCACCGGCGACACCGCAAACGGGATATCCAGCAGGGTCAGAAGCAGCTGACGCCCCGGGAAGTTAAAGCGGGTCACCAGCCAGGCCAGCAATACGCCAAACACCAGATTCACCGGAACGGTGATCAGGGCAATCATAACCGTCAGCCAGATGGCGTTGAGCATGTCCGGATCGGCCAGGTTTTGCAGCGCGGGCATAATCCCTTTGCTGAAGGCCTGAACGAAGATGTACACCATCGGCACAACGAGAATGAAGGCAGAGACCAGCACACCCGTACCAATCAGAAACCATTTGCCCCAGTTGATGCGGGGCGCGTCATAGCGCTTCAATTGCGTAACTTCCGCCATCAGTGACCTACCACACGTCGACCAAAGCGACTTTGCAGAGTGTTAATCGAGAACAGCAGCAGCAGCGACGCGGCAAGGATCACCGAGGCAATCGCGCTCGCGGCCGGATAATCGAACTCCTGCAAACGGACAAAAATCATCAGCGAGGTCACTTCGGTTTTCCACGCGATGTTCCCGGCGATAAAAATGACCGCGCCAAATTCACCGAGGCTGCGGGTAAACGAGAGCGCAATACCCGCCAGCAGGGCCGGAGAAAGTTCCGGCAGCACTACCTTGCGGAAGCTTTGCCAGCGCGTGGCCCCCAGCGTTTCCGCGGCCTCTTCGTATTCGGGGCCTAATTCTTCCAGCACCGGCTGCACGGTACGCACCACAAACGGGATGCTGGTAAAGGCCATCGCTACCGCGATACCGAGCCAGGTATAGGTCACTTTGATATCAAACTTCGCCAGCCATTCGCCGTAGAAGCCGTTTACGGAGAACAGCGACGCCAGCGTCAAGCCAGCCACCGCCGTCGGCAACGCAAACGGCAGATCCATCAACGCGTCGAGCAGCGTACGGCCCGGGAAGCGATAGCGGGTTAAGATCCACGCCATCAGCAGGCCAAACACGCCGTTGAAAATCGAGGCCACGAACGCCGACAGCAGCGTGACCTTGTAGGCCGCCACCACCTGCGGGTTGGTGACCACTTCCCAGTACTGGGACCAGCTCATCTCAGAGAGCTGCACCACCAGCGCGCTGAGCGGCAACAGCAAAATCAGACAGACGAACAGCAGGCTGGTCCCGAGGCTTAAGGTAAAGCCCGGCAGCACGCGTCTGGAGGAGACTGCAAACATTACTTACGCCCCGCCGCCAGCAGTTTGTCTAACTCACCGCCGCTGGCAAAATGGGTTTTCATCACCTCAGGCCAGGCGCCGAAATGGTCTTCCACGCGGAACAGCGCGGTCTGCGGGAATTTATCCTTCAGCTTGTTCATTACGTCCGGATTGTTGACGCGGTAGTAATAGTCAGTAATCACCGTCTGCGCCTGCGGGCTGTACAGATAGTTGAGATAGGTTTTTGCGGCCTTTTCGGTGCCGTTAGCCTTAACGTTTTTATCCACCCACGCCACCGGGAACTCGGCCAGAATATTAGTTTTCGGGATAATGACCTCAAACCCCTGCGCTTCATACTGCTTGCGGATGTTGTTCACTTCGGATTCGAAGCTGATCAGCACGTCGCCCAGCCCGCGCTCGGCGAAGGTGGTGGTTGCGCCACGGCCGCCGGTATCAAACACCTCGACGTTTTTCAGGAACTGGGTCATAAACTGTTCGGTTTTCGCTTTATCGTTACCGTCAGCTTTGTCCGCCGCGCCCCACGCTGCCAGGTAGGTATAACGCGCGTTGCCGGAGGTTTTCGGGTTCGGGAAGATCAGCTTTACGTCAGAACGCACCAGATCGTTCCAGTCGTGAATGTTTTTCGGGTTGCCCTTGCGCACCAGGAAGCCCATGGTGGAGTAGAACGGTGAGCTGTTGTTCGGCAGGCGGCTTTGCCAGTCCGCCGGGATCAGCTTGCCTCTGTCGTGCAGGATCTGCACGTCCGTCACCTGGTTATAGGTCACCACATCCGCCTTCAGCCCCTGCAAAATGGCCAGCGCCTGCTTGGACGAGCCGGCGTGAGACTGTTTGATGGTCAGCTTGTCGCCGTTGTTCTCTTTCGCCCACTGCTGTTCGAAGGCGGGATTAAGGGCGGCAAACAGCTCGCGCGAAACATCATAAGAACTGTTCAGTAACTCAGTTGCCTGCGCCTGCGCCACCAGCAGTAAGCCTGCCAGTGCCAGCGATCCTTTTTTCAGTACAGTAACGGCCATTGCGCGCCCTTATAAATGTGATGACTATCTTATAGTCATAATATTTATAACGGAGTCTAAAGGAGTAACGGTTTTATATACCGTTTGGTGATTTGGAAGCAGAAAAGGGAATAAGGGGTGCGGGAGAAATTGCCGGGTGGCGCTAACGCTTACCCGGCCTCTATGTGGAGTGCGTTTTACAGCGCCAGCAGGCGCTCAACGGACGGCGCAAAGTAGTAGCCGCCGGTGACCGGGCGGGTGAAGCGCAGCATGGCGTCGCGCTTGCCGTCGGTATCGCCAAACATGCTCAGCAGCTGCTGTTCAATGTTGTAGAGGCGCGCGCAGTAGGCGCAGAAGTACAGGCCGTGCGTACCGCTCGCGGTACCGTATGGCAGGCTCTGGCGAACAATCTTCAGCCCCTTACCGTCTTCTTTAAGATCAACGCGGGTCAGGTGGGACGTCACCGGACGCGCATCGCCATCAATCTCTTCATTAGCGTCTTTGGTGCGGCCAATCATCATCTCCTGGTCATGCACGCTCATGCGGTTAAGCTGCTTGAGGTTGTGCTCCCAGCGCTGGACAAACACATAGCTGCCGCCCGCGTCCACGCCGTCCTTGATAACAGCCACGTCGCGACGCGTCTCTTCCCCGGCCGGGTTTTCGGTGCCGTCGACGAAGCCGCTTAAATCGCGCTCTTCCACCCAGCGGAAACCGTGGATTTCTTCCTGCACGTTAATGCTGTCACCAAAGGCCTCAATCGCTGCCTGAGCGACGGAGAAGTTCACGTCGTGGCGCAGGGAGAGAATGTGGATCAGCACGTCGTACTGGGTGGCTGGCGCGAGACCTTTACCATAAGGAATGAAGTCCTTCAGCTCTTCCGCGCCTTCGCCGCCGCTCAGCTGACGCCAGACGGTGTTGCCGAAGGCCACTACCGCGCCCAGATGGGCTTCCGGGAATTTGGCCTGGAAGGTGGCCAGTTTATCAACGAAAATTTTGCTGGCCCCGCGCAGGGCATCCACGTCCCCGTTGACGTTGGCTTCAATCCAAATCGCCGCGCGGCAATGTTCTGGCAAAATGCCACTCTGAACCTGAGACATCGCTCCTCCTGAAAAAAAGATGCCACGACAGCGTGGCATTGATGGCGGCTATTATACCCGGATTTCAGCGAGGCGGTTTGCTCAGGCGCAAATTACTGCTTCCAGATAATTTTGCTCACTTTCCACTTTTTCAGGGTGTCGTCAGACGGCATTAACCCTTCCGGACCGTTCCAGGTGCCGCTGAAAACGTAGCTGATGTGCTGGCTGCCTTCGGCCTTACACTCAACCGCGACGCTGTCATCCGACGGCGCGCTGGCGCAGTGGCCAAACGCTTTCTGATAGAGTTCGCCAAACGGCGTTCCTACCTTCACGCCACCCGAGGCTGGAATAGCCTCATCCATCACCGCGATGCGGTTTACCGTGCCTTTATCGCCATTAATGACCATCGCCACCTTGTCGTCTTTCAACGCTTCGAAATAGCGCACGATGTTGCCGTTCTCGGTTTTCATGCCGCTGCGCAGGCGATAATCACCGCCGATGGCATCCTGAATGGCGTCCTGATCCAGTGCCGTCGAGGCGGTGATGTTGCCCACGCCCTGCTCGGTCACTTCCATTGAGGAGCCAAACCAGTTCCACGGATAGGCCGCAGACCAGTTGATGGAGGAGAGCGTGGAACAGCCGGTTAACGCCAGCGGGAGAGCGCATAAAAGTAAACGCAGCGATTTCATTGAGACGTCCTTACGTAGTAAATCAACGCTTGTTGGAGTGCGGTATCGGCAAAAAGTGCCGTGTTAATCTGACTCTTGCGTAAAACAGGCGCGTAAACGGGGGTTAGTGAGTAACCACAGCAGCGCGACAATATCCGCTACCACCAGCGCAATTCCGATACCGGAAAGCGGCTCGCCGTACAGCCAGAGCACGGGTTGCCAGACCAGGAGCACAACCTGCGCCAGGATCAACAGCCAGCGAAGCGCGCGCCAGACGCGCGGAATGGCCTGCCGCCGTCCGCTGCACAGAAATGCCAGGACCGCCGGTACGCCGGGCAGCAACCCCAGCCAGAACGCATCGTGATCGGGATAAAAGAGATTCAGTAACGTATCGCCCTGCCCGCGCGACGCGCCAGCCATCACGAACAGCACCCAGGTTCTGGCCTGCAACAGCAAAACGCACCAGAACAAAAAAGGCAGACGCAGACGACCGTGAACATCATAGTCGCCGGGGTGGAACTCAGTACTCTTCATCTTCGATCAGGCGCTTACCCAGCGTCAGCACGTCCGCGTGCTCGTAACCCAGACGTTCATACATGCCCAGCACCACGTCGTTATCTTCCCGGACCATAATCTGGATTTTCGGGCAGCCACGGGCGATCAGCTTCTTTTCCAGACGGTTAAGCAGCGCGTTGGCGATGCCGCGCGCGCGATATTCCGGGTGTACGCCCAGATAGTAGGCCGACCCGCGGTGGCCGTCATATCCGCCCATCACTGTCCCAACCACCTCGCCGTTGACCTCCGCGACCAGAAACAGACTGACGTCGTGATTCACCTTGCGTTCGATATCCATTTCCGGATCGTTCCACGGACGCAGCAGATCGCAGCGCTCCCAAAGGGTGATCACCTCTTCGAAATCTTCCTGGCGAAAAACGCGAATCTCCATGGTATTAACCGCCTTTTCGGGTTTAAAAACAGTGATTATGGCGTGAACGCCGCGTTTAGCCAATAACCAGCGAAAATCGTGTAAAAATTTGGCATAATGTCACTTTGTCACGTATTGAAATGAAAAGTAAAACAATTCTCAATAAGGACTGTCGTAACGGTAAACACGATACGATATAACACCAGGACCTCATTTTTTAGTATTCAGGCCGCATGAGCACATTCAAACCATTAAAAGCACTCACATCGCGTCGTCAGGTTCTCAAAGCGGGGCTGGCGGCCTTAACGTTAACGGGCATCGCAAAGCAGGCTCAGGCAAAAGAAGAGAGCACGCTCAAAACCAGTAACGGACACAGCAAGCCGAAAACCAAAAAAGCCGGCGCAAAGCGTCTGGTCATGCTCGATCCGGGCCACGGCGGGATCGACACCGGCGCCATTGGCCGAAACGGTTCGAAAGAAAAACACGTCGTGCTGGCAATTGCAAAAAATGTGCGCGCAATTTTACGCAGCCACGGTATTGACGCCCGCCTGACGCGCACGGGCGACACGTTTATTCCGCTGTACGACCGCGTGGAAATTGCCCACAAGCACGGCGCCGACCTGTTTATGTCCATTCACGCGGATGGTTTTACGAACCCTTCCGCCGCCGGCGCGTCGGTGTTTGCGCTCTCCAACCGCGGTGCCAGTAGCGCCATGGCGAAATACCTTTCCGACCGCGAAAACCGCGCGGATGAAGTGGCCGGTAAAAAAGCGACCGACAAAGATCATCTGTTGCAGCAGGTGCTGTTCGACCTTGTGCAGACGGACACCATCAAAAACAGCCTGACGCTCGGCTCGCATATCCTCAAGCGGATCAAGCCCGTGCACCGTCTGCACAGTAAAAGCACCGAGCAGGCCGCGTTTGTGGTGCTGAAGTCCCCGTCCATTCCGTCCGTGCTGGTTGAAACCTCGTTCATTACCAACCCGGAAGAAGAGCGCCTGCTCGGCACTAAGGCGTTTCGTCAGAAGATCGCAAACGCCATCGCCTCCGGGGTGATCAGTTATTTCAACTGGTTCGATAACCAAAAAGCGCACTCCAGGAAACGTTGATGAAACCCAATGCACAGCTGGTCAAAACCTTCCTGATGCAGTTGCAGGATGAAATTTGCCAGAAACTGACCGCCGCAGACGGCGGTGAATTTCAGGAAGACGCCTGGCAGCGCGACGCGGGCGGCGGTGGGCGCAGCCGCGTGCTGCGTAACGGCGGCATTTTTGAACAGGCCGGCGTCAACTTCTCCCATGTACACGGCGAGGCAATGCCGGCATCCGCTACGGCGCATCGGCCCGAGCTGGCGGGGCGCAGCTTCGAGGCGATGGGCGTCTCGCTGGTGGTGCATCCGCATAACCCGTTTGTGCCGACCAGTCACGCCAACGTGCGCTTTTTCATCGCGGAAAAACCGGGAGCCGATCCGGTCTGGTGGTTTGGCGGCGGTTTTGACATGACCCCCTATTACGGCTTTGAAGAGGATGCCGTGCACTGGCACACCACCGCGCGCGACCTCTGCCTGCCGTTTGGCGAAGACGTTTACCCGAAATACAAAAAGTGGTGCGATGACTATTTCTATCTGAAGCACCGTGACGAGCAGCGCGGCATCGGCGGGCTGTTCTTTGACGATCTGAATACCCCGGATTTTGATACCGCGTTCAGCTTTATGCGCGCGGTGGGTGACGGCTTTACCGACGCCTATCTGCCGATTGTCGAACGCCGCAAAAATACCGATTACGGGGTGCGCGAACGTGAGTTCCAGCTTTACCGCCGCGGGCGCTACGTAGAGTTCAACCTGGTGTGGGATCGCGGGACGCTGTTTGGCCTGCAAACCGGTGGACGCACGGAGTCCATTCTGATGTCGATGCCGCCGCTGGTGCGCTGGGAATACAGCTACGCGCCAAAAGAAGGCAGCCCGGAGGCTGCCTTGAGTGAGTTCCTTAAAGTACGCGACTGGATTTAACTGCCGGATGGCGCTGCGCTTATCCGGCCTACTCAATCCCCAGGTCGGGTAAGCAAACGCGTCCTTACAGCGGCTGCGTCTGCGCCTCAACCACCGCCAGCGCCACCATGTTCACGATACGACGCACGGAGGCAATCGGCGTTAACACATGCACCGGTTTTGACACCCCCATCAGTACCGGCCCTACGGTCACCCCTTCAGAACTCGATACGCGCAGCAGGTTGTAGCTGATACGCGCCGCTTCCACGTTCGGCATAATCAGCACGTTCGCCGAGCCTTTCAGCGGGCTGTCCGGCATGCGCTCATTACGAATGCTCTCCACCAGCGCGGCATCGCCGTGCATCTCGCCGTCAATCATCAGCTCCGGCGCGCGTTCGCGCACCAGCTCCAGCGTCTGGCGCATCTTGCACGCCGCAGCGGATTTGGATGATCCGAAGTTAGAGTGCGACAGCAGCGCCACTTTCGGTTCGATACCAAAGCGGCGCACGGTTTCCGCCGCCATCACCGTGATCTCCGCCAGTTCGTCCGGGGTTGGATCGTCGTTAACGTAGGTATCGGCGATAAAGGTGTTACCGCTCGGCAGCAGCAGCGCGTTCATAGCTCCGGCAGTATGGACGCCCTCGCGATAGCCGAAGATCTCCTGCACCACGCTGAAATGTTCGTGGTATTCACCGATGGTGCCGCAGATCAGCGCATCCGCCTCACCGCGGTGAACCATGATCGCGCCGATCACCGTGGTATTGCTGATCACCGCCCGCTGCGCCTGCTCCTGGGTGATCCCGCGACGCTTCATGATCGAATAGTATTCGTTCCAGTACTCTTTGAAGCGCGGATCGGATTCGTTGTTAACGATCTCAAAGTCCACGCCCGGCTTAATTTGCAGACCCAACTTCTGAATACGCATCTCGATCACGCTCGGACGACCAATCAGGATCGGTTTCGCCAGCCCTAAAGTGATCAGCTCCTGCGTGGCGTGCAGCACGCGCGCCTCCTCCCCTTCCGCCAGCACCACGCGCTTCGCGTCGGCGCGCGCCTGGGAGAAGATCGGCTTCATAAACAGGTTGGTTTTGTAGACGAACTCGGTGAGCTTATCGACGTAGGCATCGAAATCGTCAATAGGACGCGTCGCTACGCCGGAGTCCATCGCCGCTTTGGCCACCGCTGGCGCGATCTTCACGATCAGACGCGGGTCAAACGGTTTTGGAATGATGTAGTCCGGGCCGAAGCTGAGATCCTGATCGCCATAGGCGGAGGCGACCACTTCGCTCTGTTCGGCGTGCGCCAGCTCCGCGATGGCGTGAACGGCGGCCAGCTTCATCTCTTCGTTGATTGCCGTGGCACCCACGTCCAGTGCGCCGCGGAAGATGAACGGGAAGCAGAGCACGTTGTTCACCTGGTTCGGATAGTCCGAACGGCCGGTGCAGATGATGGCGTCTTCACGCACCGCCTTCGCCAGCGGCGGCAGAATTTCCGGTTCCGGGTTCGCCAGCGCCAGGATCATTGGCGCACGCGCCATCTTCTGCACCATCTCCTGGGTCAGCACTTTCGGGCCTGAACAGCCGAGGAAGATATCCGCGCCGTCAATCACGTCCTCAAGCGTGCGCTTGCCGTCGTCTTCAACCGCGTACGCCGCCTTGGTTTCCGCCATGTTCGGCTCGCGGTCTTTGTAAATCACGCCCTTGGAGTCGCAGACCACGATGTTGTGTTTCTGCATCCCCAGCGCCACCAGCAGGTTCATACAGGCGATGGCCGCGGCGCCCGCGCCGGAGACCACCATGCGCACGTCGGAGAGATTTTTCTCCACCACGCGCAGGCCGTTGAGAATGGCGGCGGTACTGATAATCGCCGTGCCGTGCTGGTCGTCATGGAACACGGGAATATTCATACGCTCGCGCAGTTTCTGCTCGATATAGAAACATTCCGGCGCTTTGATATCTTCCAGGTTGATGCCGCCGAAGGTCGGCTCCAGCGCCGCCACTACGTTGATAAATTTATCCGGATCCAGCTCGTCCACTTCGATATCGAATACGTCGATACCGGCAAATTTCTTAAACAGCACGCCCTTGCCTTCCATCACCGGCTTACCGGCCAGCGCGCCGATATTCCCTAACCCCAGCACCGCCGTACCGTTAGAGATCACCGCCACCAGGTTGCCGCGCGCGGTGTATTTGTAGGCTGCCAGCGGATCTTTTTCGATTTCAAGGCACGGGGCAGCCACGCCCGGCGAGTAGGCCAGCGCCAGATCGCGCTGGGTCGCCAGCGGTTTGGTAGGGGAAACCTGGATTTTACCCGGAACAGGAAACTCGTGAAAATCGAGAGCGCTTTGTTTTAACTGATCATCCATCTTGTTATTCCTTTCACGTTTCGGTCAAAAAGGGTGATGTCGACGGTCCTGTGCACACCCTGGTGTGCCGCATAGTATCGCCGCAGGCAGGCTCCTAAACTTTGAAGGCTGCCAAACTCTCACCATTGCAGAATAAAAATTGTTATCAATTTATAACAGCCATGTTACCCGTCTCAGAGGGCAATGCCTCCCCCGTCTGCTATGCTTTTTTGTTAAGTCCATCATGATTTTCTCAGAAGTGTGAACTAACGCACTCGACTAACTCTTTTATTTCCAAGGAGTAATTATGAACCAGCTAGACGGCATCAAACAATTTACCACCGTGGTTGCAGACAGCGGCGACATCGAGTCGATTCGTCACTATCAGCCGGAAGACGCGACTACCAACCCCTCGCTGCTGCTCAAGGCGGCGGGGCTTGCGCACTTCAGTCATCTGATTGATGACGCCCTTGCCTACGGCAAACAGCGCGGGAAAACGCAGGAGCAGCAGGTCGCCGAAGCCAGCGACAAGCTGGCGGTCAATATCGGTGCGGAAATTCTTAAAAGCATTCCGGGACGCGTCTCCACCGAAGTGGACGCCCGCCTCTCATTCGACCAGGAAAAGAGCATTAACAAGGCTCGCCGCCTGGTTGAGCTCTATCAGGAGCAGGGAATCGATAAGTCGCGCATTCTGATTAAGCTCGCGTCCACCTGGGAAGGTATCCGCGCGGCAGAAGTGCTGGAAAAAGAGGGGATCCACTGCAACCTGACGCTGCTGTTCTCGTTTGCCCAGGCGCGCGCCTGTGCCGAAGCGGGCGTGTTCCTGATCTCCCCGTTTGTCGGACGTATCTACGACTGGTATCAGGCGAAACAGCCGATGGATCCGTACGTGGTGGACGAAGATCCGGGCGTGAAATCGGTGCGTAATATCTACGACTATTACAAGCAGCACCGCTATGAAACCATCGTGATGGGGGCCAGCTTCCGCCGCACCGAGCAGATCCTCGCGCTCGCGGGCTGCGACCGCCTGACCATCTCCCCTGACCTGCTGAAAAAGCTACAGGAGAGCGAAGAAACGGTGATCCGCAAGCTGGTGCCAACCTCAACCGTGCTGCCAAAACCGAAAGCCATGACCGAAGCGGAATTCCGCTGGGAGCACAATCAGGATCCAATGGCCGTGGAAAAACTGGCGGACGGCATTCGTCAGTTCGCCGTCGACCAGCGCAAACTCGAAGATCTTCTTGCCGCCAAACTTTAACCTTGCCACGGAGTGAACTATGTCCCGTAAAGAGCTCGCCAACGCCATTCGCGCCCTCAGCATGGATGCCGTACAAAAAGCCAATTCCGGCCACCCTGGCGCCCCCATGGGGATGGCTGATATCGCTGAAGTGCTGTGGAACGACTTTCTGAAGCACAACCCCACTGACCCGACCTGGTATGACCGGGACCGTTTTATTCTCTCCAACGGTCACGCCTCAATGCTGCTCTACAGCCTGCTGCACCTTTCCGGCTACGACCTGCCGCTTGAGGAGTTAAAAAACTTCCGCCAGCTGCACTCCAAAACGCCGGGCCACCCGGAAATTGGCTATACGCCGGGCGTTGAAACGACCACCGGACCGCTGGGCCAGGGGCTGGCGAACGCCGTCGGCCTGGCAATTGCCGAACGTACGCTGGCCGCGCAGTTCAACCAGCCCGACCACGAGATTGTCGATCACTTCACCTACGTCTTTATGGGCGACGGCTGTCTGATGGAGGGGATCTCCCACGAGGTCTGCTCGCTGGCGGGCACGCTGGGGCTGGGCAAGCTGATTGGCTTCTACGATCACAACGGCATCTCCATTGACGGAGAAACCGAGGGCTGGTTTACCGACGACACGGCGAAGCGCTTCGAGGCCTATCACTGGCACGTGGTGCACGAGATCGACGGCCACGATCCGGAAGCGGTGAAAAAAGCGATTCAGGAAGCGCAGAGCGTCAAGGATAAACCGTCCCTGATTATTTGCCGCACCACCATCGGCTTCGGCTCGCCGAACAAGGCGGGCAAAGAAGAGGCGCACGGCGCGGCGCTGGGCGAAGAGGAAGTGGCGCTGACCCGTCAGAAACTCGGCTGGAAACACCCGGCCTTTGAGATCCCAAAAGAGATCTACAGAGCCTGGGATGCGCGCGAGGACGGTGAGAAAGCGCAGCACGCGTGGAACGAAAAATTTGCCGCCTACAAAAAAGCGCACCCGGAGCTGGCCGCCGAGTTTACCCGCCGCATGAGCGGCGGCCTGCCGGAGGACTGGGAAGAAAAAACCCAGGCCCTGATTGAGAACCTGCAATCCAACCCGGCGAAAATCGCCACCCGTAAGGCGTCGCAGAATACCCTGAACGCCATTGGCCCGATCCTGCCCGAACTGCTGGGCGGCTCGGCGGACCTGGCGCCAAGCAACCTCACCATCTGGTCCGGCTCTAAATCCCTGAAGGAAGACATTGCCGGGAACTACATCCACTACGGCGTGCGCGAGTTCGGGATGACCGCCATTGCCAACGGCATCGCCCACCACGGCGGCTTCGTGCCGTACACCGCCACTTTCCTGATGTTTGTCGAATATGCCCGTAACGCGGCGCGTATGGCGGCACTGATGAAAGCACGGCAGATCATGGTGTATACCCACGACTCCATCGGGCTGGGTGAAGATGGCCCGACGCACCAGGCGGTAGAGCAGCTGGCGAGCCTGCGGTTAACCCCAAACTTCAGCACCTGGCGTCCGTGCGATCAGGTTGAAGCGGCTGTGGGCTGGAAGCTGGCCGTTGAGCGCCATAACGGCCCTACGGCGCTGATCCTGTCGCGCCAGAACCTGGCGCAGATTGAGCGCACGCCAGAGCAGGTGAAAAATATCGCCCGCGGTGGATACATTCTGAAAGACAGCGGCGGCAAGCCGGACGTGATCCTGATTGCCACCGGTTCCGAAGTGGAAATCACCGTGAAAGCGGCGGAGAAGCTGACCGCCGAAGGTCACGCGGTGCGCGTCGTTTCTCTGCCTTCAACGGATATCTTTGATGCGCAGGATGAGGCGTACCGGGAATCGGTGCTGCCTTCGAACGTTGCAGCGCGCGTGGCGGTGGAGGCGGGTATTGCCGACTACTGGTATAAGTACGTGGGGCTGAAAGGGGCGATTGTGGGCATGCGGGGTTACGGCGAGTCCGCCCCTGCCGATAAGCTGTTCCCATACTTCGGCTTTACCGTTGAGAACGTAGTGGAGAAAGCGCTGAGCGTGCTGTAGTGCGATCTGCGTTGCCGGGCCTGACCCGGCCTACAAATTGCCAAAACGTAGGCCGGGTAAGCGGCAGCGCCACCCGGCAAAACTACCTCGTGATCCACAGCGTGGGCCAGGCATCTGGCCCATTCCAGTTATCACAGCTTGGCTCTTCCGCGTAGCGCACCAGGCGGAAACGCTGGCCGTTAAAACGCCAGCGGGTCTGGATCCCACAGTCGCCAATCCCGCGTCCCAGCGCCAGCGTCGTCAGCTCGCGCGTTTTTTCATCGAAGCTGGCATTCATCAGCTCCATGTCGCTACTCTGGCTGGACGGGGTAAACGGCAGGCGCAATTTCACGCTTCTGGCCGCAAAGGGTTTTTTACGCGACACCAGCCACGCCAGATCGACGGTATTGTACGCCCCCGCCTCACAGCTGATGATCATCAGCGCTTTGTCATCGGTCAACGCGGTAACGCGCACTTCGCGTCGGTTCGGATCGAGGGAGCACTGGCTGTGGTTCATGCGCCAGGTACCGTAATCCAGCAGATCGTTCAGTTCGCGATGGGTCAGCGGCGTTGGCGTCGGGTTCACCACGGCCACCTTTTTTAAGGCGGGCGCAGGCGGCACGCTCAGCGGTGGACTGTCCCCTTTTTTAATCCATGCCGTTTCGCTGCCGACGCGTTTTTGCTGGGCGTCGATAAACAGCAGCGCCGCTTTCAGACCGGCCAGGGAGATCGTCTGCTTCCCGCCGCGCAGGGTCAGCGCCTGACCTTCCTGAATGGTTTTGAGAAACGTGGTGATGGTGCCCGTATCGTCTGTTTTAAGGTGCCAGGGGGTTAACTGCCAGTGCTTCGACGTGAGCGTAAGCGGAACATTGTCGAGCAGCAGGCGCGGGGCGATGTCAGGCTCTTTCACCGGAGGCGCAGAAAGCCCGCCGAGATCGATGCGCAGGCTGGCGTCCGTTTTGGCTCCCGCGCTGCGGCTCAGCGTCATGACCAGACCGCGATGCTCGCCGGTGTTTCGCGCCACGCAGAAATTCTGGTTGTTGCAGGTAACCTGCCAGTCAGAAAAAGACTGCTGCGCAGGTGCAGCCCACGCCAGAGGCGCAGGAAGCACGCAAATGAAGAAGAGAAGAAAAACGCAGTAGCGCATGAATGGCACAGCCCCGGAAAACGAAAAGGTCAATCTGGGGCGTATCTTCGTGCCCTGGACGGGCTGGCTCAATCGGATTTATCGGATAGATTTATCTGAAATACAACTTATCACGCTCGCGGCGCAGCGTTCATTAGCCCGCTGGTTTGCAGATACTGCAACAGGATCACCGCTTTACCGTCGCGGATCTCGCCGCGTTTCACCATGTCGACAGCCTGAGCAAAAGGCATCTCCAGGACTTCAATGTCTTCGTCATCCACGCCGCCGCCCCGATGCGTACGCTGGGCATCGGTGTATTCCGCAATGAAGAAGTGGACCAGCTCGGTAACGCCGCCAGGGGACATAAAAAGCTCAAAGACTTTTTGCACCGCACCCACTTCAAAACCCGTCTCCTCAATGGCCTCTTTGCGGATACACACTTCCGGCTCATCGTCATCAAGCAGGCCTGCGCAGGTTTCAATCAGACGTCCGTCCGCGTTGCCATTGACCCACGTGGCGATGCGAAACTGGCGGATCAGCACCACGCTCTGCTTTTCACGGTTATACAGCAGAATGGTTGCCCCGTTGCCCCGGTCGTAGACTTCGCGTTTGTGGCGAATAACGTCCCCGTTCTTGCGGGTCAGATCGTAAGTGATGTTACGCAGGACAAAGTAATTTTCAGAAAGGATTTTGTCTTTAATAACGCTAATGTTCAGGGACATACGGGCTCCACGGCAAAATGAGTCTGTTTATACTACGCCGTGAAGCCCGCTTTGTCGCCCGTCGGCGTTAATGCATGCTGCGCGGCGGCACGCCAAGCCAGTCCATGATCCCCTGTGCGGCGTGGCGCCCTTCCGCCATCGCGGTGACCACCAGATCCGCACCGCGCACCGCATCGCCGCCGGCAAAAATTTGCGGATTCGAGGTCTGGTAGCGATAACGGCTCTCAACGGACGCCCTGATACGCCCCCGATCGTCGGTGTCGACGCCCTGTGCCTGAAGCCACGGCATGGCGTGCGGAGTAAACCCGAACGCCATGATGACCGCATCAGCGGGCATCACAAACTCGCTGCCCGCCACCGGGACAGGCCGCCGCCGCCCCTGCGCGTCCGGCTCGCCCAGCGCGGTGCGCAGCATTCGAACGCCGTTGACCGTGCCGTCGGCATCCAGCGTAAGCTCAACCGGCTGAACGTTAAATTCAAACGCCGCGCCCTCTTCTTTCGCGTTTTTAACCTCTTTTTTGGAGCCCGGCATGTTGGCCTCGTCCCGCCGATAGGCGCAGGTCACCTTCGCCGCGCCGTGTCGAAGCGCGGTACGCACGCAGTCCATCGCCGTATCGCCCCCGCCCAGCACCACCACGTTCAACCCCTGGGTGTCGATAAACGGCGCGTCAGCGACGGGCTCAAGACCCATTACGTTCCGCGTGTTCGCCACTAAAAACGGCAGCGCGTCATACACGCCCGGCGCGTCCTCATGGGGAATACCGGCTTTCATGGAGCGGTAGGTCCCGACGCCGAGGAAAATGGCATCGTAGTCGTTTTGCAGCTGTGCCATCGACACGTCTTTCCCCACTTCGCAGTTCAGCTCGAAGCGGATACCCATCGCGCTGAATATCTCTCTGCGCCGTGCTAACAGGGATTTATCCAGCTTGAAGGCCGGAATACCGAAGGTGAGCAAGCCGCCGATTTCCGGATGACGATCGTAGACCGTGACCTCGACGCCGCTGCGCACCAGTACGTCGGCGCAGGCCAGCCCTGCCGGACCGGCACCGATGATGGCGACGCGCTTACCGACCGGCATAACGTGGCTGACGTCCGGCATCCAGCCCGTCGCCAGCGCCCGATCCGAGATATACCGTTCGATATTGCCAATGGTCACCGCACCCGACGCATCCCGCAGGGTGCAGGCGCCTTCACATAATCGATCCTGTGGACAGACGCGCCCGGTAATTTCCGGTAAACAGTTAGTCTGATGAGAAAGCTCGGCCGCGCCGACGATGTCCCCCGCCCTGACCCGCTCAATCCACTGCGGAATGTGGTTATGCAGCGGGCAGGTCCACTCGCAAATGCTGTGCTCGCCGCATTTCAGGCACCGGGATGCCTCGCGGTGCGCCTGTTCCGGGCGAAACGGCAGGGAGATCTCGTTAAAATGGCGGGCGCGCACGTCGGGGCTGAGCTTGTCCGGTTCACCGCGCGCCGGGGTATTTTGCCTCTGCTGCCGTTTGGTTTGCGGGCATTCTGCCTGAACCGCTTCGCTGTGCCACGGCTGCGCATCCAGCCTTGCACTGCGCTCGCGCCGCGACTTCGCCAGGTTATCCAGTACCGCCGGGGTAGCCAGCGTGAGCACGTTTGCCGGGCAGTTTTCGACGCAGGCCGGACCCTGCGGCCTTTCCAGGCAGAGGTCGCATTTATGCGCCGAGGCCTTCACGCGGTCGTTCTCCAGCGGGGTGACCAGCAAGTCCATCGTGCCAAACGGACAGGCCACCACGCAGGCTTTACAGCCAATGCATTTTTGTTGATTCACCTGTACGCTGTCGCTGTGTTGCGTGATGGCGCCGTTCGGGCAGCTTTGCGCGCAAGGCGCGTTTTCGCAGTGGTGACAGGTGACGGGGCTAGTGCGGGTAGCAGAGGTAAGGACCGTAATGCGGGGATGAAAATGGCGCTCGCTCAGTACGTGCTGTTCCCCGTTGTGCGCCATCACACAGGCGACTTCGCAGGCGCGACAACCGATACACTCCTGACCGTTGACCATAATAAAACGATTCATAACTACACCTGTTTTTGGTTCAATAACCTTATTCTTTCTATTGTTATCGTATTTACCCACAGCGGCATGGCGACGCAATGTTCAAATGCCCAGGAAGCCGAACTATTTCCAGTGAACCTGTGGCAGATCAATTTTATTCAGGAAGCTGATGAGTGACCGTTAAACGCCCCGTTTCGGGAAGCCTGGCTCGGGCTTTCTTTTCGATGATTGTATTGTCCGTGTTAATCAGCGCCATTGCGCTGGTCACGCTCGCCAGCAGCCAGCGCGACGCCGAGGCGATTAACATCGCCGGATCGCTGCGCATGCAGAGCTACCGCCTGGGCTACGAGATGCAGCGCGCCAGCCCGTCGCTGGCAGAACACCGTGCGGTCTGGCAGAAAACCCTGAGCGCACCTGCGTTGCAGAAGTTAAACCGCTGGTATGTGCCGGAGGACGTCAAGCAGCGTTACCGGCAGCTCCACCTTGCCTGGCAGGAGATGGATAAGCGCATCGCCAGCGGCGACACCGGGTGGTATCAGAACCACATTGAGGATTTCGTTGGCCGGATAGATGCCTTTGTGCTGGCGCTTCAGCACTACACCGAACATAAAATTCAGCTGGTCATTTTCATGTCGCTGACCGGCGGGCTGGGCATTTTGCTGCTGGCGCTATTAACCCTGCGGCGGATCCGGCGTCAGGTGGTGGTGCCGCTGAATAATCTGGTGGCGGCGAGCGAGCGTATCGAACAGGGGCAATTCGATACCCCCGCGCCGGATACCGCGCTGCCTAACGAACTGGGCCAGCTTTCCCGTGCCTTCAACCATATGTCGGCGGAACTGCACACCCTGTATCGTTCCCTTGAGCAGTCCGTTGCCGAGAAAACCCGCCATCTGAATGAAGCGCATCAGCAACTCGACATGCTATTCAAATGCTCGCAGGCGCTGAATACCGGGCAGATAGACAGCCACTGCTTCCGGCATATGTTGCAGATTGTGCATGAATATACGCAGATGAATTATCTGCAATTGCGCACCAGCGACGACTGGCGGCTGTGCGAAGGGCAGGAAACACCGGGCGAGAAGATGCACACGTTACCGGTGTTAATGCAGGATACCCTGTACGGCGAACTGCGCTGGCAAAGCACGACGGGCGATGTGCCCCTGCCGCTAATGGAAAGCGTGGCGACGATGCTGGGCCGAGGGCTCTATTTCAATCAGGCGCAGAAGCACTATCAGCAACTGCTGCTGATGGAGGAGCGCGCCACCATCGCCCGCGAGCTGCACGATTCGCTGGCGCAGGTGCTCTCTTATTTGCGTATTCAGCTTACGCTGCTGAAGCATGCCGTGCCGGGCGACAATGCCCCCGCACAGACCATCATTACGGATTTCTCCCGCGAGCTGAATAACGCCTGGCATCAGCTACGCGAACTGCTCACCACCTTCCGTCTGACGCTCAATCACGCCAATCTTCCTGCCGCGCTACAGGAGTCTCTTGACGGGCTGCAAAGCCAGACCAGGGCGAAACTGGTGCTCGACTGCCGTCTCTCGTCCCTGGCGCTGGACGCGCAAAAACAGGTGCACCTCTTACAGATTGTGCGTGAGGCGGTGCTGAATGCGATTAAACATGCCGACGCGAGCGAGATCCTCGTCAGCTGCGTCACCGCTGCGGACGGCACGCACACGGTCACTATCCGCGACAACGGTATTGGCATCGGCGATGCCAGTGAACCGCCGGGGCATTATGGTCTGAACATCATGCGCGAACGCGCGGGACGGCTCGGCGGGACGCTAGGCTTTTCCCAGCCGCCGCAGGGTGGTACGCAGGTCAGCGTAACGTTCCGGACGCCTGCGGATCGGGCTGAAAAATAGCGAGAAAGCAGGCGCGCTGAAAAAAGCGCATGATAATTTACATTATCTCCTTTATTTCTCCACGTTTGGCCTGCGCCTTCCCGCTACAGTGTTGCGGGCAATATACAATAATGACGTGCTGCATAACGAGGTCACTTTTTCATGGCGAATTTTTTCATCGATCGCCCCATTTTTGCCTGGGTGCTTGCAATCCTGTTGTGTCTGACGGGTGTCCTGGCGATTACATCACTTCCCGTTGAGCAATATCCCGACCTCGCGCCCCCCAACGTGCGTATCACGGCGAACTACCCAGGCGCCTCGGCGCAGACGCTGGAAAATACCGTCACGCAGGTTATCGAGCAGAACATGACGGGTCTCGATAACCTGATGTACATGTCCTCGCAGAGCAGCGCCACGGGCCAGGCGACGGTCACCCTGAGCTTTACGGCGGGCACGGATCCCGATGAAGCGGTACAGCAGGTGCAAAACCAGCTGCAATCCGCCCTGCGCAAACTGCCTCAGGCGGTGCAGAACCAGGGGGTGACCGTGCGTAAAACCGGTGACACCAATATTTTGACCATCGCGTTCGTCTCAACCGACGGCTCGATGGATAAACAGGACATCGCGGACTACGTCGCCAGTAATATCCAGGATCCGCTCAGCCGCATCAACGGCGTGGGCGATATCGACGCCTACGGCTCGCAGTATTCCATGCGCATCTGGCTGGATCCCAACAAGCTGAACAGCGTGCAGATGACCGCCAAGGATGTCACCGACGCTATCGAATCGCAGAACGCACAGATTGCCGTGGGGCAGCTGGGCGGTACGCCCTCCGTGGATAACCAGGCGCTTAACGCCACCATCAACTCCCAGTCGCTGCTCCAGACGCCCGAACAGTTCCGCAATATCACGCTGCGCGTGAATCAGGACGGGTCGGAAGTGCGTCTGGGGGATGTCGCCACCGTGGAAATGGGGGCGGAAAAATATGACTACCTGAGCCGCTTTAACGGCAATGCCGCGTCCGGATTAGGGGTGAAGCTGGCCTCCGGTGCCAACGAAATGGCGACCGCGCAGCTGGTATTAGATCGTCTGGACGAGCTGTCGCACTATTTCCCGCACGGCCTGGAGTATAAAGTCGCCTACGAAACCACCTCGTTCGTTAAGGCCTCCATTGAAGACGTGGTGAAAACCCTGCTCGAAGCCATCGCGCTGGTGTTCCTCGTGATGTACCTGTTCCTGCAAAACTTCCGCGCCACGCTGATCCCCACCATTGCGGTGCCGGTGGTGCTGCTGGGAACCTTTGCGGTGCTGTATGCCTTTGGCTACAGCATCAACACCCTGACCATGTTCGCCATGGTGCTGGCCATCGGCCTGCTGGTGGATGATGCCATCGTGGTGGTGGAAAACGTCGAGCGCATTATGAGCGAGGAAGGGCTTTCGCCCCGCGAGGCCACGCGCAAGTCGATGGGGCAAATTCAGGGTGCGCTGGTCGGTATCGCCATGGTGCTGTCGGCGGTATTTATCCCGATGGCTTTTTTTGGCGGCACCACGGGCGCGATTTATCGCCAGTTCTCGATCACCATCGTCTCCGCGATGGTGCTCTCGGTGCTGGTGGCGATGATCCTCACCCCTGCCCTTTGTGCGACGCTGCTCAAGCCGCTGCACAAGGGTGAGCATCACGGTCAAAAAGGCTTTTTCGGCTGGTTTAACCGCATGTTCAACCGTAATGCGGCGCGCTATGAAGCGGGCGTGGGCAAGGTGCTGCACCGCAGCATGCGCTGGATGGTGGTGTATGTCCTGCTGCTTGGCGGAATGGTCTTCTTATTCCTGCGGCTGCCCACCTCCTTCCTGCCGCTGGAAGATCGCGGCATGTTTATCACCTCCGTGCAGTTACCGAGCGGCTCGACCCAACAGCAAACCCTGAAGGTGGTAGAAAAGGTTGAGAACTACTTCCATACCCAGGAAAAAGATAACGTGGTCTCCGTTTTCTCTACCGTCGGCTCTGGCCCTGGCGGTAACGGGCAAAACGTGGCGCGCATGTTTGTGCGCCTGAAAGACTGGGATCAGCGCGACAGCGAAACCGGCTCCTCCTTTGCCATCATTGAGCGCGCCACCAAAGCGTTCAACAAAATCAAGGAAGCGCGCGTTTTCGCCAGCAGCCCGCCCGCCATCAGCGGTCTGGGCAGTTCAGCCGGGTTTGATATGGAGCTACAGGACCACGCGGGAGCCGGGCATGATGCGTTAATGGCGGCTCGCGATAAACTGCTGGAGCTGGCCGGGAACGATCCGCAACTTACGCGCGTTCGCCATAACGGTCTGGATGACAGCCCTCAGCTCCAGGTGGATATTGACCAGCGTAAAGCGCAGGCGCTGGGCGTCTCCATCGACGACATTAACGACACCCTGCAAACGGCATGGGGCTCAAGCTACGTAAATGACTTTATGGATCGTGGCCGCGTGAAGAAGGTCTACGTTCAGTCCGCCGCCAAATACCGCATGCTGCCGGACGATATTAACCGCTGGTATGTGCGCAATAACACCGGCGGCATGGTGCCATTCTCGGCGTTCGCAACGTCGCGCTGGGAGACCGGATCGCCGCGTCTGGAGCGCTATAACGGCTATTCGGCGCTGGAGATTGTCGGGGAAGCCGCGCCGGGCGTCAGTACCGGTACTGCAATGGACATTATGGAAAAGCTGGTTCAGCAATTGCCGACCGGCTTTGGCCTGGAGTGGACGGCGATGTCCTACCAGGAACGGCTTTCCGGTGCGCAGGCGCCTGCCCTGTATGCTCTTTCGCTGCTGGTGGTCTTCCTCTGCCTGGCGGCGCTGTATGAGAGCTGGTCAGTGCCGTTCTCGGTGATGCTGGTGGTGCCGCTCGGGGTTATCGGCGCGCTGCTGGCCACCTGGATGCGCGGCCTGGAAAACGACGTCTATTTCCAGGTCGGGCTCCTCACCGTTATCGGATTGTCGGCGAAAAACGCCATTCTGATCGTTGAATTTGCCAACGAGATGAACGCCAAAGGCCACGAGCTGATGGCCGCCACGCTGCACGCCTGCCGCCAGCGCCTGCGCCCGATCCTGATGACGTCTCTGGCGTTTGTGTTCGGCGTACTGCCAATGGCCACCAGCTCCGGCGCAGGCTCCAGCAGCCAGCACGCGGTGGGAACAGGCGTCATGGGGGGAATGATTTCCGCGACGATTCTGGCGATCTATTTCGTCCCGCTGTTCTTCGTGCTGGTACGCCGCCGTTTCCCGCTGAAGGATAAGCCGGAATAACCCGTTGAAATAAAAAAGGCGGCTTTATCGGCCGCCTTTTTATTGTGTGATGTTTTCACACTATGGTTATTTTAGTTAATTAAGTGCTCTTGCAATTCTGACCGGAATTTATTTACGAAGCATGCCTTCGATAAAATCTTTCCAGTTCCCCATTTCACGTTCAATCATAACAACCTCTCTTATTATTATGCGCATTCTACGAAAACGTATCATCATTGTGAAGCCACTTTATCCGATTGCTGTGATTGCGCCCCGCTATGTGGGTGGGTTTAAGATCACTATGAGCGTTGCCGGATAAATTTTATGTGACCTACAGCAATATTTTGAAATAGTCAGAAAAATGACAGCATTTTAAATTTCTCTCTGAGTTTATTGGTTATTTAAACAGGATGGACAACTATGCTTAAAAGATGAAAGACTATTCAGCTTACAACTGTTCGTTGAATTATGGAGAATTGTAAATCACGAAAAATTCCGAATGTGGTATATTCCACTTAAGGATATATCTTCGAAAATATTGAACATTTAATCCACAAAAGAACAAAAGGATTCACCATGGTTGTGATGTACGGCATTAAGAATTGCGACACGATCAAAAAAGCCCGCCGCTGGCTGGAAGCCCACAGCATTGACTATCGCTTTCACGATTACCGTGCCGACGGGCTTGACCCGGCGTTTCTCCATTCCGCCATCAACGAGCTGGGCTGGGAAGCGCTGCTGAATACCCGCGGGACCACCTGGCGTAAGCTGGATGAAGCTCTCCGGGCCACGATCGACAACGCTGACAGCGCTGCCAAACTGATGCTTGAAATGCCGGCAATCATCAAACGCCCATTGCTCTGCAAGCCAGGTCAGCCTATGCTGCTGGGTTTCAGTGAAACCCTTTATTCAGATTTTTTCGTTGAGGTGTAGTCTATGTCATGCCCGGTCATTGAGCTGACTCAGCAGCTTATTCGCCGTCCTTCCCTTAGCCCGGACGACGCAGGTTGTCAGGCACTAATGATTGAGCGCCTGCGTGCCATCGGTTTTACCGTGGAACCCATGGATTTTGGCGATACGCAGAACTTCTGGGCCTGGCGCGGTCAGGGGGAGACGCTGGCGTTTGCCGGACATACCGACGTGGTTCCTGCGGGTGACGCAGACCGCTGGATCAACCCGCCTTTTGAACCGACCATCCGCGACGGTATGCTGTTTGGACGCGGCGCGGCGGACATGAAAGGTTCCCTGGCCGCGATGGTCGTGGCGGCAGAGCGCTTCGTTGCCCAGCATCCAAATCATAAAAACCGTCTTGCGTTTCTCATCACCTCTGATGAAGAAGCCAGCGCCCACAACGGCACCGTGAAGGTCGTTGAGGCGCTGATGGCGCGCAACGAACGCCTGGACTACTGCCTGGTGGGCGAACCGTCCAGCACCGAAGTGGTGGGCGACGTAGTGAAAAATGGCCGCCGTGGCTCCCTGACCTGCAATTTGACCCTACATGGCGTGCAGGGCCACGTTGCTTATCCTCACCTGGCGGATAACCCGGTACACCGCGCAGCGCCGATGCTGAACGAGCTGGTGGGCATTGAGTGGGACAAAGGTAACGAATTCTTCCCGCCAACCAGCATGCAGATTGCCAACATCAAGGCCGGCACCGGCAGCAACAACGTCATTCCTGGCGATCTCTTCGTTCAGTTTAACTTCCGCTTCAGCACCGAGCTGACCGACGAAACGATCAAAGCGCGCGTGGTTGCGCTACTGGAGAAATATCAGCTGCGCTATACCATTGACTGGTGGCTTTCCGGGCAGCCGTTCCTGACGCAGCGCGGTAAACTGGTGGATGCGGTGGTGAACGCCATTGCGCACTATAATGAGATTAAGCCACAGCTGCTGACAACGGGCGGCACGTCTGACGGACGCTTTATCGCCCGCATGGGCGCACAGGTTGTCGAACTGGGTCCGGTTAACGCGACGATTCACAAAATCAACGAGTGTGTGAACGCAGCGGATTTACAACTGCTGGCCCGCATGTATCAACGTATTATGGAGCAGCTCGTCGCCTGACGGGTGCTTACAGAGGATTAGCGAATGGACTGGCTTTCAAAGTACTGGTGGATTCTGGTGTTGGTGTTTCTGGTAGGCGTGCTGCTTAACGTGATCAAAGATCTCAAGCGCGTTGACCATAAAAAGTTCCTTGCCAATAAGCCGGATCTTCCGCCACATCGTGATTTTAACGACAAGTGGGACGATGAAGACGACTGGCCGAAGAAGGACCAGAAGAAGTAATTGTGCACACCCCTCACCCTGACCCTCGCCCCTCTGGGGAGAGGGGCTGGGGGTGAGGGGCAACTCACATAAACTCTACAATATCATCACCATTCGGCTTACCGCCGCTGAGCGCTTCATCAAAGTAGTGCTTCGGTACGGTATAGCGCAGATGATCGAGCGCAAACTGCATGCTGCGATCGTCAATGGCATGCCCCAGATCGTCCACGATATCCAGCGTCACATCCCCGCCTTCACGCACCAGCGCGTCCTGGGCGGCAACCGCATGCGAAAGCTCAATCACCCGGTCTTCACCCCCGTGGATCAGATGGATCGTGGTCTGCGTCGTCGCGCTTTGCGGCAGCGTCGCGAAGCGGCCGTTAAAGGCAATCACGCGGGACGCCAGCCCCGGCTGCGCTTTTACGCTCTCAAGGGACATGATCGACCCCTGCGAAAAGCCAATCAGCGCCGTCGCGTCGGCACCCACGCCGCTCTGCTGCTGCCAGTAGCGTACGGTGTCGATAAACGCAGGCATGGCGGCATCAACGCGCGCCTGACGGCTCTCTTCCGTCACGCCCTTAACGGAGAACCACTGCCGTCCGTTCGGGCCGCACGGCTCCACGCCACCGATGCTGACGATCAGCGCCTGCGGGAAAACGGGTGCAAACCAGCTGCCTATCTGTTCCATGTTGACGGCATTGTCGCCGACGCCATGAAACAGAAGCAGTAACTGTTTAGCCGGTGTGTCCGGGCTTTGCACAACAAAATGGTCATGTTTCATGGCGATCTCCTTAATTGATAAGCAGGATTTTACGCCTCTGCGGGGTAATGACCATGCCACTTTACTGAAGAAGTCATTGAAAAAATTGCCATTGCAAAATGTCGGCTTTCAGCTGCTGGCTGAGGGGATAATCAAGCATTTCAAGCGCTTGTGCGGTTTCTTCGCGTAATTTTGCCAGCAGCGCTTTCCGTCCGACGTCGTGTGTATGCCCTTCCATTTTTCCGCGCAGCGCTGGAAGCGGCATCTCCACGGCTGACAACAACCGGGTCAGCGCCGCTACCGAGGTCGAAAACGCCCGGTGCGCAAAGGCAAATCCCGCCAGCTCAAGCCAGTCGTCACTATTAAGGGTAGCTTCCCACGCATCCGTCACCGGGATCTTTTCGCCGTTCCAGGCCGACAGGACGCGCATATCACGACATAAACGTTGATGTGCCTGCTCGCAGAGCTGATGCCCCGCCTCGCTTAGCGGCAGCAGCGCCATCGCCGTATAGCACCCGCTGCTCGCCTCCCGATGGCTGCCTATTCGCACCAGCACAAAACCGCACTGCTGCCAGAAGCGCCACAGCTCGTCGGTAAAGCCAAAGCTGACCGAGAGATAATCTTCTCCGCTGGCGCTGCGGATCAGCCGCTGGCCGATGCCTTCCCGCTGGCGATGGGGATGAACCGCAATGCGGCTGACGCGTCGGCCCTGAAGCGTCGCCGCGAGGGGCGATCCGCCGTGCGCCGCCAGCGACTGCGCCACCAGATTTCCACGCGGCCGACGAAATCCCGCCCATACCGCGCGGCTCAGTTCAGGGGTTAATCCCCCCTCTTCCACCAGCCAGAGCGCGCCCGCGATGTCCGCACCCGCGTGCGCAACGGCAAAGTGCTGACCGGGGGCGTCCATCATCCGGCGTAAATCGAGGGGTGAGGTGCGATAATGCGCGGCGCACAGCAGTTCGTATACGCTTGCCACGCGCGCCGGATCGCTTTCCCACGCGCGTGGCTCCAGCGACCTTAAACATACTTCGCCTTCCGGTTTGCGGTCGATAAGCGCATCGTCAAACAGCAGCGCGTTCGCCACAATCCGCTCAAGCGGACATCCGGCAGCCCAGCGAACGGGCGTAGATAAGGTATAACGCCGCAGCCCGCTGAACCGGGCGCAGAATTTAAGCAGAAATCCCCTGCCCGTTCCTTCATAGCCCTGTACCGTTGTGGTTAACAGCACGCGCGGAAATCGCGTCACCAGCATCTCGAGCAGCGGGCCGGGAATAGCGGCCGCCTCATCGACAATCAGCCAGTCGGCATGCAACGGGGAGGCCAGCAGCGCATCCGGGGCCATAAAGTGAAAATATTCGCCGGCGAAACGCGCGATGACGTCCGTTGCCCCTTTGGCCGGTGCCGTCACCACCGCATTCCCGCGTATGCCGTTGAGCAACATGCCTGCCAGCGCTGACTTTCCGCGCCCGCGCGGTGCCGTAACGGCGGCGACGCCCGCAGGCATCGTCAGAAGGGCGTCGAGGATCTCAGCCTGCTCGCGCTGCGGTTCACCGCTGGCGGGCTGCCAGGCGGGGACATCTGGCGCAACGGGAAGGCGCAGGGAATGGTGCTGCTGCCAGACGATGGCGTCCGAATCGGCGGCAAGCGTCCGGCAAAAATGGTGAACAAAATGCGGAGTGGCGATCGGCTCTGCGCTGTCGCTCCAGCGCAGAGAATCCCTGTCGGGCCTGTCGGCCCAGACGGCGAACGGCGGCACCAGCAGCACCAGAAGGCTACCGGCGCGCAGCGTCCCGCTGAGGGCGGCGAAGGCCGAGACGTCAAACCCGTCTCGCGCGTCAAAAACGGCGTGCAGGTATTCACGTCCCAGCAGGCCGCTGATGGCCTTAGACGGGTTCTCCTCCAGCCACAGCCAGTCTCCCGGTAACGTGTCGCGCAGGGTAGTCGCCTGGCTCAACGTCCACGCTTCATCGCCGCTGAGCACCACCAGCCGGCGGTGCCCGGTACGCTGAAGCTGACTAACCAGCGCTTCAAACCCCAGCATCACATTGCTTTGCCGAAGGTATCACACTGTGACGGGTTGCCGCTGTCGAAGCCACGCTTAAACCAGCTGTAGCGCTGTTCGGAGGTGCCGTGGGTAAAGCTGTCCGGCACAACGCGCCCCTGGCTCTGCTGCTGCAAGCGATCGTCCCCAATCGCCTGGGCGGCATTCAGGGCCTCTTCCAGATCGCCTGTTTCCAGCACGCCCTGCTGCTGCATGCTGTGTCCCCAGACGCCAGCGAAACAGTCCGCCTGAAGCTCCATGCGCACGGAAAGGTGATTCACCTCCGCCTGAGACGCATTCTGCTGCATCTGACGCACCTTAGGCTCAATGCCGAGGAGCTTCTGCACATGGTGGCCAACTTCGTGTGCGATCACGTAGCCCTGGGCAAAATCGCCGTCGGCGCCCAGCTTGCTTTTCATGTCGTCATAGAAGGAGAGATCGATATAGACGGTGCTGTCCGCCGGGCAGTAGAACGGCCCCATCACGGACTGTCCGGTGCCGCAGCCTGTGCGGGTTGCGCCCCGGTACATTACCAGTTTTGGCGGCTGATAGGTCCGCCCCATTTTCTCGAACTGCTGACCCCAGGTATCTTCGGTCGTCGCGAGAATAACGGAAGTAAATTTCGCCGCTTCATCTTCATTCGAGCTGATGGAGCGCTGCGAATACTGCTGCTGTTGCCCGGTTTCACCGGTCATTAAACCGGTCAGGTCGACGCCGTAGTAGCCCGCCACCAGCACAACGACCAGCAGAATAATACCGCCCTTGCCGCTGGGTAACCGGAAACCTGGCCCGCCCATAGACGGACCACCGCCACCACTGCTGCGTCTGTCTTCTACGTTGTCACTTTCACGACGCCCTTGCCAGCGCATAAACACCTCGAACTATTCCATTTATAATAGCTATGATCGTAGGCGGTTAATGAAAGGATTACCATAGTAAACAAGGATAAGACGCCAAAGGATGCAAACATCCTTTGGCAAATGCGCGTATTAGTCGAGCTTAACGCCTAAACGGTGAGCAACCGCTTCGTACGCTTCGACCACCCCACCCAGGCTCTGGCGGAAACGGTCTTTATCCATTTTATCCAGCGTCTCTTTGTCCCACAGACGGCTGCCGTCCGGAGAGAATTCGTCGCCCAGCACCACTTCGCCTTTGTACAGACCGAACTCCAGCTTGAAATCGACCAGGATCAGGCCCGCGTCATCAAACAGCTTTTTCAGCACGTCGTTGGCTTTGTAGGTCAGTTCCTGCATGCGCGCCAGGTTCTCTTTGCTTACCCAGCCGAAAGTTTCGCAGTAGGATTCGTTGACCATCGGGTCGTGCATGGCATCGTTTTTCAGGAACAGATCGAACAGCGGTGGATTCAGTTCGATACCCTCTTCAATGCCCAGACGCTTCACCAGGGAGCCTGCGGCACGGTTACGGATAACGCACTCTACCGGCACCATATCCAGTTTTTTTACCAGACATTCCGTATCGGACAGCAACGCTTCCATCTGAGTCGGGATACCGGCTTCGGCCAGCCTGGTCATAATGAAGTGGTTGAACTTGTTGTTCACCATGCCTTTACGATCGAACTGCTCAATGCGCGCGCCGTCTCCTGCTGACGTATCATTGCGGAACTCGAGCACCAACAGATCCGGGTTTTCCGTGCTGTATACGGTTTTCGCTTTGCCACGATACAACTCAGCTTGCTTCTGCATCTTCATTACTCCTGGTGTGATGATTTGTATTCAAAACTGGGCATATTATGCCACGCACACGTTTGCGTAGCACGAAAATAAAAAGGGCTGGATTATCCAGCCCTCGCTATTATTTGCTGAATGCGGCCTGGAAGGCAGCGACCAGCGCATCGTTTTGCGACTGGGTCAGCGTGTGTCCTTTCGGATCGATAAATTGCAGGCTGCTGCGGTTATCGAGGTCGCCGACCTGGATTTTGTAGTCACCGGAAGGCAGCTGCGGATCGCTTGCCCCCAGTTCCTGCCAGGCACTATCGGACAGCGGCTTATAGGTCGCTGTGATGCTGCCCGTTGAACGGGTGCTGTCGGTCACCTTCATGCCCACTTTTTCAAGCGTAGCCGGCAAACGCTGCCAGGTCTGGTTAAACGGCGCACGCACCACCAGCATTGGCAGACCGGTATCATCGGCACCGCTCTGCACGTCAAACGTTGAACCGTTACGGTTCTGCGCGGCGTTAGCGGCATCGGTGGCATTCTTATCCAGACCCGCTGCAATCACGTTCAGCATTTCGGTGCTGTAGCGCTGCAAGGCAGCCGGATCGGCAATCGGTTTGCCCGCCTGCTCAAGATTTAACAGCTTAACGGTAACCGCCTGCTGATAACCCTGCGGCTTAACGGAGACTTGATAACGACCGCGATACTGCTGATCTTCATCGAGACGGTTCCACTCAATCCAGTCGGTGGTTAAGGTCTGACTGGCGTCGTCGCGTTTATCAATCGTGTAATTTTTCGACTGAATTACGCTCACCACCTGCGGCCACAGCGTGGTGCCGCGTGCGCTTTCCACCAGCAGAGAGGCCGTATCACCGGTAAACTGAGTACGCGCGCCACTCACCAGCGCCAGAGGCTGAGCCGGCGGACGAATATCGAGCGCTTTACCCACCAGACCGCTACCGTTCGTGACCGGAATATTATAATCACCGTTCTGGATCGGCAGGATCATGCCGGCAGGCGCGTGAAGTTCAGCAAGCGGCGGCGAATCCAGATAGGATTCATCACCGCTCACCTGGCGCTTGTAGCGCGAGTCTGAACTACAGGCAGCGAGGAGCATAACAAGCGAAACACCCGCAACCTTCGCCAGGCGCGACTTCTGTACTGAATAAGCCATCAAATCTCCCTAAACTTTACAGCAGACCGGCATGCTTCAGCGCGCCAGCGACAATTTCACGACCGTGGTCGGTAATAGGTGTCATTGGCAGACGCAGCGTGTCGGTTGCTACAAGCCCCAACTCCTTACATGCCCATTTCACTGGGATCGGATTGGGTTCGACAAATAATTTATTGTGCAACGGCATCAGACGCTGATTAATCACGCGAGCTTCATCAAAGTGACCGGCTGCGGCCAGCTTGCACATGTCAGCCATATCGCGCGCCGCAACGTTCGCCGTCACGGAAATCACGCCATTTCCACCGAGCTGCATAAAGTCCAGCGCGGTCGCATCGTCACCGCTCAACAGGATAAAGTCGTCTGAAACCAGCTCTTTGATCTGATGAACGCGGCTTAAGTTCCCTGTCGCCTCTTTAATCCCGATAATATTTTTTACTTTCGAGAGACGGCCAACGGTTTCCGGCAGCATATCGCAACCGGTACGGGACGGCACATTATACAGAATTTGTGGCAAGTCAGTATGTTCTGCGATGGCTTTGAAATGCTGGAACAAACCTTCCTGAGTTGGACGGTTGTAGTAAGGCGTGACGGTCAGACAGCCAACAATGCCGCTGTCGTTAAAACGTTGAGTCAGGCTGATAGCTTCTGCGGTTGCGTTAGCCCCTGTTCCTGCGATGACCGGGATACGTCCGTCAGCCAGCTCCAGGGTCAGCATAACCACATCGCCGTGCTCTTCGTGGCTCAGCGTGGCAGATTCACCGGTAGTCCCTACCGAAACGATCGCCGAGGTTCCATTGGCGACATGGTAATCAATGAGCTTCTTCATGCTTGACCGGCAGACATTACCTTTTTCATCCATCGGTGTAACAAGCGCGACAATACTTCCCGTGAACATGAGCCATCCTCTGTGCGAACAAGAGCCTCAATGTTACGTTTGGAACTGTAATAAAAGCAAGCGACCTGAGGCTCTCAGGCGGTTGTATGCATGTTTTTTTTATGCTTTCCTTAGGAAGACTTAACCACGCAAAGGAAGAACAGGTTTGACAACCTCATCACAACATTACCTGGTTATCACTGCGCTGGGTGCTGACAGGCCGGGTATCGTGAATACCATCACTCGCCACGTGAGCAGCTGCGGCTGCAATATCGAAGACAGCCGGCTGGCTATGCTGGGTGAAGAGTTCACGTTCATTATGCTGCTTTCCGGAACATGGAATGCCATTACCCTCATTGAATCTACCCTGCCGCTGAAGGGCGCAGAGCTGGATTTACTGATTGTGATGAAGCGCACCACCGCGCGCCCGCGTCCGGCTCTGCCTGCCACGGTCTGGGTACAGGTTGAAGTGCCTGATTCACCTCATTTGATTGAACGTTTTACGGCGCTGTTTGACAGCCATCAGATGAACATTGCCGAACTGGTTTCCCGCACGCAGCCGGGTGATGAGAACGCCATCCCGACGCTGTTTATTCAAATTACCGCCCACAGCCCTGCCTCGCAGGATGCGTCAAATATCGAGCAAGCATTCAAAGCCCTCTGTACAGAATTACACGCGCAAGGCAGTATAAGCGTCGTCGATTATTCGCAGCACGAACAGGATGGAGTTGAGTAATGAACCCACTGAAAGCCGGTGATATCGCACCGAAATTTAGCTTACCGGATCAAGACGGCGAGCAAGTTAATTTGACCGACTTCCAGGGACAGCGTGTTCTGGTCTATTTCTACCCGAAAGCCATGACGCCGGGCTGTACCGTACAGGCCTGCGGTTTACGCGATAACATGGATGAGTTGAAGAAAGTCGGTGTGGAAGTGCTGGGCATCAGCACCGATAAGCCAGAAAAGCTGTCACGCTTTGCGGAAAAAGAGCTGCTGAACTTCACGCTGCTTTCCGATGAAGACCACCAGGTTTGCGAGCAGTTTGGCGTCTGGGGTGAGAAGTCCTTTATGGGCAAAACCTACGACGGGATCCACCGCATCAGCTTCCTGATTGGCGCTGACGGTAAAGTTGAGCACGTGTTTGACGACTTCAAAACCAGTAATCACCACGACGTGGTGTTGAACTGGCTGAAAGAAAGTGCCTGAAAGTGAGTGTCGGGTGGCGGCTTCGCCTTACCCGACTTACAAGAATAAGTAGGCCGGGTAAGCGCAGCGCCACCCGGCAAAACTACTTCTCTTCCACCGCCGGCACATCCGGCCATGCGTGGACCACGGCTTTAATCAGCGTCGCCAGCGGTATGGCAAAGAACACGCCCCAGAAACCCCACAGCCCGCCGAAAATCACCACTGACAGAATAATCACCAGCGGATGCAGGTTAACAGCTTCTGAGAACAGCACCGGTACCAACAGGTTACCGTCCAGCCCCTGGATGATCAGGTATACCGCGAAGCAGCTCCAGAACTCCGTGCCCAGACCAAACTGGAACAGCGCGACGCCGACGACCGGAATGGTCACCACAAACGCGCCGATATACGGGATCAGAACCGAGAATCCAACCAGCACCGCCAGCAGCAGCGAATAATTCAGCCCAAAGATCACAAAGCCAACCCAGGTCGCCACGCCCACCACAATCATCTCCAGCACCTTGCCGCGAATGTAGTTGGTGATCTGCTGGTTCATCTCCTGCCAGACCTGCCCGGCCAGGCCGCGATTGCGCGGCAGCACGCGGCGTACCGCGTTCAGCATCTGCTCTTTATCTTTGACCAGGAAGAACACCATCAGCGGCACGAGGACCAGATAGACGGCCAGGGTCAGCAGCCCTACCAGCGAGGCCAGCGAGTACTTCACCACCGAATCGCCCATGGTCATGATGCGGGCGCGCATGTTTTCGGCCATCGCATCGATGATCCCGGCGTCCATCAGCGCGGGATAGCGGCGCGGCAGCGTGGCGGCAAAATCAGACAGTTTATTCAGCATGCCGGGCATATCGCGGATCAAATATATCCCCTGTTGCCAGGCGATGGGCATGACCACGAAGGACATCAGCAGCAGTATACCGACAAACAGCACCAGCACGATGCTGGTCGCCCAGCGGCGGGAACAGCCGATATGTTCCAGACGCGCGGTGGGCCACTCCAGCAGATACGCCAGCACGATCGCCACCAGCAGCGGTGCCAGCAGGCCGCTAAAGAAGAACAGGATACCGAATCCGGCAACCAGAATAACCAGTAAAGCAATGGCTTCCGGATCGCTAAACCGACGCCGATACCACTGCATTAACATTTCGAGCATACAACCCTTCCCTGAATCGAATGGCGGGAGTGAGACGGTGAATTGTATCTAACTGTCACAAAAAAGACTTTCCTTTTTGTTTCACTGTCAGGTTTCGCAAAACCCTGATGAATGGGATTTTCTTCATCTCTTAACACGGCTACACTCGCAGGGCAGCGGAGATGAACGTTATGCTGGTTCATCGGTCAAATTAGCACATCCAACATACAGGACAGTGGTTATGTTCAGGCAGTTGAGAAAAACACTGGTTGCGACACTGATTGCCGCCGTGACGGTCGGCCAGGTGTTGCCCGCTTTCGCTGACTCGTCCGATTCATTGCCGGACATGGGCACCACGGCAGGAAGCACGCTTTCCATCGGGCAGGAGATGCAGATGGGGGATTATTACGTACGCCAGCTGCGCGGCAGTGCTCCGCTGATCAACGACCCTTTGCTGGTCCAGTACATCAACGGTCTGGGGATGCGGCTGGTGGCGCATGCGGACTCGGTAAAAACGCCCTTCCACTTCTTCTTAATCAATAACGACGAAATCAACGCCTTCGCCTTCTTTGGCGGGAACGTGGTGCTGCATTCGGCGTTATTCCGTTATTCCGATAACGAAAGCCAGCTGGCGTCGGTCATGGCGCACGAAATCTCCCACGTTACCCAGCGCCATCTGGCGCGTGCGATGGAAGACCAGAAGCGTAACGCCCCGCTGACCTGGGTGGGCGCGCTGGGCTCTATTCTGCTGGCGATGGCCAGCCCGCAGGCCGGGATGGCGGCCCTCACCGGGACGCTGGCGGGAACGCGTCAGGGGATGATCAGCTTTACCCAGCAGAACGAACAGGAGGCAGACCGCATCGGCATTCAGGTTTTACAGCGTGCAGGCTTTGACCCGCAGGCCATGCCGAGCTTCCTGGAAAAACTGCTCGACCAGGCACGCTACTCGTCGCGTCCCCCTGAAATTCTGTTGACCCACCCGCTGCCGGAAAGCCGCCTCTCGGATGCGCGTAACCGTGCCAACCAGATGCGTCCGGTGGTCGTGCAGTCCTCGCAGGATTTCTACATGGCAAAAGTGAGAACGCTTGGCATGTACAACTCCGGGCGTAATCAGCTCACCAGCGATCTGCTGGACGCGCTGGCGAAAGGCAACGTGCGCGAGAAAAACGCGGCGCAGTATGGTCAGGCGCTCCAGGCTATGGAGGCCAGCAAATATGATGAAGCGCGTAAAGCGCTACAGCCGCTTCTGGCGGCGGCCCCAAATAACCCCTGGTATCTCGACCTCGCCACCGATATCGATCTGGGACAGAAAAAAGCGACCGATGCGATTAATCGCCTGAAAGGGGCGAAAGATCTTCGTAACAATCCGGTATTGCAGCTTAACCTGGCGAACGCTTACTTACAGGGTGGCCAGCCCGGCGAGGCGGTGACCATTCTGAACCGCTACACCTTTAACAATAAAGATGACCAGAACGGCTGGGAGCTGCTCGCCCAGGCGCAGGGGCAACTGGGTAACCGCGATCAGGAGCTGGCCGCGCGTGCGGAAGGTCTGGCGCTGGCGGGCCGCCTCGACCAGGCCATTTCCCTGTTGAGCAGCGCCAGTTCACAGGTGAAGCTCGGCAGCCTGCAACAGGCCCGTTACGATGCACGAATCGACCAGCTGCGCGGCCTGCAACAACGCTTTAAGCCGTACGAGAAGATGTAATAAAGGAGAAGTCATGACAGACGCGGTAAAAATTTACCATAACCCTCGCTGCTCCAAGAGCCGCGATACCCTCAGCCTGCTGAAGTCTAACGGCATCGAACCGGAAGTGGTGCTGTATCTGGAGACGCCGCCGGACGCGCAGACGATCCGTCAGCTGCTTAAGATGCTCGATATGAGCAGCGCGCGCGAGCTGATGCGTCAGAAAGAAGATCTGTATAAATCGCTCAATCTGAACGATACGCATCTCACTGAAGAGCGGCTGATTCAGGCAATGGTCGATAATCCAAAGCTGATTGAGCGTCCAATTGTGGTGGCGAACGGCAAGGCGCGAATCGGTCGTCCGCCGGAAAACGTGCTCGAGATCGTCTAATCGTTACGCCGCAGCGCTTCCAGAAACGCCTGCGGCGTACGCTCTCCCAGCTTTTTCTGCGCTTTCCCCCGGTTGTAATACTCACACAGTTGAATCAACAGCTCTCCCATCGGTTCTTTGTTCACCCGCGGAATGATGTCGCGTAACGGCAGCGCCACCAGTACGGCGCGGATTTGCTGCGGATGCGCTTTCACGCTAACGCTGTGCACCGGCAGCGTCACCGCCAGTCCAAAAGTCTCAACAGACTGAATATCTGCCGGACACGCTTCCAGCACCTCATTCGCCCAGTGGGTTAACAACTGCGGGGAAACGCCGGCATAAAGCCGGGCGTAGCACCAGCCGCTGACGGGTTCACGCGCCCAGAGCAGGTGTTGCTCGCCACCGTCGTCCATATGCAGCGACAGCGGCTGATGATGCAGGAGTAGTTTCTGCGGCATGATGCCGGCCTTCAGCGCCTTTTTGCCCTGCAACAACGCCCCCTTTTGTTTTACCGAAGCCGGCTTGAGGTAGCGGTTCAGGGTCGCGCGGGAAACGGCGATCCCGAGCCCGTCATTCACCAACAGCAGCAGCTCATCCAGCGGCGCACCGGTGATATCCCGCAGGGCATTTATCAGTGCCGCCTGTTCCTGTCTCAACGCTTTGTGTATCACTTTGGGCGTAGTGTGGTTATCCGATACCTGGTCGCGGTTGCGCCAGCGCCTGACGGTGGTGACCGAAATCCCCAGCTCAGTGGCCAGCTCTCTGTCGCTTTTATCGGACTGCTGAAGGTAGCGACGGATACGCGGCGTGGTCGTAGCGTTGGCATGCAGTTTGATTTCCATCGCGTCTCTCTCCGCAACTAATCTCATGAGATTTATTATGCAGCAGCGAATGCTTTGTGACCGATTTCACCTTTCGTTCGCCGCGCTTCACTGATAATCCACAGACATAACATAAACCACACCCCTCAATCTTGTACGGAGTTCACAATGAACAATGTTCTGGGATTTCTTGAAGCAAAACTGATGCCACTGGCGGCGAAAACAGCCCAGCAGCGCCATCTTGGGGCCATTCGTGGGGCCTACGTTTCATTCATGCCGTTTATCATCGTCGGCTCCATCCTGCTGGTGATCTCCTCTTTCCCTAACCAGGCCTATCAGCAGTTTATGTCTCAGGCCTTTGGTGACAGCTGGAGCGCGATTATTGAGATCCCCTTCAACGCGGTGTTCTCGACCATGTCGCTGTTTATCAGCTTCCTGGTGGCCTACCGCCTGGCGGAACACTACGGCGAGGACCGCATCTCCTGCGGCATCCTGGCGCTGGTCGCGTTTCTGATCCTGACGCCTTTTATCAAAGTGGCGGAAAACGGTGGTATTACCGTGATGCCGGTGGAGTGGATCGGCAGCAAAGGGCTGTTCGTGGCGATGATCGGTTCCCTGCTGTGGACGGAACTGTTCTGCTGGCTGAAGCGCAAAAAGCTGGTCATCAAAATGCCGGACGGCGTGCCCCCGGCGGTACAGGAGTCGTTCGCGGCGCTGATCCCGGCCCTGCTGGTGATGATTCTGGTGCTTATCATCCGCATCATCTTCGAAAACACCCATTACAGCACCATCCACCAGTTTATTTATGAAGTGGTTGCTACCCCGGTGCGCCACTACGGCACCTCCTATTTCGGTGCGCTGATGACGGTATTCAGCATCACCATTCTGTGGTCAGTGGGCATTAACTCCGGTTCGATGATCAACGGCATTATTCGCCCGCTGTGGATGGAGAACCAGACCGATAATATCGCCGCGATCCAGGCGGGGACGACGCCGCCGCACATTATCACGGAACAGTTTTTCGACATGATCTGGATGGGCGGCGCGGGGGCCACGCTCTCATTGGTGATCGCGATGCTGATTTTCGCCCGCAGCAAAAACATGCGTGAAGTGGCGCGCCTCGGCGCAGGGGCATCGGTGTTTAACATCAACGAGCCGATCCTGTTTGGCCTGCCGGTGATCATGAACCCGATCATGCTTATCCCGTTCAACCTGGTGCCGCTGGTGCTGGTCACCGTGCAGTATGTGGCGATGAAAATTGGCGCGGTCGCGGTTACCACCGGGGTGTTTATCCCCTGGACGCTGCCGCCGGTTATCAGCGGTTTTATCGTCACCGGCCACCTGAGCGGCAGCGTGATGCAGCTGATCAACCTGCTGATTGGCGCCATGCTGTACCTGCCTTTCATGCGTATCGTGGATAAACAGTACCGCGCCGCGGAACTGACCCCGGTGACGCAAACCGACACCACCCTTGCAAAACAGGAGTAAAGCATGTGGGGAATTATCGCAACCTGGCGAATGGCGCTTGAAGGGGTAACGGAGTCTGCGTCTGCCCTGGCGGCGGGAAAACCGGTCGCCACGGCGGTGGTTGATGCCGTCGCCGCCGTCGAAGACTTTCCGCTGTATAAATCCGTCGGTTACGGCGGGCTGCCGACCGAAAACGGTGAGGTGGAGCTGGACGCGGCGTATATGGACGGCGACACGCTGGCGTTCGGTGCCGTGGGGAACCTGGTGGATATCGCCAACCCGGTGCGCGTGGCGCACGCGCTCAGCCGTCAGCGCTACAACAGCCTGCTGGTCGGCCAGGGCGCGCGCGAGTGGGCGCTGAGCCAGGGCTTTACCGACAAAACCATGCTCACGGATCGCGCCATGCAGCACTACCGCAAGCGCTGCCGCGAGACGCTGGATAAAGGCTTAAGCCCGTACGACGGACACGACACCGTCGGCGTTATCGGTCTCGATAAACAGGGCTCAATGAGCGTTGCCACCTCCACCAGCGGCCTGTTCATGAAAAAACGCGGTCGCCTCGGTGACTCGCCGATTATCGGCTCCGGCTTTTACTGCGACAGCGAAACCGGGGCGGCCACCGCCACGGGCGTGGGTGAAGATCTGATGAAAGGCTGCACCAGCTACGAAATCGTTCGCCGGATGGCGCAGGGCATGACGCCGCAGCAGGCGGCGGATTCGGTCGTCTTTGAACTGGAAGACAGGCTGATGTCGCGCTTTGGTCGCGCGGGCGATCTCTCCGTGGTGTGCATGAACAACAGGGGCGAGTTTGGCGCCGCCACTAACATCAAAACCTTCTCGTTTGTGGTGGCGACGGCCCGCCAGCCGCTCACGGTTTTTCGTACCGAGCGTCTGCGGGAGAAAACGCATTATTACGCGGTAGACGAGGCGTGGATGCAGGCCTATGCCGCACGGATCCGCGCGCCCATTGAGGAGTCATGATGATTACGTATCAGTTTATCAGCGCGCTTGCGGACGCGAACCCGAACAGCCATTTGATTGCGCGCTCGGCCAGTTCTCTCTTACCGGAAAGCGCGCTTGCCGATGAAATGCGCGACTCTGACGGCATCGCGGACACCCGCTTTGGCTGCGCGCCGTTTGCCCGCATCACCCTGCTGCCGGATGGGCTCTGGCATGACGCCCTGACCGAAGGGCTGCTCGCCGCCCTGCGGCCGCTGCTTGCCGCCCCCGCCAGCGCCGATATCGTGCTGGACGTGACGGATATCGACGAGGTGGTGCTGGCGCAGGTGCTGCGATTTCTCTTTAATCAGGCGCACAGGCTGAGCGATCTGAAGCTCAAGAAAACGGACGACGCGGTGCGTCTTACGTGCATCACCGCCCTCTGCCTGCCGGAACAGAGGGCGAAGCTGGAGACGATCTTCCGCCAGCAGCAGGCTATTGCCCTCGGAATGGTCGCGGCGCGGCGGCTGGCGGATATCCCTTCCGACCGCTGTACGCCGCAGTTTGTGGTCGAAGAGGCGCAAAAACTGTGTGCCGCCTACCCTGCCCTGCGCTGCGAGGTGCTGAACGAAAAGGATATTGTTGAGCAGGGTCTTGGGCTGCTGCACGCGGTTGGCAAAGGGGCGGCCTGCCCGCCGCGTCTGCTGGCTGTCCACTTTAACGGTGTCTCTGACGGCCCGATACGCTGCTATGTCGGTAAAGGCATAACCTTTGACACCGGCGGCCTGTGGCTGAAGGAAGGCGCGGGCATGTACACCATGAAATATGACATGTGCGGCGCGGCTAACGTGCTCGGGCTGATGCTGACCGTTGCGGAGCTGAAATTGCCCGTACGCATCATGGGCGTGCTGGCGCTGGCGGAAAACGCCATCGGCCCGGAGGCGATGCAGCCCGGCACGGTGGCAACGGCCTGCAACGGCACCACCGTTGAGATTAATAATACCGATGCAGAGGGCCGGCTGGTGCTGGCAGACGCCATCGCCTGGGCCAGCCAGCGGCACCCGCAGGCCCGCTATATCATTGATATGGCAACGCTAACGGGCGCGGTCGTGAAGGCGCTGGGGTATGAGCTGAGCGGATTAATGACGCAGGATGAACCGCTGCGCGAAGCATTGACGGGGGCGGGAAAACGGAGCGGTGACGAGGTGTGGTCGCTGCCGCTGGATGCGCGGCTGAAAAAGCAGACCGACAGCGCCATCGCCGATCTGTGCAACACGCCGACCAACAATGCGGCGATCAGCGCATCGGCGGCGTGGCTGCTGCACCACTTCTGCCCGCCGACGATCCCGTGGGCGCATCTGGATATCAGCGGAACGGCGCTATGGCGGGAGAACGGCAGGAGCGTGGCGTCGGGAAGGCCGATTCCGCTGCTGGTGGAGCACTTGATGGGGGATCTTTAGCCGGGTAACGGCTGCGCCTTACCCGGCCTACAAGGAGAGCGGTTTTCGTAGGCCGGGTAAGGCGTCGCCGCCACCCGGCATAACTACAGCTTAAGAATATCTTTCACAAACGGAATGGTCAGCTTGCGCTGGGCGGTAATGGACGCGCGATCGAGCTGATCGAGCGTGTCAAAGAGCGTACGCATCTCGCGATCCAGCCGCTTCAGCAGGAAACGGCCCACGTCTTCCGGCAGTTCGAAGCCGCGCAGTCTTGCCCGCAGCTGAAGCGCCTGGAGTTTGTCTTCATCCGACAGCGGTTGCAGCTTGTAGATTTGTCCCCAGTCCAGACGAGACGCCAGATCCGGCAGCCCAAGATTAAGCTGACGCGGTGGACGATCGCCGGTGATCAGCAGCCGGGTTTTGCCCGACTCCAGAATGCGGTTATAGAGGTTAAAGATTGCCATTTCCCACGGCTCATCCCCCGCCACGCATTCAATATTATCGATGCAGACCAGGGAGAGATGTTCCATGCCCTCAAGCACTTCAGGCACAAACCAGGTACGTTTATCCAGCGGCACGTAGCCGACCGCATCGCCGCGCGCCGAAAGCTCGGCACAGGCCGCATGCAGCAGGTGGCTGCGCCCCGCGCCTTCGCGTGACCAGATATAGATGTATCCGCTGTGTTCCTGGCGCAGCACGTTTTGCAGTGCAGCCAGTAAAGAGGGGTTATCACCCGGCCAGAAACTCGCGAAAGTTTCATCGTCAGGGAGATAAAGTGGCAGAGAGAGCTGTGCCGGTCCGTTCAGAAATACCTCAACCAGAGATCTTACATAAAATCGGAATGGAGTTTAACACGGAACCTGCAAGGAGAGAACCGGGCGATCCGTCGCCCGGCATGACGATCAATGTAGCGCTTTTTCGCTTTCGTCCGCGTCCAGGACCACCTCTTCCGGGCGGATCACCGAGATCAGCTTGAAAATCAGGCTGAGGCCGACGCCCACGATGGTCGCCAGCGCCATACCCTTCAGCTCCGCTGCGCCAATGTGCACCTTCGCACCGCTCACCCCGATAATCAGGATAACGGAGGTCAGGATCAGGTTCTGCGCTTTGCTGTAATCCACTTTGGATTCAATCAGCACGCGAATACCGGAGGCACCGATCACCCCGTACAGCAGCAGCGAGACGCCGCCCATCACCGGCACCGGGATAATCTGGATCGCTGCCGCCAGCTTGCCAACGCAGGAGAGCAGAATGGCGATGATCGCCGCGCCGCCGATAACCCAAGTGCTGTAGACGCGGGTGATCGCCATTACGCCGATGTTCTCGCCGTAGGTGGTGTTTGGCGTGGAGCCGAAGAAGCCGGAGATGATGGTGGAGAAACCGTTGGCAAACATGGAGCGATGCAGGCCCGGGTCGCGGATCAGGTCGCGCTTCACGATGTTCGCCGTCACCACCAGGTGGCCGACGTGCTCGGCAATTACCACCAGCGCGGCAGGCAGAATGGTGAAGATTGCAAACCATTCGAAGCGTGGGGTGTAGAAGGTTGGCAGCGCGAACCAGTGCGCCTCGGCAATCGGCGTAGTATCCACAACGCCCATCACGAAGGAGAGCGCATAGCCCGCCAGCACGCCGATCAGGATCGGGATAATTGCCATAAAGCCACGGAACAGCACGGAGCCAAACACCGTCACGCCCAGGGTCACCAGCGAAATAATGATGGTTTTAGAATCCGGTGACTGACCATCCGCCGGCAGCAGGCCGGCCATGTTCGCCGCCACGCCAGCCAGCTCCAGGCCGATGACGGCAACGATAGCGCCCATCGCCGCAGGCGGGAACATCACGTCCAGCCAACCGGTGCCCGCTTTTTTCACGATGAAGGAGACCAGGCAGAACAGCACGCCGCACATGATAAAGCCGCCCAGCGCCACTTCATACCCCAGGGGCAGCAGCAACAGCACCGGCGAGATAAAAGCAAAGCTCGACCCCAGATAGGCCGGAATTTTGCCTTTACAGATAAAGAGGTAAAGCAGCGTACCGACGCCGTTGAACAGCAGCACGGTAGCCGGGTTAATGTGAAACAGGATTGGCACCAGCACGGTTGCGCCAAACATGGCGAACAGGTGCTGCAAACTAAGCGGGATTGTCTGTAAAAGCGGCGGTCTTTCACTCACCCCGATAGCACGGCGCGTCATAGTGTTTTCCTCTGAGTGTTATTGTTGGTTTTTATTCAAAAAAAAGCCGACTATCAAAGTCGGCTTCTTTATCGTTATTCGATTATTTAGTACCAAAAATCTTATCACCGGCATCGCCAAGCCCCGGGATGATGTACCCGTGCTCGTTCAGCCCCTGGTCGACGGATGCGGTATACAGTTCAACGTCCGGGTGCGCTTTTTCCAGCGCCGCAATACCTTCCGGCGCTGCGACCAGGACCAGCACTTTAATGCTGCTGCATCCGGCTTTTTTCAGCAGGTCGATGGTGGCGATCATCGAACCACCGGTCGCCAGCATCGGGTCAACCACCAGCGCCATACGCTCGTCGATGTTAGAGACCAGCTTCTGGAAGTACGGGACCGGCTCAAGGGTCTCTTCGTCACGGTAGATACCCACCACGCTGATACGCGCGCTTGGCACGTGCTCCAGTACGCCTTCCATCATGCCCAGCCCCGCACGCAGGATTGGCACCACGGTAATTTTTTTACCTTTGATCTGCTCAACCTGTACCGGACCGTTCCAGCCTTCGATGGTCACTTTTTCCGTTTCCAGATCGGAGGTTGCTTCGTAGGTCAGCAGGCTGCCCACTTCAGAAGCCAGTTCGCGAAAACGCTTCGTGCTGATGTCATGCTCACGCATCAGGCCCAACTTGTGTTTAACGAGTGGGTGTTTCACTTCCACAATCTTCATTCTCTTTCTCCTCTGAGGTGGCATCCGCAAAAAAATCGCGGGATTATACCGCTTTTTTCGGATTGCGCCATACCCAACTTGCTTGACGTATATCAATCAAAAACAAAAAAGCCGGAGGCAGGGCTCCGGCTTGGGTGCGGGATCTTGCCCGGTGGCGCTGCGCTTACGCGGGCCTACGTGTATTGTAGGTCGGGTAAGCGTGAGCGCCACCCGACAGTTAGAGGTTATCGCCGTTGCTGGCAATCACCTGCTTATACCAGTCGAACGACTTTTTCTTGCTGCGGTTCAGTGTGCCGTTCCCTTCGTTATCTTTATCGACAAAAATAAAGCCGTAGCGTTTCTTCATTTCACCGGTGCCGGCAGACACCAGGTCGATACAGCCCCACGGGGTGTAGCCCATCAGATCGACGCCATCTTCCACCACCGCTTTTTTCATCTCGCGGATGTGTGCAGACAGATAATCAATGCGGTACTGGTCGTTCATCGTGCCGTCGCTCTCCTGCACGTCGATCGCGCCAAAGCCGTTTTCAACAATGAACAGCGGCAGCTGATAGTGATCCCAGAACCAGTTCAGAGAGTAGCGCAGGCCGACAGGGTCAATCTGCCAGCCCCAGTCGGATTTCTGCACGTACGGGTTAGAGACCAGACTCTTGCTCTCGTCGTAATCCAGCGCCGGGTTATCTGCCGTCGCTTTGGTGGCGAAAGACATGTAGTAGCTGAACCCGATGTAATCCACGCAGCCCTGCGTCAGCGCGGCCTTATCTTCTTCGGTGATATCCAGCGCGAAGCCGCGACGCTCGAAGTAGTTGAGCAGATGCTGCGGATACTTGCCGCGCACGTGCACGTCGGTGAACCAGTAGCGGCGATGCATGGCGTTCATCGCCATCATCATGTCGTCCGGCGCGCAGGTCAGCGGGTAGATGGGGCACATGGCAATCATGCAGCCGATTTGCAGCGACGGGTTGATCTCGCGCCCCGCCTTCACCGCCAGGGCGCTGGCCACCAGCTCATAGTGCGCCGCCTGGAACATGACCGGCTCGCGGTCTTCACCCGGCGCATATTTCAGCCCGGAGTTGGTGAACGGCGCAAAGTCTTCGTGGAAGTTGGCCTGGTTGTTGATCTCGTTAAAGGTCATCCAGTACTTCACTTTGTGCTGATAACGCTCAAAAACGACCTTCGCGAAGCGCACGAAGAAGTCGATCAGCTTACGGTTGCGCCAGCCGCCGTATTCCGTTACCAGGTGGAAAGGCATCTCGAAGTGGGAAAGCGTGATAACCGGTTCAATGCCGTGCTTCAGGCACTCGTCAAACAGGTCATCGTAGAATTTGAGTCCTGCTTCGTTCGGCTCCAGCTCGTCGCCTTTCGGGAAGATACGCGTCCAGGCGATGGAGGTGCGGAAGCATTTGAACCCCATCTCGGCAAAGAGTTTGATGTCTTCTTTATAACGGTGGTAGAAATCGATGGCTTCGTGGTTTGGGTAATTTTTCCCCTCCAGCACGCCGTTGGTGATTTCACGCGGCACGCCGTGGGCGCCCGCGGTCATGACGTCGGCAACGCTTACGCCCTTGCCGCCCTCTTTCCAGCCGCCTTCAAGCTGGTGCGCCGCAACGGCTCCACCCCACAGAAAACCTGCTTTAAATCCAGACATTCGCTTTCCCTCATTCTGCGTTATTTTCTGCAAAAACAGTTACAGAAACCGGTTTCAGTTTGATGATGTGCAAAGGGGAAAGCCGTTGCAAGCAGATCGCAGAAACCGGTTTCATTTTCGTGAACAGAGTCAAGTTTGTCGCCCTTTACCGGCCACTGAGAAAAAAAGATCTTCGCGCCGAGAATAGGCTCGCAAACGTTTGCCTGGACTGTTAGAATTGCGCCGATTTTTCTTACTAGCTATGCAATCGCGTGGGGACTTGAGCCGTGACCAACAAAACTTCTCTCAGCTACAAAGATGCCGGTGTTGATATTGACGCAGGTAATGCGCTGGTTGACCGAATCAAAGGTGTGGTGAAAAAAACCCGCCGCCCGGAAGTGATGGGTGGTCTGGGTGGCTTCGGCGCACTGTGCGCGCTGCCGCAAAAATATCGTGAACCTGTTCTGGTCTCGGGTACTGACGGTGTAGGCACCAAACTGCGCCTGGCGATGGATTTAAAACGTCACGACACGATCGGTATCGATCTGGTCGCGATGTGCGTGAACGATCTGGTGGTACAGGGCGCAGAGCCGCTGTTCTTCCTAGATTACTACGCAACCGGCAAACTGGATGTGGACACCGCAGCCAGCGTAATTAGCGGTATCGCTGAAGGCTGCCTGCAGTCCGGCTGTGCGCTGGTCGGCGGCGAAACCGCGGAAATGCCGGGCATGTACCACGGTGAAGATTATGACGTCGCAGGCTTCTGCGTCGGCGTAGTAGAAAAATCAGAAATTATCGACGGCAGCAAAGTGGCCGACGGCGATGTGCTGATCGCGCTGGCCTCCAGCGGTCCGCACTCAAACGGTTATTCCCTGGTACGTAAAATCCTCGAAGTGAGCGGCTGCGACCCGCTGACCACCGAGCTGGACGGTAAACCGCTGGCTGACCACCTGCTGGCACCGACCCGCATCTATGTGAAAAACGTGCTGGAACTGATCGGGAGCGTCGACGTTCACGCCATTGCTCACCTGACCGGCGGCGGCTTCTGGGAAAACATCCCGCGCGTTCTGCCGGATAACACCCAGGCGGTGATCGACGAATCCTCATGGCAGTGGCCAGCCGTCTTCAACTGGCTGCAGACCGCAGGCAACGTGAGCTCTCACGAAATGTACCGCACCTTTAACTGCGGCGTGGGTATGGTTATCGCCCTGCCGGCAAGCGAAGCGGATAAAGCCGTTAATCTGCTGACTGAAAAAGGTGAAAACGCGTGGAAAATCGGTACGATTAAAGCTTCCGATTCCGAACAGCGTGTGGTCATTGAATGAAAAACATCGTGGTGCTCATTTCCGGCAACGGAAGCAATTTGCAGGCCATCATAGACGCCTGCAAGCAGAAGAAAATCAATGGCACCATTCGGGCAGTTTTCAGCAACAAGGCCGACGCGTTCGGCCTTGAGCGCGCGCGGGAAGCGAACATTCCCGCGCACGCGCTGGAAGCCAGCCAGTTCGCCGGGCGTGAAGCCTTTGACCGCGAGCTGGTGCATGAGATTGATGCCTACGCGCCGGACGTGGTCGTGCTGGCGGGCTATATGCGTATTCTGAGCCCGGCCTTCGTCGAACACTTCGCCGGTCGTCTGCTGAATATCCACCCTTCCCTGCTGCCAAAATATCCCGGCCTGCATACCCATCGTCAGGTTCTGGAAAACGGCGATGAGGAGCACGGTACCTCCGTGCATTTCGTTACCGACGAGCTGGACGGCGGTCCGGTGATCCTGCAGGCGAAAGTTCCGGTCTTTGACGGCGACAGCGAAGAAGACGTGACCGAACGCGTGCAGACCCAGGAACACGCCATTTACCCGCTGGTGGTCAGCTGGTTTGTCGACGGGCGTCTCGAAATGCGCGACGGCGCAGCCTGGCTGGACGGCGTGAAGTTACCCCCGCAGGGTTATGCGGCCGAAGAGTAGTTTGTTACGTCGGGTGGCGCTGCTGCGCTTACCCGACCTGTACATTGCATTACCCGATATTCCCTTCTCCAACCTTCTAAAATCCCCAACAAAAAAAATAACTGTCATACTTTTCTGGCACTGTTGGACATATCGTGGAAATGCTCGCCATAATAAGGACGAGACGGATTTACCACGTCCTGTGATTGAACTGGAGTGTGAGCTGTAATGGGTCAGGAAAAGTTATACATTGAGAAAGAGCTAAGCTGGTTAGCATTCAACGAACGTGTACTTCAGGAAGCGGCCGATAAAAGCAACCCGCTGATTGAGCGCATGCGTTTTTTAGGCATCTATTCCAACAATCTGGATGAGTTCTATAAGGTTCGCTTTGCCGAACTGAAGCGCCGAATCATCATCAGTGAAGAACAGGGCTTAAACTCCCACTCGCGGCATCTGCTTGGAAAAATCCAGTCTCGCGTCATGAAAGCCGATCAGGAATTTGATGGCCTCTATAACGAGCTGCTGCTGGAAATGGCACGCAATCAAATCTTCCTGATCAACGAACGTCAGCTCTCCGCGAATCAGCAAAACTGGCTTCGCCACTATTTCAAACATTATCTGCGCCAGCACATCACCCCGATTCTGATCAACCGTGAAACCGATCTGGTGCAGTTCCTGAAAGATGATTACACCTATCTGGCAGTGGAAATCATTCGCGGTGAGACCATCAACTATGCGCTGCTGGAAATTCCATCCGATAAGGTTCCGCGCTTTGTGAACCTGCCGCCGGAAACGCCGCGTCGACGTAAGCCGATGATTCTGCTTGATAACATCCTGCGTTACTGCCTTGACGATATCTTCAAAGGCTTCTTCGATTACGACGCGCTAAACGCCTACTCAATGAAGATGACCCGTGACGCTGAGTACGATCTGGTGCACGAGATGGAAGCCAGCCTGATGGAGCTGATGTCCTCCAGCCTCAAGCAGCGCCTGACCGCAGAGCCGGTGCGTTTTGTTTATCAGCGCGATATGCCGGACGCGATGGTGGAAATGCTGCGCGATAAGCTGACCATCTCCCGCTACGATTCCATTATCCCCGGCGGGCGTTACCACAACTTTAAAGATTTCATCGGCTTCCCGAACGTGGGCAAAGCCAACCTGGTGAACAAGCCGCTGCCGCGCCTGCGCCATATCTGGTTCGATAAGTTCCGCAACGGGTTCGACGCCATCCGCGAGCGCGATGTGCTGCTTTACTATCCGTATCACACCTTTGAACACGTGCTGGAGCTGCTGCGTCAGGCCTCGTTCGATCCGAACGTGCTGGCGATTAAAATTAACATCTATCGCGTGGCGAAAGATTCCCGCATCATCGACGCGATGATCCACGCGGCGCACAACGGCAAGAAAGTGACCGTGGTGGTTGAGCTACAGGCACGCTTCGACGAAGAGGCCAACATCCACTGGGCGCGCCGACTGACGGAAGCGGGCGTACACGTCATCTTCTCCGCGCCGGGGCTGAAAATTCACGCCAAGCTGTTCCTGATTTCCCGTAAAGAAGGCGACGACGTGGTGCGTTATGCCCATATCGGCACCGGTAACTTCAACGAGAAAACCGCGCGAATTTACACCGACTACTCGCTGCTGACGGCCGATGCGCGCATTACCAACGAAGTGCGTCGGGTGTTTAACTTCATCGAGAACCCGTACCGCCCGGTTAGCTTCGACTACCTGCTGGTGTCCCCGCAGAACTCGCGCCGCCTGCTGTACGATATGATCGACAAAGAGATTGCCAACGCGCAGAACGGGTTGTCGTCCGGCATCACGCTGAAGCTCAACAACCTGGTGGACAAAGGCCTGGTAGACCGCCTGTACGCGGCCTCCAGCTCCGGCGTGCCGGTTAATCTGCTCATTCGCGGCATGTGCTCGCTCATCCCGGAACTGGAAGGCATCAGCGACAACATTCGCGTGATCAGCATTGTGGATCGCTACCTTGAACACGATCGCGTCTATATTTTCGATAATGCCGGTGATAAGCGCGTATATCTCTCTTCCGCCGACTGGATGACGCGTAATATTGATTACCGTATTGAAGTGGCGGCGCCGCTGCTGGATCCCCGCCTTAAGCAGCGTATTCTGGACATTATCGAGATCCTGTTCAGCGATACGGTGAAAGCACGTTATATCGACAAAGAACTCAGTAATCGCTATGTACCGCGCGGCAATCGCCGAAAAGTCCGGTCGCAGCTGGCGATTTACGATTACATCAAATCACTTGAGCAACCCGATTAACCTATGCCAATAAACGATAATACCCCACGCCCGCAGGAGTTCGCTGCGGTCGATCTTGGCTCAAACAGTTTCCATATGGTCATCGCCCGCGAGGTGGATGGCGCGATGCAGATCATCGGTCGCCTGAAACAGCGTGTGCATCTGGCCGATGGTCTTGATGCGCGTAACATGCTGAGCGAAGAGGCAATGGAGCGCGGGCTAAACTGCCTGTCGCTGTTCGCAGAACGTCTGCAAGGCTTTTCGCCCTCCAGCGTCTGCATTGTCGGGACGCATACGCTACGCCAGGCGCTGAACGCGCCGGAGTTTCTGAAGCGCGCGGAAAAGGTCATCCCCTACCCGATTGAGATCATCTCCGGTAACGAAGAAGCACGCCTGATTTTTATGGGCGTGGAGCATACCCAGCCGGAAAAAGGCCGCAAGCTGGTGATTGATATCGGCGGCGGCTCAACCGAACTGGTGATTGGCGAAGATTTCGAGCCGCGCCTGGTGGAAAGCCGCCGTATGGGCTGCGTCAGCTTCGCGCAGATGTATTTCCCGGGCGGCGTAATCACCCGCGAAAACTTCCAGCGCGCGCGCATGGCCGCCGTGCAAAAACTGGAAAACCTGGCCTGGCAGTACCGTATTCAGGGCTGGAACGTGGCGCTCGGGGCATCGGGTTCGATTAAAGCCGCCCACGAAGTGCTGCTGGCGATGGGTGAAAAAGACGGGTTTATTACGCCTGAGCGCCTGGTAAAACTCACCGAAGAGGTGCTTAAGCATAAGAGCTTCGACGCCCTGAGTCTGCCGGGCCTGTCCGACGAACGTAAAGCGGTGTTCGTGCCGGGGCTGGCGATCCTGTGCGGCGTGTTTGATGCGCTGGCGATCAAAGAGCTGCGCCTCTCTGACGGCGCCCTGCGCGAAGGCGTGCTGTATGAGATGGAGGGCCGCTTCCGTCATCAGGATATACGCAGCCGCACCGCCCAGAGCCTGGCGAACCAGTACAACATCGACCGCGAGCAGGCGAAACGGGTTCTGGAAACCACGGTTCAGATGTACGAGCAGTGGGAGGAGCAGAATCCGAAGCTGGCGCACCCGCAGCTCGCCGCGCTGTTAAAATGGGCCGCGATGCTGCACGAGGTGGGGCTGAACATCAACCACAGCGGGATGCATCGTCATTCAGCCTATATTCTGCAAAACAGCGATCTGCCTGGCTTCAACCAGGAGCAGCAAACCATGATGGCGACGCTGGTGCGCTATCACCGCAAAGCCATTAAACTCGACGATCTGCCGCGCTTTACGCTGTTCAAGAAAAAGCAGTTCCTGCCGCTGATTCAGCTGTTGCGCCTTGGCGTGCTGCTTAATAACCAGCGTCAGGCAACCACCACGCCGCCGACGCTGAAGCTGAAAACGGACGATCATCACTGGACGCTGAGCTTCCCGCACGACTGGTTCAGCCAGAACGCGCTGGTTCTGCTGGATCTGGAAAAAGAGCAGCAGTACTGGGAAGCGGTCACCGGCTGGCTGTTAAAGATTGAAGAAGAGAGCTCTGAGGCAGCCGCGTAACGGCTCAGGCGCTTTCCTCAGAAGGCTGCGTTTCGAGCAATGTTTCGAGCTCCACCGGCAGCCCAATCAGATAGCCCTGCACATAATCGATACCTAGCGCGTGTACCGCGCTACGTATCTCTTCTGTTTCCACGTATTCCGCCACCACCAGCATTTTCTTCATCCGGGCCAGATGGCAAATGGAGGCCACAATCTGGTAATCCAGACTGTTGCTGACAATATTGCGAATAAAGCCGCCGTCGATTTTGAGGATGTCGGCGTCCACGCTTTTTAACCGCGCGTAGCTGGCGTAGCCGGTGCCAAAATCATCAATGGCGATCCGTATCCCCATTTTTTGTAATTTCCTGAGGTTGGTTTCCGCCCGATCCGCATGACCAAAGGCGCTGCTTTCGGTCACTTCAAAAATCAGCTGCCACGCTTCAACGGCATATTTCGCTAGCAGGCGGCTCACCTCGAGCGGGAACTGAGCCCGGTAGACGGTAGACGGCGCAAGGTTGATCGCAAAGCGCTGGCCCGGCAGACGCTGACGGTGCTGCGCCAGGAAACTCAACGTACGCTCGAGTACCCATAAATCCACACGCGACGATAAGCCAAACTCCTGTGCTATGGGCAGGAACTGCTCGGGAAAGATCAGCGCACCGTTATCGTCGCGCATCCGCAGCAGCACCTCGTGGTAACGATCGCCGCGCAGTCCGCGAACCGGCTGAACCAGCAGGGTAAAGGCATCCTGCTCCAGCGCGGCCTGCAAACGACTCATCATCGCCACCTTATCTTTCAGGCTACGCTGCAAATGAACGGCCCCGCGCTGCTGAAGATTTTCCGGGTGGTTGGTGGAGAGGGAGAGGTCGGCCACGATGCCCAGTTCCCCCAGCACCAGATAGAGATGATTGACGGGTGAGCGAACATAGCAGTAGCTCACGCCGACCTGAGGCTGTACCGGCATACCATCCCAGATAAAAACGAACTGCTTGATATGCTCGTCCAGCGTCTCAATACGCTGCTGATGCGACTCCGCATCCAGACGCACCGCCATGTCATACCCGGTGAGGTGATAGACGCGCTCATTTGGCTGAAGGGTGCCATTTATCCATTGCGCCAGCTGCTGTTTATACTGGATGCGCAGCAGTACGCCGTAATTACGCCCCAGCACTTCCAGCTCGGGTACGCGCAGTAAGCAGAGCGCCGACCAGGGGTTACTGGCCAGCTCGCGCGACAGCGCCCGCAGATTCGGCATATGCACAACCGGATCGAGAAACGCCTGTCTGCGGGAACGAATATTAATGGCGCGCTGGCGTGTCGCCAGCATCGACATGTAGATGACGATAAATGAAAAGACCAGATAGCTGGAGGAGGTAATCGCCAGCTGAATGTCATAGCCCTGATGCTGCGGAATATAGTGATAATAATAGTGAATCGACACCAGCAGGACCGGCGTCCAGATAATCGACATTAGCTTGTAACCGAAGCGCATCGCGCCCCAGAGCATCACGGGCATCAGCAGAGACAAGGTATAGTTTGTACTGAAAATAGAGCTGTTGATGTTCATGGGCAGCAGCAGCATGCCCAGCAGCCCGCCCAGCGCTAAAAACCACGCCACAAACTCTACGACGGTGACCTTTTTGTCTATTTGCGCGCGAATCTGGGATATCAGCCCTTTGACGTAGCGCGGATGGCGAATCAGACGGATCAGCAAATAGCTGAGCGGCACGCCCGTCAGCCCGCTCACCAGCAGCGCCTGATAGTTAATGAGCGTGCGGATGTTGAAAGGATTTAACCCTGCCAGGCTCTGGCGGCTTTCGTACACGCCGAGATACACCGCAAACTGAAACAGTATCAAAAAGAGCGTTGCGGGGCAGAAAACCTGCCAGAAAATACGCTGTCCCATCAGGCGCACGTCGCCGTACGCGGTCATATTGCGTCGGGGCGCAAACACGCGATAACCGCCCCAGCTGAGCACCAGGGGAACGATAAAATGCAGAATGCCGGCCACGGTTTCATATAGGCCAACGGAAGGGTAATAGCGTAAAAACAGCGACACCACGATGCCGGGGAGCGCCTCCATGCCGAAGAACAGCATCAGCGTCAGCAGAAAAGAAAGCGGTAAATAATAGAGCGCAACGATACCCTCGCCCAGCTGCGTTAAGGTATTTGCCACGCTCAGCACCGGGAGTAACACGACGGGTAAAATAAGGGGAAGTGCCCACCAGCGGTCTTTATTTTGCTTCAGGATGTGCTGAATATTCATAGATGCTCGTTTACAACCCTTGCGCTCCAGAGGGTAAGTGAAGACAGGCATCCAACCTGACGTATAAATTGCCTGGAAAATTCCTGGCAAGCAGTGGAGGAAGGATTTTAAATACCAGAGGCGGGATTCCGTTGACCTAAATCAAATTAAATTATCTGAATAAATCTTTCTTACGTTTTTTTTGAATATTTTTCCTGTAATTATCAAGGCGATAAATAAATGCGTTGTTTTTAATAACATAAATTAATGTAAGCATTGACGGTATTTTACATTCCGCAGAATTGACCCTGACTTGCGACTGTGCCTTAATAGCCGCATCGCCCAAAAGGGTATACTCAGGAAAAATTAAGTGAGTCAGGCTACGCGTATGCGAAAACGACATCGATTCAACACCCGGATGACCCGCATCATACTGCTCATCAGCTTCATGTTTTTCTTTGGCCGCTTTGTTTATTCCTCCATCGGCGCCTGGTATCACCATCAGGACAAAATTCAGTCGCAGCAGTCAGGTATTGTGGTGGATACGCCCGAGCGCTAACGCTTGTTCGCTCCCGGCAGACAAACTGTATCGCACTGTATCCCGAGCGCTACGCTGACAAACCGGTACAAAACGTCCGCAAAAGCAAACATCCCCGATACATAAAAATGGTCTTCTGTATCCCTCGCCATAATAAACTGATGAGGAGAGACACAGATGATTCGTCGATATTTCCTGCTTCCTGTATTTGCGCTGACGTCATTTGCTGGCGCACGGAGCGTTTGCCGACGGCAGCAGCTGAAGCGAGTATGTGGTCAGCAAAAAGACCCTTCCCCCTCGCTTAAACATCAGAAGCTATATGCCACCTTCAGGCTTCCCGTAGGGGACGTTTTTCGCTGAACAATTGGGCTATCGCCTGCATCACCCGTCAGCTGCGTAACGCCAGCTGCGGCAAGCAGGCTCCAGCGAGAGGTGAGTTTATGGGTCCAGTCCAGGTTCAGCGAATACGCATATATTCCGGAACCGGCTTCATGTCGGGCAAATCCCGACGCGGCCGACTGGTCGGCGCTGACGCCGTAGTACGTTTGCATGTACTTGCTGGAACCCCAACTGCCGGTCAGCGCCAGCGTTACCGTATTTTTGGGAGATGTATAAAGCGGGCTGGCAATGCCGAAATGCACAGCTTCCCCGTTGTCTCTCTCCGAAACCGGAACCTCAGCCTGCATCTGCACGTTAAGCCAGTCGGTCACCTTGTATTCCAGCCCGGGCACAACGATAGCTGAGCCTTTAACGTCACCCATTCCTCGCAGGTAGTCGCTGCCGGAGGCGATCGAATCGCTGCTTACATCGCGATCCTTACGTCCTGCGCGATAGCTCAGCGCAGCGTTGTAGTTCAGGTTGCCAAAGCTGTTGCCGTAGCCGATCCCCCGCGTGGTGCTGACAAAGAAACCATTCGCCATAGCGTAATCAACCACCTGAGCCGCCGTGACGCGGCTCTTATCCGAACCGGAATAGCGTGGCGCAACGTCGACGCCGCCCCCCAGGGTTAACACATTGCCCTGAGGCTGATCAGCCGCCAGCGCCGGGGCGGCCAGTAACGCCAGGACGGCCCCCGGCAGGATGCTTTTCATGCTGCGACCGATGCGTGAACGGGGGAAACTATGACGCAGTTTGATGTTTCTCATTAAAGAAGCCCTTTGGATTCAGATAATTACGATACAAGCGGTGTTAAACGCCAGAACGAACATTCTGAATACCCACCCTGAGGTTCTAATGAGCCGTAAATGAAGAAATGCTGAAGCACGTGAACGTGCTGTAAACACTGAATAATTCCTGTTACCGTTTTTTCTTCAGTTGTTCTTCATTCTCTGTTGATACAGTGACCAATGTGAAAATTCTCCTCATTGAAGACGACCTGGATCTCGGCAACGGCGTACGTATCGCCCTTGCAGATCAGGGATTTGATGTTATATGGGTACGCCGCAAAGAGGATGCGCTGCATCAGCTTGCGCTCTGCGTGCCGGAACTTATTTTGCTCGACCTGGGGCTACCCGATGGCGATGGCATGAGCCTGATGACGCGCCTGCGTCAACAGCTTAAGGGCGTCCCCGTCATCATCCTGACGGCGCGGGGCACGCTACAGGACCGCCTGTGCGGGCTGGATGCAGGTGCAGACGACTATCTGGTCAAACCTTTTGTTCTCGCCGAGCTGCTGGCGCGCGTACGGGCCCTTGCGCGGCGTAGCTATGGCTTTGAAAATGAAGCAATCGAAATTCGCGGTTTATCGCTTCATGTGCCGACGCGCCGCGTGACCGTAAGCGCACGTCACGTTGAGCTGACAGCCAGTGAATATGCGCTGCTTGAAACCTTAATGCTGCGCGCCGACCGCGTGCTTACGCGGCGGTATCTGGAAGAAAGAATATTCGGCACAAAAGAAAACCTTAGCAACGCGCTCGACGTGCATATGGGTAACCTCCGGCGAAAGATTGGCGAGGGCTTTGTGCGAACGGTGCGCGGCGTTGGGTACGTCATTGATACCGTACCGGTTCAGAAGGCGGCAGGCTGATGCGTAAAGTTTGGTATCACCTCAGGCTCCCTACGCTGGTCAGGCGAATGATGGTCGCCCAGATGCTGCTGCTTACGCTGCTGTGGTGTCTTTTTTTAACCTTCATTTTGCTGGAGGACCTGCGCAGCCCGCCGATCCTCACGGGCAGTGAAACTTACGAAACCGTTTTTTCCCTTGTCGAGAGCATGGACGATCGCCCGCAGGCGCGTGATGTTGTGCTGGCAGCGTTCAGCAAGGCGCTGCGGGAGGGATATGGCGGCGGCGAAGATCCGGAGCTGTCCATTAACCTCATTGTTCGCAAGCATAATGAGGTTATTTATTCATCGCCTGGCGCGCCAACGGAGGTGAAAAATAGCCATCTGGGGGAAATGCAGCGTGTCGAGACTGAGGACCACGCCTGGACGAGCCGTACGCTCAAATCCGCGCACTCCGACGTGGAGGTCACCCTCTTCACCCCGGCCGGGAGCTGGAATTTCTTTATCTACCTGAACTCGCGCGGCTACTACGTCATGCCGCTGATGATATGCATCCCTTTTCTTCTGTTTCCCGCGTGGCTGTCAATCCGCATCGCGATGCGCCCCTGGAACAGGGTGGTGAATGAAATTTCATTACGTACGCCGGACGATCTCTCTCCTTTAAAGACCGTCCCGAGGCACAGGGAGCTTCGCCAGACGGTGGACGCGATTAATGACTTTCTCGCCAGGGTGCGGGAAAGCGCCGAAAGGGAGAGAATTTTTATTGCCGATGCCGCACACGAGCTGCGAACGCCTCTGGCCGCGATGCGGATCAACGTCGAGGCGTTGCAGTCCTGGGTCATCAGCGAAAGCCAGCAGGAGCTGCTTGCAGGCATTGTTCGCAGCAATAGCCGTGCTGCTCGTCTCGTCAATCAGCTTCTGCTGATGCAGCACAGCGAAGCGCACATCGACATGGTCAGGGAGCCTGTGCCGCTGACAACGCTTATTCAGGAGCGCATGGCTGCCCTGGAGCCGCTGGCGTCGGCGCGCAGTATTGAGCTTGAGTTTTTCGCCGACGATGAAATCCGGGTCGTAGGCATACGGGAACGGCTGGTGTCACTGATCGACAATTTGATTGAAAATGCCGTGAAGTACAGCCCCGAGGGGGGACGCATAGAGGTGCAGCTGCAATCGAGAGAGACATCCGCTCAGCTGCGCGTCTCGGATGCGGGGCCCGGCATTCCGGTTGAACTGCGGGAGCGGGTGTTCGACAGGTTTTTCCGCGATCCCAATCAGATCCAGAGCGGGAGTGGCTTAGGGCTTGCCATCGTCAAAGCCGTTACGCAGCAGCACAACGGCAGGGTCAATCTGAGCACGTCAGCAGAAGGTGGCCTGATGGTGACCGTTGACTTCCCGAGCCCCGCGTTCGCATGAACGGAAACGCGGCGCTCCCCGATGGCTGCGTTATTTTGCGGATGCCGCAGATTGCTTCAATAAGATTACCGTATTTGTTATATTGTTACTTATTGATTATTCACCTCTGCGGTGCCAAAAAGAACAAGATTCACCGCGACCCAGGACAGAAAAATGCTAGATTACCGCTTCCCGACAGCTTTGCAGATGGTTCTCAGCGTAGCGATGGCGGAGCAATCGGGTGAACGTTCGACGAGTGCAATCCTGGCCTACGGCCTGGAGGCGAATCCGAGCTTTATCCGCAAGTTAATGGTTCCGCTCGCTCGCGACGGCATTATTGTCTCCACGCTTGGCCGCAACGGCTCTATTCACCTTGGCCGCCCGGCAGAAGAGATTAACCTGCGTGATATTTACCTCTCCGTCACGGAAGATAAAAAGCTGTGGGCGTCCCGTCCTGACGTCCCGGCCCGCTGCGTGGTCAGCGCCAACGCCTGCTGGTATTTCAAATCCATTGCTGATGAAGCGGAGCAGGCTTCGCTGGAGGTTTTAGCGCGCCATACCGTCGCCAGCGCGCTGGAAGCGGTAAAAAAAGCCGACACCAGCGGGTGCGATCCGGTGCCGGAAATCTGTACGCAGCATAAAAAAACGCCTTAATCCTTTACGGACGGCGAAAAAAAACCGCCTTCACTGTGAAGGCGGTTTTTTATTATCTGCTACGTCCTACGCAGGCAGCACCTCTCTTTCCGCTTTGCCGCGCGTCACGAACTTACGCAGCGTGACGTAAAAGACCGGCGTCAGGAACAGACCAAACAGCGTGACGCCCAGCATACCGGAGAACACGGTGATCCCGGTGACGCCGCGCACTTCGGCACCCGCGCCGTGGCCGAGGATGAGAGGGATCGTCCCGGCAATAAAGGCGATTGAGGTCATCACAATCGGACGTAAACGCAGGCGGCACGCTTCCAGCGCGGCTTCCATAATGCCTTTGCCCTGCATTTCCAGCTCGCGGGCAAACTCTACGATAAGAATCGCATTCTTACAGGCCAGCCCCATCAGCACCACCAGACCCACCTGCACGAAGACGTTGTTATCGCCCCCGGTCAGCCAGACGCCAAACAGCGCGGAGAGCATGGTCATCGGCACGATGAGGATCACCGCCAGCGGCAGCGTCCAGCTCTCATACAGCGCCGCCAGCACCAGGAACGCCAGCAGTACCGCGACCGGGAAGACGATCAGCGCCGTGTTGCCCTGTGTAGCCTGCTGGAAGCTCAGATCCGTCCATTCAATATTCATTCCGTTCGGCAGGATCTGCTTAGACATGGCGTCCAGCTGCGTCATGGCCTGCGCGGACGAGAGCACGCGCGGATCGGCATCGCCAATCAGATCCGCCGCCGGGTAACCATTGTAGCGGATCACCGGGTCCGGTCCGTAGGTGGTGCTGATATTCACCATACTGCCGATCGGCACCATTTCGCCGAGGTTATTGCGGGTACGTAAATTCGCAATATCCTCCACGCTGTCGCGGAACTGCCCGTCGGCCTGCGCCATCACGCGCCAGGTGCGGCCAAACTGGTTAAAGTCGTTTACGTATGACGAGCCCAGATAGGTTTGCAGCGTACCGAACAGATCGGTGAGCGACACGCCCTGCGCTTTCGCCTTATCACGGTCGACCTGCACGTCCAGCTGCGGAACGTTAGCCTGATAGGTTGAGATGGGGAAGTGCATCCCCGGCGTCTGCATAATTGCGCCGGACATGGTGTTCACCGCATTTTGCAGCGCGCCATAGCCCAGACCTGCGCGATCCTGAATATACAGGGAATAGCCCGATCCCTGTCCCAGCCCCAGAATCGGCGGCGGCAGAATCGAGAAGCCGAAGCCCTGCTGGATTTGCGCGATTTTCGCGTTGATCTCCGCGTTTATTTCCGCCGCAGAGTGTTTACGCTGGTCGAATGGCTTCAGGCCAAAAAATACCGTCCCGGTGTTCGGCGTATTGGTGAACTGGAGCGCATTCAGGCCAGGAAACGCGACCGCATAATCCACGCCTTCGGTATTCATACCGATTTCGCTCATTTTGCGGATCACCGCATCGGTACGCGCCAGAGACGAGCCTTCCGGCATTTTCACGCCGCCGATCAGGTACAGCTTATCCTGCGTCGGAATAAACCCGCCGGGTACGGCTTTAAACATCACGCCCGCGGCACAAAGGAGCAGCAGATAAACCGCAAACACCGCCCCGCGTCGGCCAAGCGTTTTGCCCACCAGCCCCTGATAGCCGGTTGAGCTGCGGTGGAAAAAGCGGTTAAACGGACGGAAGATCCAGCCAAACAGACGATCGATAAGCCGGGTCGGGAAATCTTTCGGCGCGCCGTGCGGCTTCAACAGCAGCGCGGCCAGCGCTGGCGAGAGCGTCAGCGAGTTGATCGCGGAGATCACCGTTGAAATGGCTATCGTTACCGCAAACTGCTTGTAGAACTGGCCGGTAACGCCAGAGAGGAATGCCATCGGCACAAACACCGCGCACAGCACCAGCGCTATGGCGATAATCGGCCCGGACACTTCCCGCATCGCCTGATGCGCTGCCGCAAGCGGGGCGAGCCCCTCTTCAATATTTCGCTCGACGTTTTCCACCACCACGATGGCATCGTCCACCACGATACCAATCGCCAGCACCAGCCCGAATAAACTCAGGGTATTAAGCGAAAAGCCCAGCAGATAGAGAATGCTGAACGTGCCCACGACGGATACCGGCACCGCGATCAGCGGGATGATCGACGCCCGCCAGGTTTGCAGGAACAAGATCACCACCAGCACGACCAGCACCACCGCTTCCAGCAGCGTCTGCACCACCGCGCGGATCGAATCGCGGACGAAAACGGTCGGGTCGTAAGGCGCCGCCCATTTCATATCGTCCGGAAAACGGGTGGAGAGTTCGTCCATTTTCGCACGCACCGCGTTAGACAGATCGATGGCGTTTGCCCCGGGAGACTGGAAGATACCAATCCCGACCGCGTCTTTATTGTTGAGCTGCGAACGCAGCGCATAGCTGCCGGAACCCATCTCGATGCGCGCCACGTCGCGCAGGCGGACGACCGTCCCATCCTGCGTTGTTTTCAGGACAATATTGCCAAACTCTTCTTCGGTATGCAGCCGGCCCTGAGCATTAATGGAGATCAGGAAATCGCTCTCTTTCGGCAGCGGTTCGGCACCAAGCTGCCCGGCAGACACCTGCACGTTCTGCTCCTGCATCGCCGTCACCACGTCTGAGGCCGTCAGCCCGCGCGCCGCCACCTTGTTTGGGTCCAGCCAGACGCGCATCGCGTATTCGCCCGAGCCGAAAATCTGAATCTGCCCCACGCCGGGCAGACGCGCCAGCTCGTCCTTCACCTTCAGCGTGGCGTAGTTACGCATATATAGTGAATCGTACTTACCGCCGGGCGAAAACAGATGCACCACCAGCGTCAGCGTCGGGGACTGTTTCTGAGTGGTGATGCCCAAACGCCGCACATCTTCCGGCAGACGCGCTTCAGCCTGCGCTACCCGGTTTTGCACCTGAACCTGTGCCTGATCCGGGTCGGTACCTGGACGGAAGGTGACGGTGGTCACCAGCACGCCGTCGGAACCCGCAACGGACTTCATGTACATCATGTTTTCAACGCCGTTGATCGCCTCTTCCAGCGGCGTTGCCACGGTCTCGGCAATCACCTTCGGGTTGGCGCCCGGATACTCCGCGCGCACCTGCACGCTTGGCGGGACAACGTCAGGATATTCGCTCACCGGCAGCAGCGGGATGGCGATTAATCCGGTGATAAAAATCAGAATCGACAGTACGGCGGCAAAAATCGGCCTGTCGATGAAAAAACGGGAAAAGTCCATGGGTTGGATTCTCAGGTAAGGGATCAGTTGAGTGCGGTGCTGGCGGTCATAGAAACGGTTTTCGCGTTAACCGGCATACCCGGCATAAATACTTTTTGTAAACCATCGACGATGACTTTATCCCCAGGATTCAGCCCCTGCTGTACGATGCGTAAACCGTCGGCCAGACGCCCGGGCGTGATATCGCGACGCTGCGCTTTTCCCTCTTTATCAACGACATAAACATATTTACGATCCTGATCGGTCAGCACCGCTTTATCGTCAACAAGCGTGGCTTTAAATTCCGCGCTGCCCGGCAGGCGCACGCGGGCAAAAAGACCCGGCGTGAACTGACGCTGCGCGTTATCTAACAGGGCGCGCATGCGGATCGTTCCGGTACTCGGCGTGAGCTGATTATCAAGAAAATCCACTTTGCCCTGGTGGGGATAACCCTCCTCACCGGTCAGGCCGATCTCCACCGGCAGCGCCGTATGATGACTGGACGCCCCCTGCCCGCTGCGGGCAAGGTTTTGATAGTGAAGGTAGGTTGACTCGTCCACGTCGAAGTAGACGTAAACCGTCTTCTGCGAGACCAGGGTGGTGAGCACGCTGGCGCTGTCGCCGGCGGTGACCAGATTACCGCTGGTGATCAGTGCACGGCTGGCGCGGCCATCGATGGGCGCGGTCACTTTGGTGAAGTCCAGGTTAAGCTGCGCGGCATCAACCGCCGCCTGCGCTGCGCGAATGTCGGCCTGCGCCTGAGTGGCGGCCGAACGACGCTGCTCCCACTCTTCACGGGAAACCACGTTAGTGTTGACCAGTTTATCGGTCCGGTTAGCCTCGCTTCGCGCCAGGCTGGCCTGCGTTTTGGCTCTCGCCAGCGCCGCCTGCGCCTGTTCCAGCGCGGCGCGATAGGTTCGGTCGTCAATCGTGAACAGCACCTCGCCCTTTTTCACCTCCTGGCCGTCGGTGTAATTCACTTTATCAATGTAGCCGGAGACGCGCGGGCGCAGCTGGACGCTTTCCACCGCTTCAATGCGACCGTTAAAGCTGTCCCACTGGCTAATGGATTTCACAACCACGTCAGCGGCGCTGACGGCGGGCGCCTGCGGTGCAGCATTTTGTGCGACGCTGTCATCGCACCCGACCAGCAGCGCGGAGAGTAATATCACCCCCATCGCGCTCAGATGAAAGTTACCCCAGGTTTTTTGCAGGCTCATTATTTTTATTCCGGTTATTGTAGCCGCCGGGCAAGACGCAGCGGGAGGCGCCGCGCCACTTCCTTTGTCCGGGCTGGCTGAAGGCCATTTGTGTCGTTCATCGCCACAAAACTGTAACAGTTGCGAATACACTATCGCGGCGATTGTAGGAAGGCGCTTAATTAAGTGCAAGAATAATTGTTGCACTTTATGTGCTATTTGCGGTGAAGGTAAATAACCTGTTTTTAGAAGGGATTTAAATGTAACAATAATACTTGCAATTAATACAAAAACGGGCCACCTTTTAATGCAACAAACAAAGATGCTTTTTGATGCGTGGCGTAGGGGGAAGCAAGATGAACACGGGTGCATTCATTCACGATTTACTCGACTGGATCGACAACAACCTTGATAGCCGTCTGGACATTGAAACCGTCTCCAGGCGAGCCGGGTATTCGAAATGGCATCTCCAGCGGATCTTCAAAGAACATACCGGCTCCCCTCTCGCCGAATATATTCGCGCACAAAAGCTGCAAAAATCGGTTGAGCGCCTGGCTCAAAGCGATGAACCGATTCTGAACGTAGCGATCGCGCTCGGCTTTGACTCGCAGCAGTCCTTCAACCGCAGCTTTAAGCGTCAGTACGGTCAGGCGCCAGGCGCATGGCGGCGCAGTATCGGCTGCCGTGGATCGCGGCAGATGAGCCAGTAGCTGACGTTACGGTCGGATATCGGTTACACATTAAAAACTCTCTGTAAACAGGAAGTTTTATTCAGCTTTACCTATATATGACATTGCAGAAAAGGTTACTGTGTAGCTACCTTATTCCAATGCAATTATTAAAATAATTAATGAATTGCTTTGAGGCAAGGCAACCGTAAACAAGCCCATTCATTTAAAGGCGTTTAAGATCTGGTTAACGTTATCCGCTTACAAACAGCTCAATCGCGTGCAGGGGTACAGCAAGACGTTTCCCGAGCGGCACCGGAATACAAACCATAGCGTGCTACAGTGTCGGTGTCAGTAAATGCCTGTACGACATTTGCGTCTACACGCAGTAAATAAGCAAAACGCATTCAAGATCTGATATGAAAAAGGCCGCTATGGCGGCCTTCGTAACATGTCACGCTACGCAGTTGTTACCTCTCCAGGATACGTTTTTAATAACCTTATCATCACCAAACTCAACATAAATTGTGCAACGCATATCAACTGAATACCCCCCCGTTGAATAAGCATTGGTTGTTGAATATAAACTATTGCCAATAAGATTGGCATTTGTGTTATAGGTTGTTGTTTGCGGTATGTATACAGATCCTGAGTTATCATAAACATAGACCTTATTCCCATCGGGTGATGTCAACTCACCGTTTGGGTAACCCCATTGTTGAATCAGTGAATTTATTGGCTGTCCTCTCCAGGTCAGCATATTCCTTTCAAATTGTGCAGCCGTCTGGCATCCAGCCAAAATAACAACTGCCAAAACCAGAAATATTTTTTTCATATAAATTTCCTACTGCTTTCCCTAATTCTGGCGCTCAGCTGGCTGTGTTTCGCCTGGCTTCCACCAGCTTGTTGTAATGAATTACCGCTACGCGCGGTCCAGTCCCCTGTCGTTGCAGCCAAGGATAGGTTTCGCATGAAGCTAAAGCTGAATCAATTGAAAGGTGCTTACTTTAGCATTCCAGAGGTTGGCGAATGGAGTGATCATACGCCCGGCTTTCAGTGTATCAGTTCCGAAGAAAGTTTTTTATCCTAAAGCGTTTCTGAAGTTGGGTGTTTAGCAGTTTGGTTAAATGCATTGCGAAACTCAACACCGGGCCGCCGCATATGGCTGCGATACTCGAACCATAGCGTGTAAGGTCATGGAATAGCAAATCGTCATAATGGCCGAATGAGCCGCCTTTCACAGTATTGTCTTTACCCCCCCGCAAATCATTCAACTAGCCTGAATCTCGGTGACTGAACCGCCATGCTCGACAATACGTTCTAAAGGTCGCCCACTACACTCTTAGTTAACTCAATCTTCATTATTTCGCCGAGCGTGGGCAAAAATCCCGTTCGATTACCGTCTGCTTCCTGTCATGGATTCAGTCGGCCGGGACGACGTGTTTAATGTAGCTGTAGGTATATACCTCGAATATTTCAGCATCGGCTAACTATCATATTCCGTAGCGTTTCAACACAGCTTGCAGCTGACCTGCCTCCAACAGTGTTTTTCTAAAAATTAACTTCGCGCTAGTTTCCTACAAATTGATACCGTCACCTGTACCGTCGAAAAATGTGGTGTAGAGTGAATAGATATGAGTAGCTATAAACAAAAACCCTCTGCGATTACAGAGGGTTAGAGAAGGTATTAATAGATATGATGTGCTATGAACTAGCTATACATCATTCCCACTCAATCGTCGCCGGTGGCTTACCGCTGATGTCATACACCACGCGGGAAATGCCGTTAACTTCGTTGATGATGCGGTTAGACACGCGGCCTAAGAAGTCATACGGCAGATGCGCCCAGTGCGCGGTCATGAAGTCGATGGTTTCCACCGCACGCAGGGAGACAACCCAGTCGTACTTACGGCCATCGCCCATCACGCCGACGGAGCGAACCGGCAGGAACACGGTGAACGCCTGGCTGACCTTGTTGTACAGGTCAGCTTTGTGCAGCTCTTCGATGAAGATCGCGTCCGCGCGACGCAGCAGGTCGCAGTACTCTTTCTTCACTTCGCCCAGCACGCGCACGCCGAGGCCCGGGCCCGGGAACGGGTGACGGTAGAGCATGTCGTACGGCAGACCCAGCTCCAGGCCGATCTTACGCACTTCATCTTTGAACAGCTCGCGCAGCGGTTCAACCAGGCCCATCTTCATCTCTTTCGGCAGGCCGCCCACGTTGTGGTGAGATTTGATGACGTGCGCTTTACCGGTTGCGGAGGCCGCAGACTCGATCACGTCAGGGTAGATAGTGCCCTGCGCCAGCCACTTCACGTCTTCCAGCTTCAGCGCTTCTTCGTCGAACACTTCCACGAACACGCGGCCAATGATTTTACGTTTCGCTTCCGGATCGTTCTCGCCGGCCAGCGCGTCGAGGAAGCGCTGCTCGCCTTCCACGTGAACGATGTTCAGACCGAAGTGGTCGCCAAACATGTCCATTACCTGCTGGGCTTCGTTCAGGCGCAGCAGGCCGTTGTCCACGAAGACGCAGGTCAGGTTTTTACCGATCGCGCGGTGCAGCAGCATCGCGGTGACGGAGGAGTCCACGCCGCCGGAGAGGCCGAGGATCACTTTGTCATCGCCAACCTGCTGGCGGATACGCTCCACGGCGTCGTCGATGATTTTTGCCGGGGTCCACAGGGCTTCACACTGGCAGATGTCACGCACGAAGCGCTCCAGCATGCGCATACCCTGACGGGTGTGGGTTACTTCCGGGTGGAACTGCACGCCGTAGAAACGTTTTTCTTCGTTCGCCATGATGGCGAACGGGCAGCTTTCGGTGCTGGCAACGGTCACGAAGTCGGATGGGATGGCGGTAACCTTGTCGCCGTGGCTCATCCACACGTCCAGCAGCGGCTTGCCGTCTGCGGTCAGGGAGTCTTCGATGCCGCGCACCAGCGCGCTGTCGGTGACAACTTCAACCTGCGCGTAGCCAAACTCACGCTCGTTAGAGCCTTCTACGTGGCCGCCCAGCTGCATCGCCATGGTCTGCATGCCGTAGCAGACGCCGAACACCGGGACACCCGCTTCGAACACGTACTGCGGTGCGCGCGGGCTGTTCTCTTCGGTGGTGCTTTCCGGACCGCCGGAGAGGATGATGCCGCTTGGATTGAACTCGCGAATCTGTGCTTCCGTGACATCCCACGCCCACAGCTCACAGTAAACGCCCAGCTCACGCACGCGGCGCGCCACCAGCTGAGTGTACTGAGAACCGAAGTCCAGGATGAGAATGCGATGTTTATGAATGTTTTCCGTCATTGACGCTAATTCCGAGGCAAGTGAAACAAAACAAAGCGCCCGGCATTGAGCCGGGCGCGGAAATTTATCAGGAGCCCAGACGGTAGTTCGGGGACTCTTTGGTGATCGTCACGTCGTGAACGTGGCTCTCCTGGATACCCGCACCGCTGATGCGTACGAATTCCGCTTTGGTACGCAGCAGGTCGATGGTACCACAGCCGGTCAGACCCATACAGGAGCGCAGGCCGCCCATCTGCTGGTGAATGATCTCTTTCAGGCGGCCTTTATAGGCCACGCGACCTTCGATACCTTCCGGCACCAGTTTGTCTGCGGCGTTATCGGTCTGGAAGTAACGGTCGGAGGAACCTTTGGACATCGCACCGAGGGAGCCCATACCGCGATAGGATTTATAAGAACGGCCCTGGTAGAGTTCGATTTCGCCCGGGGATTCTTCAGTACCGGCCAGCATAGAGCCCACCATCACGGCGGCTGCACCTGCGGCGATCGCTTTGGCGATGTCGCCAGAGAAGCGAATACCGCCGTCAGCGATAACCGGGATACCGGTCCCTTCCAGCGCTTCAACCGCGTCAGAAACCGCGGTGATCTGCGGAACGCCCACGCCGGTAACGATACGGGTGGTACAGATGGAGCCAGGGCCAATACCCACTTTCACCGCGCTGCAACCCGCTTCCGCCAGTGCGCGAGCGCCTGCGCCCGTTGCCACGTTACCGCCGATGATCTGGAGATCCGGGTATTTAGCACGGGTTTCACGGATACGTTGCAGAACGCCTTCGGAGTGGCCGTGGGAGGAGTCAATCAGCAGCACGTCAACGCCCGCAGCAACCAGCGCGTCAACGCGCTCTTCGTTACCTGCACCCGCGCCAACCGCAGCACCGACGCGCAGACGGCCATGCTCGTCTTTACAGGCGTTCGGTTTACGTTCTGCTTTCTGGAAATCTTTAACGGTGATCATGCCGCGCAGATGGAAGCTCGCATCCACAACCAGCGCTTTCTCAACGCGTTTTTCGTGCATTTTCGCCAGCACGACGTCGCGGGTTTCGCCTTCACGCACGGTCACCAGACGCTCTTTTGGCGTCATGTATACGCTGACAGGCTGGTTCAGGTCAGTGACAAAACGCACGTCACGACCGGTGATGATGCCCACCAGCTCGTTATCTTCGGTCACAACCGGGTAGCCCGCGAAGCCGTTACGCTCGGTCAGCGCTTTCACTTCGTGCAGGGTGGTGGTTGGCAGAACGGTCTGAGGGTCGGACACAATACCGGATTCATGTTTCTTCACGCGGCGAACTTCTTCCGCCTGGCGCTCGATAGACATGTTTTTGTGGATAAAGCCAATGCCGCCTTCCTGTGCCAGGGCGATAGCCAGACGCGCTTCCGTCACGGTGTCCATTGCTGCGGAGAGCATAGGAATGTTCAGACGAATGGTTTTCGTCAACTGCGTGCTGAGGTCGGCAGTATTCGGCAGAACGGTGGAATGAGCGGGAACGAGGAGGACGTCGTCAAACGTCAGTGCTTCTTTAGCGATACGTAGCATGGGCAATATCTCTGACCTGGGTGGTTAAATATTGCCGTGGCATTATACAGAGCGTAACCGATTGCATCTACACTTTTTTGAAAAAAATGCTTGCGATCGCCCCTCAGCAGGTTACTATCGACTGAATAACTTGCTGATTTAGAATTTGATCCCGCTCACATGTTATCCTCTCAATCCCCCTCAATTTATACTGTCAGCCGCCTTAATCAGACGGTGCGTTTGCTGCTTGAGCAGGAAATGGGGCAGGTCTGGATCAGCGGTGAGATATCTAACTTCACGCAGCCCTCCTCCGGACACTGGTACTTTACCTTAAAAGACGACACCGCCCAGGTGCGCTGCGCGATGTTCCGCAACAGCAACCGCCGCGTGACGTTCCGCCCTCAGCACGGTCAGCAGGTTCTGGTTCGCGCCAATATCACACTGTATGAACCGCGCGGTGATTATCAGATTATCGTCGAGAGCATGCAGCCTGCGGGCGAAGGTCTGCTGCAGCAGAAGTACGAACAGCTTAAAGCCAAACTCTCTGAGGAAGGTTTGTTCGACCAGCAGTTCAAAAAACCGCTGCCCTCACCTGCCCACTGTGTTGGGGTCATTACTTCGAAAACCGGTGCGGCATTGCACGATATTTTGCACGTGCTGAAGCGTCGCGACCCTTCCCTGCCCGTCATCATCTACCCGACCGCCGTTCAGGGTGACGATGCGCCAGGCCAGATTGTACGCGCCATTGAGCTGGCAAACGCCCGTCAGGAGTGCGACGTGCTCATCGTCGGGCGCGGCGGCGGCTCGCTGGAAGACCTGTGGAGCTTCAACGACGAGCGCGTGGCGCGGGCAATCTTTGCAAGTCAGATCCCTGTGGTGAGCGCCGTCGGCCACGAAACGGACGTCACGATTGCGGATTTTGTCGCGGATTTGCGCGCGCCTACACCGTCCGCGGCGGCGGAAGTGGTCAGCCGCAACCAGCTGGAACTTTTGCGTCAGATTCAAAACGGACAGCAGCGCCTTGAGATGGCGATGGACTACTTCCTTGCCAACCGTACTCGCCGCTTTACCCAGCTTCATCATCGTCTTCAGCAGCAGCACCCGCAGCTGCGTCTGGCGCGTCAGCAGACCGTGCTTGAGCGCCTGCGCCAGCGCATGAACTTCGCGCTGGATAGCCAGCTTAAGCGCGCGGTATCACGCCAGCAGCGCGTGACGCAGCGCCTGAACCAGCAGAACCCGCAGCCGAAAATTTATCGCGCGCAAACGCGGATCCAGCAGCTGGAGTACCTTCTTGCGGAGACTGTTCGGGCGCGCCTGAGCACCACACGCGAGCGTTTTGGCAATGCGGTGACCCATCTTGAAGCGGTCAGCCCCCTCTCCACGCTGGCGCGCGGCTATAGCGTGACGACGGCGACGGACGGCAAAGTGCTGAAGCAAACCAAACAGGTGAATACCGGTGATGTGCTGACGACGCGTCTTTCCGACGGCTGGGTAGAAAGCGAAGTGAAATCAATTAAACCGGTGAAAAAGACGCGTCAGCGTAAAACCGGATAATTCTTCGCCGGTTACTTACTATACTGCTGCTATTCCCTTTTTTAATAAGGAGAGCAGCATGCCCCATCTTCACAGCGTAATTCCCCCCTATATCCTTCGTCGTATTATCGAAAGCGGTTCCGAGCCGCAGCAGCGCTATGCCCGCCAGACGTTAACCCACGTCCAGACGCTGATGGCCCACATGCCGGGAAAACCCGCCGCGCCGCACGTGAATAAAGCCGGACAGCTGGAGCGCGATATTTACGACGCGAAGCAGACCCAGGAGCTGCCGGGTACGCAGGTGCGTTATGAAGGCCAGCCTTCAAACGGCGATGTGGCGGTGGACGAAGCCTATGATTATTTGGGTATTACTCATGATTTCTTCTGGAAAGAATATCAGCGTGATTCGCTCGATAATAAAGGGCTTATTTTGACCGGCACCGTACATTACGGCCGGGAATATCAGAACGCCTTCTGGAACGGTCAGCAGATGGTATTCGGCGACGGGGACGGGGAAATATTTAACCGCTTTACCATCGCCATCGACGTGGTGGCGCACGAGCTGAGCCACGGTGTGACCGAGACCGAAGCCGGGCTTATCTATTTTGAACAGTCGGGCGCGCTGAACGAGTCTCTGTCGGACGTGTTTGGCTCGCTGGTCAAACAGTACCATCTGAAGCAAACCGCTGATAACGCTGACTGGCTGATTGGTGAAGGGCTGCTGGCGAAAGGGATCAACGGCAAAGGGCTGCGCTCAATGTCTGAACCCGGCACCGCCTATGACGATCCGCTGCTCGGCAAAGACCCGCAGCCTGCGCACATGAAAGATTTCATTAAAACGCGCGAGGATAACGGCGGCGTGCACCTGAACTCCGGCATCCCCAACCGGGCATTTTATCTGGCTGCGACGGCGATCGGCGGCTACGCCTGGGAAAAAGCGGGATATGCCTGGTACGACACGGTTTGCGATCGCAATCTGGCGCAGGATGCGGATTTTGAGGCCTTCGCAAAACTGACGATCGCCCACGGAGAAAAACGCTCCGGCGGCGACGTTGGGGCGGCCATTAAACAAGCCTGGGAACAGGTGGGAGTGTTGTAAATGCAGGTTCCGGAACTGACGGATGACGCCGTGGTTGAGCTGGCCCGGGAAGGCGGCGTCGCCTATATTCCCAAGCTGAGCGGCCAGCGCACCATTGCGCTCTCCTCGCTCAATGAGGCCCAGCGCCAGCGCCTGGTAAGCATCCTGGAGCAGGCCTTTCCGCGCGGTCAGCCGCCGGGACAGGCCTCGTCACCCGGCAGCGGCGACCAGCGCTATTTCCGCATCCAGATTATCTGGACCGGGCAAAATCAGGCGCACTACGCCGATATCATCGTGCTGGTACCGGAGCAGGAAGCGCCCGAGTCGCTGGTCGAGCTGTGGAAGAAAGGCGAAGGCTGCGTGTGCGATTAACCTTCGGCCCGAACAAACTCCACGCGTTTTTTAGAGATAAGACCGTGGCCGTTCTGGCAGAAGTAGTCCACCGCCCCGCAGGCTTTTAAGACCTGGAGTGGCTGATGGCACTCCGGGCAGCGGGCTTCAAGCGCAATATCTTTATTACAGCTGTCGCAGTGCGCTACGCCGTTCTGGGACTCCAGCGGTGCCTGGCATTCCGGGCAGGTAATCGACATATTCTCTCCTGTTGGGTTTTACCGGGGCATAACGCCGCCCCGTCAAGACCGAGCTTTATGAGGCGTTAGCAGCCGGTTTAGTCTGCGCATTTTCCAGCATGCGGCGCACCGGAACAATAAGGACGATCAGTACCGCGGCACAAATCAGCAGCGCGATGGAGCAGCGAGCAAAGAGATCCGGCAGCATATCCAGCTGATCGGCCTTCACGTGGCCGCCAATCAGGCCCGCAGCCAGGTTACCCAGCGCGCTGGCGCAGAACCAAAGCCCCATCATCTGGCCGCGCATTCTTTCCGGCGCAAGCAGCGTCATGGTCGCCAGGCCAATCGGACTCAGGCACAGTTCGCCGAGCGTCAGCATCAGGATGCTGCCCACCAGCCAGAACGGCGACACGCCCGCTCCACCGCTGCTCAGCACGTTCTGTGCCGCCAGCATCATCAGGCCAAAGCCTGCCGCCGCGCACAAAATACCAATAACGAACTTGGTGATGCTGCTCGGACGAATGTTTTTGCTCGCGAGCTTCGGCCATGCCCAGCTAAACACCGGTGCCAGCAGGATGATGAACAGGGCGTTGATTGACTGGAACCACACCGCCGGGATTTCAAAATCGCCAATCATGCGGTTAGTGTAGTCGTTGGCAAACAGGTTAAACGAGGTTGGCTTCTGCTCAAACGCGGACCAGAAGAACGCCGCTGAAATCAGCAGAATAAAGCAGACCAACAGCCTGGCGCGCTCTTTACGGTTCAGCCCCGCAAAGACAAACAGATAAATAAAGTAGAGGGCAACGGACGCCGCAATCACGTAGACCAGCACGCTGGCTACCGCGACCGGGTTAATCACAATCACGCCCTGCGCAATCAGCGTCACGATCGTTGCCACGCCTGCCGCCAGTGCCAGCAGCCAAACGCCCACGCCGTTACGCTTCACCACCGGGCTGTTCCAGGTAGAGTCGAGGCCGACTTCGCCGTCATAGCGTTTCATTGCCGGAACGGCAAACACGCGGAAGATAATCAGCGCCACCAGCATCCCGATACCGCCTATACCAAAGCCCCAGTGCCAGCCGTGGGTTTTGATCAGCCAGCCGGAAATCAGCGGCGCGATAAACGAGCCCATGTTGATGCCCATATAAAACAGCGAGAAACCGCCGTCACGACGCGCGTCGCCTTTTTTATACAGGGTGCCGACCATCACCGAGATACAGGTTTTGAACAGCCCGGAGCCAAGCACGATGAACATCAGGCCGATAAAGAACAGGTTGTTTCCCATCACCGCAGAGAGCGCGATCGACAGGTGTCCGAGCGCAATCAGGATCGAACCGTACCAGACGGCTCTCTGCTGACCGAGCCAGTTATCCGCCAGCCAGCCGCCCGGCAGCGCGGCCAGGTACATGGTACCGGCAAAGATACCGACAATCGCCGAGGCGTTTTCACGCGCCAGGCCCATCCCACCGTCATAGACGGTGGCGGCCATAAACAGGATCAGTAACGGACGAATGCCGTAAAATGAGAAACGCTCCCACATCTCGGTGAAGAACAGGGAACCGAGCGGATACGGATGGCCGAAGAACGTTCGGCTCTCTTTTTGATTAACAGTGGATTGCATAATTCTCCCGAAAGGTATGTCGTCGTGCTTGTAAACACCAGCAGGTACGCCGGCCAGTTACGTATCTGGCCGATTTTTTACATGCGGCGAAAAGTTAGTTAACCATTTGATAACCAGGCGCTAGTTTTGTCTAGTACCGGACCCTGGACTTTAAGATGAAAATTCGACGATTGTCTACTTTCTTAGATTTAAACTTGGTTAAAAGTGAATAGTGATTGACTTCACACAGAGAAAACCGGCGGTATGATTGGACAAAAAAAAGCCCGCGATAAACGCGGGCTTTCGTGAAGCAGGTAAAGCTTATTTGCTTTTCTTAATGTGCTTAATCAAGCGCTTACGCTTACGCATCTGGTTTGGTGTCAGGGTGTTGCGCTTGTTGGCAAACGGGTTTTCCCCTTCCTTGAACTGGATACGGATAGGCGTGCCCATTACGTCCAGCGATTTACGGAAGTAGTTCATCAGATAGCGCTTGTAGGAATCCGGCAGGTCTTTCACCTGGTTGCCGTGAATTACTACGATTGGCGGGTTGTAACCACCGGCGTGGGCATATTTCAGCTTCACGCGACGGCCGCGCACCAGCGGCGGCTGATGGTCTTCAGCAGCCATATTCATGATGCGGGTCAGCATCGCGGTGCTCTGACGACGGGTGGAGCTGTCGTAAGCTTCACGCACGGATTCGAACAGGTTACCCACCCCGCTGCCGTGCAGCGCAGAGATAAAGTGCACGCGGGCGAAGTCGATAAAGCCCAGACGGAAGTCGAGGGTCTCTTTCACCTGCTCGCGCACTTCATTGCTCAGGCCATCCCACTTGTTGACCACGATAACCAGTGAGCGCCCACTATTGAGGATAAAGCCGAGCAGAGAGAGATCCTGATCGGAGATACCTTCGCGTGCGTCGATGACCAGCAGCACTACGTTGGCATCTTCGATCGCCTGCAGGGTTTTGATAACGGAGAATTTTTCCACCACATCGGTGATTTTCCCGCGCTTACGCACCCCGGCGGTGTCGATGAGGACATACTCGCGCTCGTCGCGCTGCATAGGGATGTAGATACTGTCACGGGTGGTGCCCGGCATGTCGTAAACGACCACGCGCTCTTCACCCAGAATACGGTTAGTAAGCGTAGACTTACCTACGTTTGGACGACCCACGATGGCCAGCTTGATCGGCAGATCCTGCGGGTTGAAGTCGTCTTCAGGCTCTTCTTCGCCCTCTTCTCCGTCTTCAAACTGCGCCCAGTATTCAGCGTCTTCGTCCACTTCTTCCGGCGGGTTTACTTCGTCAACCCACGGCAGCAGAACGGTTTCCAGCAGGCTGGTGACGCCACGGCCATGCGATGCCGCAATCGGGTAGATTTCACCCAGGCCCAGAGACCAGAAATCCGCGACGGCCTGATCGGCATCGATACCGTCAGTTTTGTTCGCCACCAGGAAGGTCGGCTTTTCGCGTGAACGCAGGTGTTTGGCAATAGCGGAGTCCGCCGGCATCAGGCCAGCGCGCGCATCCACCATAAACAGCACCACATCCGCCTCTTCAATCGCCAGCAGCGACTGTTCCGCCATGCGGGTTTCAACGCCGTCTTCTGTGCCGTCAATACCACCGGTATCAATACAGATGAACTCGCGTCCTTCCACCTCTGCACGACCGTACTTACGGTCACGCGTCAGCCCCGGGAAATCCGCAACCAGCGCATCACGGGTGCGTGTTAAACGGTTAAAAAGAGTGGATTTTCCAACGTTAGGGCGCCCGACAAGCGCGACCACAGGTACCATGTTTGAAGCCTCATAAAATTCAAAATAACGTCGCTTTCGCGGCGTTTTTAAAAATGTCAAAACGGCTCCTGAGTGAACAGGAGCCGTTTAGTATACTACAACCGCCGTGTAATTAACGCGTGATCGCGTACAGCGTGCCGTCTTTTGCCTGAATCAGCAGTTTGCCGTCAGCCACAACCGGATCGGTCAGGAAGCCTGAGCCGTCCACTTTCTGCTGCGCCACGAAGCGGCCATTCTCTGGATCGATCCAGTGCATATAGCCTTCGCTGTCGCCCACCACCAGGCTACCGTTATACAGTGCCGGTGCGGTCAGCAGACGGTGCAGCAGATCGCTCTGCGTCCACAGCGTCACGCCACCTTCGGTGCTCAGCGCCAGCAGACGGTCGTTCTGATCCACCATATAAATACGGTTGCCGTCGACGATGAAATCGTTCACGGAGCCCAGCTCACGTTTCCACATGATCTGGCCGCTACGCAGGTCCAGCGCCGTCAGGTTGCCGTTATACGCCAGCGCGTAAACCACACCGTCAACGATAACTGGGGTCGTGTCCACGTCGCTCAGACGGTCGATTTCAGTTGAACCGGTCGCCTGAGAGATACGCTGCTGCCAGATCATCTGACCCTGCTGCATCAGTACCGCACTGACGCGGCCGTTGTCACCGCCCACAATAGCGGCGCCAAAGGCGGTCGCCGGAGCAGATTCACCGCGCAGAGACAGCGCTGGCATATCCAGGTTAACGGTCCATTTGACCAGACCGTCGGCTTCGTTCAGCGCCTGAAGCTGGCCGTTGCTGGTATGGATCAGCACCAGCCCGTCGCTCACGACCGGACGAGACAAGGATTCACCGGCAACGGCGGTCTGCCATGCAACAGAACCGTCGCTGGCATTCAGCGCGTAAACCTGCGCTTTTTCGCTGCCCACGTACACGTGACCACCGGCAACGGTCAGGCCGCCAGAAAGCAGTGCAGGCTTACGGGAGAACCAGCCGTCTTTTTCCGCCAGGTTAATGGACCACACTTCTTTTCCGTCATCCGCGTTCAGCGCTTTGACGGTGCCTTTGCGATCGGCTGCATAGACCACGCCGTCAGCAAACGCCGGGTGCAGGTTGGAATAAAAATCGCCAATACCATCTCCCACGGAGGTATCCCAGGCGGTGGATGGCGTGAACTGGTTTTCAACCGTCGGCAGCGGGGACATTTTGACAACGTCTTCTTCGCCACTGAACAGTGAACAACCGCTCAATAACGTAACAGAAAGCAGTCCTGGCAGAAGTAATTTACGCAATTGCATTGGGTCCCTCTCAGACGGACAAATTATTTATTTTCATCTGCATCATTTCGCTCAGCGCAGGTGAAGCTTTGCTATCCACGCCAGCTTGCCACGCTTTGCGCGCGCCCGCTTTGTCACCTTTGCTCAGCAGTGCTTCACCGCGGAGATCGGCAACGATGGCGGCAAAGCCTTCGCCTTTGATGGTATCAAGCGTTTTCAGCGCGTCGTCAGCTTTTTTCTGCTGAACCTGAATTCGTGCCAGGCGCAGATTAATTACCGCTTTCAGATTTTCGTCACTGGCAGCAGCAAGCCCCTGAGACAGCTGCGCAGCGGCTTTGTCCAGTTCGTTTTTATCAACATACTGCTGAGCCACTTCCAGCGCAGCCAGTGCGCCGTAGGTGTTTTTGTTGTCAGCGGCAAATTTTTCCGCGGCCGCCAGGGTTTGCGGCCGATCGGCACTGATTGCGCTAACGGTATTTTCGTAATTCAGGGACGAACCGCGAGCAGAGTCAGCCTGATGATTGTTCCAGTAACGCCAGCCTACCAGCGCACCTACACCTAAAATAACCCCAACAACCAATGCCTTGCCGTTTTCGGCAAAGAAGCGTTTAACCGCATCCACCTGGTCGTGTTCGTTCTCGTAAATTTCCACGCAGTCCTTCTCCTTAGCCTAATAGAGTGCGCAAGTGTGCCGCAACGCCGTCCTGCGTTACCGTAGTTTGCTCACCAGAGCGCAGGTCTTTCACTACCACTTCGCCGTTGGCCACTTCGGACTCACCCAGCACCAGTGCGATACTTGCGCCCCACTTATCGGCACGAGCAAACTGTTTTTTAAAGTTGCCGCCGCCGTGGTTGGTCATCAGCTTAACGTCCGGCAGCGCATCACGCACGCGTTCGGCAAGCTGCATCGCCGCAGACTGCGTATCCGCACCTGAGGCCACCAGGTATATATCGACAACAGGATCGGCTTTAAATTCCGGATTAACTGCCTGAACCAGCAAAACAAGTCGCTCAAGGCCCATCGCGAAGCCAACAGCCGGTGCTGCACGACCACCCAGTTGCTCAACCAGACCGTCATAACGACCGCCGGCACACACGGTGCCCTGCGAACCGAGGCTGGAGGTGACCCACTCAAATACGGTGCGGTTGTAGTAGTCCAGACCGCGAACCAGACGCTGGTTAACGGTATAGGCAATGCCCGCCGCTTCAAGCAGCTTGCACAGGCCGGCAAAGTGTTCGCGGGAATCTTCGTCCAGGTAGTCACCCAGTGCAGGCGCATCGTTCAGCAGCGCCTGTACGTCAGGATTTTTGGAATCGAGTACGCGCAGCGGGTTGCTGTACATACGACGCTTACAATCGTCGTCCAGCTTCTCTTTATGCTGTTCCAGGAATGCCACCAGCGCATCGCGATAGTTCGCACGCGCTTCCAGAGAACCGATTGAGTTCAGCTCCAGTGAAACGTGCTCAGAAATACCGAGCGCACGCCACCAGCGGGCAGTCAGCATAATCAGTTCAGCGTCGATATCTGGGCCTTGCAGACCAAACACTTCCACGCCAAGCTGGTTGAACTGACGATAGCGGCCTTTCTGCGGACGTTCGTGGCGGAACATCGGGCCGATATACCACAGGCGCTGCTCCTGATTGTACAGGAGACCATGTTCGATGCCGGCGCGTACGCAACCCGCCGTCCCCTCAGGACGCAGGGTCAGGCTGTCGCCGTTGCGGTCCTCAAAGGTATACATCTCTTTTTCAACCACGTCGGTCACTTCGCCGATCGCGCGTTTGAATAACGGGGTCTGCTCTACAATCGGCAAACGAATTTCGCTGTAACCGTAGCTGCCGAGCACCTGCTTCAGTGTGCCTTCAATGCGCTGCCAGATGGCGGTTTCGCCAGGCAGATAATCGTTCATGCCGCGGATGGCTTGAATGTTTTTTGCCACGTTTATTCTCTTTCTATATACAAAAAAGAACCCAAAGAATGGGCTCAATCATACATGGGAAGCAGCCTGCTTCCCATCACGTTATTTTTCAACCTGCTGAACGCTGATGCGCTGCGCTTCGTCCATCATCGTCGCTTTTGCGCGAATGCGGGCTTCGAGCTGGTCGATCATGTCACTATTATCCAGACGATCTTTACGAACGCCATCTTCATAGAGACCACTTTTCTTGTTACCGCCGGTCACGCCCAGCGTGGACACCAGCGCTTCACCCGGACCGTTCACCACGCAACCGATGATGGACACGTCCATCGGGGTGATGATGTCTTCCAGACGCTGCTCCAGGGCGTTCACGGTGCCGATCACGTCAAATTCCTGACGTGAACAGGTTGGGCAGGCAATGAAGTTGATCCCACGCGCGCGGATACGCAGTGATTTCAGGATATCAAAACCGACTTTGATCTCTTCCACCGGATCGGCGGCCAGAGAGACGCGTAACGTGTCGCCGATGCCTTCAGAGAGCAGCAGGCCAAGGCCAATCGCCGATTTTACCGAACCGCTGCGCAGGCCGCCCGCCTCGGTGATCCCAAGGTGCAGCGGCTGATCGATCTGTTTCGCCAGCAGGCGATACGATTCAACGGCCAGGAAAACGTCAGAGGCTTTTACGCTCACTTTGAACTGATCGAAGTTAAGGCGATCCAGATGATCGACGTGACGCATGGCGGATTCGAGCAGCGCCTGCGGCGTTGGCTCGCCATACTTTTCCTGGAGATCTTTTTCCAGAGAGCCGGCGTTCACGCCGATACGGATTGGAATGTTTTTGTCGCGGGCGCAGTCAACCACCATGCGAATGCGTTCTTCATTGCCGATGTTGCCTGGGTTAATGCGCAGGCAATCGACACCGTATTCAGCGACTTTCAGCGCGATACGGTAATCGAAGTGAATATCGGCAACCAGCGGCACGCTCACCTGCTGTTTGATCAGTTTGAACGCCTCAGCGGCGTCCATGGTCGGCACAGAAACGCGAACAATGTCCGCGCCTACGCGCTCTAACGCTTTGATTTGATTGACCGTCGCTTCCACGTCCGTGGTGCGCGTATTGGTCATCGACTGGACGGCGATAGGCGCCCCATCGCCGATTGGCACGTTCCCAACGTAAATCCGTTTCGATTTTCTACGTTGAATAGGAGCCTGGTTATGCATGTAAAATCTCCCGCATTGCCCGTCTGTTACTGTGCTGCTGATTGTTCGGCATTAACGGTAAGACGCGCAACCTGGTTAGTTCTGATAAAGCGGCTCAGATCGACGGGTTTTCCTTGATACTGGATCTGTACCGCTGCCGGTGCGCCGATTTTAAGCTTGTAAGGTGCCTGGCCTGTTAGATTTAACGTGCCATCTTTGCGTTGCAGGCCGCTGAACAGCTTTTTACCTGTTGCGTCAGTCACTTCCAGCCAGCAATCCGCCGTAAAATTCATCACCAGCGCATTCGGGTCAACGGCAGGGGCCGCCGTACCAGCCGGGTCAGTTGGCAGCGACGCCGCGGTGTTATCCGCCTGTGCCGTTGCCGCAGGTGCGGTATCAACATTTGCCTGTGAAGGCGATACCACCGCATTCTGATCCTGAGCCTGGGTTGCTGGCGCGGTATTCGCCGTCGCCTCTGGCGCTGGAGCAGCTTCGGTTGCAGGCGCGTTCGCTGCTGCCGTCTGCGGTTCGCTGGAGGTCGCAGCCCCTTCCGTACTCAGCGGCACGCTTTGTGCACCGTTGGATTGATTAAGCTCAGCGGAGGACTGATCGGCCATGGTGGTGATCTCTTCCTGCTGCGCTTTGTGGTTTTGCCACCACCATGCGCCCGTCAGGCCGACAACCACAAACAGAACCAGCCAGGTAAAGCTCATCAGCCAGCCATCGCGTTTTTTACGACGCTTACCCAGCGAGAAGCTTTGCATCGGCGCCACTTTTGCTGCACGTACCGGCGCCTGCTTCTCCATCATCGGCAGTAATTCGTCTTCAGGAATATGAACCAGTTTGGCGTAAGAACGGATATAGCCGCGCAGAAACGTTGAAGCCAGATCGGCAGGAGCCTTATCTTCTTCAATGTCGCGAACGGTGGACACCTTCAGGCACAGGCGTTCTGCAACGGCTTGCTGGCTGAGTCCGAGTTGTTCACGGGCGTTGCGAAGACGAACGCCAGTGGAGAGTGCTGCATTTTGATCGTGAGTGGCTTCAGTATTCATTCGCTACAACTACTGGTACGTGAAAATAAGGGTTCAGGTGCCGGTGAGTCACAATGCCACCCGCACCGCGAAACTTCAGGTCAGTTAACCTGGAACAAACAGTATAAGACTGTCGGGCCGCAGATGACAGCGCTGGCGGGCCTTCACGCTAAACTGTTGTTACGTCGTTACATACTGCCCGAAAGTCGTATGAAACGCACCGTAATTATTAATCAGTTGTAATGATTGTGGCTGATTATTCAGTAAATTAATGCTTCACGCCGCAAAAAATGCGCCGTGTCTGCATAATAATCAGACGGTTTTAACCGCGATTGACTCACCCTGCATGCGCTTACGCAGCGTACGTTTGGTACGGTCAATAACGTCCCCCGCCAGCTGACCACAGGCTGCGTCAATATCATCACCACGCGTTTTACGCACGATGGTGGTGAAACCATACTCCATCAGCACTTTGGAGAAGCGATCGATACGGCTGTTTGAGCTACGGCCATACGGCGCCCCCGGGAACGGGTTCCATGGGATCAGGTTGATCTTGCATGGCGTATCTTTCAACAGTTCTGCCAGCTCGTGAGCATGCTCGGTACCGTCGTTGACATGATCCAGCATCACGTATTCGATGGTCACGCGGCCCTGGTTGGCGTTGGATTTCTCCAGGTAACGGCGCACGCCGGCCAGGAAGGTTTCGATATTGTACTTTTTGTTGATCGGCACAATTTCGTCACGGATGGCGTCGTTTGGCGCGTGAAGGGAGATTGCCAGCGCGACGTCAATCATGTCGCCCAGTTTGTCCAGCGCAGGCACAACGCCGGAAGTAGAGAGCGTCACGCGGCGCTTGGACAGGCCAAAACCGAAGTCGTCGAGCATGATTTCCATCGCCGGCACGACGTTGGTCAGGTTCAGCAGCGGTTCACCCATCCCCATCATCACCACGTTGGTGATAGGACGCGTACCGGTGACTTTCGCCGCGCCCACGATTTTCGCGGCACGCCAGACCTGGCCGATGATTTCCGACACGCGCAGGTTACGGTTAAAGCCCTGCTGCGCCGTTGAGCAGAATTTGCACTCCAGCGCACAGCCCACCTGAGAAGAGACGCACAGCGTGGCGCGATCGTCTTCCGGGATATACACGGTTTCAACGCGCTGATCGCCAACGGCAATGGCCCACTTGATGGTGCCATCCGAGGAGCGTTGCTCTTCCACCACTTCCGGCGCGCGGATTTCCGCCACTTCTTTAAGCTTATTGCGCAGCACTTTGTTGATGTCCGTCATGTCATCAAAGTTGTCGCTGCAATAGTGGTACATCCATTTCATAACCTGATCGGCACGAAACGGCTTCTCGCCCATCTCTTTAAAGAACTCGCGCATCTGCTGACGGTTCAGGTCCAGAAGGTTAATTTTTCCATTTTTATTGGGAACCGCAGGAATGGCGACTTCAGAGGTATTCACTAATTCAGACATAATATTTTCCGGCCTCGTTGTTACACGTTGTGGCCCTTGGTGGGTTGAAAAGAAACGCCCCGGTAAGCAGTCTGCTCGTCCGGGGCGTTGCATTGTACAAAGTCTGGCGCAGGGATGCCACGTTTGCACGCGGCATTTACGAAATTATTAGCGAGTGCGCGGGCACACTTCGCCTTCAGCGAAGAAGAACGCGATTTCGCGCGCAGCAGATTCAACGGAGTCGGAACCGTGGGTGCCGTTCTCGGTGAAGCTGTCTGCATAGTCAGCGCGCAGAGTACCGGCCAGCGCGTTGTCCGGGTTGGTTGCACCCAGCAGGTCACGGTGACGCTGTACCGCGTTTTCGCCTTCCAGTACGGATACCACGATTGGGCCAGAAGTCATGAACTCGACCAGACCGTCAAAGAATGGGCGACCTTCGTGCTCCGCGTAGAAACCGCGAGCCTGCTCAACGGTCAGGTGCAGCATTTTGGTGCCAACGATCTTAAACCCTGCTGATTCAAAGCGAGCGAAGATGCTGCCAATAACGTTTTTTGCCACCGCGTTTGGTTTGATGATGGAAAAAGTACGTTCAATAGCCATTGATAACCTCTGTAAAATGTTCTGTTGTTTTTGCATACCTGAGTATGGTGTGGCGCGGATTATAAAGAGCAATAGCGCCATTGCCTATGTTTATGCATAACATTTTTTTAAAATGAGACGAAGATTAGCAACAGCCCGTATTTCGCATACCGTATTGGTGGTGAAAACAGAGCGGACACTGCTTTTCATCAGGCGTAAATGACCAGAAATGACGGTGGCACGTCCGGCAAACGGCTTCATATGCCGGTATGGCCACGCTTTTCGCTGTCCCCTCTGTTTGCGTCACTTTTATCGCCCCATGCTGGCACACCGCTTCGCAGCCGCCGCAGCCGGTACAGCGCCCGGTTTCCACGACCAGTTCAGCGTTCTCAAACCGAATCGCGTTTTCCGTACAGCTCCGCCAGCACGCGCCGCACAGTACGCACGTTCCGGCCTCGAGAGTGACCTCTGCCTCGCTAAACGCAGAAAACGCCCTGCGCAGTTCACGCTGACCGGGCACGACGCTACAGGCCCGGACATCCTCACGGGGTACGTGCATCAGCGCGCGGCGGGCGATATTCACCTCGCTGGCAAGTATCAGTTTAAACGCCCACGCCGCTTCACCGCGTCGACGAAGCGCAAGATTGAGCCGGGCAATCGCCAGCAGCCAGTCAGGATACTGCTCCGCGTCGATACTGATAAAACGAACGTGGTGCTGCACGTGCCAGCGCAGCAGCTCATTCACCCCGGGCGCGCGTTCAGTAAAAGGCCCAACCAGCGTATCGCCATACAGAAAGCGTTTTCGCGGCGTGATGCCGGCGATCGCCTCCGTAGGGCAGACAAACAGGCAGTCACCGCATTCAATACAGCGGCTCTCATCAACCGAGATGCCTGCGTCCGTAAAAGAAAAAGCCTGCACAGGACAGGCGTCCGCACAGGCGTAGCAGGAAGCGTGGCGAAAACGGCGACGGACGCACGCCTGCGTCACGTCCATCGCCGGGGCAAACGTTAATCCGCCCATCAGCCAATACTGAAGAAAACGAAGCGCAGCATCAGCTCACCCACAATCAGCAAGGCGCTGCCCAGCAGCATTGTGCCGCGCGCCGCTCTTAAGCCGCCCGCAGCAAAGCACAGCAGACCCGCAACAGAAACGCACCAGCTCAGCAGATGCACGGTGCGCAGTTGCTCCAGCATCTGTAATGGAGCGTGAGGGAACGTCACTACGGCGTTGTCCATGGCAGTGATGTCCGCCAGCCAGACGGGCTGCATCACCAGACGCACAAGCACCAGCAGCGTGACAATGCCCACCGCCGCACGGACGTTGATGCGGGCATGCGGCGCACAGGCCATGCAGGCTGATCCGATGATCCCCACCGAGCCGATAAACAGCACCAGCGTGTTAATGTGCTGCCACGTCACCACGGACGCATGCATGTAGATTTGCGCCATGCAGAACACGTCGACCAGACCCACCAGACCTGCCACAACCAGCAGCGGCTTCCAGCCCGGCTTTTTGACAAACATCAGCAGCACGGCGAGACCAAGCGCCGCAAGGTAAAGGCTGGCAAAGATGATCTCACGGCTCAGCCAGGAGCTGGAGACGTGGCGCAGCGCGTTAAGCGCATTGAGCGGATAGCCCATGTGCAGCGCTGAGGCGAGCAGCCCAAGGCTTGCCAGCACAAACGCGCCGACGGCAGGAAGCAGCACGCTACGTTGCGAAGCGTACGCGCCCCCGAACGCCAGCCAGAGCGTAACGCCAACCGATCCTTGCAGGAACAGCGTAAAAATCAGCAGCGGTAACTCATGCATGACGTTTCCCCTCTTTCTCTGCGCCCTGATGCGCCTTGATCACCAGGTTTGGTTTGGTGATGGAGGAATCAGGTAACCCTTTCACATCACAGACCGCACCATACTTCGCCCGCAGTTCATCAATCGGCCCGAATTTAATCGCTTCGAGTGGACAGGTTGCTACGCAGACGGGCTGTTCTCCCTTCGCCTGGAGATCCACGCAGAAATCACATTTGGACATCTGCCCGGTCTGCTCGTTGAGCTGGGGCGCGCCGTAAGGGCAAGACCACGCGCAGTACCCGCAACCCACGCACTTATCCGTATCAACACGCACAATGCCGTCCCCCGGACGCTTATGCATCGCGGTGGTCGGACAGTTTTTGGTGCAGATTGGGTCTGCACAGTGGTTACAGGAAATAGAGAGCGTGTAGGCAAAAACGTTATTGCTGACGCCGCCCTGCCCGGTCGGGATAAAGCTCCCGCCGTTAACTTCATAAACACGACGGAAACGACGTCCGACCTCAAGGTTGTTTTTATCTTTGCACGCCACCTGGCAGGCCTTGCAGCCCGAGCAGCGAGAAGAGTCGATATAAAAACCCAGCTGTTTGTCGCTCACCGGCGCGTAGTGTTTAAACTGACTCATGCTTTAGCTACCTCCACCAGCATGGTTTGATGGGAATTCCCTTTCGCAAGCGCGGTAATACGGGCAGAACTGAGCACGTTCGCGCAGCCGCCCTTATCGATACCCTGCGCGTCCGGCTGCCACCAGGCGCCAGCCTGCATGGCGACAACGCCTGGAATAATGCGCGGCGTGACCTCCGCCGGGATCTCGCAAATGCCGCGGACGTTATGAATACGCACGGTATCCCCCTGCGCAATGCCGCGCTTTTGCGCGTCCTGCGGGTTGATCCACAGCTTTTGCTGCTGGGCTTCAATCAGCCACGGGTTGGCGTACTGGGTTGAGTTAGCGCGGTTTTTCCCCTTCCAGGTGATCAGCTGGAGCGGGAAGCGTTTCGCCAGCTCGTCTTCCGGCCCTTCATGGGCAGGCACGTAGTGCGACAGCGCCGGAATCTCCGGATGATGCATGTCGTACAGACGCTTCGAGAAGATCTCAATTTTACCGGAGGGCGTCGGGAACGGATGATTCTGCGGATCGCGAATGTTGTCTTCAAAGGCGACGAACGGCGCGCTTTTGAAGAGGTGCTGGCGCGTCTTCTGAAGCGTCGCGAAGTCCGGCAGGTTTTCATCTGGCATGGAGAGCCGCGTCTGCTCCCAGATGTGCTCAATCCACGCTTTTTCATCACGGCCTTCGCTGAACGCAGGTTCGACGCCAAGCTTAGCAGCAACTTCCCGCAGCCAGTCGTAGTCTGAACGGCGCTCGAATTCGGGTTCAATCAGCTTTTCCGACAGGATCAGATAGCTTGCGGTGCCCCAGGTTTCGCCGATATTCCAGCGTTCCATGAAGCTGGTTTCCGGTAAAAGAAGGTCGGCGTACCTGGCGCTCGGCGTCATAAACAGATCGCTTGCGACGATGAACTCGATTTTCGACTCGTCTTCCAGAACACGGGTTGCCTGATGCAGATCCGGGTTCTGGTTAGCCAGATAATTGCCCGCCAGCGAGAACAGGATGCGGATATTGCTGTCCAGCTTCGCGGCATCTTTAAGGCCGTCTTCCGCGGTGACCTTAGAAGCATCATCGGCGGCCTGCACCCAGTTCATTACCGATATTTTGGCCTTCACCGGGTTTTCCGGCATTTCGGGGCCTGCGGCAAATTTCCGGTTTGCGCAGCCGCCATAGCCTGCTGCCCAGCCGCCCTTCACCCCGACGTTACCCGTCAGCGTGGCCAGCAACGTTGAGCCGCGTGCGGTGCGCTCGCCACAGTTATGGCGCTGCGGCCCCCAGCCCTGGATCAGCGCAGCGGGTTTGGTGGTTGCGTAGTCGCGCGCCAGCTGACGAATGGTCTGCGCAGGCACGTGGGTGATTTTCTCTGCCCACTCGGGCGTTTTCGCCACGCCATCTTTTGCGCCGCTCAGATAAGCCATCAGGGATTCATTAGCCGGAACGCCTTCTGGCATGGCGTCTTCGTCAAAGCCCAGGGTATAGCACTGAATAAAGTCGCGATCGTGCAGGTTCTCCGTGACGATCACGTACATCATCGCGTCCATCAGGGCGTTATCTGTCGTGGGTAGCAGCGGGATCCACTGGTCGGCCAGGGAGGAAACCGTATCGGAATAGCGTGGGTCAACAACGATAAAGCGCGTGCCGTTTTGCTTCATCTTCTGATAGAAGTGGTTGCTGTGCCCGAAGATCGTTTCCGTTGGGTTATGTCCCCAGAGAATGACCAGCTTGGTGTCCAGCAGCGTGTCCAGAGAGCTGCCGCTGGCGGCGGTGCCGTAGGTATACGGCGTGGCTGCCGCCGTGTTACCCATACTGACCGAGTGATAGCTTTCGAGATAGCCGCCGGTTAAGTTCAGCAGACGACGAACCATTTTATCGCCGGAGAACGTCCCGCCGGAAACCGCCGTACCCACATGAACATAGCGTGAAGCCGCACCGTATTTTTGCGTAATGGTTTTTAAATGATTCGCAATAAGCGTGGTGGCTTCATCCCAGGTAATACGCTCGAATTTTCCTTCGCCACGTTTACCGACGCGTTTCATTGGATATTTTAGCCGATCGGGATGATAAACAAATTTCCGATAAGCCCGACCACGAACACAGGCGCGCATTACCGGCATTTGCGGATCCAGCGCGTTATCCGGACGCGTTGAAATTCGGGTCACGACGCCTTCACTGACGTGAGCACGAATATCACACTTACCGCCGCAATCAAACGTGCTACAGGTTTGCACCACTTTTTCTTCAGGCGTAGCGTCCGACACCGCCGCGCCCTGTGCCTGTGCTTTGCCCGTTTTGATGACAAACGGCAGGGCGGCGAGCGCCGATCCTGCCTGAATAAACTGACGCCGGGATATGGCGGGAATAATCCCCTCTCCCTGATGTTTATTTTTTTTCATTGCTCGTTCCTGAAAATAAAAACGCATTCTCGTTTTTTTTCAGGAACGAATATTGATAATTATCAAGCTAACTCTTCAGGAGTAACACTTAGCGATCTAATTCAAAATTCACCGTCGCCGTTTGTCCTGTTTCATCTAATACAATTAATTGATATTTACCCGGTAAATATAATTGTAATGAATAATTCTTTTGATGGCCGTCCAGCGGCTCGCCGTTCAAAAACCACCATCTCTGCCCCTCCCCGCCGCTGGTTGAAACGAAGAGGGTCATATTTTTCTCGCCCGGAAGACGTTTAAGGACCGCCCCTTCCCTGATGCCTGACAACATCAGCGGTGCTGCATTATGGTTATCCAGCGGGGGGCAAACCCCGGAACGGGCGGGGAGACGAGCAGCCCGTTTTTCGGCAGCAGGCAGCCAGGGCTCCAGCGGCAACGGCCAGACATCCAGCACTTTCTCTGTGGCGTCCGGACAATCCGCCGCGACGCGTTTTCCTGCCTTATCCAGCCAGACCGGGAAACGGATCCCGCGAATTCCCTCCTGTTCCGGCAACAGCAGCGTAGGTGGTTCACTGCCTTCAAGCAGCCAGGTTGACAGCCGACGCCGACAGTTTTCGCTCCCTTCAGGCAGAAACTGGCCGCCTGGCCAGCAAATCACGCCCCGTCCAACGCTGGCAGGACGCGGATCGCGCGGCAGACGCGCTTCATCCACCATTGAGCGTGACTGAAGCATGTTATTCACCTGATTAAGGAGCGGAACCGCGCTGGCGAAACCAAACTGCCCCGCAACGGGCGTACCGTCCGGACGTCCAGTCCAGATACCGATGACATAGCGGGCATTCACCCCGATGGCCCAGGCATCACGGTAGCCGTAGCTGGTGCCCGTTTTCCAGGCCAGCGGCGCAACCTGGGGCAGCGCGCTGTCCGGCAGGGGCTGCGCTTCGTTGGCAAGTATGCGACGAATAATCCACGCCGCCCCCTGCGACAGCAGCGGACGTTCGATCAGCGGATCGCCAGGCTGTAAACGCAGTCGGCCCGCCTTACCCTGACGCGCAAAAGCGCTGTAGGCGGCAGCGATATCAGCCAGGCGCGCCCCGGCGCCTCCCAGAATCAGGGAGAGATTGGGCTGCGCACCCGCAGGGAGAATGAGCGGTAATCCCGCGTTGCTCAGCATGCCTGCAAAGCGTTTTGGACCGTACGCTTCCAGTACCTGCACCGCAGGCAGGTTGAGGGAACGCACCAGGGCTTCGCTCATGCTGACCGGCCCGTGAAAGCCACTGTCAAAGTTGCCGGGACGATAATCTCCCGTTTTTCTTGGGACATCCTGAAGCAGCGAGGCGGGATGGATGAGCCCCTCGTCCAGCGCCATGCCATAGATGAATGGCTTGAGAACCGATCCCGGGGATCGGATCGCATTGACCATATCTACGTGGCTAAAACGGCTGTCATCGTTGATATCTACCGAACCAACCCAGCCACGTACTTTCATGGACGTATGATCCACAACGATCATCGCCAGCGAACTGCGGGCGGGCAGGCGCGATTTCCAGTTCATTGCCAGCTCTTCAAGCTGTCTTTGCAGAGCTGCATCCAGCGTGGTGACTATTTTTGTGTCACGACTTTTGCTGAGCATCATGCGTGAAAAGAGCGGCGCCAGCTGCGGCATCTGCCGGGGAGCCAGCCACACCGGTTCTTCACGGGACTCTTTCACCTGTTTCTCTGACCAGACGCCCTGAGTCAACATGCGGTCGAGCACTTTGTTACGCGCCGCTTCCGCACGCGCCGGCCAGCGGTCCGGGCGCAGACGGCTTGGCGCCTGCGGCAGCACTGCCAGCAGCGCCGCGTCGGAATAGCTCAGCCGTGAGGGCGGCTTTCCAAGGTAAGTCCAGCTTGCAGCGCCCACGCCCTGCAACGTGCCGCCAAACGGGGCACGGTTTAGATACAGCGTAAGAATGTCACGCTTGGAGAGATGCCATTCCAGCTGCATCGCCCGCCACAGCTGGCGAATTTTGCCGCCAAAGCTGCGCGGATGCGGATCCAGCAGGCGCGCCACCTGCATGGTCAGCGTGCTCCCGCCTGACACGACTCTCCCGGAAGTGAGATCCTGCCAGGCGGCACGCAGTACAGAAAGCGGATTGACGCCAGGGTGGTTCCAGAACCAGCGGTCTTCATACTGGATCAGCGCTTCCAGATAGCGTGGGGAGACGTCTTCAATGGTAACCGGATAGCGCCAGATACCTTCACTATCGGCAAAACGCCACAGCGGGACGCCCTGCTCATCCACGACTACTCGCGCAGGGTTGACCTCTTTCAGGGGCAACGGCCAGACGCGGTCAGCGACGACAATCAGTCCTCCTAAAACGAGAAGCGCTCCCGCCAGCCACAGCCAGCGGGAGCGAATCAGGCGCGTTATCCGCATTTTACGGTACAACGATCAGCGGGCCACTGGCCGCCCCCGTTGCTCGCCACTGCGGAACGTACATGGACTCGACCATCGGAACAGGCACCTGATAGGTTCCCGGCGTAACGGCACGTGCCAGATAGACCAGCGTGACCGGCTGACCTTCGTTGACCGGCACGGCGGCCACAAAGCGATCGTCGCGGAATTCCATGTGCTGGATATCAGACTGCTGCATCTGATTAAGCAGGTTTTGCACCTCACTGCCACTGTCCGGAAGGCTGGCGCTGCTGCTCGCCAGATTCTGATTTTCCAGCTCCAGACCTGCCGGGAGCAGATCCACCACCAGGGCATCCGGCACGTTCTGGCTGGCCTTCACTTCCAGCCACACCAGAACCAGTTCTCCGCTCTTCAGCGAAGAGAGCGATTTCGTGCTGCCGTCCAGGGACAGTATATGACGCTGGATGCTCAGAACCTTCGAAGAGGGCTGCGGGGCATATTCCGGATAACCGGTACTGTCGAGGCGCACCCACAGCGGCGCGGCGCCGATATTGGTGACCTGCAAACCGTCAAGCTGAGCACCGTTCACGTTTTGAACCTGCGATTTTTCACTGTTCAGCGTCTGATCGGAGAGGCTGGTGGTGGCCTGCCAGGCGCCGCTGAGGTTTTGCAGCGAACGTCCGGCAAGAAACAGGGCGTTACTCTCCTGCGTGGAGAGCCAGCGCTGGCTAAATGCCTGCTCAGACAAGCCGTTCAGTAGCGTATTTTGCGCCTCCGGCAGCAGCTTATTCTCTTCAAGGAGGGCGAGCATCAGGGCGTTATCGCGAAGCTGGCTGCCATAATCCGCAATCCAGGTTTTGCTCTCTTTGCGCGGCGTTTTCATCGCCTGATCCATCGCCTGCTGGCTGCGCGGCCCGTCGCCCATCAGCTTCAGCGCCACGCCCAGCTGCATCAGCGGGAGCCCGGAAGCAGCCTGGGCCTGACGATCCCAGATTTCACGCAATGCCCCAAGCGGCGCTTTTTGCTGGCGCGCCAGCACCAGCGCAGCATAGGCCTGCACGGCGAATTTGCTGGCCTGGGTGTCGTCACTGTAGCGGATGGACATCATGCCCGGATCCTGCAAATAGCGCAGCAGGCGGTTATTGGCTTTATTGACCGCGTCAGCGGGAACGCTGTAGCCCAGTTCTCCCGCACGAACCAGGAAATCCGTCACATAAGCGGTCAGCCAGTACTCTTCCGGACCATTTCTATCCCACAGCGCAAAACCACCGTCGTCACGCTGCATTTGCAGCAGGCGGGAGATCCCGATATCAATGGCGGCGCGGCGTTTATCATCAGTGTCGCCCTTGATGCCCAACGCCGCCAGCTGCGCGGCGTTAGTGTAGAGCGACGGGAACAGGCCGCTGGTGGTTTGTTCCAGACAGCCGTACGGATACGCCTGTAGCTCACGAATATAGCGCGCCAGGTTCAGCGGCGGTTTGCCGCTCAGCAGCAGTTGCCCCTGTAAAGTGGCAGTCGATAAGCCGCTGCTGTGCTGCACCGGCGCGGTCCAGGACTCGCCGGGATTGAGCATGGCGCCGGTATTCACCGTTTGCGCCGGGTATGCGGGACGCACGCCTATCTTCCAGCTCTTGTGCTGAGGGACAAACGTTTCACCCGGCAGCTGAAGCCCGGTAACAAGCGCGATGACTTCCCCTTCACCGTAACCGTCCTGCGCGCGCACCGGGATGTACAGCGTGCTGCGCGCGCCGGGCTCTAGCTGAACCGGGCGCGGCGGCGCGCTACTTTCAATCGCCAGCTTGCCCGTAGAGGTTAATACGACATTGAGCGTTTGCGGCTTGTCAGTCAGGTTCGTCAGATCCAGCGTCAGCCTTGAGGTATCGCCGCTCGCCAGGAACCGCGGCGTGTTAAGCTCGGTGATAACCGGCGCGGCCACTACGACTTTGCTTTCGCTGCTGCCGAAATCGTCTTCCGTCCAGGCCTGTGCCATCAGACGCAGTTCGCCGTTGAAATCGCCAATCGGCAGCGTGATAGTGCCTTCGCCATTGGCATCAAGCGTTACCGGCTGCGCCTGCTGGGCAATGATTGTGACATGGTTCACCGGTGGCTTACCGCCGCGTTTCAGTTCATCGCCGTCCCCCCCAAAGCGCAGTGCGGCCATGCGGCCCTGGCCCTCAATAACCTGGCCGTAAACATCATAGATATCCGCGCCATAGCGCTTCTGGCCGAAGAAAGCTTCCCACGGATCCGGCGTAACGTAGTCGGTGATGTTCAGCACGCCGCTATCCACAGCCGAGACCAGCACATTGACTTTCTGCGGCACAGCTCCCTCTTTCACGCTGGCCTTCACCTTCACTGAGAGCGTCTGGTTCGGGCGCATTTTTTGCGGGTTCTCAAGGGCAATGTTGAGACGACGATTTTCGTCGCCCATCGGCAGGTGCAGCAATCCAACCGCGCGCTTCGGCGTGGCGGATTTGGATTTATCGCCGGGACGAACCACCAGCGTGCTGAGATAGAGATCGTGACGCTTCCAGGCTTTATCCACCGGAATAGAGAGATCCAGACCGTTTGCCGGCACGTCGATCTCTTTCCACCACAGCGGTCCTTCGCTGGATTCGATCATCGCATAGCCCTTGCCTGCTGCCGGGGCCGCAATGTGCAGGTTAATGGTATCGCCCGGCTGATAAGCGGGTTTATCCAGCTTCAGCGTTACGCGGTCTGGACGTGCAGCGCCCGTGCCATCACTGTTATCCTGCCAGCTGTAACCGGCCCAGAAGCGTACGCTGCTGACCACGTTATCAGGCGCTTTCACTTCCAGACGGTATGAGCCCCACTCCACCGGGAAGGTAACTTTTCCGGTTTCATCGGCCTTGAGGTTAAGCTCCTGCTCGCCCTCAACCAGATCTTTTTGATCGAACTGAGACTGCCAGCCCTCACTCTCGGACCAGTTCCAGAAGTAGTCACGGCGCTCACGGATAAGACGCACCTGCAAGCCGGATGCCGCTTTTTTCGCCCCGCTGGCATCGGCATAGACAATGTCAAAACTGGCGTTGCCGTTCTCATCGACGATCGGCTGGTTGACGGTGGTATCGGTACGGTAGTCATAAACGGCCTTGCTGGCGAACTGTGGGCGGATCCCCGGGAGTTCAGCCGCAGGCCAGATAGCCTGCTCAGCGCGTCGTGTCACCGGACGCCCGCCTGATTCCAGCAGGCTGGCCTGCAAAATCAGTTGCAGCGGCGAGTGCGTATCTTTCCACTGGCTTTCGGTGGTTACCTGCCCGCGTCCCTTTTCGTCCAGCGTAAGCTGCACTTCATCCAGGCTGCGGCTCAGGTTTTCCTCGGCAATATCACCAAACTGGAAGCCAGGCAGTGCAGGAACGGCGTCGCGTAGCGGGCGCAGGAAAAGCTGGCCTTGCAGAGCATTGCCGTTAGCCGGTGCGCCATACAGGTAATAGCCCACAACGTTAAAGTCCACATCATCCTGCGGGGAAACCGGTGTTTTTTGCCCGGTCAGATTCAGCGCCATACGCTCAGGCATAAAGTCTTCGACGTGGAAATCCCACATGCGCTGCTGGTTATCGCCCGTATTTGCGCGAATATGCCACATGCCGGTCTGGGCGCCGCTATCAAGCGGATAATTGAAGCGATAGAGACCGTTCTCGGGTTGCACAACGACCGTACGTGCTACCTGTCCGTCCGGACGCAGCACGTCAAGTTTTACCGGCTGATCGGGAAGCGGTTTTCCGTCGCTGTCGCGCAGCAGGCCGTTAAGGATCACCGTTTCACCCGGACGATAGAGATCGCGCGGGCCAAACATAAAGAACTGCTTGCTGTACCCGGGCTTGCCGGCGATATCAAATTCTGCCAGATCCAGCGCCGGAAGCTTGAGGTCAAGCAGCGTGGTCTGGCCGTCTTTGCTGGCCAGGATCAGCGCGGCTTCTTTATCGGTTTCCAGTTTCGCATGGCCGTCGGCGTCGCTGTTCGCCTCGGCAAGGGTCTGCCCTTTATCGTTCAGCAGGGTAATGGTCACGCCTGACTGCGCCGCACCGTTTTCAAGGCTCTGGGTGAAGATGTCCAGGCGGTTATGATAACGGTGAGCGGACAGCCCAATATCACTTAAGGTAAAGAGCGTCGCGGCGTTACTGTAGTTATAGTGACCGGCCTGATTCATCACTGCGATATAGACGCCAGACTGCTGGAGCGGCTTAATCTCTTTGAGCGGCAAAAGCAGTTTTTCACGCGTGTTGCGCGCCGGGTTGAGGTCGAAACGGCCGGTATAGACCAGTTCCGCCATCTTCAGCAGGTTGTCGGATTCCCAGTTGGTCAGCGAGTTACGGTACTCCCACTGGCTGACAAACGAGGCCAGCGACTCCGGCTTCACGCGGTAGAAGTTGACGTCCACGTTACTGACGTTAAGCGCCATCACCGGCAACCCTTCCACCACTTTGCCCGGCAGCAGCGATCCCCGGCTGGCGAATCCGACCGTCGGCTCAATATCCCGTGTCGTAAGCGCCTTTTCATAGCTTTTATCGAAGGTTGCGTTATTCAGTGCCTGTAGGCCATGCTCAACGGTGACGACCAGATTACGATTCGGCTCCAGGTGACGCAGGCGCAGCTCCTTAAGATTGGGTGCCAATTCCCATGCACCGTCCACCTTCCCGCTTTTCTTATCCACCACGTGCACCGTTTTGGCGAAATCCTGATCGGGTTTCAGAGGTACAGAGAAGGTCAGAACCAGCGTCGCGGCGCCGTCGAGTTGCACTTCAGAAGCATCCAGCAGCGTCAACGCCTTGCCCTGACTCTGCGCGGCCAGCTTAGCCAGCTTTTCAGGATCAGCTTTTTCCGGGGCTTTCTGTTGTGATGCCGTAGACGCTGCGGGCGCAGCGGCCTGAGGTTTATCGTCGCTGTTATCACAGCCGACAAGCGTAAAGGTGGTGAGCAGCGCGAGAGAGATCGCGGCTAAGCGAAACGGTTTCATCCTGTGTCCCTGGCCTGAAGGGGCCTGTTGGTCGTCGTCCGGATAAGTATTATCCGCAAGTTTCGTTAATACAAAAAGTCCAATTTTATAATCTGGAAAGCGCCTCGCAGAATTGCATCGCGCTCACCTGTGGGGATTGGAAGCGCGATCACACGGCGTAACGTAACATGTTACCTTTCACGTCATTTGTTTTTAAAACAAGAGGATAGCTGGATAAACTCGCGCTGAGCCTGCTAGTTTTATGTCCATGACGCACCCCGAGTGCGCGGTTCAATAAGAGAGAAAGCCATGAAACGAGCCGTGAACGCCCTACAAAATTTCGGAAAATCACTTTATGGACCTGTACTTATCTTACCCATCGTCGGCCTGTTTATCGCCTTTGGCAATGTACTGGGTAACGGCAATCTGACCGAGTACCTGCCGTTTCTCGGCCATCCGCTGATCCAGAATGTGGGCCAGCTGATCGCCAAATCTGCCGTGTCGGTGCTGGTCAACCTGGCACTGGTGTTTGCCGTCGGGATCCCCATTGGGCTGGCAACACGAGACAAAGGCTACGCGGCGCTGATTGGGCTGGTGACCTTTATCGTGTTCATTAACGCGATGAACGTGACGCTACAGCTTCAGGGTGAACTGGCTCCGGCTGAGCAGATGAAAGCCGCCGGACAAAGCATGGTGCTGGGCGTCCAGGTGCTGGAGATGGGTGTTTTCGCCGGGATCCTGACCGGGGCGCTCTCCGGTTATCTGTACAACAAATATTCCGGCGTACAGTTTAACGGTGCGATGGCGATTTACTCCGGCCACTGCTTTGTGGCGATTGTCATGCTGCCCGTCTCTATGCTGCTCGGCGTGGTCATGAGCGAACTCTGGCCATACGCGCAGCATGGGATTAGCGCCCTGGCGCTGGCTATTAAAGGCTCTGGTCCGTTCGGCGTGGCGATCTACGGTTTCCTTGAGCGAATTCTGGTACCGACGGGTCTGCATCATCTGGTCTATACGCCGTTCCTTTATACCGAACTGGGCGGCACGCAGGAGGTGTGCGGCACGGCTTACCAGGGCGCGCGCAATATCTACTTCGCCGAGATGGCCTGCCCGGACGTCAAACAGCTCAGCAGCACCGTGGTGTGGGATGCGCGCGGCATCAGCAAGATGTTTGGCCTGCCCGCCGCCGCGCTGGCGATGTACATGACCGCGAAGCCAGAGCGTAAGGCGATTGCGAAGGCCATTCTGATCCCGGCGGCGCTGACCTCGCTGCTGGTCGGCGTAACCGAGCCGATTGAATTCTCCTTCCTGTTTGTCGCCCCGCTGCTGTTCGTGGTGCATGCGGTGCTGACCGGCATCGGCATGATGCTGTTCTCGCTGTTTGGCGTTCACGCTATCGGCGCCAACGGAATTATCGATTTCATCCTCTACAACCTGCCGCTCGGCACGGAGAAGTCCAACTGGCCAATGTACATCGTGGTGGGGCTGATCATGTTTGCCCTCTACTTCGTGGTGTTCCGCTTCCTGATCCTGCGTTTCAACATGAAAACGCCGGGCCGTGAAGATGAGGATCGGGAGACGCGCCTCTACAGCAAGCAGGAGTACCAGGCGAAGGGGAATAACGACGGGCTGGGCGAATCCATCGTGGTGGGTCTGGGCGGCCGGGCAAATATTGAAGTCGTTGATAACTGCTACACCCGCTTACGCGTCACGGTGAAGGACGTCGACATCATCGACGAACCGCGCCTGAAAGCGACCGGCGCGAAAGGCGTTATCAAACAAGGTAACAACGTTCAGGTGGTCTACGGGCTGCATGTCAAAAAAATGCGAGAAGCCGTTGAGACGTTTCTCTGAAAGGAGCTAAAAATGTTTACACCCCCCTTTATTCTGTCGATTGCCGGCGGCGGCAGCACCTACACGCCGGGTATTGTGAAAAGCCTGATGGTACGCCTGGACGATTTCCCTCTGGCAGAGATCCGCCTGTACGACATCGACGAGGCGCGTCAGAAGACCATTGCGCCCGTGGTGGAGAAGGTCATTCGCGACCACAGCCAGAGCATCAAATTCACCGTCACCAGCGACCCGGAAGTGGCCTTCAGTGGCGCGCACTTTGTTTTTGCCCAGATGCGCGTCGGACAGTACAAAATGCGCGAACAGGATGAAAAAATTCCGCTGCGCCACGGCGTGGTCGGCCAGGAAACCTGCGGCCCAGGAGGGCTGGCGTATGGCCTGCGCACGATCCTGCCGATGGTCGAGCTGATCGATCGAGTGGAACGCTACGCACATGAGAAAGCGTGGATCGTGAACTACTCCAACCCGGCGGCGATTGTTGCGGAAGGCGTGCGTCGCCTGCGCCCCAACGCACGGGTGCTGAACATCTGCGATATGCCGGTCGCGGCGATGCGTAATATGGGGGCCATACTGGGCGTGGATCGTCGCAGGCTGGAGGTGGACTATTTTGGTCTCAACCACTTCGGCTGGTTTACCCGTGTGCTGGTGGACGGCGAGGACAAATTACCGGAGCTGCGTAAACATATCGCGAAGTTTGGCCTGCTGACGGAAGATGCCGCAAAAACCGACCCGCAGCACTCGGATCCGTCGTGGGTGAAAACCTGGCGCAACATCAAGCCGATTATGGATAACTTCCCGGAGTACCTGCCGAACCCGTATCTACAGTACTACCTGATGCCGAACCAGATTGTGGAGCATCAGAACCCCGACTATACCCGGGCCAACGAAGTGATGAACGGGCGTGAGAAAAAGCTGTTCGCCGCTGCCGAAGAGTACCAGCGCACCGGAATTTTACCGGATGCTTTCCACGTAGGTGTCCACGGTGAGTTTATCGTCGATGTCGCCTGCTCGCTGGCGTTCAACCTGCGCCAGCGTCATCTGGTGATGGTCGAAAACCGCGGGGCGATTACCAACCTGCCTTATGATGCGGTAGTGGAAGTGCCTGCCTATATTACCTCCGAAGGACCAGAGCCCGTCCGCGTGGGTCAGGTGCCGCTGTTCCACCAGACGCTTTTACAGCAGCAGCTGGCCTCTGAACAGCTGCTGGTTGAGGCAACCATTGAAGGCAGCTATGAGAAAGCGTTGCAGGCGTTCACCCTGAACCGCACCGTGCCGACCATGGAACACGCGAAAGCGATCCTGGATGAGATGATCGAAGCCAACCGCGACTACTGGCCTGCACTGCAAAAAGCCTGGCAGGACGGCGAAGCGGTGAAAAAATAGGGGCTTGCTCGCGAGTTGAACGTGGTTAGCTTGTCGGTGTCAGAAAAAACACCGACAATCCTTTTTTACGGAAAAGAATGGAGGCAACCATGTCCACCTCATATTTTGTCGCCGCCGACTGGCTGATTGAGCACGGTGACGACCCGGAAGTTCAGATTATTGATGCGCGCATGGCCCCTCCGGGGCAAGAGCATCGTGACGTTCCCGGTGAGTACCGCGCAGGGCATCTGCCAGGCGCGGTATTTTTTGATATCGAAGCGCTTTCCGATCACACCTCTCCCCTGCCGCACATGCTGCCGCGTCCGGAAGCGTTTTCCGTGGCGATGCGCGAGCTGGGCATCAGCAAAGACAAACATCTTGTAGTGTACGATGAAGGCAATCTGTTCTCCGCGCCGCGCGCGTGGTGGATGCTGAAAAACTTCGGCGTGGAAAAAGTGTCGATTCTGGCGGGTGGGCTTGCGGGCTGGAAACGCGATGAGCTGCCGCTCCAGCAGGGTGACGTCACGCTGCCGGAAGGTGATTTCGACGCGTCGTTTGACGCACACGTGGTGAAGCGTCTGACCGATGTGCTGGTCGTCAGCCATGAAAAGACGGCGCAAATCGTCGATGCGCGCCCTGCACCACGCTTTAACGCTGAAGCGGATGAACCACGTCCGGGGCTGAGGCGAGGCCATATTCCGGGTGCGCTGAACGTGCCGTGGGGTGATCTGGTGTTTGAAGGCGAGCTGAAAACCACCGATGAACTGCGTGCCGTTTTTGAACGTCAGGGCGTGGATCTGCATCGTCCGATTATTGCCAGCTGCGGCTCCGGCGTGACGGCCTGCGTGGTGATTCTGGCGCTGGCAACCCTTGGCGCGAATGACGTGACGCTGTATGACGGCGCCTGGAGCGAATGGGGCGCGCGGGACGATCTGCCGGTTGAACCGGCGAACTAATGGATAACCGCCTGGCAACGCTGTTAACGCGCGGGTCCTCACTGACCCGCGCGGAGTATCGCGTCCTCGCCCACCTCACGGAGCATCCGCTGCTGGTGGGCAACATCACCGTGCGCGAGCTGGCGCTGGCGACATTTGTCTCCACCGCGACGATTATGCGCCTGTGTCAGAAGCTCGGGTTTAGCGGCTTTAGCGAGTTTAACTGGCACTGCAAGCAGCTGCTTTCAGACACGCCGCACATCACCGTGCAGCCTGAGCAGCATGCGGAATTACCGGCGCTGTTCGCTCAGTTTATTGCCAACTATCAGCATACCTTTCAGTGGGTCACCCAGGCCAAACGCCAGCAGTTTGCCGGCCTGCTGCGCCAGAAAGAGAGCTTCTTTCTTTACGGCGCCGGGTTTTCGTATCTTTTTGCCGAGTACCTGACCAAGAAGTTGCAGGTGCTGGGTAAAACGGCGTTCATCTCCGGGCCGGGAGACAGCCGGAATATTTTTCTCAGTAACGCCGCGCGTTATCAGGTGTTTATTGCCGTCTCCCGCAGCGGCGAAACGGAGCAGGTACTGGATAAAGCGCGGATAGCCAAAAACGTCGGCATGACGGTCGTCGCCTTTACCCGAGCCTCCGCCAATACGCTGGCGGGCATGGCGGATCTGCATTTCGCGCTGTATGACGAGGCGGTGCACTTCGCTGCCGAAGCCGCGGGCGTGACGTCGTTTGAGTCGAATCTGGTGCTGCTGATGGATTTACTGCTGCTGGAGGCAACGGGGTGAGGCTCACCCCGCCGTAATTAAATAATGCGGTTGGTTTTAAGATCGCGCAGGAAGCCGCCCCAGCGACGCTCGTAGAACGGGGTGATGTGCTCGGTAATAAAGTGACTGATCCCTTTCTCGCCCTTCTTCACCTGACAGATATCGATCGGCTCATCGCCCGGCAGCGTGTCGGTCGCTACGCTTCCCGCCGCCTGAATGATGTCTTCAATATCGCCGTCCGCTTCAATACCAATCAGCAGCACGGGCTGTTCATCAGCCCCCTCTTTGATGGAGCAGAGGAAAGCGCGTTTCACCGGCTTGATGGTACTAAACAGCGTGGTCAGGGAGTCAATCATCTGCGCGGGCGGCTCGGCCACTTCAGAGAGCAACAGCGTTTCTCCCCCTTCCAGCACCTCCTGGGTGCTGAGCGGGTTGCCCTCCTCACCAATCAGGTGGCTGATTTCGCGCGGGGTGAACTCTTTCCCTGTTGGCAGTTTGGCGTTGAGGAAAAGCGTCTGCCCCAGCGTCATTTCGAACAGCGTGCGCACCGGCATCACCACGAACGCCTGTTCGTCTTCTACCGCTTCCTGCAAGGCTTCCAGTGAGGTAAAGAACGGGATCACCGAGGTGCCGTCATCTTTCTCCCAGTGCAGCAGATCCAGCGCGCTGTCTTCCACTACCTGCTCCCCTTCTGCCGCCGTTCCCGGCACCCAGACGGTAGATTCCAGCAGCGTGCGGAAAAAGGCCGGACGGTGGGCGGGCTCGGTCGCCGCCTGCTCCAGCAGGGTCTCTAATTCGTTTTTAGTATCTGACATAGTTTCGCTACTTCAAAAAAACGCCGGGTGGCGCTTTGCTTACCCGACCTACAAAACCGTAGGCTCGTGCAAGCGCAGCGCCGCCGGGCAAAAAAGATCACTCAGCCGTCAGCAGGTTCGCCACGGTACGCACACCCAGACCGGTCGCACCCGCAGACCACTGTTCAACCGCCGCTTTACGGTAGGTTGCAGAGCAGTCGATGTGCAGCCAGCCTTCATGATAGTTCTCAACGAAGTGAGACAGGAAGCCCGCTGCGGTGCTTGCACCCGCCGGATACGCCGCGCTCGCGGTGTTGTTCAGCTCGGCAAAGTTAGACGGCAACTGGCTGCGGTGGAACTCGGCCAGCGGCAGGCGCCAGAACGGCTCGTTTTCCGCCGCGGCGCTTGCCAGCAGGCGAGCGGCCAGCTTGTCGTCGAAGCTGAACAGCGCGTGGTAGTCGTTACCCAGGGCCGTTTTCGCCGCGCCGGTCAGGGTCGCCATGTCGATTATGAGCTCTGGTTTCTGGGCAGAGGCGTCGATCAGGCCATCGGCCAGCACCAGACGGCCTTCGGCATCGGTGTTCATCACTTCGACATTTTTACCGTTGCGGTAGCGAATGATGTCGCCCAGCTTGAAGGCGTTACCGCTCACCATGTTATCCGCGCAGCACAGGTACAGCTTGACGCGCTTGTTCAGGCCACGAGTGATAGCGAACGCCAGCGCGCCGGTGATGGTTGCCGCGCCGCCCATGTCGGACTTCATGGAATCCATGAATGCGCTCTGCTTCAGGCTGTAGCCGCCGGTGTCGAAGGTAATGCCTTTCCCGACCAGGCAGGCAAAGACCGGCGCTTCTTTATTGCCGGTTGGGTTGTAATCCAGCGCCAGCAGGACTGGAGGACGCTCAGAACCGCGGCCCACGGTATGAATGCCCATGTAGTTCTGCTCGCGCAGATCTTCGCCTTTGGTGATGCGGTAGGACATGTTATCCCCCGCCACGCCGGACAGCAGGTCAACGGCGCGCTGCGCCAGCTGCTCAGGGCCAAGTTCTTCCGCCGGGGCGTTAATGGTGTCGCGCACCCAGTCGATAATTTTCAGGCGGCTTTCCAGCTCTTTCTGACCGGCTTCATCGAGGTTCGCCCACTCAATTTTACGGGTGCCTTTCGGGCCTTTGTATCCCGCCCAGAACGCCCAGCTGCGGTCAGTATCCCAGCCTTCACCTTCCAGCGACACATGCTTAATGCCCAGGCCGTCAATTTTACGCGCGGCGCGCTGGATCAGACCCAAATCATCGTTGCCCGTCAGGTGCAGGGTGATACCGTCGTTGTTGATGCTGTAGGTGGCTTTTTCGCCCCAGCGCGCGTCAGCAGGCTGTGTGGCGAGCGTAATCTTCATCGCTTCGGTCATTTTATTTATCCTTATTAGCAACTAGCAAACGGGCCGCCTGAAGGCAGCCCGTTTTGTTATTTATTCTGCTTCATCTAACCAGACTAACAGAATCGCCTCCAGAATTTTTTCATTGGATGCGTTAGGATCGTCGTCGAAATCCTCTAAATCGCAGATCCACTGGTGCAAGTCGGTGAATCGTACGGTTTTCGGATCGAGATCCGGGTTCGCGTCGTAGAGCGCTTCGCCGATTTCACGGCTGTCTGTCCACTTCAGTCCCATATTAATGCTCGCGTGCGTGGTTGATGGTGTAGCGCGGGAACTCCACGACCAGATCTTCATCGGTCACCGCGGCCTGGCAGCTCAGGCGGCTGTCTGGCTCCAGACCCCATGCTTTATCCAGCATGTCGTCTTCGTCTTCGGTGCTCTCGGCGAGAGAGTCGAAACCTTCACGCACGATGCAGTGGCAGGTGGTGCAGGCACAGGATTTTTCACAGGCGTGTTCCACTTCGATACCTGCACGCAGGGCAACATCGAGAATGGTTTCACCGGTCTTCGCTTCCAGAACAGCACCATCCGGACAGAGGTCCGCATGAGGCAAAATAACAATCTTTGGCATATTAAACCTCGTCCACGGACTGGCCTTTCAGCGCGACGCGGACAGATTTGTCCATGCGGCGAGCGGCGAAGTCCTGGGTTTGTTTATCAACGTTTTTAATGGCTTCTTCTATTGCGTCAGCGTCATTGCCTTCGGCGACTGCGCGTAAGCGCGCGGCAGCCTCGTCAATCACCTGACGCTCGGCGGCGCTTAACAGCGCGGCATCGGCAGCGAGCGCCCCGTTCAGGCTTTCCAGCACGCGTGCGGCTTCAACTTTCTGTTCAGCCAGCATACGCGCCTTCACGTCCTGCTCGGCGTAGCTCATTGAATCCTGGATCATGGAGGCGATTTCGCCATCGGTCAGGCCGTAGGACGGCTTCACCTGAATGGACGATTCCACGCCGGTGGATTTTTCCATCGCCGTCACGCTCAGCAGACCGTCGGCGTCCACCTGGAAGGTCACGCGAATATGCGCCCCGCCCGCCGGCAGCGCCGGGATACCGCGCAGCGCAAAGCGCGCCAGAGACCGGCAGTCCTGCACCAGTTCGCGCTCGCCCTGCATCACGTGGATGGACATCGCGGTCTGGCCGTCTTTGAAGGTGGTGAACTCCTGCGCGCGCGCCACCGGAATGGTGGTGTTACGCGGGATCACTTTCTCCACCAGGCCGCCCATGGTTTCTAAACCGAGAGACAGCGGGATGACGTCCAGCAGCAGCATTTCGCTGTCCGGCTTGTTGCCAACCAGAATATCGGCCTGGATAGCGGCGCCGACGGCAACCACTTTGTCCGGGTCGATGGAGGTCAGCGGCGTGCGGCCAAAGAATTCGCCCACGCGCTCGCGCACCAGCGGCACGCGCGTTGAGCCGCCTACCATGACCACTTCCAGCACCTCGTCAGCCTCCACGCCCGCATCCTTCAATGCGCGACGGCAGGCCAGCAGGGTGCGTTTAACCAGAGGCGCAATCAGCTCGCTGAATTGGTCGCGGGTGATGTCACCCTGCCAGCCTGCGACATTCACGCTGACCGACTGCGCATCGCTCAGCGCAATTTTGGCGTCGATGGCCGCATCCAGCAGTTCGCGCTGAACGCGCGCATCGCTGCGATCGCTGATGCCCGCCTGCTCGCGGATGTAGTCCGCCAGCAGATGGTCGAAATCATCGCCGCCGAGCGCGGAATCCCCGCCGGTCGCCAGCACTTCGAACACCCCGCGGCTCAGGCGCAGGATAGAAATATCAAAGGTGCCGCCGCCCAGATCGTAGACCGCAATCACCCCTTCCTGACCGGAGTCGAGGCCGTAGGCAATCGCCGCCGCCGTCGGTTCGTTCAGCAGGCGCAGCACGTGCAGTCCCGCCAGACGCGCGGCGTCTTTGGTGCCCTGACGCTGTGCGTCGTCAAAATAGGCCGGAACGGTGATCACTACGCCGTCCAGATCGCCGCCGAGCGTCGCCGTCGCGCGCGCCGCCAGCGCTTTGAGGATATCAGCGGAAACACGAATTGGGTTCAGCAGGCCGGCCGCCGTGGCAATCATCGGCAGGCCGTTTTCACTAGCCTGAAGCTGATACGGCAGATGCGGGTAGCGGGTCTGGATATCAGCCAGCGAGCGGCCCATCATGCGCTTTACGGAACTGATGGTGTTGGCCGGATCGCGCGCGGCGTTGGCGCGGGCGTCGTAGCCAACCGCGTGCCCCTGCGGCTGATAGTGGACCACGGAAGGCAGCAGATGGCGGCCCTGCTCGTCAGCCAGCGTTTCCGCCTGGCCGCTGCGCACGGTCGCCACGAGGGAATTGGTGGTGCCCAGGTCAATACCGACCGCCAGACGACGCTGGTGCGGTGCGGCGCTTAAGCCAGGCTCACTAATTTGTAATAAGGCCATAATTGCTTCCGAAATTAAAAATCGAGCAGCTTTTCTTCGAGTTGTTCAGCACTGCTTCGCAGTTTATCGAGAAAACGGAGTTTGCGCACAGTGTCTGCCGCGACGTCCCAGGTCTCGTTGTTCAGTTGCTCCACCATCTGCTGATGGCGGGTATCGAACATGCCCTTCACGCGCGTGATAAAACGTTCAAGACGCGCTTCATCTTTGGCCTGTTCAATCTCATCCAGCTCTTCGCGCAGCTCCAGCTGTTCCATCAGAAAGGCGGTGTCGCGCACGGTATGCTGTTCGCTCGCCAGATCGAAGCCGTGGAGCGAAAGCAGATATTCGGCACGCGTCAGCGGATGACGCAGCGTTTGCCAGGCCTGATTGATGGTCGCGGAGTGCGATACCGCAGCCAGCTGCTCTGCCTGCGTCCCGCTGGCGAATTTATCCGGATGGTACTGACGCTGTAGATCCTGGAAACGGATCGTCAGTGCCTGAAGATCGATCGGGTATTGAGCGGGTAGTCCGAAGAGAGTGAAGTAATCCATAACAATCTCAGGGGTAGCCTGTTAGAACAAACCCCACGCGCAGCAAAGCCACGGTGGGGTTTCGGATGACGCGCGGTTAAACGTGGAAGCTTTCGCCGCAACCACACTCGTCTTTGACGTTCGGGTTCGTGAATTTGAACCCTTCGTTCAGGCCTTCTTTTACGAAGTCCAGCTGAGTGCCGTTGAGAAATTGCAGGCTTTTGCCATCGACCACCACCTTCACGCCCTTGTCTTCAAACACGGTGTCATCAGACGCCGGCTCGTCAACAAACTCCAGTACGTAAGCCATACCAGAACAGCCGGAGGTACGTACGCCCAGTCGCAGGCCAAAGCCTTTACCACGGTTCGCCAGAAAAGAGCTTACTCGCGCGGCAGCGCTGTCGCTAAGGG